>Ga0335076_10002610_pt1 | contig 17937 bp, 13 predicted proteins | sample Lox_Sample_25_FD_206717 | JGI IMG/M metagenome (GOLD analysis project Ga0335076, IMG submission 206717) | Soil microbial communities from Loxahatchee National Wildlife Refuge, Florida, United States - Lox_Sample_2.5 | ecosystem: Environmental > Terrestrial > Soil > Wetlands | place: USA... | reverse complement strand
CGGGTGAATCGATTGCAACGCCCAGCCGCTGCAGATACTCGTACGGAACGGGCGGCGGCTCCGGTAATGGGTCGGGCAGCCCTTTGCGCTGGGCGGCTCGCTCCCGGACGGCGGTGATCAACGTCGCGCCGGACGCCGCGTCCGGGTTGCGGAAGTCCACCGACTGGACGGTGAAGATGGGATCAATCCTGTAGCTGTCGACATCACCGATCAGCACCGGCAGGATCGGCAGTCCCAGCGCCTTGGCATAGTCGATCTCGGCTCGGCACGGCTTGGACTGCAGGCAGCTATTTGACAGCGCCACCACGAACACGCTGCACGACCGGATCTGATGCAGAATCCTTTGCCACCATGCGTCGCCACCGACGAGCGACTGATCCAGCCAGACAGATTCGTGAGCGGTCTGCAGATTTTGCACCAGCAACCGCACCGCCGCGTGATCACGACTGGAGTGGCTGATGAAAACCGTCATGGGCACCTCCACATCACTGGCCGTTCGTCGGGTGACACGGGAGCTTGTCTGTTGCCTCGTCCTCTCAACTCCCGCGGGCCCCGGTTCTTTGATTACTGACTTCGACGCGGCTACGGCGGCGCCTGATGGCCTCATACTGAGCATTCAGTTGAATGAGCACTTTACATACTAAAGGATTGGATGTGAAGATTTACAGACTTCTCCGGCGGAACGTCTGCTGACCGTCGCCGGCACCTTGTTAGGAGGATCAGAGATGAACGTCATACGGGGTCTTCCCGTAGTCGCCGCCTTCGCCGCTGTCGCTGTCGGCGCGGCTGCTCCCGCGTCTGCCGCTGCCGAAATGAGCGGCCACTACATCGAAACCGAAACCAGCCCAGACAGCCAACCCAATACCAACGACTGGTACGTCACTCCCTGTGGTGACGGATGCGCTTCAGTAGTTTCCAACGGAGCGTTCCTGGGGCAGGCGCTTTTGACTAACGGACAATGGACAATGGACGGCGCCGTCAACATAATTTGTGGCGACGGTACTGATGTTCCCAACGCCGCTTCCAGCCACTTCACGTGGGATCCGTACACCCTTGCCGGCACAGTGCAAATCACCCAAAATCAGGCCGTTTGCGGCCATGCGCCAGATCCCCCATATACCGACAACATCCAACTCACGCAGGCGCCATGACGATCACACGGAGTTTCGCCGTAGTCGCCGCCTTCGCCGCTGTCGCTGTCGGGGCATTGTGAGCCTCTGATAAGGGTGTAGTAGCCGTACATTCTTTGAGATGAAGCGGGCTGCCCCTTAGGAGAGCAGGGGCGGCCCGAGCAATTATCAGACGCGGACTGGGGGAATCCGGTTCCGTCCGCGGTGGGTCCGGAGTAGTTCTGACAACAGCCGTCAGTGACCAACACACCCAACGCTGTGACCTGCGAATACACAACACGGCCAACGCAGCTTAACGTAGCAAAGGCCCAGGTAACAGAATCCGGCTTACAGGCCAACTCGCCCGCCCCCGCTTAGCGCCTAGCGCACCGCCTTGGCGAGTTTGCGGAGCGCGTCGTCGAGCTGCTGACGGCACCTCTCGGCCAGGTCGGCCTCCTGCTGATAGAGCAGGCCGTAGGTGAACGTGTCCTCGCCGGCGGTGTGCGCGGCATCGGCCTGGTGACTCAAGTGTTCCCGGCTGACCACGCTGTCCTGGTGATCGCCCAGCAGCGTCTGGATGACCTTCGCTTGCTCGGACACCTTTGTGGCGCCGGTGGCCGCCGCGGTGTAACGAAGCCGCTTGGCGCGCTTACGAATTCGATGCAGCGCCAGGTCGCGGTCGTGCTCGGCCCCGGATTCCACCTGGGCGGCGGCCTTCGCGGCCTTGCGGACCTTCTTATAGGCGGCGTCGATGGTTACCGGCGCCTGCTCCTCGCCCGAAACGATGGCGGGGATTTCGGCCACCCACGCATCGAGGGCGTCGAGCAGACGAAAGTATCGCTCCGACCGCATCGCGTTCAGGGACCGCCGCAGCCCCGTCTGGTAGCGGCGCCGGGCCCCCTCGACGAGGCGTTCTCGGATGCGTCCGCGCACCAGCTCCGGCGGCAGCTTGTCCAGCGCCTGTTGATAGCGGTCGGCGAGCACCTCGGCGTCACGGGCCGCGCCTAGCACGTTGCCGAGCTCCCGGAGCTCGTCGAGGAGCCATGCACTGTCGGACGATTCGAACGCATCCTGGGCGTCGGCCAGCAGGCTGCGGATCTTCCGGATGGTCACCCGCATCTGGTGCACGGCATCGTCGGCGTCGGCCCGAACGGCCCGATCCCACACCAGCAGCTCGGCGACCTGCTCCGCCACCGCCCGGTGTACGGGGTCCGCCGGCTGCTGAGTCCCGGCGGGCTGAGCGGTGGTACCCAGCACGCGGGCCAGCTTGGACGCGTGCCCGGCGGGCGCGGCACCGGCGTCGACCAGCCGATTGCTCAACCGGCTCAACAGCTCGGTGTCGGCTGCCCCGTTGGACTCGGCGAGCTCGAGTTCCCACTCGCGCCACTCCTGTTCGGCGGGGTGCACGTCGGAGTCCCCGGCTGCCCACGCGGTGACGTGGTCATTGCTGAACTCCGCCAGCGCCGCCCCGTCGGCGCCGTACAGCACCTGGGTTTCGCGTTCGGTGCTGATGCGGGCGACGGGTTCGAGCGGGCGTTCGCGGACGATCGCCAGCACGATGTCCCGCAACTCGCTTGGCACGGTGTCTCGATCCGACGCGTCCAGCGGTGCACGAACCTCGGTGCGGGCCTCGGGGCCGGCCGGCAACTTGAGGTGCCAACCCGCGTCGTGACCACCGGTGCGGCGCCGGAGGGTGATTTTGTTGCCCGCCAGGTCCTGTGTCGGAGTGTCGAAATACGTCGCGTCGAGCGATTCGATCGGCGACTTCTCGACGTGAGCGACCGCGGCGATGCCCTCGAACGACGGTGACACCGTGGACTCCACGACGTCGAACTTGCGCTCCACCTCCAGATGATGGGAGGTTTTCGGCGCTTTTACAAACATTCTCGGCTCCATTAAGGCGGCGGGCCCGGCGCTCGGCCGCGGTGTGAATGTCAGGGTGGGCACCCATAGGGTGCCATATCGCGGTGCGGCGCTTGTGCGGCCACCGTGTTCTCGAGGCTACGGGTTGAGATGCATCGCGCCGCCCGTCAGCTGACGAACCGTCTCGATTTCGCTGTCCTGAAACGGCCGCCCGTCGGGTTGAAACAGGTCATGGAACCACACCTCCGGAATCGACGTGTACGGGTGATCCCACGAGTCCCAGGGGAAGTAGGTCTGAGTCTTGCCCGCGACGAGTCCCCAGTTGAGTGCACCAACCTTGTGGCGCTTGGCAATTGGCAGGATGTCCGCAACGGTGCTGCCCAACGGCCTGGCCAGGTACTCGGTGCAGAGGATCGGTCGGTCCTGTGAGGCGAGCTCGTCGATGCGGTTCTCGAAGTCCGCCGGCGCGCCGTAGGAGTGGAACGTGAGGATGTCGGAGTTGTCGAGCTGAATGGCGCTGATGGCGCTGCTGCTTCCGGCGTCCGGCCACTCGCCCTGCCACACCGCACTCGTCAATGGTTGGACGGGATCAACCGAACGTGCCCACGCGAACACCTGTGGAAGTAAGTCCGCGACCAGCTGCTCCTTGTCCGGCCTCTCGACGGACGCATAGTGGCGCGACGGATTATCGGGCTCGTTCCACAGGTCCCAACCCAATACCCTGTCGTCGTTTCGGAATTGGGTCAGTACCCCCGTCACATAGCCACGCAGGGTACCGAGGTAACCGCGGTCGTCGAGGCGTTCAGCGCCAGGACTTTGCACCCAACCCGAGTTATGGACACCGGGTGTCGGCGCGCGCTGCGGGCCTGCTTTCGGGAACGGGTCCCAGCAGGAGTCGAACAAGACGAAGAGCGGCTTGATGCCGTGGTCGGCCGCGATGGCGACGAACTGGGCTAGACGGCCTTGGAACCCGCGGTAATCCTGGGCCCAGAGCTGGTCGTGCAGGAACACCCGGACGGCGTTGAATCCGGCGGACCGGGCCCAGCTCAACTCGACATGGATTCGCAGGGGGTTGAAAGTGTCGGGCTGGAACATCTCCAGCTGATTGATGGCGTTCGACGTGACGTAGTTGGCGCCGACGAGCCAGCCTTGCGCTCGGTACCAGCGGTCGGCGCGGTCGGGCGGCCACCGGCTCGAATCCGGCGAGGGGGGCGGTTGCGCGGCGGCGCAAGGCGCACGGGCCAGGGCGGTGCCTCCTGCCAGTAGCAGCGGCAACTTCAAGACCGTTCGGCGGTGCACGAAGCCACCACGAGTGCCGACTATGTGTTCAACCCCCCGCCCAAGGAGTCGCGATTCTGTACAGAAGAAATCGTACCACCATGTCACACAAGGGTTTTCAGCGGTTTTGTAGCAAATACGTCGTGACAGGTTGGACGGTTCAAGCGGGCGGAAACCCGTGACCGCTAGCCTCTTGGCGAACCTTCAGGCCCGCAGTTAGCGGGCGTCAGAAGCAGTGCTCGTCGGCCGGGAAAGCCCCTTCGGCCACCTCTTGGGCATACTGCGTTGCGGCCCGGTGCAATTCCGCCCCGATGTCGGCAAACCGCTTGACGAAGCGGGCGGGCTTGCCGGCGCTCACACCGGCCATGTCTTGCCAAACCAAGACCTGGGCGTCGCAGTTGGGACCGGCTCCGATCCCGACGGTCGGAATCGTCAGCTTGCCGGTGATCTGGGTGGCCAATTCGGCCGGCACCATTTCCATGACGACCGAAAAGGCCCCGGCCTCGGCGACGGCGATCGCGTCCGCGACGGTCTGTTCCGCGGCGTCGCCGCGGCCCTGCACCCGGAAGCCGCCGAGGCTGTTCACGCTTTGCGGCGTGAAACCGATGTGCGCCATCACCGGGATCCCGGCCGCGGTCAGGCAGGCGATCTGCTCGGCCACCCGCTCACCGCCCTCGAGCTTGACGGCGTGCGCGCCGCCCTCCTTCATGAATCGGGTGGCGGCGGCCAGCGCGGCGGCCGGGCCGGCCTCGTAGCTGCCGAACGGCAGGTCGGCGACGACCATCGCGTGCTGGGCGCCCCGCACCACGCCGCGGACCAGCGGAATGAGTTCGTCGATGGAGACGGGCACCGTGGTGTCGTAGCCGTATACGACGTTGGCCGCGGAGTCACCGACCAGCAGCACCGGAATGCCGGCGTCGTCGAAAATCCGGGCGGTCGAGTAGTCGTAGGCCGTGAGCATGGCCCACTTGTGGCCTTCGGCCTTCATTTTCTGCAGGTGGTGGGTGCGAATCTGCGGTTTCGGTTTCGCAGGCGCTGAAGCACCTGCGGACGAGTTTGCACCGTAAACATTCTGCTCAGACATCGTTGTCCCTGGTGGTGGTCGGATCGATCCTCGTGGCCCTTGGGGTCCCCGGGTTCGCTGACTCCAGGTATTCTGCCATCTCTTCTGCGCGGTTGCACCGTCGGTGTGGTGTGAGACATGCCATTCTGCGCATGCAGCATCTCGTGCCCGGAATTGCTGCCGGATCTATGGTCGATGGCCGACGACTTCGCGGTGGCGCTGCGAGAACTGCCGGCGGCCGCGGGATAGCCGGCCGCTGGAGCCGCTCATCAGAATCTCAGATTGGCTCTGGCAGCATAGGTGGGCATGGGGCTGTCTCGCCGCGACAAGATCGCGCGCTCGTTGCTGATCTGGACGGCGATCGCTGCCGTGGCGCTTCTCGTCGCGGGCTGCCTCCGCGTCGTCGGCGGACGCGCTGTCATGGCGGGGCCCAAGCTGGGCGAGGCGATCGAATGGACACCCTGCCGCTCGTCTAACCCGAAGGCCAAGATCCCCAGCGGCGCGATGTGCGGCAAGTTGGCCGTGCCCGTCGACTACGACCACCTCGACGGCGACGTGGCGGCCCTGGCATTGGTTCGCTTTCCGGCCACGGGCGACAAGATCGGCTCGCTGGTCATCAATCCCGGCGGCCCCGGCGAGTCCGGTATCGACGCCGCGCTGAGCGTCCTTCAGACGTTGCCCAAACGCATCCGCGAACGCTTCGACCTGGTCGGCTTCGACCCCCGCGGCGTGGGGTCGTCGCGGCCGGCCATCTGGTGTAACTCCGACGCCGACAACGACCGGCTGCGCACCGAGCCGAACGTCGACTACAGCCCCGCGGGGGTGGCCCACATGGAGGACGAGACCAAGGAGTTCGTCGGCCGGTGCGTGGACAAGATGGGCAAAAACTTCCTGGCGAATGTGGGGACCGTCAACGTTGCACGGGACCTGGACGCCATCCGCGCGGCGCTGGGCGACGACAAGCTGACCTATCTTGGCTACTCGTACGGCACCCGGATCGGCTCCGCCTACGCGGAGGCCTATCCCACGAAGGTGCGGGCGATGATCCTCGACGGCGCCGTCGACCCCAATGCCGATCAGGTCGAGGCGGATCTGCGTCAGGCCAAGGGATTTCAGGATGCGTTCAACGACTTCGCGACCGACTGCGCGAAGCAACCGACGTGCCCGCTGGGCACCGACCCGGCCAAGGCCGTCGACGTCTACCACAGCCTGGTCGACCCGCTGGTCGACCCGAACAACCCGATGATCGGCAGGCCGGCGCCCACGAAGGATCCGCGCGGGCTGAGCTACAGCGACGCCATCGTGGGCACCATCATGGCGCTGTACTCACCGTCGCTGTGGCACCACCTGACCGACGGCTTGTCCGAGTTGGTCGACCACCACGGAGACACCATGCTCGCCCTGGCCGACATGTACATGCGGCGCGACCCGCACGGCCACTACACCGATGCCACCGACGCGCGGGTGGCGATCAATTGCGTTGACCAGCCGCCGGTTACGGACCGCGCCAAGGTAATCGACGAGGACCGCCGGTCACGCGAGATCGCCCCGTTCATGAGCTACGGGCAGTTCACCGGTGACGCGCCGCTGGGCACTTGCGCGTTCTGGCCGGTGCCGCCCACCAGCAAGCCGCACGCCATTTCGGCGCCCGGCCTGGCACGGACCGTGGTGGTGTCGACCACTCACGACCCGGCGACCCCTTATAAGGCCGGGGTCGATCTGGCGAATGAGCTGCGGGGGTCACTGCTTACCTTCGACGGAACTCAGCACACCGTGGTCTTCCAGGGCGACAGCTGCGTCGACGACTACGTTACGGAGTACCTGCTCGGCGGCGACCCGCCGCCGAGCGGCGCGAAATGCTAGCGCCCGGCCTTCGTCGAGCGTGCACTCGTTGCGAAATTGCGGCCGGATTTTCGCACTGAGCACACGTTGGGCGCGCTTGTCGGAGCTCGCCTGCACACTCCTGCCATGGGGGAGCCATTCATCGGTAGCGAAGCGGTCGCTTCCGGTGTGGTGACGCGGTACGCGCTGCGCAGCCGATTCCTCGCTATCCATCCCGGCGTATATGTCGCGGCAGGAACCGAGCTCACCGCAGGACAGCGCGCGCATGCGGCGTGGTTGTGGTCCCGTCGGCGAGGCGTTGTCGCAGGTCGCTCGGCATCGGCGCTGCACGGGGCCAAATGGATCGACGATCGCGCATCGGCCGAGTTGCTCTACGACTATCGCCGTCCGCCAAGCGGTATTCGCGCATGGTCGGATCGCGTAGCCGACGACGAGATACAAGCAATCGCCGGCGTTCCCGTAACGACGCCTGCCCGTACAGCTCTCGACCTCGCTTGCCGCTATCCGGTCGGCAAGGCTGTCGCGGCAATCGACGCGCTCGCTCGCGCAACGGATCTTAAGGGGCCCGACGTCGAGATTCTCGCTGAGCGGTATGGGGGACGCCGCGGCATCAGGCGTGCCCGCGTCGCGCTGTCGCTTGTCGATCCGGGTGCGGAGTCGCCGCGCGAGACGTGGCTGCGGCTTCTTCTGATCCGCGCCGGTTTTCCGCCGCCGCGAACCCAGGTCCCGGTTTACGACGGATACGGCGGGCTGGTCGCCGTTCTCGATATGGGCTGGGAGGACCTCAAATTGGCCGTTGAGTACGAAGGTGACCATCACCGCACTGACCGAAGGCAATTCAATAGGGACGTTCGCCGTGCAGAAGCCCTCGCAGAGTTGGGTTGGGTCAACGTGCGGATCACGGCGGAGGACACACCCGGCGGCATCATCGCCCGTGTTTCAACGGCATGGCAGCGACGAACGTGTACTCAGCGCGAAAAACCGGTGGATTCTTCGCAGTGAATACAAGCTCGGCGACACGCTGATGCGAGATCAAGGCGTGACCTTTTCGAGCTGTGACGGGTATTCGAGGCTGCAAATATTGACAGCCATGTCGCGCCTGAGACCGTTGAGCTCGGCGCTGCTGTCGTTCGGGCTGTTGGTTGCGGGGCAATCGGCGCTGCCACTGCCGGTGGCCGCCGCGACACCGGAACCCGGTGCCGGCCAGACCCCAACCCCGGCTCCGCCGGCTGCTGCCGCACGGCCGCAAAACTGGGGCAGCTGCGGCCAATTCCTGACCGACACCAGCGACGTTCCCACCGCCCGGTGCACCACCGTGTCCGTTCCGGTCGACTACGCCAATCCGGGTGGCGCGCAAGCCAAGCTGGCAGTGATCCGGGTGCCCGCCACCGGCCGGCGGATGGGATCGCTTTTGATCAACCCTGGCGGGCCGGGGGCGTCCGCAGTCGACATGGTCGCCGGCATGGCGTCGGACCTGGAGAACAGCGACATCACCCGCAACTTCGACCTGGTGGGGTTCGATCCGCGCGGGGTGGGCCACTCAACCCCGCAGCTGCGGTGCCGCAGCGACGCCGAATTCGACGCCTTCCGGCGCGAACCGATGGTCGATTACAGCCCGGCCGGCGTGGCGCACATCGAGCAGCTCTACCGGCAGCAGGCCCAGCAATGCGCCAACAAGATGGGGAACGGGTTCCTGGCCAACGCGGGCACCGCGTCCGGCGCGCGCGACATGGACATGGTCCGTCAGGCGCTCGGTGAGGATCAGATCAACTACCTCGGCTACAGCTACGGCACCGAATTGGGCACCGCCTACCTCGAGGGGTTCAGTAACCACGTCCGGACGATGGTGCTCGACGGCGCCATCGACCCGACCGTGGGCCCGGTCGAGGAAAACATCAACCAAATGGCCGGATTCCAAACGGCTTTCAACGACTACGCCACCGACTGCGCCCGCTCGGCGGGCTGCCCGCTGGGCACCGATCCCACTCAATTCGTCAACCGGTACCACGCCCTGATCGACCCGCTGGTCGGCAAGCCGGGCCGGACGTCGGATCCGCGCGGCCTGAGCTACGCCGATGCGACCACCGGAACCATCAATGCGCTTTACACCCCGCAGCACTGGAAGTACCTGACCAGCGGTCTGCTCGGGCTGCAGCGCGGCACCGACGCCGGTGACCTGCTGTTGCTGGCCGACGACTACGAAGGCCGTGACAAAAACGGGCACTACACCAACGACCAGGACGCGTTCAACGCCGTGCGTTGTGTTGACGCGCCGACGCCGACGGATTCTGCGACGTGGGTGTCCGCCGATCAACGAATGCGCCAGGTCGCCCCGTTCTTGAGCTACGGACAGTTCACCGGCAATGCGCCCCGGGACCTGTGCGCGCTGTGGCCGGTGCCCGCCACGTCGAGGCCGCACGCCGCGCCGCCCGCCCCGCCGGGCAAGGCCGTCGTCGTCTCCACGACACACGACCCGGCCACCCCGTACCAGGCCGGCGTGAACCTCGCCCGGCAACTGGGCGCCCCGCTGATCACCTACGACGGAACGCAGCACACCGCCGTGTTCAACGGTGACCAGTGCGTGGATACCGCGGTGGTGCGTTATTTCGTCGCCGGGACATTGCCACCCGCCCTGCAGTGCCATCCCTGAGTGGCCACGTTTCCCTGGTACAGCTAGCCCGGGCCGGGCCACACCAAGGCCACCCACGCGGGGTGTGTTGCCAGCTGTCGGATAACCACGGTCACAGCACTCATATGCCCTGCTGGCAGCACTGCGCATGCATAGCATTAATCACTTCCGTAACACAGAATTAACAGCAGTTGCCTACTGTTCGGGTTATGGATCGACAGAAGGAATTCGTCCTCCGCACGCTGGAGGAACGGGACATCCGCTTCGTCCGGCTCTGGTTCACCGACGTGCTCGGTTACCTCAAGTCGGTCGCCATCGCCCCGGCCGAACTCGAGGGCGCCTTCGAAGAGGGCATCGGCTTCGACGGCTCCTCGATCGAGGGCTTCTCGCGGGTGTCGGAATCCGACACCGTGGCCAACCCGGATCCGTCGACCTTCCAGGTGCTGCCCTGGGCCACCGCATCCGGCCACCACCACTCGGCGCGGATGTTCTGCGACATCACCATGCCGGACGGCTCACCGTCGTGGGCCGACCCCCGGCATGTGTTGCGGCGCCAGCTGCAGAAGGCCAACGACCTCGGCTTTTCCTGCTACGTGCATCCCGAAATCGAGTTCTTCCTGCTGAAACCCGGCCCCGACGACGGGTCGAGGCCGGTTCCCGTCGACAACGCCGGCTACTTCGACCAAGCGGTGCACGACTCCGCGTCGGACTTTCGCCGGCACGCGATCGAATCCCTGGAATTCATGGGCATCTCGGTCGAGTTCAGCCACCACGAGGGCGCGCCCGGCCAGCAGGAGATCGACCTGCGCTTCGCCGATGCGCTGTCGATGGCCGACAACGTGATGACGTTCCGCTACGTGATCAAGGAAGTCGCGTTGTTAGAGGGTGTGCGGGCGTCGTTCATGCCCAAGCCTTTCGCGGAACACCCCGGCTCGGCGATGCACACCCACATGAGCCTGTTCGAGGGCGACGTCAACGCCTTCCACAGCGCCGACGATCCGCTGCAGCTGTCGGATGTGGGCAAGTCGTTCATCGCCGGGATCCTGGAGCACGCCTCGGAGATCAGCGCCGTCACCAATCAGTGGGTCAACTCCTACAAGCGGTTGGTGCAGGGCGGCGAGGCGCCCACCGCCGCGTCCTGGGGGGCGGCCAACCGGTCGGCTCTGGTGCGGGTGCCGATGTATAGCCCGCACAAGACGTCGTCGCGGCGGGTGGAGGTGCGCAGCCCCGACTCGGCGTGCAATCCCTATTTGACGTTCGCGGTGCTCCTGGCCGCCGGATTGCGTGGGGTGGAGAAGGGCTACGTGCTGGGACCGCAGGCCGAGGACAACGTCTGGGACCTCACACCCGAGGAACGCCTCACGATGGGATATCGCGAGCTGCCCACCAGTCTCGACAGTGCGCTTCGCGCCATGGAGGCCTCCGAGCTCGTCGCGGAAACCTTGGGGGAGCACGTGTTCGACTTCTTCCTGCGCAACAAGCGCAGGGAGTGGGCGAACTACCGCAGCAATGTCACCCCGTACGAGCTGAGCACCTACCTCTCGCTGTAACCCACATGGTGTGCCGATCGGTCTGAGAGATCGCTCGGTTGCGCTACGGTCGTGGTCGTGACCAAACCCGCGACGGAGCGCCCACGGCTGCCCAGCGTGGGCCGGCTTGGGTTGGTCGACCCCCCGGCCGGTGACCGGCTGGCCCAGCTGGGTTGGTACGACCGCGACGACCAGGAATACATCGACCGGTTGTGGTCGTTGTCGCGCGCTCCGGACCCCGACGCCGCGGTGCGGGCTTTGGTTCGGCTGTCGGAGAACCCGGACAGCGATTGGGATGAGCTCAACGCCGCGCTGCTCACCGAACGCGGGCTGCGCGGGCGACTGTTCGCGGTGCTCGGCTCGTCGCTGGCGCTGGGGGATCACCTGGTCGTCAGTCCGCAGTCCTGGAAGCTGTTGCGGGGCAAGGCCCAACTGCCCTCCCGCGATCGGCTGCTCGCCACGTTCACCGAATGCTGCGACGAGTTCCAAGACGACGCGTTGGCCGGCCCGGGTTCGGCGCTGTCGCGACTGCAGGCGTTGTACCGCGACCAGCTGCTGGTGTTGGCGGCGCTGGACCTGGCCGCGACGGTCGAAGACGAGCCGGTCCTCCCATTCACCGTGGTGGGCGCCCAGCTGTCGGACCTGGCGGACGCCGCGCTGGCGGCCGCGCTGCGGGTGGCCGAGGCCAGCGTGTGCGGTGGCCGGACGCCACCGCGGCTGGCGGTCATCGCGATGGGCAAATGCGGTGCCCGAGAACTGAACTACGTCAGCGACGTCGACGTCATCTTCGTCGCCGAGCACGCCGACGCGCTGTCCGCCCGGGTGGCTAGCGAGATGATGCGGGTGGCTTCGTCGGCGTTCTTTCAGGTGGACGCCGGGCTGCGGCCGGAGGGCCGCAGCGGTGAGCTGGTCCGCACCCTCGATTCGCACATCGCCTACTACCAGCGCTGGGCGAAGACATGGGAGTTCCAGGCGCTGCTGAAAGCCCGGGCGGCGGTCGGCGACGCCGAACTCGGTGAGCGCTACCTGGCCGCGTTGATGCCGATGGTGTGGATCGCCTGCGAGCGTGAGGATTTCGTCGTCGAAGTGCAGGCCATGCGCCGCCGGGTGGAGCAGCTGGTGCCGGCCGACGTGCGCGCCCGCGAGATCAAACTCGGCAGCGGCGGGTTGCGGGACGTGGAGTTCGCGGTGCAACTGCTGCAGCTGGTGCACGGCCGCGGCGACGACTCGCTGCACGTGGCCTCCACGGTGGATGCGCTGGCCGCGCTGGGCCAAGGCGGCTACGTCGGACGCGAGGACGCGGCGAACCTCACCGCCTCCTACGAGTTCCTCCGGTTGCTCGAACATCGGTTGCAGCTGCAGCGGCTCAAGCGCACCCATCTGCTGCCCGAGGTCGACGACGAGGAGGCGGTGCGCTGGCTGGCGCGGGCGGCGCACATCCGGCCGGACGGCCGAAAAGATGCGGCGGGGGTGCTGCGCGAGGAGCTCAGGCACCAGAACGTGCGGGTGTCCCAGCTGCACACCAAGCTCTTCTACCAGCCACTTTTGGAGTCGATCGGACCGGCCGGTCTGGAGATCGCGCACGGCATGACCTCGGAGGCCGCGGAGCGGCAGCTGGCCGCGCTGGGGTACGAGGGACCGCAGACCGCGCTGAAGCACATGTCGGCGTTGGTCAACCAGAGTGGCCGCCGCGGGCGGGTACAGTCCGTGCTGCTGCCCAGGCTGCTGAACTGGATGTCGTATGCGCCCGACCCCGACGGCGGGCTGTTGGCCTATCGACGGCTCAGTGAGGCGCTGGCCGCGGAGAGCTGGTACCTTTCCACGCTGCGGGACAAGCCCGCGGTGGCCAGGCGGCTCATGCATGTGCTGGGGACCTCCGCCTACGTGCCGGATCTTTTGATGCGCGCGCCCAGGGTGATTCAGGATTACAGCGACGGTCCGGCCGGCCCCAAACTGCTCGAAACCGAACCCGCCGCGATGGCCCGGGCGCTGATCGCCTCGGCGAGCCGCCACCCCGACCCGGTGCGCGCGATCGCCGCCGCACGCGCGCTGCGCCGCCGAGAGTTGGCGCGCATCGGTTCCGCCGATCTGCTCGGCTTCCTCGAAGTCACGGACGTGTGCAACGCGCTCACGTCGGTGTGGGTGGCCGTGCTGCAGGCCTCGTTGGACGCGATGATCCGGGCCAACCTTCCCGGGGACGGCCGGGCGCCGGCGGCCATCTCGGTCATCGGCATGGGCAGGCTGGGCGGCGCCGAGCTGGGCTACGGGTCCGACGCCGACGTGATGTTCGTCTGCGAGCCGGCCAGTGGCGTCGAAGACTCACGGGCGGTGCGATGGTCGACGTCGATCGCCGAGCAGGTTCGGGCCCTGCTGGGCACCCCCAGCGTCGACCCGCCACTGGAGGTCGACGCCAACCTGCGGCCCGAGGGTCGCAGTGGTGCGCTGGTGCGCACCCTGAGCTCCTATGCCGCCTACTACGCGCAGTGGGCGCAGCCGTGGGAGATCCAGGCGCTGCTCCGCGCGCACGCGGTCGCCGGTGACGTCGAGCTTGGTCAGCGGTTCCTGCTGATGTCTGATCAGACGCGCTATCCGCCCGACGGTGTGTCGGCCGAGGCGGTGCGTGAAATACGCCGGATCAAGGCCCGCGTCGAGTCCGAGCGGTTGCCGCGTGGCGCCGACCCCAACACCCATACCAAGCTGGGTCGCGGGGGATTGGCCGACATCGAATGGACCGTGCAGCTCATGCAACTGCGGCACGCGCACGAAATCCCGGCCCTGCACAACACCTCGACGCTGGCAGCCCTGGATGCGATCGCCGCGGCCGACCTGGTGCCGGCGGCGGACGTGGACCTGCTGCGGCAGGCCTGGCTGACCGCCACGCGGGCCCGCAACGCGCTGGTGCTGGTCCGCGGCAAGCCCACCGACCAGCTGCCGGGGCCCGGCCGCCAGCTCAATGCGGTCGCGGTCGCCGCGGGCTGGCCAACCGACGACGGCAGTGAGTTCCTGGACAACTATCTTCGAGTCACGCGACGTGCAAAGGCGGTCGTGCGGAAGGTATTCGGGAGTTGAGTCAGGAGGCCGGCGCCTTCGACGCCATATTCGAGGCGCTCAGCGCGGTGGAAGCTGATCGAGTGACGGCCCTGTACGCTCCGTTGGCCGACGCCGTCCGGGAACTCATCGACGCCACCACCCGGACCGAGGCCGACGACGACGTCGTCGCCGAGGCGCGAACCGCGATCGAGGCCGTCACCCAGCTGCTGCGGCAACGCACCCGACCGGTCGGGGTGAGCTACCGCGTCGACGGCCGCCCGCTGCCATTGGGAAACGCCGTAATCGGCGTGTGCAACCCGATTGCCCCGCCAATCGTCGTCCGCCACGAGGGCGGCGGACGCTGCTCGAGCGAGTTCGTCCTCGGGTCGGCCTACGAGGGTCCGCCCACCTGGGTGCACGGTGGCGTCAGCGCTTTGGTACTAGACCACATGCTCGGCGAGGCGGCGAGCGAGGCCTTGTCCAAGGCGCGTTTCACCGGAACCATCACCGTGAAGTACCTGCGCGGCACTCCGCTGGGCCCGCTTCGATGCGATGCTTGGATTGATCGCAAGGAGGGCGTCAAAGTGTTTGCGCGCGGTAGTATTTCGGATGCGAAAGGGGTAACCGTGGAGGCAGAAGGCGTCTTCATCGAGCCAGGGTGGGCGCGGGAAGCCGAATGAAGTTCTACGTCAGCAGCGCCTTTTTGAACACCCGGGAGATCATCGAGATCGCCAAGGCCGCCGATGAACTGGGCTACGACGGTATCGGGATCCCCGACCACGTCGTCAACCTGGAGACCCTGGACACCCCGTACCCGTACACCAAGGACGGGGAACGACGGTGGCAGCCTTTCACGGACTGGCCGGACCCCTGGGTTCTCGTCGGCGCGCTGGCCCAGGTCACCACCCGGCTGAGGTTCGTCACCACCGTTTACATCCCCGCGATGCGCAACCCCTACTCGGCGGCGAAAGCCATTGGCACGGCGGCGGTTTTGGCGTCGGGTCGGGTGGAGCTCGGCATCGGCGTGGGCTGGTGCCGTGAGGAATTCGCCTTGATGGGTGAGCAGTTCAACGCCCGCGGCAGGCGCACCGACGAGATCATCGACTTGATGCGGGCGCTGTGGCAACCCGGCTGGACAGAATTCGATGGCGAGTTCTACCCGACACCACGGCTGGAGATGCAGCCGACTCCGCCACCGATACCGGTCTATGTCGGCGGGCTCAGCGACGCCGCGCTGCGCCGTGCCGCCCGCAACGACGGGTGGATCGGTGATCTGATCAAGACCGATCGCGCCATCGAGGCGGTGGGCCGGCTGCGGGAACTACGGGCCGAAAGAGGGCTCTCGCTGGACGATTTCACCGTTCTGACGCCCCTCACCGACGCCTTCACCACGGCCGATTACCGACGCGCCGCGGATGCCGGCATCACCGGCATCATCACCATGCCGTGGATGTTCTACGCCGGGCCGGACGCCACGTTGGCCGACAAGATCGACGGCATGCGACGCTTCCGCAAGGACTTGGCGCTCGACGGCTAGGCGCTGGGTCAGGTGCCATACTCTACGGGTGGCGTTTACGGTGGTTTTCAGCAACGGTGAACCGCGGGACTACGGGGCATTCGACAGCTACGAGGTCACCGACGCGGGCGTTTTGATCATCCAAATGCATCGCGACGATGTCAGCCGGCACTATGTCGCTCCAGGTGGCTGGCTGGAGGTGGTCGAGATGGCCGAGGGACAACCGGTCAGGATGTCGCGCGCGATCTTGGGTCGCCGACCCAATTAGTTCGATTGCCGCGGAACGGGTTCGGCGCGGCTGGTCGGAGTCGCGACACTTAACCAGTAGCGAAGACACGCTGGCGAGACTCGCCATTGTCCAAACCGGCGGCGCGACCGGCTGTTTCGGCGCAATGGCATCCGAAAGAAGCATCTCTCATGAGGCTGCCATCGACGGCACCATCAGTCGGCTTGTGGAGAAACGCCGTGAGCTGGCCGGTCGCTGAGCACCATTCTTCGTGTCGTACGTTAGGTGGGCCGCAATTCAGACAAACGTCTAGCCGTCGGCGGGCTCGAAACCAGCTCCGTTTCGGCCCCACAGACCGGGCAGCGATGGTCACCGTCACGTTCAGTAATTGGCGCTATCGGATTGTCCATATTGCCATTCCTTCCATTGCTTTGAGACTGCGATGTTGGCGAGACGCTGGTAAAACCGCGCCATTACCTCATCCAGTTGAGCGGGGGTCAGCTTCGAGTAGGACAAGTCTTGCTGCACCGGCTGGTGCTCGTCGCTGCGGGAGGGCGTGTCGGTCGGGTCGCTGGCGATCACGAGAATGGCCCTTCTCATCAAGGTACGGGTTTGAACCGGATTTCGAGTGATACGGCACAATGCGCATATCGGGTCCCGGCCCCCGACGGCCTGGACAGACCCATTGAGCCGATTCCGGACGCCCACGTCTCGCCGAACCGACTAGACGACGATGCGCTATCAGATAGCGCGCTTTCTCGTTACTCTCGCAACGTCTACGGCTGTCCGGGTGGCGCCTGCGGCGGACGTTTGCCAGCTCCCTGTGGACACCGCAGGTCAAAGGGAGAGCGAAGACCGGCTCCGCGGCTAGCCACCATCCCGGCCCCCACCGCCACCGCAACGACCACTGTGACCGTGGCAAACTAGCACCCTCCGGAAGCACGGGACTCTGCGGATGGCCGTTAAGGGGTCAGAGATGAACCTCATAAGGAGTTTTGCCGAAGCCGCCACCTTCGCCGCTGTAGCTGTCGGGGCAGCCGCTCCCGCGTCCGCCGCTCCCGTGATGAGCGGCCACTACATCAAGACCACTATCGATCCCGCAGGAGGCGGCCGCACTTTTTCCGAGCATTGGTACTTCACTCCTTGCGGTGACGGATGCGCCGACATGTCGAGCCCGGCGACAGGCGGCGGTGCCCGGGCGATGTTGGTGAATGGTCAATGGACAATTGATAGCACTGACGACATCGTGTGTACGGACGGTATTACAGAAGCCAACGCGGCGAACACCCACTACACGTGGGATCCGAACACCCTTGCAGGCACGGTCCAAGTCATCCAAAAGCAGGCCGTCTGCGACCATGCGCCACAGTCATATACCCTGAGCATCCAACTCACGAAGGCACCCTGACGCATACTCCTGGGCAGTCTCGGCAGTCAAGGTAAAAGCACTGGGAGACAAAGCAATTCGCGTAACCACGGGTGGCACGCGCAAAGTCGCCGAGGGTGTCTCGCGCTCCCGGCGGAGCGGGACTTGGCGCTGCTGCTGCTGTCGGCGTCGGTCAAGGCGTACCCGTCCGACATGATGGTCACCGACGGGCCGGGCACCGACCGGTGTGGCCCTTGGATCATTGAACACGCGATCCGCGATGCCCGCGAGAAAATCGACGGCGTGCCCGAAGGGTTCAGCTTTCACGACCTGCGGCACTACCTGGCGAGTCTGCTCATCACATCCGGCGCGGACACCAAGACCGTGCAAGCCCGAATGCGGCACGCCAGCGCCCGCACCACGCTGGACACCTACGGCCACATGCTGCCGGCCGCCGACGAGTCCACCCGCGCGGCGATCGGCGCG
>Ga0335076_10002607_pt1 | contig 17947 bp, 15 predicted proteins | sample Lox_Sample_25_FD_206717 | JGI IMG/M metagenome (GOLD analysis project Ga0335076, IMG submission 206717) | Soil microbial communities from Loxahatchee National Wildlife Refuge, Florida, United States - Lox_Sample_2.5 | ecosystem: Environmental > Terrestrial > Soil > Wetlands | place: USA... | reverse complement strand
TACGTGAGCGCTGGCGGGAAATAGCTGGCGCTGCGCGATATACATTCCTATGCACAGGGGAACAAACAATGCCAGCCAGCGCCAGACGTGGTTCTTCAAAATACGTTCGCCGATAAATCCGCCGGCGAAGACAATTAAGAGAACGTATAGCAAATGCAAACTGCGCAGCGGCTGGATTCGCGCCAGACTTTCAAAGCGCGCCGGCAGATCAACGATCAACGCTGCGATCAAGTAAACCAGGTCATAGATAATCAGCGCGTGGCAGAGCAGATTCAAATCCCGCGAACCCCTGGATCGCGCCATGCGTGCAAACCACCACAAAATCGGAATCGGCCCTACGATTCCCAGCCACTCATACCATTGCCACAGTTGGATGTAATGGAAGGACTTAAAGAGAGCCGCTTCATGGTAGGCCCGGGAAGGTTGCTGAAACGAAAAACTGATTGGCAGAAATGAGCCTAACCAAGCGAAGTCGAGCTTCAGTTTTTTCATCACCATCAAAAGCGCCGCGAACGACAAGGCGAAAGCCGCCATCAAGGGATGGACAGAGGCCGCAAAAACCAGCCACAGCGTCGCCCAAGAATATTTCTCTTCGAGGACGTCCACGATCGCAAACACCGCCGCGAAGGCCGCAAAATTGCGCGGGTTCACGTACTGGTCGATGACATAAAGAGCCGTTCCCGCGACCGGAAGAGTGAGTAACGCAGCTGCCATTGCCACGCCCGCCCAGCGTGCCTTGGGATCGGCAAAGCATCTTCCGCTCAAGTGCCAGCACGCCAGCAGAAAGAGAAAGATCGAAGCCACTTGCCAGAGAAACAGCACGACCGGAAGACGTAAGTGGCTCAACTCCACTGACCACGCCAGGTAGCGGTGGAACAAGCTCATGCGGGCATACACTTCAAAGAAATCCGCGTTATGGGGAAATAGATGGGGATGAAGAATTTTTTCGACGCCGGGAAGATAGATTTCGGCATCTTCCGCCCAGGGATGATAGCCATGAACCAGCAGCGCCCCGAAAGTCAGGCATAAAAGAAAGAACACCTCTTTCGCTTTCAATTTTCGCTCCGGGAGAGTTTTACGACCTTGCCGAATGTAGCAAGGAGTTCGAGAGACGGCAACCGGTTGGCGTTCGACCCGGATTGGTTTGCGACTCGTGCGCACCAGGGGTAGCATCTAATGCAGCATGGCTACTGGCACCACCGTGGTCCCCGCGCGGCGTCCGCCCCGGCTAGTCTTCAGTGAAATCCTGAATTTTGCCTACGATACCTTCTGCAGCAATAAAGTCCGCTTCGCGCTTACCGCTCTGGGCATGGTGATCGGTACCGCTTCACTCATCCTCGTGGTCACGATTGGTATGACCGGCAAGCAATACGTACTGAACCAGATTCAGGGCATCGGCGCGAATCTGATTTACGCGGAGTACGAAGGTGGAGGGCAGCGTATCACCAACACCTCGCCCGATCCTCTCACCGTAGACGACATGAAGGCTGCCATGCAGCAGGTGTCTGGCATCGCCACGGCATCTCCCGTCGCTACTTTCAACGAGCGCGTCTCCGTCGGCGATGGCAAGGAGCGGGATATCCAGATTCTCGGCGTATACCGCACCTACCGCATCGTTCGCAATCTCGTGGTAATCACGGGGAGATTCTTCGATGCGCAGGACGAGCAAGCGCACAACAAAGTCGGCCTGATCACGCAAAAAATGGCGGAAGAAATCTACGGCTCGGCCGACAATGCCATCGGCAAGGTGCTCAAGCTGAGCGGACTCCCTTTTACTATTATCGGAACATTCAAAGAGCGCGTCGATACTTTCGGGCAGTCCGAGGTGACGACGAACACCCTGCTGATTCCCTACAGTGTGTCGCGCTACTTCAGCGACACGCCCACTGTCAAACAGATTTACTTTTCTGCGGAAGATCCTTCCATGGTGGTCCCGGTCACGGCCCAGATCAAGCGCGTGCTCCAGTCGCGGCACCGGCCGGAATCTGTTTATCACGTCGAGAACCTCACCGAACTGGTCGCCGTCGCTGAAAAAACCGCGAATGCCCTGACGATTGTTTTGTTACTAGTGGCCACGATAACGCTGATAGTCAGCGGAATCGGCATTATGAACATCATGCTGGCGACGGTCAGCGCCCGCATTCGCGAAATTGGCATTCGCAAAGCTTTGGGCGCGACCAACCGCGAAATCCGCTTTCAGTTTCTCTCTGAGGCGATTTTGATTTCCGTGGGCGGAGGGCTGGTAGGAGTTGTCGTTGGACTGGCTTTGCCCTTCTCGGTTCGATTCTTCACCGAATATCGTCTACCAATCTCCGGCATTTCGGCGATCGTGGCCATTGTGGTCTCTTCTCTGGTAGGGATCCTGTTCGGAACTGTGCCCGCCACGCGGGCCGCCAAGCTGGATCCGGTGGAGAGCCTAAGGTACGAGTGAGCCACAGGCAAACAGGAAAGCCGGGCTGGTTGGCCCGGCTTATTTTTCCCCTCACCGTTGTTACCCAAACTTTGCTGCTACGCCACCGTCGCCGCCTGCACCCTTACATTACCAGCGCCAGGCTCTCCAACTCTTTTTGCAGGACGGGCAAGGAACAGCCCGACATCTCGACTCGGCCCACCGCGTCCAAAGCCGCCTGCGGAGATACTCCATAACCACGACCCATCAAAAACACTTGCAACAGCTCAGCCGCCTCGCGCGAATCAATCAAACCGCCCTGAAGCAGATCGTTCCGCAAGGCGGTCAGTTCGGTACTTGAAAATCGTTCCCTCATGGCGTCACCTCCGACCGTCACCTCGTTACCTCTTTGCCCTATTAGACTCGCGCGGCGCTGATAACGTTGCATGCAATTTCCCTGCCGTACGCAGCCTTCCAATTCAGATACGTGTTTCAAGGGCATTTGGTTTCTTAAACCCTTTATCGTGAGTGAAGTTGCGGTCGATTCTTAAGGTGGGGTCATTCCGGCAGAGGCGAACGCTTCCAGTCTCGTAATTGACACATTGTGTCGTTCTGACACCGCAATGGGGCAGACAACCCATAACAACCACGATTGTTATCGCGAAAAGCGGGAAAAAACGGGGCCGGTTCAGGAGGGATCGCTCGTGGCTTCGTCAATGAGCAAGATGGGAATGTCGTCCCGAATTGGATACACCCGGCGACATTCTCCGCACTTAAGGCTTTGCCCTTCGTCTTTCAGGGCCAGCGGCTTTTTGCAGACCGGGCAAACCAAAATCTCGAGCAGGTCGGGGGCAACCATGTAAAAATTGTGAGCCGGCTGTCGGCAATTGTCAATTGTTCGCCGTGCGGATATTTGGCGCGGTTTGCTTTGTCCTCCCCAACAAGCAGGTTTCGCCCGAACACATCCATGGCTCTGCCTGGGATAGAATCCTCTGTTAGCTGATTCCTAGACCCGAGGGTGCATGGCGGCCACGATTCTTGATGGCAAGAAAATCGCAGAGCAAATCCGCGCTGAAGTCGCGGCAGAGGTCAGGAATATGGCTGAGGCCGGCGTGCGACCCGGCCTGGCGGTAGTCCTGGTGGGCCATAATCCGGCTTCGGAGATCTACGTTCGCGGTAAGGTCAAAAGCTCGGAAGAAGTGGGAATTTACAGCGAGCAGCTCACGCCGCCTGATACGATTTCGACAGGAGAAGTGCTTGATCTAGTGCAGGACCTGAACCGGCGGGATGAGATTGACGGTATCCTCGTTCAATTACCCCTGCCTTCTCAGGTGGATGCAAAGAAAGTGCTGATGGCGGTCGACCCTGCCAAAGATGTCGATGGCTTCCATCCCATGAATGTGGGTTTTCTCTCAACCCAGCGCCCGGGGCTTGTGCCCTGCACTCCGGCAGGTGTGATCGAAATTCTGGAACGCAGCAAGATTCCGATCGCGGGGCAGGAAGCTGTCGTTGTCGGCCGTAGTGACATCGTCGGAAAGCCCGTGGCCATGCTGTTGCTGAATCGCAACGCCACGGTGACCGTCTGCCACTCAAAGACCCGTGACCTGCCCGGAGTTTGCCGACGCGCGGACATTCTGGTCGCGGCCATCGGCCGGGCGGGCATAATCACGCGCGAGTTTGTAAAGCCCGGCGCGACCGTGATTGACGTAGGCATCAATACCGTCACGGACCGTAACGAGTTCGAACGTTTCTTTGCCGGCAATGCCAGGCGCGAGGAAGCTTTTCGAACCAAAGGTTCGACTTTGGTGGGAGACGTTCATCCCGGGGTCGCGGAAATCGCTGGCGCGATTACGCCCGTGCCCGGTGGCGTCGGCCCTTTGACCATCGCAATGCTGATGTCGAATACCGTGAAGGCCGCCAAAATGCGGCGAGGTAACCGGATGCCGGAATTGTCCCGGGCATAATCTCGTTCTCGAGGCAAATTTGCTGAAAGTTGGTCTGACCGGAGGGATCGCCTCCGGAAAATCCACTGTGGGAGAGATGTTTGCGGCCCTGGGAGCACACGTGATTCAGGCCGATGGGATCGCCCATGAGCTGATGCAGCCGGGAGAGGCGGTTTATGCCGAGGTTCTACAGCACTTTGGCGCTGGCATTCTTAATCTCGACCGCACGGTCAACCGGGCCCGTCTGGCGGAAGAGGTTTTCGGCGGAGATCCCAATCGGCCCTCGCGCGCAGAAGAATTGAACCGGATTGTCCACCCTGCCGTCATTCGAAGGCAGGAGGAATGGATGCAAGCGGTGGGCCGGGAAGACGCACACGCGATCGCGATGGTGGAGGCTGCGCTTCTGCTGGAGGCAGGCGTGGGCAATCGCTTTGACCGGATGATCGTAGTAACGTGCCGCCCCGAGCAACGGATTGAGCGCTGGGCAAAGCAAAGAAATGTCGATCAGGAAGCCGCGGCGAAGGAAGTGACTCGGCGAATGGCCGCCCAGCTGCCCGACAAAGAAAAGATCAAAGCCGCGGACTACGTGATCGACAACTCTGGATTGCTGGATGAGACCGGGGAGCAAGTTCGCGCCGTGTATGGACAGTTGAGACGCGAAGCGCAGCCAAAGACGACCGAGCCAAAGACGACCGAGTAAGATACCAATTATGCGAGTGTTGCGCCCAATCATTCTGGCAGTCTTGCTGGCCGGAGCGTTTTTCTACTTCACGACCTATCGTTCTGGACGCGTCTTTCCTGTTGGCTGGCTCGGCCAGCCAAACCGAGTGGAAATCTCAGAAGCAGCGGGTGGCGAGTCGCTCGACAGTGAGGAACAAAACAACATCAGCGTTTACCACAAGAATATTTCCTCGGTGGTGAACATCACGTCGAAGGCGGTCGGCTTTGATTTTTTCTATGGCCTCGTCCCGCAGGAGGGCCAGGGATCGGGGTTCATTATCGATAAAGAAGGCCACATTCTAACCAACTATCATGTCGTTGCGGACGCCCGCCAGGTAGAAGTGACCTTAAACAACCGAAAAAAATATCCCGCCACAATGGTAGGCACTGATCGCTCTCACGATTTGGCGGTAGTTCAAATCAAAGCGCCCGATCTGATTCCGATGGTTTTGGGAGACTCGCGCAACTTGCAGGTGGGCCAGAAGGTATATGCCATCGGCAATCCCTTCGGTCTTTCCGGCACCATGACCCGCGGCATCGTCAGCTCAATCCGCTCGGTAGAAGAGCCAGACGGACTGAGGATTGATGAAGCGATTCAAACCGATGCCGCGATCAACCCGGGAAACTCAGGCGGCCCGCTTCTCAACTGGCATGGAGAAGTGATTGGCATCAACACCATGATCGCTTCCAGCGTGGGGCAAAGCTCAGGGATCGGCTTTGCGATTCCGATCAACACGGCCAAAGCGGTGCTCAACGATCTGGTTACATTGGGCCGGGTCCGGCGTCCCGCTCTGGGCGTGCACACCATTCCCATCAGCCCGGAATTGGCCGATCAAATGGGATTGCCGGCCGACTATGGCTTACTCATCGTGCAAGTTGTTCCGGGCAGCGCGGCCGACCGTGCCGGCTTGCGCGGCGGAAATGAGCGCGCCTATCTTGGCAACATTCCCATCATGGTCGGCGGCGACTTGATCGTCGCCATCGACGGCCAGGATGTCCAGGACCAGCAGGACTACAGCCAGATCATGAACAACCATAGAGCGGGAGACACGATCCGCGTGACCTTCTATCGCGGCAAGCGCAAGATGGACGTCAGCGTCACGCTGGGCGAGGTCAGGGAACAGGTGTAACGCCTCTTCCCGCCCAGCCAACCGGACGTCAGCGACTAGGCCGCAACTTCAGCCGCAGTTTCCTCGATCTCGTTAGTTTCTTTGTCGCTGAGACGCAGCTCTCCCGCCCGCATGACGCCATCGGCTTGGCGGGCGCTGCGCGCGCCTACGATTGCCCCGGTCACGGCAGGGTTGCGCAAAACCCACACAATGGCGACTTCACCCGGGGTGCGGCCGTGGCGATTGCCGATTTCGCCCAGTTTTTCGACTACGGCAAGGTTCTGTGAGAGCCGTGGCTCACGAAAATCAGGATGGCTGCTGCGCCAATCGTCTTTGGGGAGTTTTGCAGCCCGTTCGCGCGTCATGGCGCCGCTAAGAAGGCCCGAAGCCATGGGCGAATAAACGATTACGCCGATGCCTTCCCGTAAGCAGTAGGGCAGAATGTCTTCTTCCACTTGGCGATGAATCAAAGAATATGGCGGCTGCAAGGAAGTGATCGGAGCGATCGCCTTGGCACGGCGCAGTTGTTTGACATTGAAGTTAGAAACGCCGATCCATCGCACTTTGCCCTCGCGCTTCAGGTCAGCCATGGTGCTCCAGGCTTCTTCGAGTTCCGGAGAATCGGGCGAGGGAGGCCAATGGATCTGATAAAGATCGATCACATCCACCGCCAGGCGGCGCAGGCTGTCCTCGACTTCCTGGCGGATGGAATCGGGGCGCAGGACGATTTGAGTCTCGCCTTTGCTGTCCCAGCGCAATCCACACTTGGTGAAAACGTAAGGTTTGGCGCCGCTCCAGCCCTTGAGCGCTTTGCCAACCACTTCTTCGGAATGTCCCAGGCCGTAAACTGCGGCTGTGTCGACCCAGTTCACCCCTAACTCGAGGGCGCGGTGGATGGCCGCGACTGAATCGCTGTCATCCTGCGAGCCCCAGGCGAACTGCCAGCCCGGGCCGCCGATCGCCCATGCACCATAGCCTACGGGAGCAATTTTCAAATCAGAATTGCCAAGTTGCCGGGTTTGCATTTCAATCTCCTATGCAGTTTTCGATTCCGCAGGGCCTGCCTGCGATGCAGGGAGTTCAGCCATGAATGTCGACGTGATCCGGAGCTACTGCCTGACTTTCCCAGAGGCGAGAGAAAATCTGCAGTGGGGCGATGATCTTTGCTTCAAAATAAATGGCAAGATTTTTGCGATCCTTGGCCTCGGGGCAGTCCCGCAAAAACTCTGCTTCAAGTGCACTCCGGAGACATTCTCCGAACTGGTGGAACGCGAGGGAATTACACCTGCGCCTTACGTGGGCCGGTACAAATGGGTATTGCTGGAGCGGCTGGACGTTTTGTCGCAAGCAGAGATCCAAGAACTGATTCGCCGGTCTTATAACATGGTTGCGGTCAAGGCCAAGAAACTGGACAAGAATACCCGAGCCTGCAAGGTTAAGAAAAATAGGAAAAAAGCGCATTGAACCACCGGGTTTGACTCCGCCCGAGGGCCTAAGCTAGCCTCATAAGTCTGCCCAAGTTAAATGTACCAAGCTTGATCGAAGGCGGCGCGTTGGGCAAGGATTCTCGCAAGTCCCATCCATGAGATTTTGCCATAAGTTCCTGATATTGCAACTGGTTGTGCTGCTCGCAGCGGGTCAGACTGGCCTTTGGGCAGCGCCCATCCGTCCCGTGCACGCGCCGCATGCCATGGTGGTCAGCGCGCACGAGTTGGCTTCCCGGGCGGGCGTGGAGATTTTGCGGGCGGGCGGCAACGCGATTGACGCAGCCGTCGCCACCGGATTTGTGCTGGCGGTTGTGTATCCTCAGGCGGGCAATCTTGGCGGCGGCGGGTTCATGCTCATCCACTGGGCTGACGGCAAGACGCGTTTTATTGATTACCGCGAAAAAGCGCCCGCCGCGGCCACGGCCAACATGTATCTCGACGCCCAGGGCAACGTGATGGAAGATGCCAGCGTGGTCGGTTACAAAGCGATTGCGGTGCCGGGATCGGTCGCAGGCATGGTTTATGCCGAGAAAAAATATGGCAAGCTTCCCTTGCCACGTGTGATGGCCCCGGCAATCAAGTTGGCGCGCGACGGCTTTCCATTGGCCTGGGAAGACGCGCGCGATTTGCGCGACCGCCATCTGGCGGATTTTCCCGAATCGCGGCGGATTTTTCAGCGCGAAGGAAATTACTACAAGCCGGGGGAGATTTTTCGTCAACCCGAGCTGGAGCATACGCTGGAGCAGATAGCCAAAAATCCAGACGATTTTTATCACGGGACAATGGCGCGGGAGCTGAGTGCTTCGGTGCAAAAACGCGGCGGTTTGGTCACGCCCGAGGATCTGGCGAAATACGAGGTAAAAGAACGCGAGCCGGTCCGCGGGACATATCGCGGATATGAAATTATCAGCGCGCCGCCGCCTTCTTCCGGCGGCGTTGCCCTGGTTGAAATCCTGAACATTCTGGAGGGTTATGATCTCGGCCACTTGGGGAACCGTTCCTCCGAGTCTGTACATTTGACTTTGGAAGCTTTCCGCCGCGCATTTTTTGACCGGGCCGACTTTCTCGGCGATCCGGATTTCACCAATATCCCGGTGGCGCAGCTCATCGACAAACGCTATGCCGAGGCCTGGAGGGAGAGTATCGATCCCAAGCAGGCCAGCCTGAGCAAGGAGTTGCGCCGCCCGGCGATTTTCAGTCAGTTGGAACAAAACGCAACCCTGCGCGCGCCTGGCGCCCTACGCGACACACCGCACACCACGCACTATTCGGTTGTCGATGCGGAAGGCACGGCAGTCGCGGTGACCACGACTCTCAACGACGATTTTGGTTCGCGCGTCACTGCCGAAGGACTGGGTTTTCTGTTAAATGATGAAATGGATGACTTCGCTTCCAAGCCGGGCACGCCGAACCTTTATGGCCTGGTACAAGGACCGGCGAACGCGATCGGTGCGGGCAAGCGGCCGCTTTCTTCGATGACTCCAACCATCGTCACGAAAGATGGGAAAATCTTTTTGGTGCTGGGGTCTCCCGGTGGGTCGCGAATCATCAGCACGGTGGCCAACATTCTGATGGGCGTGGCCGACTACGGAATGAATATTCAGGAGGCAGTGAACGCGCCCAGGTTTCACAATCAATGGCTGCCCGACGTTGCGTCTGTCGAGCAGTGGTTTTCGCCGGATACGGTACGAGCCCTGGAGCAAATCGGGCACAAAATCGAATTTGGCGAAAACGATGGCGGAGAATGGCATCCTTACTGGAGCGATGGCGAGTGCATTGAGATCGACTTGAAAACCGGCGAGCGGTTGGGCGCCAGCGACTGGCGCAATAACGGAAAGGCAGTGGGCTACTGATGCAGCGAGCAGTTTCCACTTACATTTACGTCAAGGAACGGCTGCACCCCGGGCTGCTCGATGGCCTGGTGCGCGGCGGAGCGCAGGCGCTGGAAATTTTTGCCGCGCGTCAGCACGTCGATTATGCGAACCGCAAGCAGCATGTGCGTGAGATCGCGGAATGGTTTCGCGGCAGCGGTATTCCGCTTAATTCGGTGCACGCCCCGCTTTACGCCGATTATGACTGGGGGCGCACGGGATCACCCCCAGTGAATGTCGCAGCGACCGACCGTGCCCAACGGATCGCGGCCATGGATGAAATCAAACGGGCGCTTGAACTGGCCGAGCAGATTCCCTTCCGTTTTCTGGTGCAGCATCTTGGGGTGGGCGGCGAGTCATTCAGTGATCAGAAGTTTGAGGCCGCCATGACTTCGGTGGAACATCTGCGCGCCTTTGCCAAGCCGCTCGGCGTGCGGGTTTTGCTGGAGAACATTCCGAACGAGCTTTCCACCCCGGACAAACTGGTTGAGTTTATTCACGCAGCCCGTTTTGAGGACGTGGGGGTCTGCTTCGATGTCGGCCACGCTCACATTATGAGCGACGTGCCTCAGGCGTTTGAAACTCTGAGGAACCACATCCGCTCCACTCATATTCATGACAATGCCAAAGATCGCGATTCGCATCTGTGGCCGGGCGAGGGATCGATTGATTGGAAGCAGACGATGGAGCTTTTGCGCTCCGCGCCGCATACGCCGCCGTTGTTGCTGGAACTTGAGCACGACGAGAAAGTGAATCCGGTCGAAAAAATCGCCCCGGCATTCGACAAGTTAGAGGCGGCGTAGACAAGATTCTCAAAAATGACTTCACCGCTGACAACTATTGCGCAGATCGGTAAGCACGAAGGCCAGACCGTCACTTTGCGCGGCTGGCTCTACAACCTGCGCGAAAGCGGGAAGCTTTTGTTCCCTCAATTTCGCGACGGCTCGGGCGTGATTCAAGGCGTAGTGCCAAAAAATGCCGTTACTCGAGAAATCTTCGAAGCGGTTAAAACGCTGACGCAGGAATCGAGCGTGATCGTCGAAGGCAAAGTCCGCGCCGATAAGCGCGCTCCCGGCGGCTACGAGCTTGATGTTTCCAATGTGCAGGTCCTGCAGCGTGTGCCGGAGAACGATCCTTTTCCCATTTCTCTCAAAGAGCATGGCGTAGATTTTCTGATGGAGCATCGCCATCTTTGGGTGCGCACGCCGCGCCAGGCTGCGATTCTGCGGGTGCGGGCGGAAATCATCAAAGCCGCCCGGGATTTTTTTGACGAGAACGGTTTCACTCTCACCGATCCGCCGATTCTTACTCCCGCGGCCTGCGAGGGCACGACTACGCTATTCCCGGTGGATTATTTCGATGAACAGGCCTATCTCACGCAATCGGGCCAGCTTTACATCGAAGCGACGGCAATGGCGTTGGGCAAGGTGTATTCGTTCGGGCCGACGTTTCGCGCAGAAAAATCGAAAACTCGCCGCCATCTCACGGAATTCTGGATGGTCGAGCCGGAAGTTGCCTACGCAACTCTCGATGACCTGATGGATCTGGCCGAAGGCCTGCTCAGTTTCATCGTGAAGCGTTGTCTGGAGCGGCGGCGCCCAGACCTGCAAACCGCTGGCCGCGATATCGCGGCGCTGGAAAACATCAGCCCGCCGTTTCCCCGCATTTCTTATGACGACGCGGTAAAGATGTTGCAGGAGGCGCACGCTAAAGGCGCGGTGGAGACGAAATTCGAGTGGGGCGGAGATTTCGGTTCGCCCGATGAAACGTATATCTCGTCGCAGTTTGAAAAACCGGTGATGGTGCACCGCTATCCGGCGAGGGTAAAAGCGTTCTACATGGAGCCGGATCCGCAGCGTCCCGAGCTGGCGCTGTGCATGGATGTGCTCGCGCCGGAGGGCTACGGAGAAATCATCGGCGGCTCGCAGCGCATGGCCTCATACGAATTGCTCGTGCAGCGTATCCGCGAGCACGGCTTGCCGGAGGCAGCGTTTAAGTGGTATTTAGACCTGCGCAAATACGGGACCGTTCCCCACGGCGGTTTCGGCATGGGCATTGAACGAGTGGTCGCGTGGATTTGCGGCCTGGAGCATGTGCGCGAGACCATTCCGTTCGCGAGAACGTTGCACCGGTTGTACCCTTAGGTTTCACCGCCGAGGACGCAGAGCGCGCCTCTGCGAGCTCGGCGGTGAATAATAGGTCTAAGGCTAGCTAAGACTATGCCCCCCACAGCTGCGTTCTCGTCCAGCGTCACTCCCAAAAAGATTCGCGTCATCGGCGTTCCTCTTGACCTGGGCCAGTCGCGCCGTGGCGTGGACATGGGGCCTTCGGCCGTGCGTGTAGCCGGATTAGAAGCCCGTCTTGAAGAGCTCGGCCACGTTGTCGAGGACGCCGGCAACATAGCGGTCGCGATTCCGGAGCAGAAAAAAGCAGGCGACCCCCACGCGAAATACTTGAAAGAAATCACCGCCACTTGCACCAAGCACGCCGAGCTGGTTCTTAAAACCTTAGAGGCGGGCAAAGTTCCGGTCGTGTTGGGTGGAGATCATTCGGTGGCTGCGGGCACGGTTGCCGGCGTGGCGGAGTTCTATCGGCGTCAAAATCAAAAGATCGGCTTGATCTGGATCGACGCTCACACCGACATCAATACTCCCGAAAGTTCTCCCAGTGGCAACGTGCATGGGATGCCGCTGGCCGCCATCACGGGACTCGGCCCCAGCGAATTGGCCAACATCTTTGACTTTTCCCCCAAAGTACAGCCGGAAAATTGTGTGCTGGTGGGGGTACGCGACATCGATGCGATCGAGAAGGAAAATGTTCGCCGCGCAGGCATCGAAGTTTTCACCATGCGCGACATAGACGAGCGCGGCATGCGGACCGTGATGGAAGAGACTCTGCGCATGGCCGGACGAGGAACTGCGGGCTATCACGTCTCTCTCGACATGGATTGGATCGACCCGGAAGACGCTCCGGGCGTGGGAACACCGGTGCGCGGCGGCGCGACTTACCGCGAGGCCCACCTGGCCATGGAAATTATTGCTGACCACGGCCGCATGCTGAGTTTCGAGATTGTTGAGGTGAATCCGGTGATTGACGAGCATAATCGAACTGCCGACCTGGCGGTGGAGTTGGCACTCTCGGCGTTCGGAAAGAAAATACTCTGACGCTTCTAGATTGAATTCCACACGGTAGGATCCTTTCATGCCTGTATTCAAAGAAAAACAGGAAGAGCTGGAGCATTACGAGACCATGATGGGCGTGCCGCGGGGGCGGCTGGCGGTGACCATGGACATGATCACAGACGCCATGGCGCTGGTGGGGCAGCATGGCGTGTATTGCCAGAGCCAGCGCTGGCCGGGGAAGCCGGTCATGGATATTCAGATCATCATGAAGAATCTGACGGACGCGAAGGAGTTGTTGCAGAGCGTGATGGAGGAGTTGAAGAAGAGTTAAACCGTCCTCGCGGCCTTCGGCGCTCGGGTGAACAGGGTAGGGCTTCTTGCGGCACGGCTGAAGCCGTGCCCTGATACGTTCCCCCGGCGGCTAAAGCCGGCATCGGAGGCGATCCTTAACGCAGCGCTGAAAGCGCTGCGCCACCCCAAGGCAGATTCCCCGGCCGAAGCCGATTGGGGATGACAACATTGCGAGCGTTGGAAGATCCCAGGTCGCGCTAGGGCAGCAATCCGAATACGGCCACGCCATTCGGCGTTCCGACGAAGACTTTGCCATCCACGATGGTCGGGGTCATGAATTTGTTTCCATTGCCGAATTGGTCGCGGCCGCCGCTCGCCTGATTGCTGTTGTAGAGTTCGGTCGCGAGGTTGGTCGCGTCGAAGGCGTGTAAGGTTGCCGGAGAGCTGTTCTCGACGATCCACACAATGCCATTGGCCGTCCCATTGGCTGAGATGCTCGGCGTAGCTCCGGGATAGCCGTAACTATTGCTGGTCTGACTGGTGGGAGTTGACGACAGCTTGGCGTTCGAAATTGTGAAGGCCTTCACGCGATCACCGACTGCGCCGTAATAAACGGCGTTGTTGAAATACGCCGGCATCGACCAGACGCCGCCGATCTGTCCCGAGAGCTGCTGATAAATGTTGTTGCTGCTGGAATTGAATTTGCCCATCGAGTCGCGGTTGACGATATAGATATTCGCGTCTTTGCCCGCGCCCACGGCGAGATGATGCACCTGGTTGCCGTTGTCGGTTACATCGGGCAAAACCATGCAGCCGCCCGAGCCGAGATCTTCGTCGCTATTGGATTCGCTGGTCGTGTTCGACATGGTGAAGTAATCGGCGACGCTTAAGCCGCTCGAAGTCGAAATCTTCACAAAGCCGTTGCCATAGTCGCCGTTTTCGGGGAAGCCGCTGCCATTGAGTGTCGTGTCAAAAGTGCCGTTGCCGACGAGCAGATAGATGTTGCCGGAGGAGTCGGCGGCGGGGCCGGCGCCGGCCATCCAGATGGCTCCGTCATTGCCATTGGGCGTCAGGTTCAGGACCGCAGTTTGGGCTAAGGTGCTGGCGTTGTAAGCCATGACCCAGCCGGTGTAAGGGCCATCGTCGCAGTGCGAAGCCCAACTGGTGTAGAGCGTGCCATTTAACAGGAGGAGGGCCGCGCGTTCTTTATATTGCTTGGGATCGAAAATTACGTTGCCGCCCGAGCTGTTCTCGCCGGTGCCCGGATACGTGGCCTGAACTGTCACCGGCCCGCCGAACATCTCCGCGCCGGAGGTGATATCGAGCGCATGAATGCGCTGGAAATAATTGGAGCCATTCTTCGACATGGCGACGACATACATCACGCCGTTGGGACGATCGATCACCGGAGTGGAGGTGATTCCGATGGTCGGGGAGACTTGGCCGCAGTTCCGATCGTCGCTGGCGGTTTCTCCGGAGCCGAGAACCGAAACCTCCCACAACGTGCTTCCTGAGTCGGCGTCGAAGGCGTAGACCGAGTCGTTCTCGCTGACCGAGTACAAAACGTTATGCACTCCCTGGCCGGGAATGCTCAGCTGAGAGAGATAGAGCGGCTGGGCATCGACCAAGCCATCCATGGAAAGGAAATTGAGCTTGCCAAAGGTGGCTTCGTTCACATTGGTAGTCGTGAGAACGGTCTCGCTGGTGTTTTGGCCGGTGCGCCCAACGTCGTTGTGGTAGGTGATGACATCGACACTGCTGGTCGATGTGGTCACGGTCAAAGTGGCTTGATTGCTGGTTATGTTGCCGAAAGAATTCGTGACCACGACCTGGAATTTCGAGCCACTGTCAGCCGAGGTTGTAACCGGAGTGGTGTAGCTGGCGGAAGTCGCGCCGGAAATGTTTGTTCCGCCTTCCTGCCATTGATAAGTCAACGTTCCCGTGCCCGAGGCGACCACGGAAAAAGTTGCGGTCTGGCCGGCGGTGACGGTCTGGTTGGCCGGCTGAGTTGTGATGGAAGGCGGCGAGTTTACCGTCAGTGTCGCCTGAGAACTGGTGGTGTTCCCGGCACCGTTGCTGACGATCACTTTGAACTTGGAACCGTTGTCTGCCGCCGTGGTGGCCGGGGTGGTATAGCTGGCGGAAGTTGCACCAGCAATGTTTGTCGTACCCTTCACCCATTGGTAGCTGAGTGGGGTCGTGCCCGATGCAACGACGGTAAAGGTTGCGGTCTGGCCGGCAGTGACGGCTTGGTTGGCCGGCTGCGTGGTGATGCCCGGTGGCGTGTCGACGGTCAGCGTCGCTGCCGCGCTGGTGGCATTGCCAGCCGAATTGCTCACAAGGACCTGAAATTTCGTGCCGCTGTCGGCCATGGTGGTCGCCGGAGTGGTGTAGCTGGGGGAGGTTGCTCCGGCAATGTTAGCCGTGCCTTTTTGCCACTGATAGGTCAACGGCGTAGTTCCGGCCGCGGCCACGGTAAAGGTCGCGGTCTGGCCCACGGCGACGGTCTGGCTGGAGGGCTGCGTGGTGATCGACGGCGCAGCGGAATTGGACGTGCTGTTGCTGTTGCCGCAGGCGTAGCCCAGGCAAATAAGGAACAAGAGGGCGGGGAGGGCCGCTCGTCTGCGGAAACTCATGGAAGACACCCGGGAAAAGAACTTATTACCATCATGGGCCATGGGGATCAAGTTTTCCCGATTTGGAACCCGAGGCGTAGGTCACGGCAGGACTAAAGCCAATGGACTGAACGGCCAAGAAATTGGGGCTGGGAGGACGTGGCTCGAATGGCCGGGTGGCCGGGGGATGCGGGGTTCGCGAACCTCGGTGCACCTCTGTGTCCTCTGTGGTTAAAAGAAAAACCCTTACCACAGAGGGCACCGAGGAACACAGAGGGAAAATACGGGCGGACGAGAGCGTCCGCCCCACACGTCTTAGGCGAGCGTGTATTTGCCGCGTTCGATCATCTTCTGTGCAATCTGTTGGCGAAGTTCGATGGTGTTGAATGGCTCGTACTTGGCCAGGCGACGCAAAATCGCTAGCTGAGTGCGAAGCATGTCGCCGTCGGCGACGGCGGCGACGATTTTTCTTGCGTTGGCTTCGATTTTCTCCATGGCCTGCGAGAGATAAACGCGAGTCATAGCGATAGGCAGAGCCGCGGCAGTTTCGCCTTGCTTTTCGGCGATTTTCTGCGCCCGAAGAACGGCCGATTCCATCGCGTAAGTTTCGATGGTCATGTCGGCGATCGCGCCCATAATTTCCTGCTGGTCCTGGATCGCCTGCATGTATTTCTGAGTAGCCGCCCCGGCGGCAAACAGGCCGAGCTTCTTTGCTTGATCGACCAGTTTGCGTTCTTCGGCGAGCGGGCCTTCGAAGTCGTCGCCGGAGGATGGGCCGGAAAGGACTTCGTCCATGAGTTTTTTGATCGCGGGCATGAGCGGGAGCTGGCCGCTCATGGCGCGCTTGAGCAGAAAACCGGTGATGATGAGGCGGTTGATTTCGTTCGTGCCTTCAAAGATGCGGTTGATGCGGGCGTCGCGATAGGCGCGTTCGGCCGGATACTCTTCGACGAAGCCGTAGCCGCCGTAAATCTGCACGGTCTCATCGACGATATAGTCGATCATCTCCGAGCCCCAGACTTTGATGATGGAGCATTCGACGGCGTATTCCTCGATGGCTTTGCGGGTTTCTTTGACGGCGTCAAGGCTGGATTTGTCGACTTCGCTGAGCGCGACGTCCATCATGCCAACCGTGCGGTAAACGAGAGACTCGCCGACGTAAATGAGCGTGGCCATGTTGGCGATCTTTTCGCGGACCAGGCCGAAGTCGGCGATGACTTTGCCGAAAGCCTTGCGTTGCTTGGCGTACCCGATCGCATTTTCGAGCGAGACGCGGCCGCCGCCCACGCACATGGCGCCGAGTTTGAAGCGTCCGACGTTGAGAATGTTGAAAGCGATGGTGTGGCCTTTGCCGATTTCTCCGAGCAGATTTTCCGCGGGAACTTTGCAGTCGTTCAGAATGATGGGGCAGGTGGAAGAGCCGCGAATGCCCATTTTGTGCTCTTCGGCGCCGATGGAAAAGCCGGGGAAAGTCCTTTCGATCAGAAATGCCGTGAACTTTTCGCCGTCAACTTTGGCAAAGACGGTGAAGAGATCGGCGAAGCCGGCGTTGGTGATCCACATTTTTTCGCCGTTGAGGATGTAGTGTTTGCCATCGGGCGAAAGCTGGGCGCGGGCGCGGCAGTTCAGCGCGTCGGAGCCGGAGGAGGCTTCGGACAAAGCATAAGCGCCGACGATCTCGCCGGTGGCGAGGCGCGGCAGGTATTTCTTTTTTTGCTCTTCGGTTCCGAAGTAAACGATGGGCAGCAAGCCAATGCCGCTGTGCGCGCCCCAGGTGGTGGCAAAGCCGGCATACTTCGCGATGTGGTCGGCGATGATGGCGGCGGTGACTTTATCGAGTTCGAGGCCGCCGTAAGCTTCGGGAATTTCCGCCGAGCTGAGGCCCAGCTCGCCGGCCTTTTTCAGCAAGTCGCGACTGACGGAAAAATCCTTGTGCTCGATTTTTTCGACGTTGGGAACGATTTCGTTGACAGCAAATTCTTCGGCCGTCTGGCCGATGAGCTGATGCTGCTCGGTGAAATCTTCGGGAGTGAAAACTTCGTCAGGGCGGCGGGACTCAAGCAGAAAACTGCCGCCGGAGATTTTAGTAGAAGGAATTGCAGTAGTGGCCATGACAACCCCCTTCTTAAACACAGAGGACACAGAGGATCAGAGAGAGAATTATTTCACGTTTGTCGAGTTTTGCCACCTACCGTTGTGCAGGGTGGATTGTCGTCCTCGGCCGCTGGCTAGGATCATTTACGCTTCATCTCGACGATTTCTGTGGCAGATTAATTTTTCCCGCAGGAATGTCTTCTCCGTCAGCGCCGCAACAGCGGCTCATTGATGTTGGCGAGGGGCGTTGGTCGGGCCCGGCACCAGGCACGCACCCTCCTTATCGCGCACCTGTCCAGGAGGACA
>Ga0335076_10002606_pt1 | contig 17948 bp, 18 predicted proteins | sample Lox_Sample_25_FD_206717 | JGI IMG/M metagenome (GOLD analysis project Ga0335076, IMG submission 206717) | Soil microbial communities from Loxahatchee National Wildlife Refuge, Florida, United States - Lox_Sample_2.5 | ecosystem: Environmental > Terrestrial > Soil > Wetlands | place: USA... | reverse complement strand
GCCGGCCGCGGAGGTAGTGGAGGTGGGGGACTGGCTGGTAACACATACTCCAGATCTCAATATCCAGTTGGCCAGCAGTGCGATCCCGTGCCAGGCGGGACTACAATTTGGCTCGAGATACGTGGTGAGCCCGCTTGAAGGACAAGTGTTCGACTACCTGCCGGTGGAGATGCTGGAAAGAGTGCGGAACGTTGAAGCGTTTGCGGGGATGCTGACCGTCGACAAGTGGACGGGGAACGCGAATGGACGGCAAGCGGCATTCTGGCGGCGAATGCGGGAGCGGAAGTATACGGTTACGTTCATCGATCAGGGATACTGCTTCAATGCCGGGGAGTGGACGTTTCCGGATTTCCCGCTGCGCGGGGTTTACTCGCGGAACGAAGTCTATGCGAGTGTGACCGGCTGGGAGTCGTTTGAGCCCTGGTTGTCGCGGATAGAAAACATGGAACAGGATGTGATCTGGAGCGCGGCAGGCGAGATTCCTCCGGATTGGTATGGCAATGAATGGGATGCGTTGGAAAGGCTGGTAAAGACTTTGATCTCACGTCAGGGCATGGTGCGGGAGCTGATCATGGCTTTTCGATCTTCGCCGCGGCGGCCTTTTCCGCATTGGCTGGAGGAGGCGTAGGAGAGTAGCTGGCAGCTAGTAGCTGGCCGGCCCTAACCGAATCGTTCGGGAAAAACGGTTCTCAGTTACGGGTTGTCAGCTCACGGTTGCTGTTCGGTTGTCTGTTATGGCGGAGAGGAGACAGCTCGAGTTTTTCCTCCTGCGGTATGTGCCGGACGCAGTGCGGGAGGAATTCGTCAACATCGGTGTGGTGGCGGTGGAGGCGGATGGCGGGTTTGCCGATGTGCGCTTTACGCATGACTGGCGGCGGGTGCGGTGCCTGGATCCGGAGGCGGATGTCGAGATGCTGGAGGCGCTGGAGCGGGATATTCGGGGAGAGATTGCTCAACTCGGAGATCGAGAGCTGCTGATTAAGAAATTGCAGGATTCATTTTCCAATTTACTGCAGCTTTCTCCAACGAAGGGCTGCTTGGCGGAAGATCCGGTTCAGGAGATGGGGGTTTTGGAGTCACTCTATCTGGAGACCCGGTGGGCGGGTAAACGAGCTCTTAGTGGACGAATGGTCATTCACCAGGCAATGACAGACGCGTTTGCGAAGGAGAACGTATTGGGGAGCCTGATGAAATCCGTCACCGTGGCTCCCTATACCTGGCCGAATGATCCGGTGAAGATCGATTTTGCCTACCGGGTGGGAGGCTTTCTGAAGATGGTGCAACCGATGCCCACTCGATCGAGCACAGATGCGACGCTCGGCATTGCATTCCGCTACCCGAAGATAAAGGATGCGATGCGCAGGATGGAGCAGGCGGACGCCATGTTGACCGGAGTGGTCGAGGACGACGCTTCGCCCAATGATCCGTCGAGCGCATTCGCGTTCCAGGTGATGCAGGAGAGCGGAATTCGGATCGTGCCGGTCGGGCAGATGCCGGAGGTCGCAGCGGAAGCACGACGGGACATGGGATTGTGAGACTGGCGCCAGAAACAGCGGCGCAGAGGTGCGGAACCGAACTCGCGTTCACAGTTTCTGAGATTTCAGAAGGTTTGTAGGAGAAATTGCGCTGGTGCTCGGTGGGGCGGTCCTTCAGATGAAAGCGGCGGGGTTGCAGCGGAGTCAGGCTAGTCGGTAGTCAAGTCTGAGCGGGCTCAACATTTCAACTGGTCCGATACTTCTAGGTTCACAAAGAACAATATGAACATTACAGAGAAGGTACGCGGCGCGGTGCGCCGGATCGCAGGAGTGCGTGTGGGCCAACTCATCACCGGGCAGCCGGATTTGATGGGCGGTCTGGAAACCAAGAACAAGCGGCGGAGTCTGCCTCTACCGTCGATTCTGAACAGCTACGGCCCGCGGACGGATGCCATGCCTAAGCCGACCGTGGCGAATCTGCGCCGGTTTGCGGAGACGCCGGTGGCACGCAAGGCGATTAATACAGTAAAAGACCGGATCGCCGGCATGGGTTGGCGAATTCAAGCACGGCGCGGGCAAGCCTTGCAAAAGCTTGCGCAGGGGGCGGAGAGGGTCGCGATTTTGACGGCGAATTTCGACGCCCCCAACCCTGACGATTCTTTCCGGTCGCTGGCGGAACAGGTGCTGGAGGATGTGATCGTCGGCGGATTCGGTGCCATCGAGGTGCAACCGACCGGCGACGCACGCCGCCCGCTTGTGTTGTGGCCGGTGGACGGTTCGACCATCCGTATGAAGACGGATTGGGACGGGCTGCCGGAGTCGCCTCGCTATGTGCAGGCCCTGGGGCGATGCGGGCCGGAGGGGAACATCGTTCTGAACGATGAAGACCTCATTTACATCCGGCTGAACCCGCGCACGCACACGCCGTTCGGGCTGGGGCGGTTGGAAGTGGCGTTCGAGACGATCAACTCTTTTCTGAGCGCGCACCGGTACGCTTCGCGGCTGGCGTCGAACACCGTGGTGCAGTATGCGCTGTGGCTGCAGGATCTGAGCCCGGAACATCACGAGCGGCTGATCCGGTGGTGGCAGGACGAGATTGAAGGCACGGGGAAAGTGCCGATCTTATCGGTCGAACACAAGCCGGAAGTGCTCCGGTTTGGCGGTGGGACCGATGCCGATCTGCGGTTGGCCTGGCAGGAATTTCTGCTGCGAGTGATTGCGGATGGGTTCGATTTGCCGCCGCAGTTTTTGGGCGTGGAGCGGGATGTGAACCGCTCCACGGCAGCAGAGATGAACGAGCAGGCTTTCCGGTCAGCGATTGTGCCTACGGCCCGCTTGTTTGCCGAGCATCTGACTCATGACGCGATCAGTAAGCCGCTGGGCTGGGACGATCTGGAATTTGTGTTTACCGATCTGGATGCGCGGAATGAGTTGGAGGAAGCGCAGATCCAGGAGATCCTGTTGCGGAATGGCGTCCTTACGGTGAATGAAGTGCGGCGGATGCGGGGTCTGGCGGAGATTGGGCTGTAACTGCGGGCGTCGGATCCCGGATCTCGGACCTCGGCGCCGGCTTTAGCAGAGTGCAGGTTCAGCAAGAAAGGTTAGTCGCCTTACGCTGGCCGCATGCGGAGTGTTTGAACTCAAACGGTTCTTTCGCGATGCGAAAGGGCCATTTTCATTTCAGGATGACAAACACAATGAATATTGAATTGGAATCGATGGCGATTGAGATGCCGGCGGTGGAGGGACATCCGAACCGGGAACCGTTTCGCGGAGTGCTGACCTGGGTGGATGTGGCGTCGGACCGGCCGCCAGCGGGGTCACGCGGGCACCGGGTGGTGCTGACGCGAGCGGCGGCGGAAGGGGCGTTAGCTTCACTGCTGGGCATGGCTCTGGATTATGCGCCATCGCTGGACCGTCACGATGTTAGGCGGAAGGTCGGCGTGATCACGCGCGCGGAGATCGTGGGGCGGAAGCTGGAGCTGGGGGGATATCTATTCGCCAAAGACTTCCCGGAGATCGTCCGGGAAATCACGCGGGCGAGCGATGGCGTAGAAGCGCGAGGCGGGCGCGTCACCGCAGACGCTCTGGGAATGTCGTACGAGATTACGGATGCGCGCGTGGCGGACATGCGGGCAAGCATCTGGACACTGACGCAGGTGACGTTCACCGGTGCGGCCGTTTTGAGGCGCGACAAAGCCGCATACCGGGACACCTGGATTGCGCTGGAGTAATGACTTTCTGGTGCTGAGCAGATCGGGCTCGCTGGCGAGCCTTCAAATCACTTTTATCAAGGAGAATTTATGGACGGAGAAGCAAGCCAACAATTGACGCTGACGGCGGAGCGGCTGGCGAGCGCGGCAGAGACGCTGGACCGCGTTCTGGCAAAACTAGACGCACAACAGGAAGCATTGAACGCGAAAGTGGATCGGATTGTTGCCGCGGTGGAGGAACGACTGGCAGAGAGCCAGGAAGAGACTCGGGCGGAGGAACCTGCTGGGCGTGAAATGCGGGAACGCATCGTGGAACTGGAGAAGGCAAACACCGATCTCAAGGCACAGACCGCGCGGCTGGCCCGTAAAACGCTGCCGCCGCTAGTCACGGCACTCCTTAGCAAGACCAGCAGCGAGGTGGTGGAGAAGCTGGACCCGTCAGTCTTGGAGCAAACGCTTCAGACTCTGACGGTGGAACAGCGGATCGCGGTGAAGGCGGAGATGGCGCGGGCGGGGATGATTGAGTAGGCGGCTATGAGTTCTTAGCTCTTAGCTAGAACGGGGACGCTGCTAAAACGGCGCTTCGGCTGAAGACTGTTCGTCACCTCACTGGAGGGCACGACTTGGTCGTGCCCTTTGTTCTTGGGAACAAATCCTTTTAGGGCATTGCCGGCTGTGCCGGCGTGATGGGAATCAGGGAATCAAATCTTTCATTCAGGAGAAAACATGAACGCACAATTTATCGACCTGCACGCGGCAGCGGATTTTCTCGGGCCGGGTGCGGTGGAAGTCAACCGCTATCAATCGGAAATTACGGATATCGTGCGGCGCCGGGGAATTTTCGGACAACGCATCCGCCAAGCACCGGCGACGGGACATCCTTCACGGTTCTTCGAGCAGACGGCGATTCCCGCGCTGACAGCGGCGCAGGCTTTTGTCGACCCGCGCACCATCTCCGCCAACACTGTCAGTCCGACTCGCGTGGAGCGCAGTGTGCCCTTGAAGGCGCTGGTTTCGCAAATCAACTACAACCTGTTCGACATCGAGGTCGGATCGCAGCAGAGCCAGTTCGCGTTTCTGCAGGCGAAGGACCTGGCGGACTCGGTGGAAGGTCTGATGCGGACTCACGACGTGGCGTTGTGGAATGGCAACGACACGTCGCTGAGCAATCCGACCACAACGCAGTACTTCGGCGCCATCGGCCAGATTTCGGCGGGGAGCAACAGCACGACGCTGGCGACTACGGATCCGATCGTCGACTCGCTGAAGAGCATCATTGCGAAGATGGTTGCCAGCTCGTCGTACGAAGTGCGGCCGACGGCGATTTATGCGAACCCAGTGCTGCTCGACCTGATCGATCGCGAGATCAAGACGCAGTACAACACCGTGCTCTCCACGACCGAAGTGGCGGGCGGGGTACGCGTCAAGACGCTTTCGACCCAGGCGGGCGACCTGCCGCTGATCCCGGAGTGGTCGATCAGTTACACGGGAACACCGGGCAGCGGGACGGCAATACTGCCCTGCTACATCGTGACCGAGGACCTGATCGAGTATCACTGGTTGACCGACGCCAATCCGCGAGTATTCCAGCTGGGCATGTCCGGCTCACTGGCCTCGCAGATGGTAGTGGTGAAGTTCGGCGCCATCGTGGTGAAGGGGGCGTCCTATGCCCACACCGAAGTGAAAGTAACCCGGTAATCCATCTGCCAGTTGCCGGTTCGCAGCTCTCAACCGGCAACTGGCAACACAGGTGATTGGCTATGAACTATCTGTCTCCATCGGAATACGAAGCTTATGGATTAGAGGCGACGACGCCGGGCGCATGGGTGATGGCGGCGTCGACGATTGTGGATGCGCATTGCCGGCGGGCAACGTTGGCAGTGGCGCAGTACCAGGAACGTCTGCGAATGGCTGCGGGACGAAACACGGTGCGAGTGAGCTACGTTCCGCTGGCGGTGCTGGAGCCGGCATCGAGCGCGATTGTGTCGGCTCGGGGACGATATGCCTTGCCGCGGCGCGGAGAATGGCCGTTTGACGATCTGAGTTCGGATGTGGCGTCAGTGTTCGGGTTGCCCGGAACGTGGGCGGAACTCGACCCTGCGGACATCGACATCTACGCCGAGACCGGAGAACTCACTCTGCCGCTTAACGCGCTGGGGCTCGGATTCAGCGAAGTCGAGATCACCTATACGGCGGGATGGGCAACGCTGCCGGACGCAGTGAAGCAGGCCTGCGCGCAGGTAGTGCGCAACGCACAGGCGACGCCGGCATTGAACGTTCGCGCCCAGAACCTGGACCGGATGCATCTGGAATATTTCTCGGACACGCTGGTCGATCAGATGGTGCGCTCGTTGCTCGCGCCGTATGTGGCGCAGAAGGTGGGATGAGCATGCCGGATTCAGGGATTCGCTATGGAGTGAGCGGCGTAGCGCTGATGCGCGCAGCCAACGCGATGCTGCGCTCGCTGGGCGGGCAGGAGATCAGCCTGCTGTTTCCGCTGCTGGGGTTGCCGGATGATCCCTCGGCACAACTGGGCCTGGTTGATCCGGGAGTAGAAGAAGTCCGACTCTCACCGGTGGTGGTACGCAGTCTACCGACCGCGAACAGCGGGCCAAGACGGCGGGTTGAGTTTCTGGTACCGGCATCGGCAATCACGGCGGAATTGAGCGCACGCAGTGGAGGATCGGGGCAAGGCTTTTTCGAAATGGCTCTGGGCGCGGTTCACGATGGAGAGCTATTTCACATCGAAGGAATCACCACGGAATATTTTGCGGATACCGCATACCTCTACCGCGTTCAGGCGGTGGATTGAAACCCGACACCGGACTTCAGACGACAGACCTCAGGCTGAGGCGAGGAGTTTTATGCAATTTGCGAAAGACAGTTTCTATATGGCGATGCGAGAGCGCTTGGCGGCGCTGAACCCGGCACGGACGGTGACGCTGAATGGGGCGACACGGCCAGCAGTGATCGCCGGTGAGAACGAACCCGTCGGATTTGCCGAGCGCCTGCCGAACGCGTTCTATCTGGACTGGGGAGCCACGCGGCCGATAAAGAGTCATCAGGACGGCACCATCCTGGTGGAGATGGATTGCACCATTTGGTATCACACGCTGGGAGCGAGCGAAAGCGGTGTGGACCGTGGGCGGGCACTGGGAGAATTGGAGCAGGAATTGTGGAACATCTGTCAGCCCCCACGGACACCGAAGCGTGATTTCACCCAAGCGCCCAGCCAAGATCTGGGGACAATGATTTTTTGGAGGATGCCCCAGAACGAAGACCTCCTGGGCAGCGACCGCGTCGCGTTGCGGCAGAACCCGGGGGCGCGGCTGGAGCGGAGAGCGCGGCTCAGCATTTTTTTCTTTCCTGAGGTGCAGCCATGAGCTCACAAACGCTTCGTGCTGGCATGGTTCCGATTGCTCGACGAGTGCGAGCCTACTTTGCGCCGGTAAACCGGGCAACGGAGATGGCCAGCGTTTTCGATCCTGCGAAGCATGGCGCGTTTCTACTGGATGCGCCGCCACCTCCGTGGATCGACCTGGGATGGATTGGAAAGTTTCAGCGCAATTGCGGGACGAGCTCAGAGATTGTTCGCGCGGGAAGTCGCGGGATTCCAGTTTCGCAATTTCGTGGTCCGCTGGAGGCACGAGTGGACTTCGATTTTCGCGAGTGGGGCAAACTTCAAATGGCACTGGCGGGCGGCGCTGAGCACATGAATGTACTTTCTGCGACGCCAAGCGCGGATGCGCAGCCATCTGGGGGTACGCCAGTGGCGGCGGTGGCAGTTCTGCCCGGGTCAACGGCCAGCGAAGTCGTGCTGGGAGCGGGCGCGGTCGATGGCTTTGCGATTGGCGATATCGTGGCTGTGGATGCCGATTATCATCAGCAAACTGGTTATGTAGGAACAGGCATTTCCGCAGCCTACGTGGCTGATTCGGCGGACGTGAATCATGATGTGAATTATGTCCGGCGGGTGACCTTCAATATAGGGCGAGTGGCCGAAAAGACTGCTACGTCCTTGTTACTGGCACAGAATCTTCCCGGCGGCGCGCCAGCATCGGGAACGGCGGTGCAGAAAGTGGTGGCATTCGTCGATCGTGAGGGCGGGTCCTTCTTTCAGGAGTGGTCAGCGCTATTTGTACTACAGGAAGAATCCGGCGGACGCGTTTGCTTTCACTATCCGCGGTTGACGCCGCACGCGCAAGCAACGCCCGGCGGGTATAGCAAAGAGGGCACGGTCGAGATTGAGGAGCCGCTAGTTTCAACCGTGCTGCACGCATCGTTTGTTGCGCTGCCGTACACCGATGTGAACGACGGAGCGCAGGTACTGTGTTTTCGAAGTTACTTTCCGGCGGAAATGACGGCGATGTACTAGAGCCGATCTCATCCATGGCGCGCATGGATCGAAGAGCAAAACCTGAGCGGCTAAAAACCAATGGTTAGGGGGTCTAGGCGGCCCGGCGGTAGGGTCGAGTCCCCTTCAGAGCCAGATGTTCACAGCAAGGTCTGGATCACTGCCAATCCAAGTTGGTAACTCTGATCTCGTTCCAAAAGCGTAACAAGAAAGCGAATTTCGATCTTCTGCCGAAAAGCGCAGGAGAATCTTCTGTCGTGATCCATATATGAAACTCACAATCGACAATCTGGATGGTCGAGGGCCGCGAGACTACACCTCGGTCATCGATAGCCTTCGTTTGCCACGGGTGAAGCGATCGCTGAACAAGCCGGCCGAGTTGCGTTTCAGTCTGGTTGGCAGTGGGCCGGACTTTGTGGTGCCGCGAAACGGCGCGCGGGTCACTCTGGGCAAGATGAACGGGCAGGATGTGTTCACCGGTTATCTGACGTCTGCACCCGAGTTCGAATATCTGGGCTGGGGCGAGCGCGGTCCGATCTATCGTTACAACCTCGTCGCCACCAGCGATGAATTGCTTCTCGACCGCAAGCGGTCCCCACGCCGTCCCCCTTTCGTTGAACGGAGCGCGGGAGATGCGCTCCGGCAGTTGACGGAAGACCTACTTCCGGGATTCTTTGACCAGAGCGCAGTGCAGGATGTCGAACCGCTTGCCTTCTATGCGCCTGACCCACAGAAGAGCTGGTCGGAACATGCGGCGGAAATCGCGCAGAGGGTGAGAGCGTGCTATCGAGCCCTGGGCGGCAAGTTGTTGTTCGGGCCGGTGGGTGGGATGGCTTGGTCACTGGATGAAAGCGATGCCCGCTTCTCACCGTCGGGTTTGAAGATGCGGTCCTTCGACCGGCTCTTGAACGACGTGACCATTCTTGGGCGAAGCGAGCCCTCGACCTATGTGAAGGACTATTTTGTCGGCGATGGTTACTCGCTGCGCTTTTATCTCTCGCAGCTGCCGTTTTCGCAAAGCGCCCGCACCCTGTTGGACGAGGAGTACGCCGGAACCGCTCCCGACCCGACGCACTGGACTGTAAACGATACTTCGCGGGCGATAGAGGTGAGCGGGGGAAAACTGCAGGTCTCGGGAGGAACCGGAACCGATGGTCAGGCGGCTGTTTCGTTTGTCGAGAACTTTGAACTCGGTGGCGCGGTAGAACTTCAGCACGGAGACGTGATCTTGAGCGGCGCATCGGATGGCGTGTTGGGTGGACTGTTTCCCGATACGCTCACCGTAGCCGGATGCCTGGCGGGATTTCGCATCACGCCAAACGGAAGCCAGTCGAAAATTCAGGCTCTGATAAACGGGGGAACAACCGGACCCGCGATCAGCACGGTCGCGGGACATCACTATAGCTTTACCACCCGCTTTTACGCGACCGAGGTTCATCGTTGCCAAGGCACATTTCATTCTTCGGCAAAACCTGGAGGGCAAGGGAGAGGCGGCGCCGCCATCGCGGCCGATGTGCGATTCGTTCTCGAGGTGCATGAAATCGATCCGTCCGATCCAGGATCGCTGGTGGCGCCATCCACGGTTCTCTATGACGATGTGATCAAGAACGCGCCGGCATTTTGCGCATACGCATTGATCAACGCGCGCCACATGTACTGCAGTGTGGCGTTTACGCGTTTCCTGCAGGCCCCGGACACGGAAGTGCGAAGCGCGCTGCCGCAATCAGGCTTTCGTACGCGGCTGGTGGGTTCGATGATTGAGGGAGCGGAGTGCCTGGTCACCCAGGATCCGGCGTTGCAGTTTTTTCCGCAATCGCTGCCACAGGCGAATGAGTTGATTGAAGTGCGGTATCGTGGCAGCCAGCGGTCGGTAGCGCGCATCGCCAATGCGGCGGACATTGCGGCGCGTAAGAACGGCAGCGATGACGGTGTGCGGGGTCTGGTCCGGTACATGGTCTCACCGCCACCGCTCAGCTCAGTGGACTGCGAGAACGCAGCCCTGGCGGTGTTGGACGACGCGCTGCCCACGGCATGGTCCGGCGAATACGATACCTGGAGCGATTTTCTGCCCGGGAACGCTGCCGACATTTTTCCCGGAGATGCCATCGAAGTAGCCGCGCCCTCGCGCGGCGCATCCTTTCGGGCGATTGTGCGGGCAGTGGAAATAGACGCGGCGGACCTGGCTGGGGACCGCAGCCGCTACAAGATACGGTTTGCCGACGATGCCGCCGAGAGTCTTGCGCCCGCGCTCGAGGCTGCGCGAGTCTCTGCCCTCTTCGAGATTCCGGCTACCGACCTCACGGTCGTTGGCCGCAACTTTCTTCCGGCGCTCAGCAACGCCGAAGTCAGCGACGTCACTTCGACCACCGTTTCTGTCGACGCGGGAATATCCTCGCCCGCGGGAGGAGGCTTCGAAGTGCGGCGCACGGATTATGGATGGGGACAGGACAATGACCGTAATCTGATTGGACGCTTCGGCACGCGCAGCTTCACGTTGCCGCGATGGGCGCGAGTGCAGGATTATTTCTTGCGGCAGTACGATAACTCGAACCCGGCGAAGTACTCACGTTACTCCACGGCGCTCCACATTGATTATCCTTTATGACCCAAGTTGAGAATGATGCTCGAAGCACGATGTGGCTTTCCGACCGCACCGAGAGGACGGTTGTCCTGCGGGTGACCGACCACGAGTTCCAGCAGGAAGTACTGGAGAAACTGGGACGGCTGGAGACCAAAATTGACATGCTGGTCGGCAATGGGCAGCCCGGGCGCATGACGCTTGCCGAACAGAAGATCGCACAACTGGAACGCAGCGACATCCGGCGTAGCGTTTACGACCGGCTGGTCAACGCGACAATCACGGTGCTGATCAGCGCCGCCATTGCCATGCACGATCACCTGGGAATTCGGTAGAAGCCGCTGTCGGCTTTCAGTCTTGAGATTTCGTTTCCGCCAACCGGTCAAACCTCTTTTTCCAAGTAGTCCGGTATAAGACCAAATCAATCATAGGAGAAAACCATGAACTTTTTATCGAAACTGCTGCAGGGAATTGCCTTCGTGCCTGCCGTGGTGAACGGGATTGAAGGCTTGTTTGGAAACCGCGCAGGCGCAGACAAGAAGGATGCTGCGCTGTCTTTCGTGGGAGCGGCCCTTTCCATGGCGGATGCGGTGAGTAGCCGTCAGATCGTCGACGAGGACAAGTTCAAGGAAGGCTTGTCGAAAGTCATCGACGGGACGGTGGAGTGTCTCAACGCCTCGCTGTGGGCGAAGGCGAAGTAAATCTTCCGTCGGCCGTCCGGGACGGCCGACGGCTCATCCTACTTCTTCGCCCCAGTTCTCGAGAGTTTTCTTGACCAGCGCCATGAATTGATCGGCGACGGCTCCATCGATCAGGCGATGGTCGTAGCCCAGCGTCAGGTGAACGATAGAGCGGATCGCGATGGAGTCGCTGTCGTCGGCGTCGGTGACGACCATAGGCTGTTTGGTGATTCCGCCCACACCCATGATGGCGGAGTTGGGCTGATTGATGATCGGCAAGCCGAAGACCGCGCCAAACTGGCCGGGGTTCGTCACTGTGAAGGTTGAACCTTCGACGTCCTGCGGCATGAGCTTCTTGTTGCGAGCCCGCTCACCCAGGTCGGTAATGCCGCGCTGCAGGCCGAGGAAGTTCAGTTCATCGGCGTTTTTCAGGACGGGAACGATGAGGCCCCAATCGAGCGCGACCGCGACGCCGACGTTGACATGACGGTGATAGCGGATGTTCTCGCCTTCCAGCGAGGCATTCACGATGGGGAACTGCTGCAGCGCGATCAATGCGCCGCGCACGAAGAACGGCATGAAGGTCAGGCGAGCCCCGTTGCGCTGTTCGAATCCTGATTTCAGCTTGTTGCGCAGGTTCACGATGCGGGTGAAGTCCACTTCAAACATGCAATGGACGTGGGCGCTGGTGCGACGCGACTCGATCATGCGTTGAGCGATGATCTTGCGCATCTGGGTCATAGGCACCAAGTCGCCGGGAATTGCGACGGGGGCGGGGAGCGTTGTGGTTCGGGCGGTCGAAGCCGGCGGCGCAGGAGCAGAGGGAGCGGCCGGGGCCTTCTCCAAGAAAGCCATGATGTCCTGCTTGGTGATGCGGCCACCAATGCCGGTGCCCGGCACCTTGGCGAGATCGACATCATGCTCGCGAGCGATCTTCCTCACCAGCGGTGAAGAGCGAACATGATCGCCTTCTTCCGCTTCGCCAGGTTCTGCCTCCTCCGCGGACTGAGGCCTGGCGGGCTCCGCTGCCCTTTTTTCTTCGGGTGCGGGGGCGGAAGGGACTGGCGCAGGTGTTTTCTTGGGTGCGGCCGCTTCGCCATCCGCCGCAATGGTGCCGACCACGGTGTTTACCTGGACGGTGGCGCCTTCGGCGACTTTGATGTCCTGGAGAACTCCGGAAGTGGGCGCGGGAATCTCGGCATCGACTTTGTCGGTAGAGATTTCGAACAGTGGCTCATCGCGCTGCACTTTGTCTCCGGGCTTCTTCAGCCACTTGGTGATGGTCCCCTCGACGATGGACTCGCCCATCTGGGGCATGATGACGTCTGTCGGCATGTTCCCTTCCCTGTGGCCCCGAACGAAATATCGGGGCAAGTGCAAACCATCATTATATATAGCCGCACTGTCAGGCAGCGACTCTGGCGCGGTGGCTGCCAGGCAAGTCGGCAAATTGAACTTTGCAGGGCTGAACAAACGTCCGCGTCGGCGGAGAGCAGGAGTTTAGAAGCATGCATTGGGAACTGCGTTCGGTTGACCGACAGGACCCGCTTAGCCGTGGTCCGGCGGCATTCGGCCACAGCCGCATTCGGGGAGGCCGCAACCGAATCGAGAAACTTCACGGCGCGGAAATTCCGTGGCGCTCGGAGAGTGCCGCCGGGCCGCGCGAGGTACGGCTGGCCCCGCGTCAGGCCAGACTGGTCGAGCTTTTACTGGAAGGCGCTGGTAATGCTGAGATCGGGCGGGAGATGCGGATCGCGGTTCGGACCGTGAAGGCGCATCTGAATACTCTGTTTGCAAAGTTTCGGATTTATGGCGGAGGCAAGCGGGTGAGGCTGGCGATGGCGTTGTATCGCAAACCGCCTGGCGTGGGACCCACCGGAGTCTCCTATGCCGCCCTGACAACGCGCCAGCGGCAGGTGACGGAACTGGTTTCCCTGGGATTAAGCAATGGGGAGATCGGGGCGCAGCTGGGGATTGCCCCAGGCGTTGTCAAGAATCATCTCCGATCGATTTATGACAAGATCGGAGTGTGGAACCGGCTGGAACTGTCGCTATGGCATGCCGCCAGAACGGGACACAACGGGCGTATGCCTTAAAGGCTGTGTGCCTCAATCCTCATGCTTGTGATCGCCTTCGGATGGCGTTGGCGGAGCCACGCCGAAAGATTTCTTCCACTGGTCCTGAACCTCGGGAGGAAGTTTCTGCAGGTGGGAGAGAAAAGCCGTCACCTTCCAGATATCGGTTTCGTTCATGGTCTTACCCCAGGCGGGCATTCCGGTGTAGCGAATGCCGGTGCGGATGGCGTAGAAGATATGCCAGTCGGGATCATCGGGCGGGTCGAGAACCAAGTCTGGGGCAGGTGGATAGAATGATGCGCCCAGAGTGTTCGGCTTCTGATCGAGCGTGCCATGGCACAGGGAGCAATTCATGGTGTAGATCTTCATGCCGTCAATCAGATTTTCGGCGGTGGGGGGGACGGGATTATTGAGCCGCGGGGCGTGCCGCTCCATCGAAGCATCCAGCGCGCTCATGGCCATGCGGCGTTCGAGTGGCGAAGGATCCGCGTCCGCGTTGGTTGGAATCCAGCCCAACCATGCCGCGGCCAGTCCGGCCAGGCCGAGCACCAGCAATACCGCAATCACGCCCAGAATGAAGTTTTTCATCCCCGCATCCTTTCGCTGTTTAATGTTACCAGTTAGTCTTCCCCGATGGGGGCGGTGTTGCGGAGAATGGCGAGCGCGTCCTGCGCGTCGTCTTCCCGCACTTGAAGCCGAATGCCCCCGAATACATGCGAATGCCATTGCGCGATGCGCAGCATGTTTTCATCCAAGGCAAAGCATTCAATGTCTGCCGACTCCAGGCGGGCGCGGGCCAGCAGGAATTCCGGTTCACTGTGGTAGGTGGCGATGGTCACGAGTTGGGGGTCAGAGTCAAGCATCGGAATCGCCGGGCGAGACGCCTCGCCTCCACGATCTAGTAGGACTTCAACTTTCTCGCTTCCCGCACCACGTCTTTCACCTGCGGCAGAAAATATTCCTCTTGCGGCGGCGAGAATGGCACCGGAGAATCCTGCGCGGTCAGGCGCACAATCGGGCCATCCAGATCGTCGAATGCTTCCTCGTTGATGATTGCGCTAATCTCACCGGCCATGCCGCCGGTACGAACGTCCTCATGCAGCAGGATGACTTTGTTTGTCTTGCGTACGGTTTGGGCGATGGCGTCGCGGTCCAGCGGCGAGAGAGTGCGCAGATCGATCACTTCAACTTCCGTTCCTTCTTTGCCCAGAATCTCCGCCGCCTCCAGCGCTACTTGCACCATGGCCGCGTAAGTAATGATGCTCAGGTCACGGCCTTCGCGGGCGATTCGCGCCTTGCCCAGGGGCACGATGTAATCTCCGCCGGGCACCTCTTCTTTGATTCGCCGATAGAGGTATTTGTGCTCGAAGAAGATGACCGGATTGTTGTCGCGAATGGAAGCCTTGATCAATCCCTTGGCATCGTACGCACTCGCCGGACACACCACCTTCAGGCCGGGCGCGTGTACGAACCACATCTCCGGATTCTGCGAATGAAATGGTCCGCCATGCACATTCCCGCCGCTCGGCCCGCGAATCACCAGGGGGGCGGGGGCGCCCCAGCGATAGTGAGCTTTCGCTACCATGTTGACGATCTGGTTAAAGGCGCAGCCGATGAAATCCATGAACTGGAACTCGGCAATGGGACGCATTCCGGTCAAGGCCGCGCCAAACGCCGCGCCGACAATAGCCGACTCGGCAATAGGCGTATCGATGACGCGCTCGGGGCCGAAGCGCTCGATGAAGCCGTCGGTGACCTTGAAGGCGCCGCCGTAGATACCGATGTCTTCGCCCAGGCAGAAGACGGTAGGATCGCGCTCCATCTCCTCCCAGATTCCCTCGCGAATCGCCTCGAGATAGGTGAGTACCGGCATAGTGTTTCCGCCGCGCATGCGGGCGAGTGAATTATCTTACACTGCCACTGGACGTGCGGGGACACTACCGAATCTCGCGTGACGATAGCCAAAAGAGCTACCAGATTCGACACGCGTTTTCGCGGACCATAGGCGCGCCGGGCTTGCAGTGGAAGGCCTCCTGAAACTGGGGCATGTTAGAGACCACACCGTTGGCGCGGTATCGTTCCGGGGAGTGCGGATCGACGGTGGCGCGGAGGCGCCGGGTCTCATCGCGTTCGTTGGCGCACCAACTCTGCCCGTATCCAATAAAGAAGCGCTGCTCCGGAGTGAAGCCCTCAACCGGCGGCAGACTCTTTCCCTGGGATTCGTCCTGCCACGCCATGTAGGCCAGGATCAAACCGCCGAGATCGGCGATATCTTCTCCCAGGGTGAGTTGGCCGTTGATTTTGATGTCGTCCACGATGGTGTAACTGGAGTACTGGGTGGAGATGCAGGCGGCGCGCTTCTTGAATTCGGCAGCGTCGGAGGCGGTCCACCAGTTTCGCAGATTGCCTTGAGCGTCGAACTGCCGGCCCTCATCGTCGAAACCATGGGTGAGTTCGTGGCCGATGGTAGCCCCAGTGTCTCCATAATTCGGCGCATCGTCGGAACTCAGATCGAATAGCGGGGGTTGCAGCACGCCAGCGGGGAAATTGATGTCGTTGCGCTGCGGGTCGTAGTCGGCATTCACCGTGGGCGGCGTCATGTCCCACTCGCCGCGGTCAACCGGCTTGCCGATTTTTGCCAGCCGCCGGTGGAGTTCGAACACTCGGGCGCGAAGCACATTCCCCACTTCATCGTTCCGGTCAATGAGCAGAGGGCTGTAGTCGCGCCATTGATCCGGATATCCCACTTTGTTAGCGATGGCGTTCAATTTTTCGAGGGCGCGCTGCTTGGTGGCATCCGACATCCAGGAAAGAGAGTGAATGTCCCGCTCCATGGCGGCTTCAATTTGCTTGACCATCTGGCGGGCGCGTTGCTTCGCTTCCGGACTGAAAGCGCGGCGCACGTAAGCCTGGCCTAAAGCCTCGCCAAGTTCGTCGTCCGCATAGCTCACGCAGCGCTTCCAGCGGGGCTCGATCTGTTCCGCCCCGGCCAGGGTTCTCCCGAAGAAATCAAAATCGGCATTCACAAAAGCAGCCGGCAAGTAGCGGGCGTTGATATAAAGCAGATGCCAGCGAAGATAAGCTTTCCAGCTGGAGAGGTCCTCGCTCTCGATTTCCTGGTTCAGGGTCTGAAAGAAGGCGGGAGTGGCCACATTGAGCGATTGCAAGGCGGGCAATCCCGAGTTTGCAAAATAATCGTCCCAGCGAAAAGCCGGGTTCAGCGCGGCCAGTTGTTCGCGAGTCATTTTGTGGTAAAGCTTCTGGGGATCACGGCGCTCCACCCGGGTAAGAGATCCCTTGGCCAAGGCGGTTTCAATGCGCATGACCGCGCTGGCCTCGTCCGCCGCCTGGTCAGGCCGGTCTCCCAACAGCGCAAACATCCTCTGCACGTGAACCAGGTACGCTTTTCGCAAGTCCACTGATTTCGGATCTTCTTTCACGTAGAAGTCCCGGTCGGGCAGGCCCAGTCCGCCCTGATCGACGGCAGCGATGACCTGGGTCGAATCTTTGGCGTCCTGTTCCGAGCCAAAACGAAAAAGCGCGCTGCGGTAGTAGGAACTATCTCGAAACAGGCTGGTCGATTGCGCCAGCAGTTTGGCCAACTCGTCCTTGGAGCGCACGCCGGCAATCTCATCGAGGTCACGCTGGAGTGGTTTGAGACCAGAGGCCTCAATCCCCGGCTCGTTCATGCAGGCTGCATAATAGTCGCCGATTTTCTGCGTGATCGCATCACGGCTGGGTTCGGGGGCGGCTGCTTCTTCCAGGATGCTGCGCAAGGTGGTCAGAGTCTCATCCTGCAGCTTCGAATAGACGCTCCAGTCACTCTGATCCGGCGGGATAGGGTTCTTCTTCATCCAGCCGCCGCAAGAATAAGTGTAGAAATCGACGCAGGGGTCAACCCCTCGGTCCATGGAACTGATGTCCAGAACAGGTTGAACTCTAAGCGGAGCGTTCTGGGAAGACGCAGTGAGCAGAGCGGTGAAGAGCAACACTCCAAGCAGCAAACGATGATGCATAGTAGATGTCCGGGACTGGGCGGAATGCCATCGTGAGTCTAACGCAGGTCAAAGGCTGCGAGTAGTCGGTTTCATATCCGCAGTCTCTCTGGCGAGCGTAGGGCACTCTGCATCCCAGTCCCCCCTCGTGTCAGACGCGGATCCCCGGTTTGGGTGAGCGGCGCGATGGCCTCGAAGCAAAGAGCATGAGCCTTTGGGTAGCTACTGACGACGAGCGAAACCGGACGTTATTCGGAGGCCGCGCTCACCTGCCCAGCCGTTTTCCGGCATCCTCCTGAACGTACGTGGACATTGGCTAGGTGTGCAAATCTCAAGGTTTCAGCGAATTCTACCGACCGGAGATTTACTTTTTTGTAACCCCGGCTGAAAGTGACAAACCCTTCGGAATGTGTCGATTACGCTAGAATTGGCGCGGACTGCGACGACTAGTGGATCTCGTTCAGGGAAGCTCACGGCCAGCCCGGCTTGGGCTTCCACAAGCTTTTCCACAGAATCGTGTGACCCTAATCACAGCCGGAAGTGTCGTCCTGGAAGGCTTTCACTCAGAGGATTCGGCG
>Ga0335076_10002605_pt1 | contig 17954 bp, 13 predicted proteins | sample Lox_Sample_25_FD_206717 | JGI IMG/M metagenome (GOLD analysis project Ga0335076, IMG submission 206717) | Soil microbial communities from Loxahatchee National Wildlife Refuge, Florida, United States - Lox_Sample_2.5 | ecosystem: Environmental > Terrestrial > Soil > Wetlands | place: USA... | reverse complement strand
CGAGCACGAGGCCGTGCGCGAGCACGAGGGCGGCCGAAGCATCGGCCTCCTCGTCCGCGAGCCGGCCGTCGATCTCGGCGCGCGCCGCGGGGTCCGGCACGAGCGTCTCGAGCTCGCTGCGCAACGACCGGACGGCGGCGAGCCCTGCGGCGAGCGCTGGCACGGCCGCCTCGGGCGAGGCCGGGTCGAAGGCGCCGCGCGCCGCGGCGAGCCGGCCGTCGAGCGCGGCGAGTGAGGCGGCGAGCCGCTCGTTGCCGAGGGCGAAGCGCGCGAGGCCGGCCATGTTCGTCGGCACTCCGTCCAGGATGTCGCTCTCGGCCGCCGCAATCTCCGGCTGCGCATCGACGAGGTCGAACCGGCTCTCGGCAGGGCCGGGGTCGGACTCGAGCTGGCGCGCCCCCTGGCAGCGGTGCATCGCGCGGGCGCGCGCACCGAGCTGCTGCCACGTCATGCCGAGGAGGGCGTCGTAGACGCCGCTCGCCACGCGCACGCTGCGGGCCGGCGTGCCCTCGCTGAAGCCGCCGACGCCGCCGGTGTAGAGCTTCCGCGCCTGCCACGCGCGCAGGCCCTGCTCCGGGAAGCGCGCCGGATCGGCGGCCGCGCGGAAGGCGTCGCGCGCGAGCTGGCCCACCGCGAAGTGGTGCTGCCCGCCGCCCGGGCCCTGGAGCGGCAGCGTCAGGATCACGTCGGGGCGGAACGCGCGCACGACGCGCACCACGTCGCCGAGCGTCTCGTCCCTCCCCCACTTCTGGAACGTCTCCTCGACGCTGAACGAGAAGCCGAACTCGTAGGCGCGCCCGAAGTACTGCTCGACGCCGTCGTAGCGGTGGAGCGCCAGCAGCTCCCCCGTCCGCAGGACGCCGAGCGCATCGAAGAGCTCGGGGCCGATCGCGTTCTGTCCGCCTTCGCCCCGCGTGACGGTCAGGAGCGCGGTGCGCACGCCGAGCCCGCGCGAGAGCCGCACCAGCACCCCGTTGTCTTCATCGTCGGGATGCGCAGTGACGTAGAGGACGCGGGCGCTCGTGCCGACCTTCCGCAGCGCGAGGCCCAGGCCCGTGGCGCCGCGGTCGAGGTCGAGGGGCTCGAACGCCGTGGGTTGGGCGGGATGGGCGGAGGGGGAGACAAGAGCGAGGGAGAGGAGCGAGGCCGACGCGAGGAGGGCGGGAGCCGCCTTGAAACGGACCATGGAACCTAATCCGCTGTGACGCTGATCGAGTGGACGCGGCCGGGCTCGCAGCGGACGAACACCTCCATGGGACGGCAGCAGACCACGCAGTCCTCGAAGTAGCTCTGCTCGGCGCCGGCCGTGGTGTCGACGTCGAGCGCCATGTGCTCGCCGCAGCTCGGGCAGTCGACGATGATCTCTTCGACCAGCGTGCTCATTGCGCCTCGCGCGAGCGTAGCACGAGGGCACGCCCGGCGGCCGCTCAGCGCCCCCCGGGAGGCTCGACCGCCAGGCGCACCGTGTGCGTCGTCCGCACGCCGTCGGCGTCGGACCAGGAGACCGTCACCTGTGCGCCGACGTGCGACGGGAGCTCGGCGACCGGCAACCGGTGATTGCCGAGCCAGACGCGCGCGTCGGCGGCCAGGTGATAAGGCGTCGACCCGCTCGCGCTCGCCACGGTCAGCACGCGTGTCTCGGGGTCGTACGCGGCCATCGTGCCGGTCGCGGTCGCCGCGTGGTGACGCCAGGAGGCGAGCGCCGGTCGGACGGCGAGCGCGGATGCGATCAGCAGCAGGCCGACCGACGCCATCCGCCGGGGCGACGCCATGCGGTCGGATCGGCACAGTTCGTGCCACTTCCGGCTCTCGAGCCGCTCCGCGCAAGTCGTTGTCCCGGCGGGCATGGCGAACCCGGGCGCCCCGGGGACCCCGGTGCCAGACGGCCACACCCGGCCGAGCCGCCCCAGTTCCCTGCGACCTTGGTATCTTAGGCTGACGTGATCTCGCTCCGCGCACGACTCGGCGTTTCGACGGCGCTCGTGATCGCGGCCGTAGTCGGCCTCAGCACGTTCTTCCAGGCGCGCATCGTGGCGAGGGCCGTCGAGGCGGAGGCGCTCGACGCGGCGGCCGCGATCGCGCTCGGCGTCTCGGCCGACCTCGGCGAGCACGTGAGCGAGCCCTCGGCCGCCGAGCTCGTGGACCTGCTCGCCGACTACCGGAAGGCCGTGCCGGCGGTGCGGTCGATCACCGTCACCGCCGCCTCTCCGCCGTCGATCGTGGCCGGCACCGACCCGCAGGCGCCGCCCGCGATGCTCGACCTGGTCACGCGGGCCGTCGCGCAGAACGAGCTCGTCACTTTCGCCGACGGGCCTGTGGGCCTGCACCTGGTGGCGGTGCCGCTCGAGCGTCAGCACCAGCGCTACGGCGCGGTGGTCGTCGCCGTCGGCATGGACGCGCTCCGGCGCGTGCAGGACCAGACCCGGCAGGCGGCCTTCCTGTTCGCCGCGGTGGCGATCGCGCTGCTGGCCTTCGGCCTCGACCGCCTCACGCGCCGCTTCGTGCACGAGCCGCTCGCCAAGGTGGTGGACACGATGGCGCACGCCTCGGCCGGGGACCTCGCCGCGCGCGCGCCGCGCGTGCGCCAGGACGAGATCGGGACGGTGGCCGAGGGCCTGAACGGCCTGCTCGAGCGTATGGGCCGCTTCAACGAGACGCTGCGCAGCGAGGTCGCGCAGGCGACCGAGGAGCTGCGCGCGGCGAACCAGGCGCTGCTCGCGACGGCCCAGCGCCTGTTCGACGCTCGCCGCGAGCTCGCGCAGAGCCAGAGGCTGGCGCTCGCCGGGCAGATGGCCGCCTCGGTCGCGCACCAGGTCGGGACCCCGCTCAACGTGATCTCGGGCTACGTGCAGCTCTTGCGGGCCAAGCAGGCGGCGGGCTCGCCCGACGCCGCGCGGCTCGCCACGATCCAGGAGCAGATCGCGCGCGTGACCACGATCGTTCAGTCGCTGCTCGACCGCACGCGGCGGCCCGCGCTCACGCTGCGCCCGCTCGCCCCCGGCGAGCTCGTGAGCGGGCTCGCCGAGCTCGTGAGGCCCACCTTGCTGGGCCACGGCATCGAGCTCACGCTCGAGGTCGCCCCCGGGCTGCCCGCGGTGGGCGCCGACCGCGCGCAGCTCGAGCAGGCGCTCCTGAACCTGGTGTCGAACGCCGTCGACGCGATGCCCGGGGGCGGCCAGCTCACGCTCGCGGCGCGGCCGCACGAAGCCGGGATCGCGCTGCTGGTCGCGGACTCGGGCCCGGGCATCCCTGCCGAGGAGCTCGCCAAGGTATTCGATCCCCTCTACACCACGAAGCCGCGCGGCAAGGGCACCGGCCTCGGCTTGACGATCCTGCGCGAGGTGGTGGAGGCGCACGGGGGCGCGGTGCACCTCGAGAGCCGCCCGGGTCAGGGCACGACCGTGCTCGTGTGCCTGCCCGCGGCGGCAGCGGCGGTGCCGGCCTGATGTCGCGCATCCTGGTCGTGGACGACGACCCCGAGACCTGCCGTTTCATGAACGAGCTCCTGCGCGAGCCGGAGCGCGAGATCGAGATGGCCGAGACGCCGGAGGACGCGCTCGCCCGGCTCGCAGCCGGCCGCTTCGACCTCGTGGTCTCCGACATCAACCTGAACGCGGAACAGGACGGCCTCGACCTGCTGCGCGCGTTCAAGGCCGGCGATCCCGAAGTCGAGGTGGTGCTGATCAGCGCCTTCGGCACGCTCGAGACCGCGCTCGAGGCGGTGAAGGCGGGGGCTTTCGACTACGTCAGCAAGCCGGTGGACATCGGCCAGGTGCGCGAGGTGGTGGCGCGGGCGCTCGCGCGCCGCGCGCGCGCCGCCGAGCCGCGGGCGGCCGTCTTCCGCGCCGGCCGCGCCGCCCCCGACGGGCTCGTGGGCCGCAGCGGCTCGATGCTCGCCGTCTACAAGCAGATCGCGCTCGCGTGCGGCTCCGACGCGCCCGTGCTCGTGACGGGCGAGACCGGGACCGGCAAGGAGCTGGTGGCGCGCGCGATCCACCGGAACGGCGCGCGCGCGGCGCGTCCGTTCGTGCCGGTGAACTGCGGGGCGCTGCCCGAGGGCCTGCTCGAGTCCGAGCTCTTTGGCCACGTGCGCGGCGCCTTCACGGGCGCTGTCGCCGACAAGCGCGGGCTCTTCGAGGAGGCACGCGGCGGGACGCTCTTCCTCGACGAGATCGGCGAGATGTCGCCGCCGCTGCAGGTGCGGCTGCTGCGGGCGCTCGAGACGGGCGAGGTTCGGGCGGTGGGCTCGACGCGAGCCGCGAGCGTCGACGCGCGCGTGATCGCCGCGACCCACCGCGAGCTCGAGCGCGCCGTGCGCGAGGGGCGCTTCCGCGAGGATCTCTTCTACCGGCTGCACGTGATCGTGATCAAGGTGCCGGCGCTGCGCGAGCGGCGCGAGGACATCCCGCTGCTCGCCGCGCACTTCCTCGCGAGCCGGGAGGCCCGCGGCCGCGGCGCCGCCGCGCTCACGCCACAGGCGCTCGCCGCCCTCGCCACCCACGACTGGCCCGGCAACGTCCGCGAGCTCGAGAACACGCTCGAGCGGCTGGTGGCCGAGGCGCGCGGCGGGACGATCGACGTCAGCGACCTGCCGGCCGCGTTCCGCGCGCGGCCCGCCTCCCTCGAGGAGCCGCTCTTCGCCGGACTGCCTCGACTCGAGGAGCTCGAGAAGCGCTACCTCAAGCACGTGCTCGCCGAGGTCAAGGGCAACCGCAGCCGCGCGGCGGAAGTGCTGGGGATCGACCGCCGCACGCTCTACCGCATGGCCGAGCGCTTCGAGATCGACCTCGGCGACGAGCCTACGCCTCGAGAGTGACCACCACCACCGTGCGGTCGTCCTGCGGGATCCCGCCCAGCACCCGCTCGCGACCGGCGCGCGCGAGCCGCATGAGCTGGTCGCAGATCGCCTGCGCGCCGCGGGGGCGCGGCGGCGCGACTGCACGCGCGAGCCGCTCCTCGACGCGCCCGTCGCCGTCGAGCGCCTCGGTGACGCCGTCCGTCACGAGCACCAGCGCCTCGCCCGGGCTGAGCCGCAAGCTGCCGGCCTCGTAGCCGGCGCCGGGCAGCAGGCCGGCGGGCGGCCCGGTGGCGGCGAGCGACTGGTGCGAGCCGCGGGCCACGACGACGCCGGCGGGATGGCCGGCGTTGACCCACGACACGCTGCGCGCCGCGAGGTCGAGCCGGGCCAGGATGCAGGTCAGGTAGGGCGCGCCGCCGTGCTCCTCGAGCAGCGCTTCGCTGAGCTGCGCCACGAGCCGCGCAGGGTCGTCGGTGTCGTGGGCGAGCTGGCGGAAGAGCGTGCGGCACGAGCCCATCGCCACCGCGGCCGGGATGCCCTTGCCCGACACGTCGGCGAGCAGCAGCAGCAGCGAGTCGCCGCGGTCCAGGAAGTCGTAGAAGTCGCCGCCGACCTTGCCCGCGGGCTCGAGGTCCGCCGCGAAGCGCCAGCCGCCGCGCGCGGCGGGCAGCGACGGCAGCAGGCTCTGCTGCAGCTCCGCGGCGATCCGGAGCTCGGTGTCGAGCACGAGCTGGGCGCGCTCGAGCCGCGTGAGCTCGTTCTGCGCGCGCCGCAGGTGGAGCCAGAGGAAGGTCGCGACGCCGAGCGCGCTCGCGAGCACGACGTCGCTGATCCACTCGAGCTGGGCGAGGTCGAGCCCGAGCAGCTTGACGAGCTCGCGCTCGAAGCCGATCGCGACGACGAGGCCGGCGAGCGCTGCGCCGAACGCGAGGAGTACGACGTTCCCCGCCTTCATCAGAGCTCCAAGCTCGCCTCCTCGCGTACGACGAGCCCCGGAGCCGGGACAGCCCGACACCGCCCCGGCCCCGGAGCTCTTGCGACTCTCGACTACGGGCTCCCGGGATCAAGGTTCGTGCCGCGCAAGAGCGGGCACCAGAGCCATCTAACTCGTTGCATCGGCTCCTGTTCGACCGCCGTACTCCAGCCGCTCCGAGCGCAGGGGCGCCACACGGCACAGAGATGCCCCACCTGGGCAGGCGCCGCCTCACTCCCGGTAGCGCTTGTAGTAGCCTCCGTCCGATGAAGCCCTACGGCCAGCACCCCGCGGACAAGGAGCCGCCCAAGGCCGTGAGCGCGCTCCTCGACCAGGTCGCGAAGGATGGCGGACACGTGCTCGCCGTCTACCGCGAGCCCGTGGGCGGCCACTGGCAGGCCTTCTGCCTGCTCCCGCTCGATTCGGTCGCGCCGACGCCGTACCAGCGCGACCTCTCCCCCACCCACGCCAAGCGCCTCACCGAGGTCGTGAAGAAGATCGACCGCTTCGTCGACCCGGTCGTGGTCGTGTCGCCGCGGCCGGGCGTCTATTGGACGCCGAACGGCCACCACCGCCGCACCGCGCTCGAGAAGCTGAAGGCCGACCTCGTGCCCGTGATCCTCGTGCCCGAGCCGGAGGTGGCGTTCCAGATCCTCGCGCTCAACACCGAGAAGGCGCACAACCTGAAGGAGAAGTCGCTCGAGGTGATCCGCATGTACCGCGGCCTCGCCCTGGACCAGCCGAAGACGACCGAGGAGCACTGGAGCTTCCAGTTCGAGTCGCCGCACTTCATCACGCTCGGCGTCGTCTACGAGGAGAACCGGCGCTTCGCAGGAGGCGCCTTCGCGCCGATCCTGAAGCGCGTCGACAAGTTCCTGAAGGGGCCGCTCGAGGAGACGCTCGGCGAGCGCGAGGAGCGCGCTGCGAAGCTGAAGGCCGCCGACGCGGCGCTCGCCACGGTCGTCGCCGCGCTCAAGAAGCGCGGGATCAACCACCCCTACGTCAAGAACTACGTGCTCGCGCGCACGAGCCCGCTCACGCGCGCCCGCAAGACGCTGCCGTCGTTCGATCAGACGTTCTCGAAGCTCCTGGCCGCGATCGAGGCCTTCGACGTGAGCGCGGTCAAGTACACGGACGTCCAGCGCGCGGCGACCTTCGCGGCACCGGGTGGGACTTCCGAATGAGCGACGCCAGGAAACAACAGCCCTGGGGGGTCTGGGGGGATGGAATCCCCCCAGCTCAAGGAAGGTGGCAGCAGGCCTGGCCGTTCACGCCCCTACGAGTATCCCCCTTTAGGAGTTCACTCGCCTGAGACGAGGGGGACTGAGCCTCCCTGGGGGGCTCCGAAGCCGCCCCCCAGACCCCCCTGCTTAGCGGCGTTGCTTGTGCAGGTTGAGGACCAGCCTCACGTTGAGGCTGACGCGCGTCGTGCCGGGCGCGACCTCGATGTCGATCGGCACCTCGACCTCGGTCGTCCCCGCCTCGGGATGCAGCACCGGCTCGGGAGCCGCGGTTTCGTTCGCGCGGGACGACACGACCTTGCCGTGGGTGGGATGATCGAGCTCCTGGATCTCCTCGAGGTCCATCTCGATCTCTTCGGAGGGCATTCCGGGCGCGCCGATCGTGCGCCTGAGCTCGGCGGCCTCGTCCTGCTTGCTCACGAGCGTCGTCTGCGGCCTGTGGGCCGCCACGGGCGCGCGCGAGGGCTGCTGCGGCTGCTGCGGGGCCGGCGCCGGGCGGGGCGCCGGCTTGCCGGCCGGGGCGGGCGGGCGCGGCGTGAGCGCTGCCCGCAGCGCGGCCGGGTGCATCGAGCCGACCGGCGTATTGCCGTCGATCTCGAACGACGGTGACTCAGGCGGCGCCGGGCCGAGCTCGAGCTCGCTCAGCAGATCGTCGTTGGCGGCCGGCATCGGCGGCGCCGAGGGCGGCGGCGGCGGCGGGCTCGAACGCGGGGGCCCCGGTGCCCGCCCGGGGGCGGCGGGCGCCGGCGCGCCGTCCCCGTACTTGACCGACAGCGACTTGAACACGAGCTTCGTGACGGCCTTGAGCGTGTCCTCGACGCCGATCCCCTTCACCGCCACCGCCTCGTAGAACGGGGCGTTCATGGCGTTCATGCGCTCGTTCAGGATCTCGATCGGCAGCGCGTTCGGCAGGTCGCGCTTGTTGTACTGCAGCACCGCGGGGATCTCGTCGGGGTCGATCTCGTTCGCCTCGAGGTTCTGGCGCATGTTCTCGTAGCTCTCGAGGTTGGCGTCGAGCATCGCCTCCTGCGAGTCGGCCACGAAGCAGACCGCGTCGGCGCCCTTCAGCACCATGCGCCGGGTGGCGTTGTAGAACACCTGTCCCGGCACGGTGTAGAGCTGGATCCGGGTGCGCATGCCGCGGATCGTCCCGATCTCGATCGGCAGGAAGTCGAAGAAGAGCGTGCGGTCGGTCTCGGTGGCGAGCGAGAGCATCTTGCCCTTGTTCTTGATGGGCAGCTTCTCGTGGATCCACTGCAGATTGGTGGTCTTTCCGCAGAGTCCGGGGCCGTAGTAGACGACCTTCGCCGTCAGCTCCTTCGTGGAGTAGTTGAACAGAACCATGCGGTTACGGGCATTCTAGGCTCCGCTCCGCGAGGGCGCAACGGGGACTGCTAGAATCGCCGGAAGCCGCGACAACGGAGGCTCTGCTGATGCCGCTCATCGCTTTCATCCTGGCGCTCGCCCAGGCGGCGACGCCCGTCCCCGCGCCTGCGCCCGCCGCGACTCCGAAGCCTGTGCCGACGGGACCCTTCGTCGCGCTCGACATCACCCAGGGCCGCGTCGCTCTCGGCACGATCGTGATCGCACTCAACAAGGAGAAGGCGCCGATCAGCGTCGAGAACTTCCTGCAGTACGTGCGGGCCGGGCACTACGACGGGACCGTGTTCCACCGCGTGATGCCCAATTTCATGATCCAGGGCGGCGGCTACACGCCCGAGCTCGTCGAGAAGCCGACCCGGCCGCCGATCCACAACGAGGCGCGAAACGGCCTCCGCAACTCGCGCGGGACGGTGTCGATGGCCCGCACGAACGATGCCGAGAGCGCCACCAGCCAGTTCTTCATCAACGTCCGCGACAACCACCGGCTGGACTTCGGGATCAGCGGCGCCGGCTACGCCGTGTTCGGCGAGGTGGTCGAAGGGCTCGACGTCGCGGACAAGATCTCGAACACTCCGACCATGGTCCGCGGCCAGCACGAGAACGCGCCGCAGACCTCGGTCGTGATCAAGAAGGCCCGCGAGCTCAAGAGCTGGACGCCGCCCGAGCCGGCGGCCACTCCGACGCCAACGCCGGCCGCCGTCACGACCCCGCCGAAGCCGTAGGCGGCGGGCCTGCCGGCTTGAAGTTGTCGATGTCGACGCGAAACATCCGGTCCCAGAGCTCGACCTCGATCTCGTCGTAGCTCTTTCCGCGCCAGATCACGAGCTTCATCCGAGGCGACTGGCTCAACGCCTTGACGACGTCGTAACTGGAGGCGTCGCGGACCCGGAAGCCGTCGATCGCGACGATCACGTTGCCCCACTGGATCCCGTAGCGCTTCGTGTTGTCGTTCGCGCCCTTGATCACGACGCCGTCGCGCGGCGAGGGCGGAAGCGCCGCACGCTCGAACGGCTCGAGCCCGCTCGGCAGCGCGCGTGCGAGCGCGTCGCGAAACCGCGTCTCGTAGGACGCGTCCTTGTCGACGCGCGCGCGGCGGTAGTAGAAGCCTGCGAGATCGGCGCTGGTGTCGTAGCGCTCCTGCCTGCGGCGGTAGTACTCCTCGGCCTCGTCGAACCGGCCGCTGCGCTCCATGACCCGGGCCATGACGAAGAGCCCGACGCCCGAGTAGGTCTCCGCCGATCGGCGCGCGAGCGCCTCGGCCTTCGCCTGCTGGCCATGGTCGAAGTAGTAGTCGACGAGCCAGCGGCTGTGGTTGGCTGCCTCGACGGCGTCGAGGGTCCCGTCGAGGCCTTTCTGATAGGCGATGGCTGCCTCGTCCGCGAAGCCCAGCTCGGCCAGGCGATAGCCCAGGGGCAGACAGTAAGAGGCGGCCATCTCGCAGAGCAGGCCCTGCCGCTTGCGGTATTCGGCGGGCTCGTACCAGGCCGCGTCCGACAGCTTGGCCATGAGGTGCACGTTGAACTCGCTGAGCGGCCCGAAGAACGCCGCGAGCTCTGGCGCCGACCGCTTCTCCGGGGGGAGCCTCGAAGCGGCGAAGCTCGCGAGCTCCGGCTCGTAAGGGGCCTGCTCGCGGAGCGCCGCGAGCTCCGCGGGGGGGATCGCGGCGAGCTCGGTCGTGAATTGGCGGGCAGCGAAGTCGAGCAGCGTGCCGGGTTGAAGCGCTGGCCGGAACCAGGTGTTCGGGTCCGGCAGATCCCGCGGCACGGGCGCGAAGCTCTCTTTTCTCAGGGTCAGCTGCCAATGTCCTCCGGTGAGCTGCTCCGGCGAGCGCAGCGCGAGCTCGCGGACCGCCGCCATCGCGACACGGTAGCCGTCCGCGTCGTCGACCTCGGCGCGCAGGATGATCGGGAAGAGCTGGAGGCGGCCGAACCTCTCGCGCGTCTGCTCGGCGAGCGCCTTGCGCTCGCCCGGCAAGCCGAGGTTCCAGAGCCGGTTGTCGCCCATCTTCAGGTCGAAGACGAGGTTGCGCTGGAAGCGGTCGCCCCACAGCGTGCGGCCGATCACGGCGAGACGCGCGCTCCCGTCGGCGTTCTTCTCGAGCGAGTTCCCCGGCCTCACGTTGAGCGCTTCGAAGAACGAGGCCTGGTCCGTCGGAGCCGCCTCGAGCGCCGTCAGCACCTCGTGCATCTCGCGAAGGTCGATCGCGAGCGCCAAGTCCGTGAAACGGTTGAGCGTTTCCATCGACGGGTACGAGTCGATCGCGCGCCGCGCCCACTCGCCGATAGCCGGCGGCTTTCGCGCGCCGAACCAGGCCGTGGCGTTGTCGCCGACCTCGCCGAGCGCCAACGCCCGGAACTCCTCGAGCGCCTCGAAGAGCGTCAGGCTCTTCTCGTGCTTCGCGATCCGCCAGTCGCCCGTGTTCCGGAGCCTGAGCGCCCGCAGCCAGGCCTTCTCCGCGGGGCTCTTCGCATCGGCCACCAGCACGTCGAGCCGCGCGAGCGCGTCGCGCTCACGGCCCACGAGCGTGACCAGGACCGCTTCGCTGTAGCGCCCGGCGAGCCCAGGCGGCTGGCCCCCGTTGAGCGCCCGCGCGAGCGCCAGGTGGGCCGTGATCCGTGTGAGCGCGGGGCGGACGTCCGTCGAGATCCCGGCGCAGTCTCGGAGCGCGAAGGCCCCCAGCAGCAGCGCAGCCCGCTCGTGAGCTCCGGCGTTCGCGGGGTCGTCCGCGAGCTTGCGGGACAGCGCCAGGTCCTCGCGCACGAGCGAGGCGGCCCTCGGATCGAGAAGGGCTGACAGTAGCCGCGCGTCCTCGCTCGATTCGGCGGCGCGACGCACCCCCGTGACCCCTGCTCGCGCGAGCACGTCCGCGGCGAACCCTTCGTAGGTCCGCGGCGAGAAGAGGTGCTCTTCGACGCGAATGGCGTCCGGCTTCACTGCCTGCGCGTCCCCCGGCGGAAGCGTCCGCGTCGCGGCGTAAGACGCCATCTCACGGATGTCGCGCGTGATACGGTCGACCAGCCACTCCTGCTCGGTCGCCCACGCGGACTGGAATCTCGGGGCGGGCTTGGGCGTGGCGACGAGGAGTGGTGGCGGAGCCGTCTCCAGCCATCCCTTGCGCCAGGCGGCCGCACCGGCCACAACGACCAGGAGCAACGCCAGCAGCAAGGTGCGTCGCGACTTCACGGGGCCTCCTCGATCCGAGCGAAGGGCGGAAGCCTACGAGGAGGATGCGATTCCGTCAATCAGCGACAGGACACACGCCACACTGGGCCAGGCTTCGATCCGGCAGGCCGATCCCACGAACGGTGGTTCGAGCCAACGGGCTCGCGGGGGGCGCTCTGGCGCCGCGCCCCCGCGCCCCCTGGGCGCTACAGCTCCCCGAACGCCTTCACCAGCTCTTCGGCCTTGGTCGCGTCGAGCTTCAGGATCGCCGAATCGCCGGTGCGGCGGGCGTAGTAGCTCGCGTCCTTCTTGCCGACTTCGATGCCCGAGTCGGTCTTGGCCTTGAGCGTGACCTTGAGCACCGGGGCGTCGAGCCCGTACTCGGCGGGGGCTTTCGGGGCGTCCACGAACTCGCTCACGTCGACGCCGCCGATCTTGAAGAGCGCGTCCTCGACCTTGGTGGTGTCGAGGTCCTTCGCGTCCGGCGCTGTCCGCTTCCAGAGCGTCTTGTCGACGCCGTCCTTGTCCTTGGTCGTGCTCTTGGCGTACTTCTTGGTCGCGCCCGCGGCCGTCACTTCGAAGCCCTCGGTCTCGTAGGTCGCGACCTCCATCAGCCGCTTGGCGCGCAGCTCGCCCATGCCCTTCGCGAGGTCGTCCACGAGCGCCGCCGGCACGACGGCCACGAGAGCGGTGCCCGCCTGGCGCGCGTAGTACTTCGTCGGCTTCGGAGGCGCCGGCTTCTCGGCTTTCTTTTCGCCCTTCTTCCCGGGAGACGGTGAGGGCGTGGGTGTCGGTGAAGGCGTCGGCGTGGGATTCGGGTCGGGCGCGGCGGCTCCGATCTCGAGCGTGCGGCTCGAGCCGTCCTTGGTCACGAGCGTGACCGTGCGCGTCGGCTTCGCGAGGCCGAAGCGAGCGAGCTCCTTCGGGTCGCTCACGCTCTCGCCGGCGACCGACTCCATGCGCAGGCCCTCGACGGTCCCGAGCAGGCCGTCGACGGACCAGCGGCCGGCGCGGGTCGCGAGCGGCTTGGTGAACGCCCACTCGCCCGCCTCGGTGCGCGCGAGCGCATAGCCGCCCTCGGGACCAGCGACCTCGAGCGAGCGCACGTCGTCGCGCTTGACGTGAAGCAGGTCGCGGTCGCGCAGGTCGAACGGCTTCTTGTCGAAGGAGCCCTCGACCCACGACGCCACCAGGTAGACCTTGGCTTCGCCCGGCTTCCTGGCGTAGACGTTGGCGCTGTCCGGGGACTTCGCGCCGAAGTCGATCGCGAGCGGCTGCGGGGCGCCCTCGACCGCCACCTTCACCGACCGGCTCGGCGCGTCGAGCCCGTATTGGGCGAAGTCCTTCACCTGGTCGGCGACCAGCTCGTCGGCCTCGAGCTTCTCGAGGCTCGTGAACATCGACTCGACCGCGCTGGTGTCGGCGGGTGCGGCGAAGGGCGACTTCAGCTTCCAGAAGCTGCCCTCTTTCACGATGTCGATGCTGTCGCCGCCCTTGACGGCGACCGTGAGCTCCTTGGCCTTCGCCTTGTCGACCGTCAGGAGCGTGATCTTCTTCTGCTCGCCCTCGGGCTTCGGCTCCTGCTTGCGCTCGACGAACCAGATATAGGAGCCCACGGCCGCGAGCACCAGGACGAGGACGCCGGTCTTCCAGAACTCCTTCACGGCCTACCGCCTCCGCCACCAGCTCAGGATGCCGGCGACCACGAAGAAGCCCGGCAGGATCACGAGCGCCGCCCAGGCCACGTTCTGCTGCACCGTGCGGCTCAGGAACAGCGCCTGGTTCTCGGGCTCCTTGGGCCGGATCGAGATCAGGTCCGCGTCCTCCGCCAGCCAGGCGACCACGTTCAGGAAGAAGTCCTGGTTGCCCTGGAAGCCGAGCAGCGAGTTCGAGGCGAAGTCGGCGTCGCCGACCGCGACCACGCGGCCCTCCGGGGCCTTCGCCTCCTCGCCCGGAGACGGCGCGGGGGAGGGCGACGCCGCAGGCGAGGGCGAGGCGGCCGGAGACGCAGCCGGCGTCGGCGCCGCGCCCTTCACGGTCGCCACGGCCGCGAGCGAGATCGGCCCCTTGGTGTCCTTGCCCTCGTCGAACTTGATCGAGCCCTTGAGCGAGAGGTCGGTCTCGGCCCACGACTGCGCCGAGGTCTTGACCAGGTCCTGGGCGGAGACGCCCTCGATCGTGGCCTTGCCCGCCTGCATGCTGCGCGCGCCGCCGTAGAGCGTCGGCAGGCGGAAGTCCTTGGTGATCGCGTGGTACGGGTACTCGATCGCGAGCGGCGCGAGCTCGGAGAAGCCGAAGAGCTGCCCCATGCCCGACACGTCCACCACCACGTCCGCTCCGGCGTCGATGTTCCACCCCTTGAGCAGCGCGACGACGTTCGGGTAGTGCTCCTTGAGCTCCGGCTCGACCATCACCAGGGCCTTGCCGCCCTGCTTGACGTAGTCCTTGACCGCGGCGGTCGTCTCGGGAAGCAGGTCCTTCTCCGGTCCGCCCACGACGAGCACGGTGCAGTCCTTGGGCACCGTCTTCTCGCGCATCAGGAAGACGCTCTTCACCTCGTACAGGTTCTTGGTGAGCGAGGACTTGACGCCCGAGAAGCCGCGCTCGCCGCTGTCCTCGCTCGAGCGCTCGCCTTCGCCCTCGAGCAGGCAGACGGTCTTCTTCGCGTCGCGCGTGACCTTGATGAGCGCGTTCGTGATGTCCTGCTCGCCGTCGTTCGTCACCTTCTCGCGCTTGTCGCCCTTCTCGACCACCAGGATCGGCCAGGGCCCGCGCACGTCGTAGGCCTGCGCCTTGGCCGGGCTCTGCACCGGGTCGACGTACTCGGTCTTGAGCTTCGGCGAGAGCGCCTGGAACTCCTTCAGGCGGTCCTGGCCGCGCTGCATGTCGCGCGAGCGCTGGAAGTAGGTGATCTTGATCTCGTCCTTGAGCCCGCCCACGACCTTCTTCGTCTGGTCGGAGAGGCTGTAGCGCTGGTCCTGCGTGAGGTCGAAGCGCTTGGTGTGGCGCGAGACCAGGTAGTTGGCGGCGCCGAGAATGCCGAGCACGACCAGCACCAGCACGAACGTGTTGGAGCCGTACTTGAGCTGGCGCCGGCCGAAGAGGTGCAGCACGTCCTCGAAGCGCAGCACGAGGTGGGCGAGCACGAGTGCTCCGGCCGCAATCAGCCAGGGGCGCAGGCCCCCGGGCAGCGTGCGCCCGGAGCGCGCGAGGCCCACGGCGCCGACGGCGAGCGCGAGCCCGAGCGGCGCGAGGTAGTCGATGATCCGCTTCAGGAAACCCATGGGCTCAGGCCCTCCAGCGCTGGCTCTCGACCGACTGGTGAGCCAGGAAGAGGCCGAACGTGATCACGCTCAGGTAGAAGACGACGTCCTTCAGGTCGATGACGCCTTTCACGAGGTCCTCGAGGTGCGTCGTGACGCCGAGGTAGGCGACCGCCTTCATCACCGGGCCTGCGGTCGGGTCGTCGGCCCAGCCGAGCGTCCACATGCCGAGGAACAGGCAGAAGGAGAGGATGCCGGCCACGATCTGGTTGCGGGTGAGCGTCGAAACGAACGTGCCCATCGCCAGGAAGCACGCCCCGAGCAGGAACAGCCCCAGGCCGCCGGTCACGACCGGCTTCCACTCGGGCTTGCTCGAGGCGTAGAGCCAGATCCCCGCCACGTTCACGAGGCTCGCCAGGATCATGAGCGCGTAGAGCGCGCTCGAGGCCAGGAACTTGCCGAGCACGACCTGCCAGTCGGTGATCGGCGACGTGGCGAGCAGCTCGATCGTGCCCTGCCGCTTCTCCTCGGCGAAGAGGCGCATCGTGAGCATCGGCGCGAGGAAGAGCGCCACCACCGCCATGTTGTGGAAGAGCGGCCGGATCAGGTACTCGTTGAGCGAGATCTTCATCCCCCCGCCGTATTCCATCCCCTGCTGCGCGATGCGCATCGACTGCTCGAGGAAGAAGGAGAACGAGAAGTAGAAGAAGATGCCGAACAGCATCGTCCACACGAAGAGCGCCACCCAGGCGATCGGGCTCCCGAAATAGTGCCGCCACTCCTTCCCGACGATGGCGGAGACGTTCCTTAACGCGGTCACTTCGCTATTCCTCCTCAGGCGGCGGGCGCCGGCGCTTCGGCGTCCGCGGTGGTGAGGTGGAGGAAGATGTCCTCCAGGCTCATGCCGTGCTGGTGGAGCCCCACGAGGCCCTGGCCCTTGCCGACGACGGCGCGGGCCAGCTCCGCGCGCACGTCCCGGCCGGCCTCGGCCTCGACGTCGACGATCTGCACGTCGCCGTGCGGCGCGCGCACGTGCACGGCGAGCACACCCGGCACGGAGCGCACCGTCTCGGCGAGCGAAGCCTGGTCGCCGCGCACCTCGAGCCGGATCATCGCGGCGCCCTGGAGCCGGCGCGTGAGGTTCTCCGGCGTGTCCTCGGCCACCACGCGGCCCTTGTTGATGATCACCACGCGCCCGCAGGTCATCGAGACCTCGGGCAGGATGTGGGTCGAGAGCACGACCGTGTGGCTGCCGCCGAGCCCCTTGATCAGCTCGCGCGTCTCGATGATCTGCTTCGGGTCGAGCCCGGCCGTGGGCTCGTCGAGGATCAGCACGTCGGGGTTGTGCAGGATCGCCTGCGCCAGCCCGACGCGCTGCCGATAGCCCTTCGACAGCTTGCCGATCAGCTTGGTGCGCACGTCGCCGACCCGGCACTTCTCGATCGCGTCGGCGATGCGCGTCTTGCGCTCGGCGCCGGCGACGCCCTTGATCTTCGCGCAGAAGTCGAGGTACTCGCCGACCTCCATGTCCGGGTAGAGCGGAGGCGTTTCCGGCAGGTAGCCGACGCGCTTCTTGACCTCGAGCGGCTCGGCGAACACATCGTGCCCGGCCACGCGTGCCGTGCCCTCGCTGGGCGGCAGATAGCACGTCAGGATGCGCATCGTGGTGGTCTTGCCGGCCCCGTTCGGGCCGAGGAAGCCGAGGATCTCGCCCTTCTCGACCTTGAACGAGATGCCGTCGACGGCCGTCGCGCGACCGTACCTCTTGGTGAGGCTGTCGACCTCGATCATGCGACCTTTTCTCCCGTGTTTGATCCCTTGGACGCGCCGCCTGACGCGCCGGTCTCAGAGTCTCCGGCGCCGGTCGGGTCCGCGCGCAAGGGGGCCGGCGGCTCTTCGGCGTGTCGGGAACGCCTGCGCCGCGGGAAGCCGCCTCGCATCACGCGAAGCGTCTTCCGGCTCCAGCCTCAGTATCATATCGGCTGATTTTTTCGGCTGTCAAACCAGGACGGGGGATGCCGGTCTTCTCGCTCACCTCACGGCGCCGGGCGGCGCTCGCGGCACTCGCCGAGCGGGTGCTGGAGACGCCCGACCTCGGCGGGCTCACGCGGCTGTTGACCCTCGACCTGCGCCAGGCGCTCGCCGCGGAAGGCGCGAGCCTGCTGCTGTCCGACCGGCGGCTCGAGCGCTTCGAAGCGCTCTCGCTCGACGCCGACGGCCACCTGCTCGCGCGCCGCCCCGACCCCAACGAGGGCCAGCACGCGCGCTTCCTGCTCTCCGAGGGGCAGCTCATCGAGACCTCGCCCCACGGTGCGAACGAGCTCCTGGTGCCGCTGCTCGCGCGGAGCGGCCTCGTCGGGATGCTGCTGCTCGGGCCGCTGCGGACGCGGCGGCGGCCGCTCAGCGATCCCGAAGCGCGGCTCGTGTCGCTCGTGGCCGCGCGCGCGGCGATCGCTTTCGAGAACGTCGCCTACCAGAAGGAGCTGATCGAGTCGGAGCGGCTCGCCGCCCTCGGCACCATGGCGGGGATGCTGGTCCACGACTTCCGCGGGCCGATGACCGTCATCCGCGGCTGGGCCGAGACGCTATTGGCCGGCGACGTGCCGCCCGCCGAGGCCGCCGAGCGCGCGCGCGCGATCGTCGAGGCGGTCGACCGGCTGGAGCGGATGACCGGCGAGACGCTCGACTTCGCGCGCGGCGCGGAGAAGCTGGTGCTGCGCACCGTGCCGCTCGGCCTGCTGGTGGCCGAGCTGGCAGCCGGCGTCGAGCAGGAGCTGCCCGGGCTCACGGTCGAGCGCGACTTCGAGCTCCCCGCCGGCAGCCGAGGGGCGCTCGACGTCGACAAGCTGCGGCGCGCCGTCTCGAACATCGCGGCGAACGCGCGCGACGCGATGGGCGGGCGCGGACGCCTGCGCCTGCGGGCGCGCGTCGAGACGCTCGCGGGGCCGGACGGCCCGGGCGAGCAGCTCGTGCTCGTGATCGCGGACGAGGGCCCGGGCGTACCTGAGGCGATCCGCGAGAGCCTGTTCGAGCCGTTCGTCACGCAGGGCAAGAAGCGCGGGACCGGGCTCGGGCTCGCGGTGGCGCGCCGCTTCGTCGAGGACCACGGCGGACGCCTCGAGCTCATGCCCGCC
>Ga0335076_10002604_pt1 | contig 17958 bp, 21 predicted proteins | sample Lox_Sample_25_FD_206717 | JGI IMG/M metagenome (GOLD analysis project Ga0335076, IMG submission 206717) | Soil microbial communities from Loxahatchee National Wildlife Refuge, Florida, United States - Lox_Sample_2.5 | ecosystem: Environmental > Terrestrial > Soil > Wetlands | place: USA... | reverse complement strand
GAACTAATGGAGCCGAACTGAAACGTGTTCTAGTTTAGTACGGAATTCGTCTGCTGTGACCACCCGGGTTGGTCAGGCCACCTCGCTGGGGGCGTTAGCGGGTCACCCACAGCACCAGAAAGGCAAGCATGCAGGCTGCGCAGACCAGATGATCCCGCCAGATCGACCGTGCCAGCGCGCTTTGGTCGGCCGGACCGCCCGATCGGCTGCCGAGCCGAACGGCGTTGGGAACGGTGTGCGTCAGCGCCAGCAGCACCGGCGCCCCCGCGAGCAGGGCAGACACCGCCACCAGCCAGCCCGGGTCCTGGCCGCGGGCCGCCCGGAACCCCAACGCTGCCAGTAACACGACCATGACGACGGCGATGAGCCGGCTCATCGGCCGGGAGCCGGTGACGGCCCGCCGGTAGTAGCCCGCGATCGAACTCAGCACGGGCTCGGGCAGGTCGGCGCCGCGATGCCGGTCGGCGAGAACCTGCGCGTCGAACATCAGATCCATCCACAACACAGCGAACAGAAACCCGCTGCATCCGGTGAGTAACGAGGTCGCGATGCTCATGGTTCGATTGTTTCCCAGTAGGCGCCCGCGAGTACGGCGGTGGAACAAGTTCTAATTCTTTGCGCAGCTGCGGTAGCGTGGCGCGTCATGGGACGCGTGGACGGAAAAGTTGCAGTGATCAGCGGCGGGGCTCGGGGGATGGGCGCTGCTGATGCCCGAATGTTGGTGCGTGAGGGCGCCAAGGTGGTGATCGGCGACATCCTCGACGACGAGGGTAAAGCGCTGGCCGACGAGATCGGTGAGGCCGCGCGCTACGTCCACCTCGATGTCACCCAGCCCGACGAGTGGGAGGCCGCGGTCTCCACCGCCGTCGACGAGTTCGGGAAGCTCAACGTTTTGGTGAACAACGCCGGCATCGTGGCGCTCGGCCAGTTGGGCCAATTCAATTTGGACAAGTGGCACAAGGTCATCGACGTCAACCTGAACGGCACATTCCACGGTATTCAGGCCGCGGTCGAGCCGATGAAAGCGGCGGGCGGCGGCTCGATCATCAACGTTTCGTCCATCGAAGGCCTACGCGGTGCGGTGATGGTGCACCCCTACGTCGCCTCCAAGTGGGCGGTGCGCGGCCTGACGAAATCGGCTGCGCTGGAATTGGGTTCGCACAACATCCGGGTCAACTCGATCCACCCCGGCTTCATCCGCACCCCGATGACCAAGCATTTCCCCGACGACATGGTCACCGTCCCGATTGGCCGCCCAGGTGTCTCCGACGAGGTCGCCACCTTCGTGGTGTTCTTGGCCAGCGACGAATCCTCCTATGCCACCGGCGCGGAATTCGTGATGGACGGCGGCCTGGTCAACGACGTGCCGCACCGGATGTAGCTGTTACCGGCACTTCGCTATGACGGTCTCGGCGAACCGCTCGATCGACGCGCGGTAGCCGTCTTCGGCGCCCATCCAGGGCGCGCACATCACTGCGGTGATCCCGAGGTCCTCGGCGCGCCGGTACAGATCAACCGAGGGCATCTCGATCAGCGCCAGCATGATCTCGAACGGCTCACCGTCCCGGCCGTACTCGCGCCGCAACTCGGTGAGCTTCTGCACGTATCGGACCGCGTCGTCCCAGGCGTAGGCGGTTCCGACCCATCCATCGCACAACCGGGCGGCCCGCCGCAGCGCCACCTCCGATTCGCCGCCGCACAGAATCGGCACAGGCGTCGTCGGGTGCGGCTCGAGCATCAACTCCGGCACCTGGTAGTAGCGCCCGCTCCACGACACCCAGCCGCCCTGCCACAGGGCACGTAGGGCCGGGATCATTTCGTCGAGGCGCTTTCCGCGGTTGCCGAAATCCTGCCCCAGCAGTTCGAATTCCTCACGCATCCAGCCGGCGCCGACGGCCAGCGACACCCGGCCCTGCGAGATGACCGACGCGGTCGCCACCTGTTTCGCGACTTCCACCAGGGGGCGGGCGGGTGCGACGTAGATCGCGTTGGAGAAGCGCAGCCGTTGGGTGATCGACGACATCGCGCCGATCATGATCCACGAGTCAGGCCAGGCCGTGTCGGGTGACCACATCGGCACTCCGGTCGGCGACGGGTACGGCGAGGTCAACTGACGCGGATAAATCATGTGATCGGCACAGATCACCCCGTCGTAGCCGGCTTCGTCCAGCATGCGCGCGACCGCCAGCGCATCCGTCGAATCCATAAACGGTGTGCCAGACCAGAACTGCATCACGCATCTCTTCCGATTAGCGGCACGCCGTGTACTTTATGTTCCTTTCCGAAATTCCGGGCGCAAGGAGCTGGAACGCGCTAGGAAGTGGATGGTGGATTTCGAACTCGACACAGCGCAGAACGCCTGGTTGGCGGAGGTGCGTGACTTTTTACAGGCGAACGTTACGCCGACGCTCCGCTCCGAGCTGGCCGAACACGGCCAAGAGTTTCCCGACGGGGAAGTCGCGGCATTCCGACGCAGGATCGGCGAGCGGGGCTGGTTCGGGCTCAACTGGCCGCCCCAATACGGCGGTCTGGGACTCGGCGCTACCTACCAGCACCTGCTGATGCGCGAGTTCGAATATTGGGGTGTGCCGGGTCCCGACCTCACCGTCACATCCGTCGCGCCGATGATCATGCGGCACGGCACCGAAGAGAACAAGCTCGAGTTCCTTCCACCGATCGCGCGCGGCGAGCTGATCTGCGCGGTCGGCTACTCCGAACCCGAAGCGGGCACCGACCTGGCCAGTTTGCGCACCCGGGCGGTGCGAGACGGCGATGAATGGGTGATCACCGGGTCCAAGATCTGGAACAGCGTCGCGAACCGTGCAACACACGAATGGCTCTGTGTGCGAACCGATCCCAATGCACCGAGACATCGCGGCATCTCGGTGATCATGGTTCCGACCGATCTGCCCGGCATAGAAATCCGTCCCCTTTACGCCTGGTCGGGGTATCGCACCAACGAGACCTTCTTCGACGAGGTACGGGTGCCCGTCGGCAACCTGATCGGGGAACTCAATCGGGGCTGGACCTACATCACCGGCGCGCTGGATCTCGAACGAGGGGCCTTGACCAATGCCGGCGATCTACGCCACGCGCTCGACGAGCTGATCGAGCTGGCCGGCCGACCGCGTCGCGACGGCTCGATACCGCTGCAAACGTCCAGCTTTCGCCGTCGAGTCGCCCAAGCCGAAGCAGATGTCGAAGCGGCCATGCTGATGGGGTATCAGGCGGCGTCTCTGCTGGACAGCGGTGTGATCCCGACCGTGGAGGTCAGCGTCGAGAAAGTCTTCGCCAGCGAATTGCGCCAGCGGATCGCCGATTTGGCGATCGACCTGCTCGGCCCCGAAGGCCTGCTGGCCTATCGCAGCCCGGACGCTCCCGCCGACGGGAAGTTCGAACGGCTGTACCGGGTGGCGCCGCTGATGCGGTTCGGCGGCGGGACCAACGAGGTGCTGCGCGACGTCATCGCCCAGCGTGGGCACGGCATGCCGTCGTACGGGCGCTGATGGTTGCGACACGATGAAACTGCTGCCCAGTCAGGACGAACGCGATCTGGCGTCGATGCTCCAGGCGCTGTTCCTCGCCGAATGCCCGCCCGGCCTGGTCCGTCAACTGCGCGATTCGGAACGGCGACCGATGCCGGAGCAGCTGTGGAAGGCGTTGGCCGATGCCGGCGTATTCGGACTGTTCCTGCCGGAGGAATATGGCGGTGCCGGCGGGACGCTTTCCGACCTCGGCGTGTTCTGCGTGGAAGCCGGCCGCGCCCTGTGTCCCACGGTCGTGCACACCACCTTGCAGGCGGCGCTCGCCATCCACGCGCTGGGCGGGGCGGACCAGCATGCGGCGTGGCTGCCTTCGCTGGCCGCCGGAAAGATCTGCGCCACAACAGCTTTGTGGAACGCGCGCGATGCCGCACTGATCGCCCCGGCGCTGGTGGCGTGCCCGGCAGCGGAGGGTGGTTGGCGGCTGAGCGGCACGGCCGACTTTGTCGGCGACGCCGACCTGGCCGATCACATCGTCGTATCGGCAGTTGACGACGTGACCAAGCAGCCGCTGGGCTTCGTCGTCACGCTGCCGGCCGACGGCGTGCACATCGACGCACTCCGGTTCATCGGCGGCCACCGGGCATTTCGGATCCGGTTCGACGATGTCGAGGTGACCGATCGGCGCGCGGTGCTTGCCGGATCCGACAGTGGGGGATTAACCGACCACGACCTGCGCCGGGTGGCCAACGCTGCGGTGGCATTGCTGTCGCTGGACCTGGTCGGTGTCGGCGAGGCGGTGCTGCAGCGCACCGTCGACTACACGCTGGCGCGCCGACAGTTCGGCCGGCCGATCGCGTCGTTTCAGGCCGCGCAGCATCTGGTGGCGAATATGCATATCGCGCTGGCCGCGGCACGGCTGACCGCGCACTCGGCGGTGTTCTGGATCGGACGTGGCCGCACCGGAACTCGGGAGACCGCGATCGCCCGAATGCACGCGGCAAGCGCGGCGAAATCGATCACCCTCGACGCGCACCAACTGCACGGCGGCATGGGTTATGTGGTCGAGACCGACCTGCACTTGTTCTCCGAGCGGGCCCGAGTCCTGTCCACGCTGGGCGGCGGGGCGGACGTGGCCGCGACATGGTTGGAGGAGACATGAGCGAGCAGAGCCTGATCGACGCCGAGTCGGCGTCGCGAGTGGGCACCGTCGCCGCAACGGCGACCGGCGAAGTCAATCGGCGGGACTGGCAACGCTGGGCCACGGCGGTCGATGATCACAATCCGCTGTGGTTCGACACCGAATACGCTCGCGCCCAGGGCTATCGGGACATCATCTGCCCGCCGCTTTTCCTGCAGTACGCCGTGTTGGGTGTCACCACACTGGACGGGTTGCGGCCGGACGGCTCGTCCGGAGCGGTGTCCGGCAGTCTCGCGTTTCCCCGTGCGCCGCGACGCATGGCCGGCGGGGAGAGCACACAATTCTTTGGGCCCGCCTATCACCGCGACGAAATCGAAATGGTGCGCACAATCAAGTCGATCGTCGAAAAGCAGGGTCGCTCTGGCCGGTTCGTTCTGGTGACCTGGCAAACGGTGTACCGCAATCAGCGGGACGAATTGGTCGCCGCCGCAACGACATCGATGATCGCCCGACCGTGAGGAGCCAGATGAGTGACGGGCAGGTGTTCTACGAGGACGTCCAGACCGGCGAGCGGCAGCTGTTCTTCTTCAGCGCCGCGACATACAACGGTCACCGCATCCACTACGACAAAGACTGGGCCCGCGACGTCGAGGGCTATGACAACGTCATCGTGCAGGGCCCCTTGCAAGCCGCGCTGCTGGCCCGCGCGATCACCGACTGGATCGGCGGCCGCGGCCGGCTGGTCGAGTACGCCGTGCAGAACCGCGCGATTGCGTTTGCCGGCGAAGAACTGACTTTCACTGGCGTGGTGACGGGAAAGCGGTTGGCCGACGACACCGGGCTGGTCGATCTGGACATCACCGGGCGCCGAGGTGACACGGTGCTGATGCCGGGGACCGCGACCGTCGCGCTGCCACGCCGGGAAAACCGCTCGTGACGGGGCTGCGGGGTGAGGCCGCCATCATCGGTATTGCCGAGCTGCCCGCCGAGCGCAAGCAGACCCGGCCACCCTCGTTCACCCTGGACCAGTACGCGCTGCTGGCGAAGATGGTCATCGAGGACGCCGGTGTCGACGCCGCGACGGTCAACGGCCTGATCTGCCACGGCTTGGCCGAATCCGACATGTTCGCCCCGGCCACGTTGTCCGAATACCTGGGCCTGCCGGTCGATTTCGGGGAGCGGGTCGACCTGGGCGGCGCTACCTCCGCCGGCATGGTGTGGCGGGCAGCCGTCGCTGTCGAACTCGGGCTTTGCGACGCGGTGCTGGCGGTGGTGCCCGGCTCCGCGGTGTTGCCGACGTCAGGACGCCGACCGTCGCCGCCGCCGGGGTGGCATGGTGCGTCGAGCAACAAGTACGGCTCGCCGCAGGCCGAGTTCGAGATCCCCTACGGCAACGTCGGTCAGAACGCTCCGTACGCGCAAATCGCCCAGCGGTATGCCGCCGTCTTTGGTTACGATCCAACAGCTTTGGCGAAGATCGCGGTGGACCAGCGCACGAATGCGTGTGCACATCCGGATGCGGTGTTCCATGGCAAGCCGATCACCGTCGATGATGTGCTGGCCAGCCCGATGATCGCCGATCCGATCCACATGCTCGAGACGGTGATGCGGGTCCAGGGCGGTGCGGGCGTTCTGGTCGCCAACGCGGAGGTGGCGCGGCGGTCCCGACATCGACCGGTGTGGATCACGGGATTCGGTGAGCACATCGCGTTCAAAACAGCGACTTATGCCGAGGACCTGATGACGACGCCGATCTCCCGTGCCGCCGAGAAGGCCTTCGCGATGGCGAGACTCGCCCCATCCGCTGTCGATATCGCCTCGCTCTACGACTGCTACACGATCACCGTCCTGATGACGCTGGAGAATGCGGGGTTCTGCGGCAAAGGCGAAGGCATGACCTGGGTTAACCAACATGACCTCACCTTCGCCGGCGACTTCCCGCTCAACACCGCAGGCGGGCAGCTGTCGTTCGGGCAGGCGGGCATGGCGGGCGGCATGCATCATGTCGTCGACGCCGCGCGTCAGGTGATGGGCCGCGCCGGCCAGGCCCAGGTGACCGATTGCCATCGGGCGTTCATCAGCGGCACCGGCGGCATCATGAGTGAGCAGGTCGCACTCGTTCTGGGCGGTGATTGATCATGGCCGAGCCGCGACCTCTTCCCGAGGCCACACCGGTCTCGCAGCCGTTCTGGCAGGCGCTCACCGAACACCGGATCCTGGTGCAGTACTCACCCTCGCTGGGACGGCATGTGTTCTATCCGCGTACGCTGGCCCCAGGCACCCTGGCCGACGACCTGGAATGGCGCGAAATCGACGGCGCCGGTTCGGTTTACACGTTCACCGTGGCGCAGCGGCCGACCGGCCCGCCGTGGGCCGATGCGGTGCCCCAGATGCTCGCGGTGGTTCAGTGGGACGCGGGGCCCCGCTTCAGCACCGAACTGGTCGACGTGGATCCTTCCGACATCCGCATCGGCATGCGGGTGAGCCCGGTGTTCTGCGACGTTCCCGATGCCGGGGTCACCCTGTTGCGGTATCGGCCGGAGCCTAACGATGTTTGAGACCGTCCAGCAGTTGCTGCGGTCACGCATGTACGACGACACCGCGGCGGTCGCCTGCGGCGAACAGACCTGGACGTGGCGCGAGCATCTCGCCGAGGCGGTAGCCGAGGCATCGGTGTTGGTCGGGCTGGCCGACAACACTCGCCCGCTACATGTCGGTGCCTTATTGGGCAATTCGCCGGCCATGCTGCGGTCAATGGCCGCCGCTGCGTTGGGCGGTTACGTGTTGTGCGGCATCAACACCATCCGACGCGGCGCCGGATTGCTGGCCGACATCCGGCGCGCCGACTGCCAGTTGCTGCTCGTCGATCCCGATCACCGCTCGCTTCTCTCTCGCCTGGATTTAGCCGACGTCACGGTTCTTGACGTGACTTCGCGGCATTACCTCGACGCGGTCGCGGCCGCACCGCCGCTCGTGCCGCATCGCGAGGTCGGGCCGGCCGATACGTTGATGATGATCTTCACGTCGGGAACATCCGGCGACCCGAAAGCGGTCCGGTTCGCTCACGTGGCGGCAATCCTTTGCGGCGCAAGCTTGATCGGCCAGTTCGATATCACCGCGAGCGACGTGTGCTATTTGTCCATGCCGCTGTTTCATTCCAATGGCGTGGCCGCCGGCTGGGCCGTGGCGATTGGGAGCGGCGCAACGATGGTTCCGGCCCGATTCTCGCCGTCACGATTTCTGCCTGACATCCGCCGCCATAAGGCCACCTACATGAACTACGTCGGCAAGCCGCTGGCCCTGGTGCTGGCCACCCCGGAAAGGCCGGACGATACCGACAACACGCTACGGGTGGCGTTCGGCAACGAAGCGACCGATCGCGACATCGCAGAATTCGCCCGACGATTCGACTGTCGGGTCGTCGACAGTTTCGGATCGAGCGAGTTTGCGGTCATCGTCACTCGCGAAGACGGCACACCGGCCGGCTCCATCGGAAAGGGATATCCGGGTGTCGCGGTGTACCACGCGGAGACTCTCACTGAATGCGCGCCAGCGATTTTCGACGAGAACGGTACTCTGGCCAACTTCGACGAAGCGGTCGGAGAACTGGTGAACACCCAAGGCGGCGGCGCATTCTCCGGGTATTACAACGACCCGACGGCAACAAACGAGCGGATGCGCCACGGCATGTACTGGTCCGGCGATCTCGCCTACCGGGACATCGACGGCTGGATTTACCTCGCCGGTCGCACCGCTGATTGGCTGAGGGTGGATGGCGAGAACCTGGCCGCCGCGCCCATCGAGCGAATTCTGCAGCGCCTGGCCCCGGTCAACCAGGTCGCCGTTTATGGGGTGCCCGACCAACACGTCGGCGATCAAGTGATGGCAGCCATCGTCCTCGACCCCAGCCAGTCGCTGACTCCTGAAGAATTCGAGACGTTCCTCGCCGCTCAGCCCGATTTGTCAGCCAAGGCCTGGCCTCGCTTCGTGCGTTTCAACGACGGGCTGCCTAAAACGGCGACCAACAAAATCCTGAAACGCGAGCTGATTCGGGCGGGTGTCACCGCGGCCGCCGGCGTGTTGTGGGAGCGGGTTGGTCGCGGCACCACCTACGTTGTGACCCCACGGGACTAGCGCGTCGCGGAGATGTATTCCGAGTGCATGATCTGGTCGACTTGCAGGTCGATTTCGGTTGGGGTGCTGCCATATTCGGCCTGCAGCTCCGGGTTGGTGCGGAGGGGTTCAACCGACCAGCCGTGGTCGGCGAGCCACGCGGCCGGTCTGGCTTTCTCGGCGTCGCTGTAGGTCAGGGCCGAGAACTTCACATCGCCGGACAGGTTGAGGCCGGGATAGGTCTTTTCCATTGCGGCCAGCCTGTCTTCGTCGAGGCACGAACCCAGTGCTCCGATCGCGAGCCGACTGCCCGCCGCGGACAGGTCACCGATGCGGGTGAACAGCGTGTCCTGCGCCTCGCCGGTCAAGTAGGGCAGTATGCCTTCCACCGACCAGGCGGTGGGACGCTGCGGGTCAAGCCCCGCTGCCCGCAGCGGTATTGACCAGTCATCGCGTAGATCCGCCGCGACCGCTACGCGATGGGCTGCCGGCTCGGCCCCGTGCTCGGCCAGCACGCGTTGCTTGAACTCCAGTACTTTCGGCTGGTCGACCTCGAATACTGTAGTGCCACTTGGCCATTGAAGACGATATGTTCGGGAGTCGAGACCAGCCGCGACGATCACTACTTGGCGGATGCCCCGTTCCGCAGCGGACATGAAGAATTCGTCGAAGAACCGTGTCTGCACCCCGTAAAGCCGTGGGAAGACCGTCGCCCCTTCCGAGGTTCCCGGATTGGCAAGCTGACCAGTCAGATACGGGTCGGCCGACGCGGCGATGAAGTGCTTGGCGAAGTCGTCTCGCACCAGCGGCTGCGCACTCACCGCATGGAGCGCACGCCATCCGGCCACCAGCAGCGCGGTATAGCCCACGCTGCTGACGATGTCCCACTCGTCGTCGTCAGAGCGAACCCACTTGCCGTCCGGTGTCATGATGTCCTTTTTACCCTTCGGCGAGCACCGCCAGATTCGGTGCCGGTGATGCGACGCCGAGCCACCCCGGTGCAGCAGCAACCCGCCGATCAGAGCTCCAGCAGCACGGTCACCGGGCCGTCATTGACCAGTTCGACCTGCATGTGAGCGCCGAACGTGCCGGTTTCCACGTCGGCGCCCAGCTGCCGCAACGCTCGCACGAACGCCCCGATCAGCGGCTCGGCAACGGCCCCCGGCGCCGCGGCATTCCATGACGGTCGTCGCCCCTTGGCGGTGTCGGCGTACAACGTGAACTGGCTGACCACCATGATCGGTGCGTTGATATCAGCCGCAGACTGATCACCGTCGAGAATTCTTAACTGCCAAAGCTTTTCGGCGAGCCGCTGAGCTTTGCCGATGTCGTCGCCATGAGTGGCGCCGACGAACGCAAGCAGGCCCTGGCTGTCGGGCCGAATCGATCCCACGACTTGCTGCTCGATTGACACCGTCGCCGATGAGACCCGTTGCACGAGAACCCGCATGGGCCCGATGTTGCCATGCGCCCCGAGTAGGGTCGTGTTGTGTCCGTACTGGTCGCATTCTCCGTTACACCGCTGGGCGTCGGCGAAAGCGTCGGCGAGATCGTCGCCGAAGCGGTCAGCGTCGTCCGGCAATCCGGGCTGGCGAACAAGACCGATTCGATGTTCACCGTGATCGAAGGCGACGACTGGGGTGAAGTGATGGCGGTCGTGCAGCGTGCCGTCGAGGTCGTCAAAGCTCGTTCACCCCGGGTCAGCGTGGTGATCAAAGCCGATTGGCGATCGGGTGTCACCAACGCGATGACAGCCAAAACCGACTCGGTCGAGCGTCACCTGGGCGGGCCGCGGGCTTAGCCGCCGGCCGCAACCCGGAATGCTTGCTCGGCCGCGTCGCCGTGCACCGCGAACACCACCCGTTCAAGCGTGCTCGGCCGGTGCTGCCGCACCGCCTCGACCATCAGCCGCGCCGCCTCGTCGAGCGGAAAACCGCCGACGCCGGTACCGAATGCCACCAGAGCCAATGAGCGGCAACCTAACTCGTCGGCCGCGCGCAGGGCCGAGCGGGTCGCCCGCGCAATGACGTCGGCCGATGTCGGTCCGCCAAGCTCCATCGTGGCGGCATGGATGACGTAGCGTGCCGGCATCTCACCGGCCGTCGTCTCGACAGCTTCGCCCAGCCCGATCGGCGCCTTTTCGTTCGATTCGCGCTGCACCGCCGGGCCACCGGCGCGGGAGATGGCAGCGGCCACCCCGCCGCCATGCCGAAGCTCGGTATTGGCCGCGTTGGTGATCGCATCGACCTCGAGCTTGGTCACGTCAGCCTGCAGCACCTCTAACTCGATCATCGGTCCATCCTCCTCCACGCCTAGTGTCATACCGGTGAGCGCACGCGCGGGCATTGTCGTCACCGGGACTGAGGTATTGACCGGCCGGATCGCCGACCGTAACGGTCCATGGATCGCCGACCGGCTTCTCGAGTTGGGAGTCGAACTCGCGCACATCACCATCTGCGGCGACCGCGCGCACGACATCGAGGCACAGCTGCGCTTCCTGGCCGACGAGGGCGTCGACCTGATCGTGACCAGCGGCGGCCTCGGGCCGACCGCCGACGATATGACCGTCGCGACGGTTGCGCGATTCTGCGGGCGCGAATTGGTGTTGGACGACGAGCTGGAGGCCAAGATCGCGGCGATCTTGAAGAACTTGATGTCGCGTATCGGGGAAGCGGATTTCGAGGCGGTCCGCGCCGCCAACCGCAAGCAGGCGATGGTCCCGGTCGGGGCGGTGGTGATGGACCCGGTGGGAACCGCGCCTGGTGTCGTCGTTCCCGGCACGCCGACGGTCGTTGTGCTGCCCGGGCCGCCCCGCGAACTGCAGCCGATGTGGCGGACCGCCGTGGAGCTGCCCGCCGTGCGGGACGCCATCGCCGGTCGGACCATCTACCGCCAGGACACCGTGCGAATGTTCGGGTTGCCCGAGTCCGGCCTGGCTGAGACCCTGCGCGACGCCGAGCAGCACCTGTCCGATTTCGGCGCGCTGGAGATCACCACCTGCCTGCGGCGCGGGGAACTCGAGATCGTCACCCGCTACGAACCCGACGCCACCGACACCTACAGCAAGCTCGTCGAAATGCTGCGGGACCGACACGGGCAACACATCTTTTCCGAAGACGGCTCGACGGTGGACGATCAGGTCGCCCAGTTGTTGACCGGGCGCCGGATCGCGACAGCGGAGTCATGCACCGGCGGACTGCTGGCGGCACGACTCACCGAACGCAAGGGCTCGTCCGCCTACCTCGCCGGCGGTCTGGTCGCCTACGCCAACGACGCGAAAACGGACCTGCTCGGCGTGGATCCGGCGCTCATCGAGGCGCATGGCGCGGTGTCCGAGCCGGTAGCCGAGGCGATGGCCGCGGGTGCGCTGGACCGTTTCCAGGCCGATACCGCGGTGGCGATCACCGGAATCGCCGGACCGGACGGCGGGACTCACGAGAAGCCGGTAGGCACGGTGTGCTTCACCGTGGCACTGGCCGACCGCGAGTCGTCCACTCGAACACTTCGCCTACCCGGCAACCGCGCCGACATCCGGGAGCGATCGACGACCGTGGCGATGCACCTGCTGCGCCGGGCGTTGAGCGACGACAAGGACTGATGGCCCCGCTAACTTGAACCGCTAGGAGCGGACTAATTAGGGCAGTAAGCCTTCCGCGCTGCGGCAGTGATCCAGGACTCGTCTCCGCCGATCGTGGGGAACTGGCGGGACACGATCGCGTCAACCACGGAAGGAGACTCGCCATCGACTATTTGGGCGCACGCGATGTGTCCCGCGTTCATCGCGGTGTTCGTGTCGACCGCTACGTTGTGCGCCGCTAGGAACGACAGGAACGCCTGGTCTTGGGAGTCGGCATACGCGGTCGGCGCTAACCAGATCCCCGCGACGACCGCTGCTACTAGCGTTGTCTTCACATGCATCTCCTAGCAAATGGCGGCAGCGGAAGCAGGCCGCGTCGGATCTCGGATAGCCCAACTCACGGCTGTCGAAACATGCCGCTCACCGAATAACACACGCGCACAATATGATTCGACACGCGCACAATAGAAGTTCCTACGAAGATCTATGTTTAGGTGAATGGGCTTCGGTCTAGGCTCCGCGCTAGGAGGTAGGTGCCGATACCTCCGCCTGGGCCACCGGACGCGGATGTGGTCAGTTCAACGCCCCGGATGTAACGCGGTGCAGAACATTCCAGATGACCAGCTTGCATTACCAAGCACAGGCTAATTCACGTCGCCCACAGCAGCGTCGTCAATCGTCGCGACCCCTGCAACGGTTTGCTGAGCACCGAAGCGGATTCCGGTGGCGTCCTTGCCGATCGCGGTCAGGACCGCGACGACGATAAGCACCGGCACGATCGTGGCGGCCAACGCGAACGGATAGCCGTGCGCGGCGGCCAGCCTCTCTTGAATGGGCAAGTTGAACGCCGCCAATAGATTTCCCAGCTGATAGGTGACTCCCGGGTAGAAGCCACGGATCGCGTCCGGCGACATTTCCGTCAGATGCGCCGGGATTACACCCCACGCGCCCTGCACGACGAGTTGCATCAGAAACGAGCCGAGGCACAGCATCGCCGCGGTGTGCGAGTAAGCGAACAACGGCACGATCGGTAGCCCCAACAGCGCGCAGAACACGATGGTGTACCTGCGGCCGAATCTTTGTGAGAGGGTGCCGAAGGTGAGCCCGCCGACAATGGCGCCGATGTTGTACACCACCACGATCCACTTGGCGGTCGCGTGGGACAGCTCAGCACCACCGTCGTGGGTTGCCGACAAGAAGGTCGGGTACACATCCTGGGTACCGTGGCTCATCCAGTTGAACGCGGCCATCAACAGCACCAGATAGATGAACCGTCGGACGATAGCGGGGTCGCGCAGCACATCGCGAATCCTGGTCTGGGTCAGCCGCATTCGGTGCTGTTCGGCCTCCCACACCTCGGATTCCTTCACCCGGTACCGGATGATCAGGCTGACCAGGGCCGGGATGACGCTCAGCCCGAACAACCAGCGCCATGACAACCCGAGCCAGTCCATCACCAGAAGCGACGCCAGTGTTGCCAGTAGGTAGCCGAATGCGTAGCCCTCTTGGAGCAGGCCGGAGAAGAAGCCGCGTCGCTCGACGGGAACCTTTTCCATGGCGAGCGCGGCACCCAGGCCCCATTCACCGCCCATCCCGATGCCGTAAAGCAGCCGCAGGATCACCAGCACGGTGAAATTGGGCGCGAAGGCGCACAGGAATCCGACCACCGAATAGAACACCACGTCGACCATCAGCGGCAGCCGCCGGCCCACCCGGTCGGCCCACAACCCGAATAGCAACGCACCCACCGGCCGCATCAGCAGAGTGGCTGTCGTCAGAAACGCGACCTCGGTTTTGGTGTGGTGGAAAGTCTTTGCGATATCGGCGTAGACCAACACGACGAGGAAGTAGTCGAAGGCGTCCATGGTCCAGCCAAGCAGAGCCGCGATGAACGAGTTGCGCTGATCGGCAGTAAGCCGCGATTTTCCGGGCACCCGCACCATGTACCACACCGTCGGCTCCGGCGTGGGGCGCTCGGGCGGAAATCAGCTCTTCTCGATGCTGTCCCAGAGCTCGACCATGGAGTGCAGAATCTCCTCGGCGCGACCCAGCCCAGCCAGATGGCTCTCACCCGGCAGGCGAAACAACTCCGCGTCGGGCAGCCGGCCGACGACGTGCTGCCCGTGGGAGAACGGGACGATGTGGTCGGCATCGCCGTGCCACCACCGGACCGGGATCTTCACCTGCTCGAGCCGGAACCCCCAGTCCCGGGCGAAGACGATGACGTCAGCGAACGGAGCCGCCAGCTGCTTGCGGCTGCCGTTGAGCAGATCGTCGAGAAACATCGCCTGAAATTCCGGACGCACCAGCAGACGGCGATCGGCTTCGGGCGACACCCGCGCATACGCATAAAGCGCCGTGGTGGCAACCGGCCGGATCAGCCGGATCAGACCGACCGCCGCCCACCGGATCGGAAATCCCGCCACCTGCAGCAGCGGTGCCACCTGGGTACCGAATGCCATCACTCCGCCACCGACGGCGTCCGCGCCGACGGTGGGCGCGACGCCACCGAGCACCCCGACCGCCACGACGCGATCGGGCATGGCCGCCGCGCAGCCGAGGGTGTACGGCCCGCCGCCGGACAGACCGATGACGGCCATCTTGTCGATGCCCAGGGTGTCCGCCACGGTGCGCAGGTCATCAGCGAATGCGGCGACGGTGTCGTATTGGTAGGGCGTGGAGGCGCCGATGCCGGGCCGGTCAATGCCGATCAGACGGATGTGGTTTTCCTCGGCGTACACGCGGGCCTCGGTCGGGATCTGCCGACGCGCCCCCGGGGTGCCATGCAGCCAGAAGATCGCGCGTCCCTGCGGGTCGCCGAACTCGGCGAACCCCAGCTGACGATCGTCGCCGACCGCGATGTTGCCTTCCAGCTTGGGACGGGCAATAGCGATAACCATGACCGCAGTGTTACATAGAGCGCACCAGGCAGTCCTAGGAGTGGCGCATGCAGATCATCGATGCCGACGGACACGTCGCCGAAACCCCATCGCTCGCAATCGAGGCCCTGAAACGGTGGCCGGACCACGTCAAGGCGAGCACCGACGGGAGGGCGCGGTTGGTCATCGAGGGACGCAACTATCCCGAAGACAGCGGCCCGGGCGCCGGCTGCCCACCCGAGCACGGCATCAGCAAGGCCCCAGACATCAACTGCCGGTCGGTCGAAGGCGTGCTCGGCGACGCCGATCGCGACCACATCAACACCATGGTGCTCTATCCCAGCCTCGGGCTCTGCGCGCCCAGCATCGAAAACCCGGAGGTCGCCGCGGGGTTCGCACGCCTCTACAACCAGTGGATCGCGGATTTCTGCGCTCCGGGAGCCGGCCGGCTGCGCGGCGTCGCGGTGACGCCGATCGAGCACGGGCAAGCGGCGATCGACGTCATGCGGGAGGCGAAAGATCTCGGGCTGGTGGCCACCCTCGTCCCGCCGGCCCTCAAGGCGCGCAACCTCGACCACCCAGACCTCGACCCGTTCTACGCCGCCGCCGTCGAGCTGGAGATGCCGCTCGGCATTCACGGCGCACCCGGCATCCATCTGCCGAAGATCGGTGTCGACCGCTTCACGAACTACATCCAGGTGCACTGCATCAGCTTTCCGTTCGACCAGATGACCGCGATGACGGCGATGGTGTCCGGCGGGGTCTTCGATCGGCATCCCGGATTGCGGGTGGCCTTCCTCGAGGCGGGCGTGGGCTGGGTGCCGTTCTTCATCGACCGCTTGCACGAGCATTTCGAGAAGCGCGGCGACTGGATCGAGCGTGGCTGGCAACGCGATCCCCAGGAGTACGTCCAGGCCGGCAACATCTTCGTGACCTGTGAGCCGGAGGAGCCGATTCTGCCCGGCGTCATCGATGTGCTCGGCGACGACTTCATCATGTTCGCCAGCGACTACCCGCACTGGGACGGCGAGTGGCCCGAAAGCACTAAGCATCTGCGCACGCGCCCGGACATCAGCGAAGACACCCGCGCGAAAATCGGCGGGCGCAACGCGCAGCGCTTCTACGGTCTCAACTAGGGAAGATCAGCCTGGCGGTCAACGCGCCTGCCATTGGGGAGGCCGCTTTTCGGCGAAGGCACGTGGGCCTTCTTTTGCGTCCTGGGTCGCGAAAATACGGTCGCTGTGCCGGGTTTCGTTGGCGTACGCAGATTGCAGATCAAGCGCCAGGCCCTCGACAGCCGACTGCTTCGTCGCCGACACCGCAAGCGGCGCGTTGACCGCGATCCGCTCGGCGTACTCGTAGGCGGTATTCATCAACTGGTCCACCGGCACCACGCGGTTGATCAGGCCCATGGCAAGCGCGCGCTCGGCGTCCACCATGTCTGCGGTCAACAGCAATTCCATCGCAAACGCGTAGGGCATCTGGCGAGGCAGTCGCACGGTGCTGCCGCCGCCCGCGAACAATCCACGCTTCGGCTCCATCACGGCGAATCGTGCCTCGGGCACGGCGACGCGAATATCGGTGGAGGTCAACATCTCGAATCCGCCCGCGACGCACACGCCGTTGACGGCGGCAACGATCGGTTTGTAGATCGGAAATTGGTGCAGGACAGCGTGAATAGCGTCGGTTTTGTTCCATCCGGCAGGCTGCGGCAAGTCGCCGGTCAGCTCGGGAATGAACTTTTTGAGATCCGCGCCGGTGCAAAAATCGCGACCTACACCGGTGATAACAGCAACCCACGCGTCGGCGTCGTCGCGAAAGCCGGCCCAGGCGTGGGCAAGGTCGCGGAAATGCGCCATGTCGAGCGAATTACGGGCCTCGGGCCTGTTGATCGTGATCGTGACGATGCGGCCGTCCCGTACGTAGTCGATGCTCACCGCGCCCTTCGAGACTCGCAGTCGCTATCTTTGCAATGATAGTAAATCACCTCGATTTGGCTCTGGCCAGCGAGCGGTACGTCCCTATTTGGCACTCGTACAGCCCGGAGTGCCAGGCGTACGCGCGGGCACTATCCTTATCCGGGTCGACGCCTTGCCCGGACACCAGTCACAGAATTGAGGGACCATGGCCGAATTCGATCCACATGAAGGTGAAGCACAGACCATTGTGAGTCTCGCTGAGGCGGCGATGCACATGTACCGGGCTGCTATCGATTCACTGCCGTTCCCTGAGGACAAGAAGTTCCAGAAACGGGCTGAGGTGGTTCTCACCGGCATGCGGAAATTGCGCGCGGCGCTGACGGAGGCGGCAAGCCACAGCCGCCCGAGCCCCACGGTCATGATGGCGCTCAGCGATGTCCGTCGCCGCTACGACGATCTGATGGAGCGTGCCGCAGACGCCCCCGGAGCGACGCTCGGCCAACAGCTTTACAACGCACGCATCCACGCCAAGTTGACGGCGCAGGAGGCGGCCTACGGGGTAGGACTTCCACCCGATCTGCCGGACGAGCTCGAAACCGGCGGGACTGCGAGCGACAAGGAGACGCCGCTGGTGCAACAGCTCATCGCGGCCATCCGTGCGGTAGCGGGGCTAGAAGACGTCGACTACTCGCCGCCCCCCGTCGAGGAGCATGTCAACGGTTGGGCCGAGGCACTGGCAAACAACGGCGCCGGCGAAGAGGAAAACGCGGCGGCCCACTAACTCACCGAATCGGGAGGCCCGTCAGCGCCCTGGCGATGACGAGTCGCTGAATCTCGCTGGTGCCTT
>Ga0335076_10002603_pt1 | contig 17959 bp, 12 predicted proteins | sample Lox_Sample_25_FD_206717 | JGI IMG/M metagenome (GOLD analysis project Ga0335076, IMG submission 206717) | Soil microbial communities from Loxahatchee National Wildlife Refuge, Florida, United States - Lox_Sample_2.5 | ecosystem: Environmental > Terrestrial > Soil > Wetlands | place: USA... | reverse complement strand
ACGACCTCCGGATTGCCTGCTCAAACGATTCCTGTGAGCGATAAATGACCGACGGCCTCAGCACTCCCCTGGATGTCCTCCCGACAGACGCCCCGCCGGGCTTTCACCTGCTCGCCAAGCCGAGCGGGTCGACGTGCAATATCGATTGCACGTATTGCTTCTTCCTGTCCAAGGAGGCGTTGTATCCGAACGAAAAGAGCCGGATGTCGGCGGAAACGCTCGAGGCCTATATCCGCCAGTTGCTGGAGTCGCATCGGGTGCCCCAGGTCACCGTGGCGTGGCAGGGCGGCGAGCCGACGCTGATGAAGGTGGAGTTCTTCAGGCGCGCCGTCGAGCTGGTCGAGAAATACCGCAAGCCCGGCCAGACCGTGCAGCACACGTTCCAGACCAACGGCATTCTCCTCGACGACGAGTGGTGCGCCTTCTTCAAGGAGCACAATTTTCTGGTCGGTATCAGCATCGACGGTCCCCGTGAGCTGCACGACGCGTACCGGCGCGATCGCCGCCAGCAGGGAACCTTCGACCGGGTGATGCAGGGCTTGCAGCACCTGAAGCGGCACGGCGTCGAATTCAACATCCTGTGCACGGTCAACGCGGCCAACGAGAAGCATGGCCGGACGCTCTATCGCTTCTTCCGCGACGAGCTGGGCGCCAAGTGGATCCAGTTCATCCCGATCGTCGAGCGCGCGAGCGAGGAAACGCTGGCCATCGCCAATCAGGGCTGGAGCGAGCAGCCCGGTCGCAAGCGCCTCCTCTACACGCAGACCGGCAACCTGGTGACTGAGCGCTCGGTCGGCGGCGAACAATACGGCCGCTTTCTCGTCGACGTATTCGAGGAGTGGGTGCGTCACGACGTGGGCCAGGTCTACGTCCAGCTCTTCGACGTGACGCTCGAAGCGTTCTTCGGCCGCCACCTGCTGTGCATCCACGCGCCGACCTGCGGCTACGGCCCGGCCCTGGAGCACAACGGCGATCTCTATTCCTGCGACCATTTCGTCGAGCCGCGCTTCCTGCTGGGCAACATCCACAAGACCCACATGCTGAAGCTGGTGGCCTCGCCGCAACAGCGCAAGTTCGGCGACGACAAGCGCGACACGTTGACGGCCCAGTGCCAGCGCTGCGAGGTCAGGGCGCTTTGCAACGGCGGCTGCCCGAAGGACAGGTTCGCGCGGTCACGTGACGGCGATCCGGGCCAGAACTACCTCTGCGCCGGACTGGAGCTCTTCTTCAAGCACACGCTGCCCGCCATGCGAGCGATGGCGCAGCTGATCCAGCAACGCAGCTATCCGGCGGAGGTGATGAAGCTGGTCGCCGCGGACGATGCCAAGCGCGGCCCCTATCACCCCTGTCCCTGCGGCAGCGGCAAGAAATTCCGCTTCTGTCACGGCAACAGCGCGCCCGATTCGCCCTTCAGCCACGTCGCGAGCGCGAAGACCGTGGCGCCCGCGAAACGAGTTATAGCCCTGCATACCGGACATCAGTCTGCAAAGGCGTCCGACAGTGCTCGAGGAGCAACCAAGTGACGCACTGCTTGCCGCATCGCGTCTTTCAAGGTTTCGACTTGACCAGGATTGGGTGGTGACCTGGCACCTGTTTTGACTGAAAGGAAGCAACCATGGCAACCAAGAAACCGAACATCGTAGTCATCTGGGGCGACGACATCGGCCAGTCCAACATCAGTGCCTACTCGGACGGCCTGATGGGCTATCGGACGCCCAACATCGACCGCATCGCCGATGAAGGCATGCGATTCACCGACTTCTATGCCGAGCAGAGCTGCACCGCCGGGCGCTCGTCGTTCATCACCGGGCAGTGCGGCTTCCGCACCGGCAACACCAAGGTCGGCATGCCCGGCGCCGCGCAGGGGCTGCAGGACCGCGACGTGACGATCGCCCAGCTGCTGAAGGCCCAGGGTTACGCCACCGCCCAGTTCGGCAAGAACCATCTGGGAGACCGCAATGAACACCTGCCGACACGGCACGGCTTCGACGAGTTCTACGGCGCGCTCTACCACCTGAACGCCTCCGAGGAGCCGGAACTCCCGGACTACCCGAACCCCAAGGACTTCCCGAACTTCCTGGCGAACTACGGGCCGCGCGGCGTGCTGGACTGCAAGGCCACCGACAAGGACGACCCCACGGTGGATCCGCGCTTCGGCAAGGTCGGCAAGCAGACCATCAAGGACACCGGGCCGCTGACCAAGAAGCGGATGGAGACGATCGACGACGACATCGCGGATCGTTCGGTGGACTACCTCAAGCGCCAGAAGGCCGCCGGCAAGCCCGTCTTCCTGTGGGTGAACTTCACTCACATGCACCTGCGCACGCATACCAAGCCCGAGAGCCTCGGCCAGGCGGGCCGCTGGCAGAGCCCGTACCACGACACGATGATCGACCACGACAAGAACGTCGGCACGGTGCTGAAGGCGCTGGACGATCTCGGCATGGCGGACGACACCATCGTCATGTATTCGACCGACAACGGCCCGCACATGAATTCCTGGCCGGACGGCGCCATGACGCCCTTCCGCAACGAGAAGAACTCGAACTGGGAAGGTGCCTTTCGCGTCCCGTGCATGGTGAGATGGCCTGGCCACATCAAGCCCGGCACGGTCTCCAACGAGATCGTGTCGCACTTGGACTGGGCGCCCACGCTGCTCGCGGCCGCAGGCGTCCCGGACGTGAAGGAGCAGCTCCTCAAGGGCATGAAGGTCGGCGAGACGACCTTCAAGGTGCATCTCGACGGCCACAACATGCTGCCGTACCTGACCGGCCAGGAGAAGGAGAGTCCGCGCAAGGAGTTCTTCTACTTCAACGACGACTCCGAGCTGGTCGGCTTGCGCTACGACAACTGGAAGTTCGTCTTCGAGGAGCAGCGCGCCACGGGAACGCTGCGGATCTGGGGTGAGCCGTTCGTCACGCTGCGGTTCCCGAAGCTCTTCAATCTCAGGACGGATCCCTATGAGCGTGCGGACATCACGTCGAACACGTACTACGACTGGTGGCTGGACCATGCATTCATCTGCGTGCCGGCGCAGGACATCGTTGGCCGCTTCCTCGCCACGTTCAAGGAATTCCCGCCCAGCCAGGAGGCCGGCAGCTTCAGCCTGAAGCTGGTGATGCAAAAGCTGGCGGAGGGCGCAGTCGGCGGCAGCCGGTAACCCATCCTCATCGACGAATTCATATTGAGAAAGGATTTAGCAATGGCAACCAAGAAGCCCAACATCCTGATCATCTGGGGTGACGACATCGGCTGGTTCAACATCAGCGCCTACAACCATGGAATCATGGGCTACAGGACGCCCAACATCGATCGCATCGCCAAGGAAGGCGCGCTGTTCACCGACTGGTACGGCCAGCAGAGCTGCACCGCGGGCCGCGCCGCCTTCATCACCGGCCAGTCGCCGATCCGGACGGGCCTCACGAAGGTAGGCCTGCCCGGCGCGAAACTCGGACTGCAGCCGGAGGATCCGACCATCGCCGAGCTGCTCAAGCCGCAAGGCTACGTGTGCGGCCAGTTCGGCAAGAACCACCTGGGCGACCGCGACGAGTTCCTGCCGACGGTGCACGGATTCGACGAGTTCTTCGGCAATCTCTACCACCTGAACGCGGAGGAGGAGCCCGAGAATCCCGACTACCCGAAGAATCCCGAGTTCAAGAAGAAGTTCGGCCCGCGCGGCGTGCTGCACAGCAAGGCCGACGGCAAGGGCGGGCAGACGATCGAGGACACGGGCCCGCTCACCAAGAAGCGCATGGAGACCATCGACATGGAGGTCTCGAAGCACGCGATCGAATTCATCGAGCGCAATGCCAAGGCGGGCAAGCCGTTCTTCTGCTGGTGGAACTCGACGCGGATGCACGTCAACACGCATCTGAAGGCCGAGAGCGTCGGTGTCACCGGCCTGGGTGTCTATCCGGACGGCATGGTGGAGCACGACAAGTCCGTCGGCGTTCTTCTCGACAAGCTCGACGCGCTCGGCATCGCGGACAACACGATCGTCATGTACTCGACCGACAACGGCGCCGAAGTCTTCAGCTGGCCGGACGGCGGCACGACGCCCTTCCGCGGCGAGAAGGACACCAACTGGGAAGGCGGCTGGCGCGTTCCGGCGGCGATCCGCTGGCCGGGCGTCATCAAGCCGGGCACGGTATCCAACGAGGTCTTCTCGCACCAGGACATGCTGCCGACGCTGCTGGCCGCGGCCGGGGAGCCGGACATCGTCGAGAAATGCAAGAAGGGCTACAAGGCCGGGGACAAGACGTTCAAGGTGTATCTGGACGGCTTCAATCTTCTCCCGCACTTCAAGGGTGAGGCGAAGAACCCGCGGCCCGGCTTCATCTACTGGGGCGACGAGGGCGACATGATGGCGATCCGCTACGGCAACTGGAAGGTCCACTTCGCCGAGCAGCGTGCCGAAGGCTACTTGGGCTGGCAGGACCCGCTGGTGGAGCTGCGTTATCCCAAACTCGTGAATCTGCGCTCCGACCCGTTCGAGCGTGCGGACATCGCGAGCATCCACTACCCGCAATGGCGCATCGACCATACGTTCGCCCTGGCGCCGGCCGGCGCATTCGTCGGGCAGTACATGGCGACCATGAAGGAGTTCCCGCCGCGGCAGACCCCAGAGAGCTGGAGCCCCGCGGCCTTCCTGGCCAAGCTGCGCGCCAAGCAGGAAATGCTGGAAAGCCCCGCGGCCGGCAAGTAGGCAGCAGCGGGCAGGCCCCCGCGGCGAAGAATCGATTCGCCGCGGGCGCCTCCGAGCCGTACATGATAATTCTGACGGAAGAACAGGGGCGCGATGCGGCCGAAGCGGTTCGGGAGTTCTACGAGCGGCTCCCTTACCCGCGTCCGATCGACAGCCTCGAAAAATACCAACGGCTCTGGCAGGACGAGGGCAGGCGTCGTGCCGACTATCACCTGCACTGGCCTGCCGCCCCCTTTCGGGAGGATCGCTCCATACTCGTGGCCGGCTGCGGCACATCGCAGGCAGCCAAGCATGCAATGCGCTGGCCCGAGGCGCGAGTGACGGGCATCGACTTCAGCGCCACGAGCGTTCGTTGCAGCCAGGAGCTCAAGCGCAAACACCATTTGAACAACCTCGAGCTCCACCAGCTTCCCGTCGAGCGCGCCGGCGAGCTCGGGACGAGTTTCGACCAGATCGTCTGCACCGGGGTTCTCCATCATCTCGCGGACCCCGACGCGGGGCTTGCGGCGCTGCGCGACGTGCTGAAGCCGGATGGTGCGATGCATCTCATGGTGTACGCGCCGTACGGCCGAACCGGCATCTACATGCTGCAGGAGTTCTGCCGACGGGTCGGGATCCGTGCCACCGATGACGGGATTCGCGATCTGATCGCGGCACTCGGGACCTTGCCGCCGGGGCATCCGCTGGAGACCCTGCTGCGGCAGGCTCCGGACTTTCGGCACGAAGCGGCACTCGCCGATGCGCTTCTGCACCCGCAGGATCGGGCGTATTCCGTGCCGGAGCTGTTTGGTTTCCTGGACGCGAATGGAATGACATTCAGGCGGTGGGTCAGGCAAGCACCGTATTCCGTTCATTGCGGCGTGATGGCCAGGCTCCTGCAGGCTTCGCGGATGGCAAAGCTTCCGTTGGCGGAGCAGTACGCCGCCGTCGAATTGTTTCGAGGCACGATGGTTCGCCACAGCATCATTGCTTATCGAAGCGATAGCCCCAGTGTGCCGCGGACAATCGATTTCGGTGGTGACGCCTGGCCCGGCTATGTGCCGATTCGCATGGCGGACACGATCTGCATCAAGGAGCGGCTGCCCGCAGGGGCTGCCGCCGTATTGATCAATCAGACCCACACCGACAAGGATCTAATCAACCCAATCGATGCGACGGAAATGCGCATGTTCGATGCGATCGATGGGAAGTGCAGCGTTGGAGATATCGCAAAAACAACCGTGCCGTCCTCGCGAAAGGAATCGCAGCTCGACCTTGCGCGCGCCTTCTTCGAACGGCTGTGGCGGTACGACCAGGTGGTGTTCGACGCGTCGCTGACGGGAACACTACCCGCATTGGCGCAGGAGCAGGGAAATGAAGAAGACGTTCACGATTTTGCACACCAACGACATGCACTCGAACTTCATCGGCATGGCGCCGTCGTCGGACTACACGCCGTTGACGGTCAACGATGACAAGACGACGGGTGGGTACGCACGCATCGCCGCGGTGATCGCGATGCGGAAGAAGGCCCGCGAGAGCCAGGGGCCGGTGCTGATACTCGACGCCGGCGACTTCAGCATGGGCACTCCGTTCGCTGCGGCGAGCCGCGAGATCGGCGGCGAGCTGCAGGTCATGTCCCATATGGGATACGACGCCACCACCTTCGGCAACCACGATTTCGACCTTGGGCCGGACGGCCTCGCCATGGCGATCGGCGTGGCGAGCAAGGCCGGACGGATCCCGGCCGTGCTCTCGGCGAACACCGACTTCACGGCGAACGATCCCACGCTGGCCGGCCTGCGGCAGCTGTCCAAGGCGGGGTTGATCCGCCGCTACCTCGTGATCGAGCGCGGCGGCATGCGCTTCGGTCTCTTCGGTGTGCTCGGCAAGGAGGCCCAGATCTACACCAACGGTGCTGGCGCAGTGACATTCCCCGATCCGGTCGAATCCGCCAAAGAAGTGGTGAAGATTCTGCGCGAGACCGAGAAGGTGGACGTGGTCATCGCGTTGAGTCACGGCGGCGTCGCGAAGGGCAAGGACGGGCGGTACAGCACGGGCGATGACGTAAGCCTGGCCGAGGCCGTGCCCGGCATCGATGTCGTGATCGGCGGGCACAGCCACACCGAACTCAAAGAGGCGATCATCGTCAATGGTCGCACGCCGGTGGTGCAGACCGGAAAGGAAGGAAAGAACGTCGGCGAGCTGGTGGTCACGATCGACGGCGCCAGGCTCACGGTCAATTCCTACCAGCTCCATCCGATCGACGACAGCATTGCCGGCGACCGCGCCGTCGACGACGAGATCGACAAGCTCAAGGAAGGCGTCAACGCGGCCGTGTTCGCGTCGCGCGGCTACCGCGTCGATCAGCCGCTGGCGATCACGCCGCAGGATCTGCCCAATACCTTCACCGACATCGCGGCCGGCACGATCCTCGCCAATCTCGCCACCGATGCCTTCAGAAAGGCCACGCAAGCGGACATCGGCTTCACCGTCAACGGCATGATGCGTGCGCCGCTCATGCGCGGGAAGACGGGCGTGGTGACCGTCTACGACGTGTTCTCGGTGGCGCCGCTGGGCGCAGGCGCGGTCGATCCGACGGCTGGCAGCGCACTGGTGACTGCCTACTTCACGGGCCAGGAACTGAAGAGCATCCTCGAGTTCTTCCTCATCGAAAATCCGGCGCATCCGGGCGAGTATTTCCCGCGCGTCTCCGGCATGCGGTTCCGCTACGACAAGTCGCGGCCGACATTCGATGTCGTGACGGCGATCGAGCTGGGCGATCTCGACCGCGGCTACAAGGCGATCGACACCAGCGGCAAGGACACGCGCCTGTACAGCCTCACCTGTCCCTTTTATGCCGGTGTGGTCCTGGTGGCGATTCCCAAGTACACCAAGGGCAAGCTCGCTCTCGCCGCCAAGAAGAAGGACGGGCAGCCGCTCACGTCGAAGGTCGAGGCGCTCGATACGCCAAAGGAAAACTCGGGGTACCTCCTGGCGCCGCCGGGCAAAGTGGACCACAGCAGCGTGGCGACGGCCAAGGGCAGCGGTGCGCCTCGCGAAATCAAGGAATGGCAGGCGATCATGGATTACCTGCGTGACCTGCCGGTTACGAAGAAGGGAGAGCTGCCCGTGATTCCGGTCGACAGTCGCGCCGCCGAAGTCCGCGCGATCAAGGTGGGCTGAAAGAAGTGGCCTACTGGAACTGGAGTGATCAATGAAGTCCCTTATCGTCGAGTTTTTCGGATACCTTATCCCGATCACCATCGCACTCCTCGTGTTCGCCCAGGGTCTGCGCATCTCCACGGACCAGGTCCAGGAGATCCTCAAGGAGCGGGGTGGCCAGGTGCTGCGCTCGCTCATCGCCACACTCGTCGTGGTTCCCGCCGTTGCGGTGGCGCTGATCCTCGCGCTCAAGCCGGCTGCCGGTGTCGCGATCGGCTTGGCGATCCTGGTTTCAGGTCCTCCCGCCCCCATGATGTTCAAGACCGCTCCCGGTCTCGGAAAAGGCGATGCGGCATTCATGGAAAGCCTGCACATGATCCTCGCGGCGCTTGCGCTCGTGACCATGCCGGTCATCCTGTCTGTGATCGCCGTTCCGCTAGGCTTCCACGCCGATGTTGACCGGGGCGCGATGGCCTGGACTCTCGCCAGGACGATCCTGCTTCCAATTGGCGTGGCCATCGCCGTGCGCACCTTCTTCCCCGCGTTCGCCAACAAGGCCGCACCCATACTGGCAAAGATCGCCAACCTCGGATTACTGGTGGTGCTGGTTGGCGTTCTCGCAGCGGCGTACCCTGCGCTGCTGGCCATGGATCCGTGGTCCTACCTGGTCATCGCGGTTGTCGCCGCCGCGGCCTTGGCGATTGGTCACTTGGCCGGCCCGCCCGACCCGCACGAGAAGACCGTCAGCGCGATCGAATGCGCGGTCCGCCACCCCGCGCTGGCGCTCGGCATCGGGGGCCTGAACTTCGGTCCCCAGAAGGCGATGGCGGTGCTGCTTCCGTGCGTCCTGACGATCATTGCCGTTGCGCTCGTCTACATGATCGGGCGCGGCAAGAGCCGCTAGGTCTTCCGCCCGGCGATACGAATCATGGAAAAGAGCGAAGGCCTTCTGGACTTCTCCCTCCTCGGGGGGCCGCTGCACCGGCTGGGTTGCCGGCTGGGCCTCGTCCGCGACGGAACCGATACCGTAGCGCTCGGACTCGTCCTGGGCGTAATCCCATGGATTGTCCTGGTGGCGCTGGCGCTGGCCGAGCGCTTGGGCAGCGTGCTGTTCTCCATCGGGGCGATCGGCGCGCACGTTCGCCTGCTGTTGGCAATCCCGCTGTTCTTCGTGTGCGAAGCGTGGATCGATCCGCGTTTTGCGGCGTTCGTCCGCGGGATCGTACGATCGCAGGTCGTGCCCGCCATCGAGCGCCCGGCGCTGGAGTCCGAGATCGGGCGCATAGCCCGGTGGAGAGACGCCTGGCTGCCGGAAGCGTGCTTCGTCCTGGTGGTTGTGCTGCTGGCATGGTCTGATTCGAACCAGAACTTCTTCGCGCATCTGGCCGGCTCGACCGAGGGATCGTCCAACCCGAGCGGCGTGAGCGAAGCGAGCTGGACCAGCCAGTGGTACTGGATCGCTTGCATCACGCTGTTTCGCTTCCTGTTGCTGCGCTGGCTTTGGCGGCTTGCGCTCTGGTGCTTCTTCCTCTGGCGCGTGTCGAGACTGAAGCTGCGACTCGTGCCAACCCATCCCGACCGGGCCGGCGGGCTGGGTTATCTCGAGCTGGTGCACACCGAATTCACGCCGTTGATCTTTGCGATCTCCGCAGCCCAATCCGCATCGCTGGCCCAGGACATCGCTTCGGGCAGGATGAAGTTCGACGCGATCTACGCGGGCGTCGCGTCGGTTCTGCTCGCGAACGCCGCGCTCTTTCTCGGTCCGCTGTTCATCTTTTCCCGCAATCTGTGGAAGTGCCGGGTCAGGGGCATGGACGACTACAGCGCACTCGCGGAGCGATACGTTGACGAGTTCGACCGGAAATGGCTCGGCGCGGGCCCCATCCCGAAAGAGCCGCTGCTGGGAACTGCGGACATCCAGTCCCTGGCCGACCTGAGCACCAGCATCGACATCATTCGCGATATGCGGACCGCCCCCGTAAGCCTGAACATCCTGATATACATGGCCGTTGCCGCGCTGCTGCCGCTGCTGCCGCTCATGCTGTTCAAGTATCCTCTCGCGGACCTGCTCGAGAAATTCTTCGAGAGGCTGGCCGGCCTGTGACTACGGCCGATCTTTTTCATGCCTACCCCCCAGTTAGGGTCGAGATCCCGACATCGGGGGAAGAATCGCCCTCGCCTCGTAAATGAAGAGCGCCTTCACCTTGTCCCAGAATTCGCCACCCAGCACAAAGAAGCTCGTCAAAAACAGCGTGTCGTTGGCCGCGGCGAATACCCAGTGCGGCAGACGTTCCGGGACGAACAGCAGCGTGATGTAGGGCTCGCAAAGTGATACAGCGAGCGGAAGGAACAGCATGACGAGGCCGATCCTGTAACGCAGCCTGCCTACGTGCATCGGCGGCCCGAGCTTCCTTGCGGCGCCGAATATCCGTTCCTTGAGGTAATGAAACCCGGCCTTCCCCACGATTGCGATCGCGATAACCGTCAGGACTTGTGGCAGGCCGAATACCAGCAAACCGGATAGTGCCACCTTGGTTGCCACCGGCAGCGGCTGTGCGGCCACCAAGGGGATAGCAAGCGGCAGGAAGAATCCGCCGATCCACAGCGCCAGCGCAAGACTCATCCGCCAGTGCGACTGCCGTTCAAGAACAAAGCTGTCGTCGCCGCTCATATCTACTCCGCGGTGTGACTCACTCTGGAATTGTACGTGCGACCGTGCGCATGCCGCGCGGCCCGTTGGGGCCACCCGCGTGGCCCGTCGGTGCTGCCGCATGTCCGATTTGCCCCGTTGTCGCGGTGTCGCATCGGAGTGATGATCGACGCCATGGCCGCGCGGGTGTGGAGGCATGTCGGGCACCCGCGCTGGCGCGTCCGCCGCGCGGCGAATCAGAACGTGAACGTCGCGCGCAGCGACAGCACGGAGACGTTGTTCTTCGCCGGGTTCAGCGCTGGGTTGAAGATGACCTGCACCGACGGCGTCAGCAACAGGCCACCGAAGAACGTCCACGTCCAGTAAGCCTCGAGCTGTTTTTCGTTGCGCGCGCTCGCCGGATTGGTGGGCGGGCTCGCGGCGTTGCTCAGTCCGATGGCCAGCGCGATCTGATCAGTGAACGCGCGCTGCAGCGGATTGTTCATCGCCACGCCCAGCGCGTAAGCGCTCTTGATCGGGGTAACAAAGCCGCTGGCGCCGTTCGCCCGCGCGAACACCGCCCAAGTGTCGCTCAGGTTCTGCACTGCATTGACGGACCAGCCGCGCGAGGCACGCTGCGTCGGAATGCTCGGCGTGTCGAAATACGAGAATGAATACTGGCCGGAACCGAGGCCATGGAAGCTCGGCACCCACTGCGCGTAGCCGAACCAGGCGCAGCAATCCCTGCTGAAATTCTTGCCCGAAATTGTCTGGCCGAGTACGTTGTTCGCACCCTGGAATCCAGCAGCAAGGTGGACCGTACTGGTGGCATTGAACTGGACGTAGGTACCCAGCCCTGTATTCAGATACGTCTGCGACCCGTTCTGCGCAAACAGGTAGTTGTTGAAATTCTGCTGCTGGTTGCCGAGATAGGCGTTGGCGTCGAAGTTGGACAGTGGATACTGGCCGGCGGTGAGCAGCCACTTGTTGTCGGGGGTCGCCTGCGTGTAAGTGAGCTGGGAGAAGTTCAGCGTCCTGCTTGGGTAGTCGTTGATCGGCGTGATGAGGCCGAGGTTCGACTGGATGTCGGCGGCGTTCTGGGTCGTCGGGTAATGCGTGATCGCGTTGTAGGCCACCTGGACCGAACCGGTGCCCCACTCCTTGCTCTTGAATGCTGTCCAGTCTACGGACGGCGCCACGTAGACCTGCAGCGCGGGACTGCCGCCGTCGGAGAAGCCCCACTGCTCGAGCAGACTCACGTCCATCGAGAACGCGACGTTGGTCTCGTTCTGCACTCGAGCTTTCCATTTGCCGTAATCAGCGTAGATATCGGAAATTTCTTGATAGAGTGCCTCGCGTTGCTGCGCGCGCCGGATGTTGTCGTGCAAACGTCCGATCTTGCCGACGCTCATGACTTCCTGCGTTCCGGGAGCGGAGTCTTCCGACATGGCACTTTGGCACCACGCGGTCGTTGCGCATCCGATGAACAGAGCCGCGGCCGCGACACAGGCCGTCCGCCAATGCGGGTATGGGATGGGCATCGTTGCCCTCTCGCCCGAGGGACGTTGTAGCTTCAGCGGGCGAACTCGTGCGACTGTCGTTCAAGGAGAAGGCTGTCGTCGGCGCTCATATCTATTTCAGCCCGTATAGCCAGACCGGCCGGCCCTCGATTGATCCGCAACCGCAGATTCGGATGCTGATCGTTGGCGCTGAGTTTGATTGGCGCCGTGTGGCTCGCTCCGGAATTGTACGGGCGAGCGTGCACAGGCCGCATGGCCCGTTGGGGCCAATCACGTGGCCCATCGGTGCCTATCGCCTGTCCCGTTCGCCCCGTTGCCGCGGTGTCGCATCGGGGTGATGATCGGTCGCATGACGGCGCGGTCTCGGCGCGATGTGGGGCGGTTGGACGCGTCAAGCGGAGATCCACAACGGTGCGATGAAAGAGCGGATCGAGATCAGAGAGGATCACATGCATAAGCGCCTCTTCGCAGCAGCGACTACGATCATTTTGCTTGGCGGCTGTATGGTCGGTCCAGACTACGTAAGGCCTCCGGTGGCAACGCCGGAAGTATTTCGCGCTTCTCCTGCTCCAGCTCCTGATGCCAAGTCGATGGCCGACCTCAAATGGTTCGAGGTCTTCTCGGACGAAAAGCTCCAGGAATTGATCCGAACGGCACTGGTGCAGAACTACGATCTCCGGGATGCGGTAGCCCGGGTCGATGCGGCGCGCGCCAACCTCGGAATCACCGAATCGTATCAGTACCCAAACTTCGGCGCAGGGGCCGGATATACCGGTCTTCAGGCCTCGCGGAATGGACTCGTAAAACTTCCCAGCGGATTCAATCGCCGATCGGACTTCGGATCAGTTTCCATCAGCCTTTTCCCCTTCGAGATCGACCTCTGGGGCCGGCTGCGCCGAGCGACCGAAGCGGCGCAGGCCGACTTGCTGGCCACGGATTGGAACCGAAAGACCGTGGTCACCACCCTGGTCAGCGAAGTGGCCACGGCCTATTTCAACCTTCTCGAGTTGGACCTGGAACTCGCCATTGCAAGAAGGACGCTGGCCACGCGCGAGGAGTCGCGACATCTGATCCAGCTGCAAGAGCGAGCCGGCATTGCGCTGCTGGTAGATCTGCGGCAGGCAGAGCAGCTCGTATACGGCGCGGCGCAGGCGATACCGGGCACGCAGCAGCAAATAGAGCAGACCGAAAATCAAATCAGTTTGCTGCTGGGTAAAAATCCGGGTCCCATTGCGCGGGGCCGCCCGCTGACGGAGCAGCAAACGCCTCCCACAGTGCCCGCTGGATTGCCTTCCTCCCTACTCGAGCGGCGTCCGGACATCCAGGCAGCGGAGCAAAACCTGATCGCGGCCAACGCCAACATCGGTGTCGCGAAGGCAGCCTATTTCCCGCAGATTTCGCTCACCGGAGAATTGGGCTACGCGAGCTCCTCTCTGTCGAATCTGTTTTCGGGCGCGAGCGGCATGTGGAGCTTCCTGCCGCAACTCGTACAGCCGATCTTCACGGCCGGAAGAATCAAATCCGGCGTCGAGCTGGCCGAAGCGCAACAGCGGAGCGCACTGGCCCAATACGAACAGGCCATTCAATCGGCATTCCGCGATGTCTCGGATGCTCTTGTCGCGTACCAGAAGGTCAGAGAGGTCCGTGCTCAGCGCGAGTTGCTGGTCAAGGCGGTGCAGGACCGAAAACGACTGGCCTACCGGAGGTACCAAGGCGGCGTCGACACGATGCTCAATGCTCTCAATTCGGATCAGGATCTGTTCACGGCCGAAGTGAGCCTGGCTCAAGCCAGGCTTGACGAGCTCCGTTCCCTGGTTCAGCTCTACAGAGCGCTCGGCGGCGGGTGGCAGGCGTGAGCGGTTGGAATGAAACACCAATGAAAGGAGAGCAAGATGGCAACGCTTGACGCCAAGATGAAGAAGAGGTTGACGACCACCGTCATTGTGGTGCTCGCGGCCGGTGCCGCGTTCTATGGGTGGCGATTGCTCAGGCCGCACGGTCTTCCGGAGGGTTTCGCGAGCAGCAATGGCCGGATTGAGGCGACCGAGATCGACGTCGCCGCCAAGATCGCGGGCCGGATCCGCGAGATCGCGGTGAAGGAAGGCGACATGGTTACCGCCGGGCAGGTCGTGGCCCGGATGGACACCGACGTCCTGCAGGCGCAGCGCCGCGAGGCCGAAGCGCAGCTCAAGGAAGCAGAGGTCGCCATCGAGACGGCGAAGCTGGTGGTGGCGCAGCGGGAGGCCGAGAAGCTGGCCGCTCAATCCGTCGTCGAGCAGCGCGCCGCCGAGCTCGACGCGGCCGAGAAGCGATTCGTCCGCACCGAGCCCCTCGAGAAGGAGCAGGCAGTGACGCCCCAGCAGGTGGACGACGATCGCGCCCGCGTGCAGGCGGGGAAAGCGGCCGTGAGCGCCGCCAGGGCGCAGGTGGCGGCAGCCGAAGCGAACATCGGCACGGCGCGATCGCAGGTCGCACGGGCCATGGCGAGCGTGGAAGGCGCGCGCGCCAACATCCAGCGCATCCAGGCGGACATCGACGACAGCGAGCTCAAGTCGCCAAAGAGCGGGCGCGTGCAGTACAAGATCGCGGAACCGGGGGAGGTCGTCCCTGCCGGGGGCCGGGTGCTGAACCTGGTCGATCTCAACGAAGTGTACATGACGTTCTACCTGCCGACGGCCACCGCCGGACGCATTCCGCAGGGGGCCGACGTGCATCTCGTGCTCGACGCCTTTCCCCAGTACGTCCTGCCGGCGAAGGCGACCTTCGTCGCCGACGTCGCCCAATTCACGCCCAAGACCGTGCAGACGGAGGAAGAGCGCCTGAAGCTGACGTTCCGGATCAAGGCGTACATCGATCCTGCGCTGCTGCAGAAGTACATCACCCAGGTCAAGACGGGGCTGCCCGGCGTTGCCTATGTGCGGCTCGATCCGACGGCCGCGTGGCCGGCTCAGCTTGAAGTCCGCACCTAAAACGGTCATTGGAGTGCAGCCGTGATCACTCAGGTCGAGCCGGTCGTCCGCTTGAGCAAGGTCGGATTGCGCTACGGGAAGACGCTCGCCCTTGACGCCATCGATCTCGACATTCCGGCCGGCCGCATGGTCGGGTTCATCGGCCCGGACGGCGTTGGCAAGTCGAGCCTGTTCTCGCTGGTCGCCGGCGACCGCGCCGTACAGGCAGGCCATATCGAAGTGCTCGGCGGCGACATCGCCGACGCGAACCATCGTATCGGGGTCTGTCCGCGCATTGCCTACATGCCGCAGGGGCTGGGCAAGAACCTCTACTTCACGCTTTCGGTGTACGACAACATCGACTTCTTCGGTCGCCTGTTCGGGCAAGGGCCCGCCGAGCGTAAGCGGCGTATCGCAACGCTGGTCGAGGCCACCGGCCTGGCGCCCTTCGTCGACCGGCCCGCCGGCAAGCTCTCCGGCGGCATGAAACAGAAGCTCGGCTTGTGCTGCTCGCTGATTCACGATCCGGACCTGGTGGTCCTCGACGAGCCGACCACGGGCGTCGACCCGCTCTCGCGCCGCCAGTTCTGGGATCTCATCGACAGCATCCGTGCCAAGCGGCCCACCATGAGCGTAATGGTGGCGACGGCCTACATGGACGAGGCCTCGCGCTTCGACTGGCTGGTGGCGATGAACGCCGGCAAGGTGCTCGCCACCGGCACGGTCGAGGAGTTGTGCAAGCGCACCAACGAACCCACGCTCGACGAAGCCTTCATCGCCCTGCTGCCCGAAGAGCAGCGCAAGGGCCACAAGAAAGTGGTGATCCCGCCGCGCGATGCGGCGGCCAAGGCTGAGGTCGCGATCGAGGCGAAGGGCCTGACACAGCGCTTCGGCGATTTCGTGGCCGTCAATCATGTGGACTTTCGCATCGAGCGCGGCGAGATCTTCGGCTTCCTCGGCTCGAACGGCTGCGGCAAGACGACGACGATGAAGATGCTGACGGGCCTGCTGCCTCCGACCGAAGGCCAGGCGCAGCTGTTCGGCCAGCCGGTCGACGCGAGCAATCTCGAGTCCCGCCGTCAGGTCGGGTACATGACGCAGCTGTTCTCGCTCTACTCCGCGCTGACGGTCCGGCAGAACCTCGTGCTGAACGCCGAGCTCTTTCACATGACCGCAGAGGAAATTCCCGGGCGCGTCCAGGAGATTGCGCAGCGTTTCGGTCTCGCCGAGCTCCTCGACGCGCTGCCGAGCTCACTGCCGATGGGCCAGCGCCAGCGACTCCAGCTCGCGGTGGCGCTGATTCACCGGCCGAAGGTGCTGATGCTCGACGAGCCGACGTCGGGGGTCGATCCGGTCGCGCGCGATTCGTTCTGGGAGGCCCTGTCCGAGCTTTCGCGCCGCGACGGCGTCACGATCTTCGTTTCGACGCACTTCATGAACGAGGCCATGCTCTGCGATCGCATCTCGCTGATGCACCAGGGCCACGTGCTGGTGTGCGACGCGCCCGCGGCCATGATCGAAAAGCGCGGCTGCAAGAACATGGAGGACACCTTCATCAGCTACCTGGAGGCGGCCGGCGCAGGGGGCGCGACGAAGGAGGCCGCGCCTGCCTCGACACAGGCGACACAGGCGACACAGGCGACACAGGTGACACAGGCGACAGCGGCCTCGGCACAGGCTGCCCCCGCGTCGACGCCAACGAGCACTGCCGCGCCTCCGGCTGCGCCACCCGCGCAGGAGGCCGGCGAGCCGTATCGGCCGCGCGGCTTTGATCTTCGGCGCCTGCTCACCTACACATGGCGCGAGACGCTGGAACTGAAGCGCGACCCGATCCGTCTGGCGACTGCCGGGATCGGCGCCGCCATTCTGATGCTCGTTCTGGGCTTCGGGATCAACCTGGACGTCGAAAACCTGACCTTCGCGGTACTGGATCGAGATCAGACCATCGTCAGCACGAACTACACCTCCAATCTCGCGGGTTCCCGCTACTTCCGCGAGCAAGCGCCGATTCTGGACTACGACGAGCTCGACCGGCGCATGCGTGCGGGAGACTTGTCCCTGGCGATCGAGATTCCTCCGCAGTTCGGAAGCGATCTGCAACGGGGCCGGCCGGTGGAGATCGGAGCGTGGATCGACGGCGCCATGCCGCAGCGCGGCGAGACAGTGCGCGGCTATGCGCTGTCGAATCACGCGCTGTGGCTGACCGACGCGGCATCCCGGATGTCCCGGCCTCCACCGACTGGCCTCGCGAACATCGAGAAACGCTTCCGCTACAACCCAAATGTCGAGAGCCTCCAGGCGATGGTGCCCGGCGTGATCCCGATGCTGTTGCTCCTGATCCCGGCGATCCTGGCGGTTCTCAGCATCGCGCGCGAAAGGGAGCTCGGCTCGATCACCAATCTCTACGTGACGCCGGTCACGCGGACCGAATTCATACTCGGCAAGCAGATTCCCTATGTCGTGCTGGCGATGATCAATTATCTCCTGCTTACCGTGATCGCGATCTTCGTGTTCGATGTTCAATTGAAGGGCAGCTTCTGGGCCCTGACCGCAGGAACGCTCCTCTACTGCATCGCCGCCACGGGAATGGGTCTCTTGCTCTCCACCTTCCTGCGCAGCCAGATCGCCGCGCTGTTCGGGACCGCGATCATCACGCTCGTGCCGGCCTCGAGTTTCTCCGGATTGATCGACCCGGTGTCGTCGCTGGAGGGTGTCGGTGCGTTCATCGGACGCATTTATCCCACCGCTCACTACCTGACGATCGTGCGCGGCACCTTCTCCAAGGGGCTCGGCTTCGCCGACCTGTCCGCCTCGTTCCCGCCGCTGGCCATCGCCTGTCTGGTGCTGCTGGGCCTCAGCGTGGCGCTGCTGAAGAAACAGGAGACGTGACCATGCGCCCCGACAACATCCTGCACCTGGGCATCAAGGAGCTGCGCAGCCTGCTTGGCGACCCCATGCTGCTTTTCCTGATCGTCTATTCCTTCACGGCCTCGGTTTACACGGTGGCGAAAGC
>Ga0335076_10002602_pt1 | contig 17966 bp, 13 predicted proteins | sample Lox_Sample_25_FD_206717 | JGI IMG/M metagenome (GOLD analysis project Ga0335076, IMG submission 206717) | Soil microbial communities from Loxahatchee National Wildlife Refuge, Florida, United States - Lox_Sample_2.5 | ecosystem: Environmental > Terrestrial > Soil > Wetlands | place: USA... | reverse complement strand
CTCGCCGCCGCAACCCCGGCGTTCGACTGGGGCGACTACTTCGCCGCGACCGGAGCCAAGGCGGGCCCGTGGCTGAACGTGACCGAGCCAGCCTTCCTGGCGGAACTCGAGCACCAACTGGCCTCGCGGCCGCTCTCCGAGTGGAAGGCCTACCTGCGCTGGCACCTCGCCCATTCCCGCTCCCCCTACCTCTCCCTCCCGTTCCAGCGCGAGCACTTCGCCTTCTACGAGGCGCACCTGCGCGGGGTGAAGGAGATCCAGCCGCGCTGGAAGAGGTGCGTGCGTTGGACCGACCGGGACCTCGGAGAGGCGCTCGGCCGGATCTTCGTCGCCCGGGTCTTCCCGGCGGCGGTGAAGGCCGACGCGGAGAAGATGGTAGGGCGGGTGGAGGCCGCCATGGCGGCCCGCATCTCCGGGCTGGAGTGGATGGCACCCGCGACGAAGCGGGCGGCCCAGGCCAAGCTCGCCGCCATGCGGAACAAGATCGGTTACCCCGACAAGTGGCGCGACTACTCGAGCCTCGAGGTCGTCCGCGGAGACTTTGCCGGCAACGTGGAGCGGGCCGTCGCCTTCGAGGCTCGGCGCGAGATCGGCAAGATCGGAAAGCCGGTCGACCGGGGCGAGTGGACCATGACGCCGCCGACGGTGAACGCGTACTACAACCCCTCCATGAACGACATGAACTTCCCTGCGGGTGTGCTGTTGCCGCCGCTTTGGGACCCGCGACTCGACCTCGCTCCCGGGTACGGGAACACCGGCGGAACCGTGGGGCACGAGCTCGTTCACGGCTTCGACGACGAGGGCCGGCAGTTCGACGCCAAGGGGGACCTGCGCGACTGGTGGACCGAGGCCGACGCGCGCGAGTTCGAGAAGCGGGCGAGTTGCGTCGTCGAACAGTACTCCCACTACACCGTGATCGACGACGTCCGGATCAACTCGAAGCTCACCCTCGGGGAGGACATCGCCGACCTGGCCGGCCTGGTGCTCGCCTGGGAAGCCTGGAAGGCTGCGACCGCGGGAGAGAAGCTCGAGCCCCGCGACGGCCTGACCCCGGAGCAGCGCTTCTTCGTGGGCAACGCCCAGTGGGCCTGCGCCAACGAAAGGCCGGAGGACGCCCGATTGCGAGCCCTAACCGATCCCCATTCCCCGCCTCGATGGCGCGTGAATGGGCTCGTTGCGAACATGGCGGAGTTCGCCCGCGCGTTCGGGTGCAAGGTCGGTCAGCCGATGGTGCGCGAGCACGTCTGTCGGGTGTGGTGAGCCCGTCCCGGGGGCCACGCCGCCCTAGCGAAACCTGCGGAGAACATTCGTTTCTTTTTGCGCGCCGCGCATGTCTTGCGCTGGGAGGGGTTCGCGTTCCGGAGCCGTGAGGGCAGGGGATGCGGTTTGGATTTGGAGGGAGCGCGCCCGCGGGGCGGGAGTCCGGAACGCACTAAGGGTCCGTTCCGCCTGTCGTTTGTCACCGGGGGGCCGGGAAGCGACCCCGCCCTTGCTCGTCCCGGGTCCGGAAGGCGGCTCGCGATCGACCCGGGAGCGTTTAACCGTCGAGACCGGCAAGGGTCTGCAAGGGCCGGGGTTGGACCCGGGATTGCAGAGGGTACGCCCTCTCAAGAGCCCTCATGCACGTGCACCGCTGCAGCGGGAATCTCTGACCAGTGGCCGCCGCGCTTGACGGGCCGCCGGGGCGGGTAGCGCTCCGCCGGTTCGCGAGGCCGCGGACGGCCCAACCACGGGATCGCGCCTCCTCCTCATGCCACCTCGCCACCTTCGAATCGCATCGCTCCTCTTCTTCGCTTCGGGAGCGACCGGACTCATCTACCAGGTCGTCTGGTCGCGCGTTCTCAACGAGGTCTTCGGCATCTCTGCCTACGCGGTCACCGCCGTGCTCGCGACCTACCTTGGGGGGCTCGCGCTCGGAGCCTGGCTCCTCGGCCGGTGGGCCGATCGCGCTGCTGTGCCGCTTCGCCTCTACGGGGTCCTCGAGCTCGGGATCGCTCTCGCCGCCTCGACCGGGACCTACGCGGCCGGATGGCTCGACGGGCTGCACCTCCGCGCTGCCTCCTTGCTCTCACCGAGCTCGCCTTCCTTGCTCGCGATCCGCGCCCTCCTCGCCGCCGTGGTGGTGCTGCCCGCGACCGCCCTCATGGGCGCCACGCTCCCCGTAATGACGAAGGTCTTCGTGGCGAGGATCGGGCGGCTCGGGCGCGGCCTGGGAGGCCTGTACGCGATCAACACCGCCGGAGCCGTGCTCGGCGCCCTCCTCGCCGGGTTCGTGCTCATCCGTGCAGCCGGGATCCACGGAACCCTCTGGCTCTCGGTGGCGGTCAATGTCTTCATCGGCGCGGCGGCCCTGCTCTTGGCGCGGCGCGCCCCGCCTCCGGTTTCCGACGAGGCGGGCGAGCGCGCGGAGTCGGTCGACCGCCCCGATTCCGAGGCCGGCACGCGATGGGGACTGCTCGTGGCGGTGGGACTGTCCGGCTTTGCCTCGCTGTCTCTCGAGGTCGTCTGGACGCGGATGTTGCTCCTCGTCCTCGGCACCTCGACCTACTCCTTCGTCACCATGTTGGCGACGTTTCTATCAGGGATTGCCCTGGGCAGCTTCGCCGCCCGCGCCCGGATCGACCGCTTGCGCCGCCCGCGCCTCGCGTTCGGACTCCTGCAGGCAGCCGTTGCGGCGGCGACGCTGGCCACCATTCCGCTGGTGCGCACGGTGCTCCTGCACGGATCGACCTGGTTCGAGGTCGAGGCGAACTGGTTCGGGCTCGCCTCGGTTCGATTCGGCACCGCCTTCATGGTGATGATCGTGCCCACCTGCCTCATCGGGGCGAGCTTCCCCCTGGCGACGCGGATCTGGGCGACTCGGGTCGGGTCGCTCGGCGGTCGCGTCGGCGAGGTGTATGCCGCGAACACCGCGGGCAACATCCTCGGGGCCCTGGTAGGCGGCTTCGTCCTCCTCCCGACCATCGGAATGCAGCGGGGCGTTGTCGCGGTGGCGTTCGTCTACCTGGTTGCCGCGGCCTGGGGACTGTTGCCGGCGCGACGGAGCGGGGCCGGAGGCGCGCTGCGGACGGCGGGGGCGCTCTCGGCAGTCGCGGCCGGGGCGCTCCTCCTCGTCGCCTGGCGCCCCACCCCACTCCCCTCCACCGGCGGGGCGCCCGTCGACTCGGTCCTCTACTACGACGAGGGGCTGGTCTCGACGGTGAAGGTCTTCCAGAAGGCGAGCGACGGGAGCCAGAGGGTGATGGCGGTCGACGGGATCACCATCGGACAGAGCTTGGCCGGCGTGGACAAGAAGCAGCAGGTGCTCGCCCACCTGCCGTTCCTGCTCGCTCCGGAGGGATCGGTGCGGGACGTCCTCTCGATCGGGCTCGGGACCGGAATTCTCGTCGCCGAGGCGGCGAAGCACCGCGACGTGCAGCGGGTCGAGGTGGTGGAGATCTCCCCGTCCGTGGTCGAGGGTTCACGCTTCTTCGGGCAGTACAACGGGGGCGTTCCGGACCACCCTGGCATCCGCGTGATCCCGGATGACGGGGTCCTCTACCTTCGTCGCTCGGGCGGCCGCTACGACGCCATCGTCGCCGACGGGAAGTCGCGCTCGGGCCACGCTGGAAACGCGGTCTTCTACTCGGAGGACTTCTACCGGGCCGCGATCGATCACATGGCTCCGGAGGGGACCTTCGTCCAGTGGATCCCGCTCGACGTGGCGCCGGAGGAACTCCGGATCATCGTGCGCACCTTCGCCCGCTCCTTCCCCCACCTCTACGTATGGCTGGGGCAGGAGTCCTGCTTCCTCGTCGGCAGGGCCGTTCCACTCCGCCTCGACGTGGGGCGGGTCCGCCAGGCGCTGCGCCAGTCGGCGGCTGCCGACCTGGCGCGCTACGGGTGGAGCCAGGCGGAGGAGGCCGCGGCCATGCTCATCGGCGACCGGTCGTCGGTGGCCGCGTGGATCGCCGGCGAGGAGGAGGTGAACTCGCTCGAGAGGCCGCTCCTCGAGTTCTTCTCGCTCCTCGGGAACGCGGACGGCGAGCGCAGTCGCGTCGCTGCGAACCTGAAGGCGCTGGCCGGCGTGCGCGCCCGGGGGCTCTCCGACGTGGACATCGCCGGCGCCCGGGAGGAAGACCTGGAGCGGGCGCGGTCCTCGGTGGGCGCGCTCCTCGAGGGGCTCGTCGCCTTGAAGGTGGATGCCCCCCAGGCGGGATTCCAGCTGAGGCGGGCCGCCGAGGGGGCGCCCCCGGGAGGCATCGTCCGGCACGTGGTGGCAGAGACCTTCGGCGAGGTCGGGCGAGCCCTCGACCTTGGCGGGCGCCCGGACGACGCGCTCGCCTGGTACCAGGAGGCGCTCTGGGCCTGGCCGGGCTTCGTGGAGGCACACGTGAACTCCGCGCGGATCGCCGCGGGCCGCGGGCGGCTCGACGAGGCCCGAGGCCACCTGGAGAGCGCTCTCGCGTCAAATCCTCTCTCGGGATCGGCGCACCGCTTGCTGGGGCAGATCCTGACCGCCTCCGGGGACCTGACCGGGGCCCTCCCGCACCTGCGCCGGGCGTCGCGTCTGGCTCCGGCCGACGCCGAGGCCCACGGGGACCTCGGCGTCGCGCTCGTGGGGACGGGCGCTGGCAGGGACGCCCTGGCCGAGTTCCAGGCGGCGCTCCTCATCCGTCCAAACTGGCCGGCGGCCATGGGTCGCGTCGCTCTCCTGCTCGCTGCCACCCCCGACGCGGGCCTGCGAAGGCCGCCCGAGGCGATCCGCATGGCGCGTCGCGCCACTGAACAGGATCCAAGCGATCCCTCCCTGCTCGAGATCCTCGCCGCCTCCTATGCGGCCGCGGGCCGATTCGACGAGGCGGCCGACGCCGAGCGCCGGGCGCTCCGCCTGGCTCTCGTCGCTGGCGACCGCGCGCGCGTCGGCGAGGCCCAGACGCTGCTCGAGCGCTATCGCCGGGGGCTGCCGCCCGAGCCCCTGCCGGCGTCCGCGCCCCAGTGATCCGCGCCGTACCGCAGAGGGGCCCGACCGAGCGGCCGCCGCTGCGCGAGCGGGCTCGGCGGGCGCCTACCCGTGAAGGGCCTCGAGGAACTCGGCCTCGCGCCCTCCCCGTGGGCTCCCCGCCGGCATCGCCCGCCGTGAGGCCCTGCGGAGTCGCGGGCCCTCTACCTCCGCGTCAGGGCCTGATCCGGTCTATCCCTCGATCCGCTCTGGGACGGCCCGTCCCCGAGGAGGGGGCTGTGCCCGGCCGGACAGCGCCGGCCTCGCCCGCTCCACCAGGCCGTCCACCCACTCGATAACCGCTTGCACCCTGGGTACGTGTCGCAGCTCCCCGTGCACGAGCAACCACAGCTCGTGAGGTGCCGGTTCCGGGCCGTCGAGCTGCACCAGGGCCTTGTCCCGGTCGGCGGCGAAGCGTGGGAGGACCGCCACCCCCAGGCCCATCCGGGCGGCGGCCTGGAGCACCGCGGTGGCGTTGCTCTTGAACACCACCCGCCGCTCCGGGCCCTGGCGGGCGATCCAGCGCTCCTGCGGCGAGCTGGCGAGGGAGTCGTCGAGGCCGATGAACCGATCCTCCTCGAAGCTCACCGGCCCCCTCCGCCCCGCGGCGTAGTCCACCGAGGCGTAGAGGCCGTAGGCCACGTCGGACAGCTTCCGGGTGACGAGCCCGGCGTCGCGTGGGCGTCCCATCCGCAACGCCAGGTCGGCCTCGCGGCGGGTGAGATCGAACGTTCGCTGGTCGGCAGCGATCTCCAGCACCAGCTCGGGATGGAGGGCTCGTAGATCGGGAAGGGCTGGCGCCAGGAGGTGAGCAGCGAGGTGCGACGCGGTGGTGAGGCGCACCGATCCGGCGAGCGCCCGGTCCCGGGAGTCGGCGTGGCGGGCCAGCCGGAGCACGTCCTCCTCCACTCGCGAGGCCAGGTCGGAGAGGTCGTCTCCCGCCGGCGTCCGGGTCCAGCCCTGCGGCCCACGCTCGAAGAGGGAGAGGCCGAGCTCCTCCTCGAGCGCGGCCACGCGCCGAGCCACCGTGTTCCGGTCCACCCCGATCCGCCGGGCGGCGCGGCCCAGGCTCCCCGCTCGCACGAGCTCGAGGAAGTACCGGAGGTGGCCCCATTCCAGGTGCCCCGCGCGTTCTTGCGCGGGGGTGGCGCCTCCCTTCGCCTTTTCCGGAGCCTTCCTCAAGCGCACATTCCTCGTCGTGAGAGACCCGGCGAGAAGCCGGAGGAGGAGCAGACGATGAAGAGCGAGCCCGTTACCTCTCTTCTTGTAACACTTCCGCGGGTGCCCCGCCGCGGTGCGCGCCCCTGCCGCCTGGGCGGCGTCGCCGCCTTCGCGGCCTGGGCTCTCCTTTGGGGCTACTTCCTTGCCGGCATCGCGGCGCCGGCAGGCCGGCTCGCCGGGGCCCGCTCCTCGTCGCCCGCTTGGCCAACGGGCTCCGCCAGCGAAGTGCTGCTCTCGAGGCTCGGGGGCGTGGCGCGCTAACGAGCCGGAGATCGCTGCCTTGTACGAGCGCCGCCGAGGGAGCATGCTGCTCGCCCGGTTCGGCGGCGCTCGCGAGGGCCAACGGCGCCGGCGGTGGCGGTCGGCCGGGGCGGCGGCGGGCGGAGCGCGGGAGATCGGGCATGGCGCAGGACTTCGCGGAGCGGGTGGTAGTGGTCACGGGGGCAAGCGCCGGGATCGGCGCGGCCCTGTGCGAGGAGCTGTCCCGGCGAGGCGCGCGGGTCGTGCTGGCGGCGCGCCGCCGCGACGCCCTCGAGGCGGTGGCGCGCCGCCTGGGCGAGGCAGAGGTGAAGGTCGCCGACGTGACGAGGCGGGCGGACGTGGAAGCCCTGCTCGCCGCTGCCGTCGCGCGCTTCGGTGGCGTCGACATCTGGGTGAACAACGCCGGCCGCGGCATCTCTCGCCCGGTCGCGCAGTTGAGCGACGAGGACGTCGACGCGATGGTGCGCGACAACCTCAAGTCGGCGCTCTACGGCATGCAGGCGGTCCTGCCCCACTTCCGGCAGAGGGGGCGGGGCGTCATCGTCAACGTGTCGTCCATGTTGGGCCGCGTACCCTTCGCCACCATTCGGTCGGCCTACAGCGCCTCCAAGGCGGCGCTGAACTCGCTCACCGAGACCCTGAGGTTCGAGCTCGCCCGGGACTACCCCGGCATTCGGGTGGTGCTGGTGTTGCCCGGAGTCGTGGCGACCGACTTCGGGACCAACTCCCTCGGCGGAGGGCCGGACTCTCGCTTCCTCCCGGGCGCGCAGCCGGTCGAAGAGGTCGCCCGGGTCATCGCCGACGGCCTCTCGGCCGGCCGCTCCGACATCTACACTCGCCCAGACGGGCTCGAAGTGGTGACGAGGCACCTTCGCGGTTTGGCGGGGGTCGAAGGCCGCGACTCCTGATTCGATCCGCGCGGCGCATCGAGCCCTCCTCGGGCGCCGGCGATGGTGGTGGTGCCGGCCGACGGTCAGCGGGAGGCGAGCCAGTCCTTCGCCAGCGGCTCGTCGTCGAAGACCTCGCGCTCGAGGTGATACTTGGCCTTGTTGCTGAGGAAGAGAAGCCGGTGGAAGGCCGTGGCCCCCACCAGGGCCTCTGCTCGGACGTGCCTCGCCTTCTCCGGGGCGTAGGCGCGGATCGCATCGGCCATCCGCTCGTCGAGGTGGCTCGTCGGGATGGTGAGGAGGAGCACCGAGCGAGGCGGCTCCGCGGCGATGATGGGCATCACCTTCCTCATCGCGACCACGAAGTGGTCGGGGGCGAGCCCCGCGTAGTCCACTCGCAGGATCCGCCGCCCCTGGTGCTCGATGAACCGCGCTCGGGACATCGCGACGAGCCTCGATCCCCTCGGGTATGAGCAAGGGGGACTGGGGTCGCCCAATTGTGAGGACGTCCCCTGGCCCGGGGTTAGGGGGAAGAGCCTTGCGACTGGAGTCTAAGGGCGCGTCCGTCGAGCCGCACGGCGTCCATGCCGTCCAAAGAGCGCCCGAGTTCGACGAGCGAGGGAGGAGGGAGCGAACGGAGTCCCGACGGATTCGGCCGCCGGGCGGTCGGGGCCGCTCGCGGCCCCGGCGCGAAAGGCCCGGCCGTTCGCCCTCCGCCTTCAGGGCGGGTGGCCAACGGCCGGGCGCGGTCACAGCGGTCGACGGCTCAGACGAGGACGATCGGGTACTCGTAGCCTTCGCCCTCGCACCGGTGATGCCGGTGGTGGCGCCGGCGGCGGTCGTAGTCGTAGTCACCGCCCTCGAGCTTCCCACCGGCGGCGGCGCTCAGCTCGTTCTCGCTCAGGGTCTTCAGGGTCGACTTGGCATTCTTGCGGTTCATGGTTCTCTCCTTCGGGGTTAGTGGTTGTGGCCTTGCGTTCGGGGAAGCTTGCGTGGCCGTTGGAGAGACAGGGCGGCCGGGGGAATCTGACCTCTCGACGAGCCGCCCGGCACGGGCGACTGCCGGGGGGGCCGGGCGCACGCGTCACCGCCGGGTGGGCTCGGCCTCGGCGAGCAATTCCTCGAGCGCTCGGGCGGACGCCCCTTCGCTCCAGTCGCGAGCTCCCAAGACCGAGAAGCGGATGCGGCCCCGGGCGTCGACCAGGAAGGTCATGGGCAGCCCGGTGACGCCCCACGCCTGCGCGACCCGGTGATCGGGATCCAGCACGACGGGGAGGTTGATGGAAAGCGCTTTCAGGAAGGGCTTGATCCTCTCTGCGCCCTCGCCGAAGTTCACCGACAGCACCTCGAGCGGGCGGCCCCCGAGCCGCGAGTGCACTTGCGCCAGCGAGGGCAGCTCGTCGCGGCAGGGCTCGCACCAGGTCGCCCAGAAGTGCACCACCACGACTCGACCCCGGAGGCTGGAGAGCTCGACCTTCCTCCCGCCCAGATCGACCCCCTCGAGCGGCGGGGCCATTTCGCTCGGGGAGGGCCGGAGGGGAGGGTCGGGCGCTGCCCCCGCCACCGGGAGCGCCAGGACGGCAGCCGCGAGGGGCAGAAGCGCGATCAGGGGCGCTCCTCCGCGCCGCCCGCGGGCCGGAGAACGGCGGAGTGTGCGAGGACAAGCGGCCCGGAAGCGGTCTCGGCCCGCCTGCGGTTGGGGGAGGCGGTTCCGACGCGGGCGCACGCCGGGAGTACGAGGTCATGGGTGCAGCGAAACGCCATTCGGTCGAGTGCATAATAACGGCGCTCGGTGGGCAGCTGGTCGGGCGCGGTACCGTCGCGCGCTGCAGGAGTGGGCGAACGCTCCAACTCGCGAGAATGACCCGGAGTCGCGCCCCAGTAACGGCCGGTATTCATTGGATGTTCTACCGACTCTCGTGAACGGGGTCCGTCCCCCATGTCAGATTTCGGTCGGCCGCTCGTCTAAATTCATAGGCGAGTTCTGTCGCCGGATGGGGGAGTGCTGAAAAGTGGACGCGGCGCCGGGGGCCACCTCCGGGCTGCGGAGCGAGAGCGCTAGGGGCGTCGCCGGGTCAGGTGCGCCGCCGGGACGGTGCGGGCCGTCCGGGTGGTGACCGGCGAGCGAGCCGGCGCGTGCAGGCGGTGCGGGGGGATTTCATGAAGGTCATCGAACGGCATGTCGCGGTGCTCCGGGCGTCTGGCCTGGCGCCGACTCTGGTCCGAGCGCCGACGGAGGACGACCCGGTCGGGGTCGTGTCCTTCGCGGCTCCTGACCGGCTCTACGCGGTGTTCTCCGACGAGCGGGAACCGCGCTTCGTCCGGGTGACGACCGGGATGGGGTTCAACCGCTCCAACGCCCCGGATCCGGCCGTCCTCCTCCACCTCGCGAACGACTGCAACCAGAGCTTCCGCTTCGTGCGCACGGTCGTCCAAACGCCGGTGCGCGTCGAGTTCGTCTTCGAGGCGATGGTGGAGGACTCGGAGCGCCTGCCGGACGTGATCGAGGCGGCGGTGCCGGCCCTGTCCCGGGTGGCCGACAACTTCTTCGACCGCATGTACCTCCCGGACAGCGCCCAGGCCTGACCGGCCCCGGGGAATCGCGCCCCCGCCTTCGCGGGGGGTTCGCGCAGATTCGCGCCGCGCTATGATCTGAGCCGTGCCGACGGCGGCTCGCGTCCAGGAGCTCTTGATTCGGGGCGACGTCGCCGGTGCCTCCACGGAGGCCCTGCGCGATCTGGGCCCGGGTGTGCTCCGATACCTCCGTTCCGTCTTGCAAGACGAGGAACTCGCCGCAGACGCTTTCTCGCAGTTCGCCGAGAACCTGTGGAGAGGGCTGCCGACCTTCCGGGGAGACGCATCGCTTCGGACCTGGGCGTTTCGGATCGCCTGGAACGTCGCGGCGAGCGCCCAGCGCGACCCCTGGTGCCGCAACCGCGCCGACCTCTCCGCCGGGATGGCCTCCGGGTTGGCCGACGAGATCCGCACCAAGACCGCCGTCCGGCGGGCCCGGGAGGACGAGGCCCTCGACAGGCTCCGCCAGGCCCTCACCAGAGAGGAGCAGTCGCTCCTCGCCCTTCGGCTCGACCAGGGACTGTCGTGGGCCGAGATCGCCGACGTCGTCTCCGTAGACGGAGAACGGGTGCAGCCGGCCACGCTCATGAAGAGGTACGAGCGCCTGAAGGAGCGGATGCGCGAGATGGCGAGGCGAGAAGGCCTCGCTACCTAGCGTCGTCTCGGCCCGGGGCGCCCATGGGGACGAGCATCCGCGCCACGGCGGGGGGATTCAGGATGTCGGCATCGGCCATGAAAACCGACGCGCGCGGCCCCCCGAACCAGCGCGCCGCCTGGACCCGCGCCGCCGCTTCGTAGGGCGCCATCTGCGCCTTCTCGAAGCCCTCGACGGCGTCGGACAGCCGGCGCGCGGCCTCCTCTTCCCGGCCCTCTGCGCAGGCCACGGAAGCCTCCAGGGCGTTCCCGAGGGGGACAGCCATGGCCGACCCGAGCCACCGCAGCCGGGTGGAGACGCGGGCGGCCTCGAGCAGCATGGCGCGCCGAGACGCCGGATCCCGCCGCTCGGCCGCTGCGGCGACGGCACAGCAGCCCCGCAGGTGGAGCATCTGGGTGCGCAGCAGCGGTAGCTGCAAGAGCATGGAGTTCGACAGGCCGGACCAGCGCTCGCACACCCGGTTCCAGGCGTCCGCGCCGCGCCCCTCGTACAGGTCGACGAGCGACTCGCCCAACAGGAACCAGCAGTGCTGGAGCTGGAATCCCCGCACCGACCAGCTGGCCACCGCCTCCGCCGCCTGCTCGCGTGCGCCGGCGACGTCCCCCCGGGCGATCCAGCTTGCCAGCCCGAAGGGCATCCGCATCGCGGTGGAGGCGTACGCGTTGCCGCGGTCCCGAGCCTCGGCGAGGTAGAGGTCGACCCGCTGGGCCAGCTCGCGCCAGCGCCCCAGGTAGAAGAGCGCCCAGATCCCGAAGATCCGCGTCGTCCAGTACTCCCAGTTCCGGGCAGAGCGCGCCTCGAAGAGAAACCGGTGAGCCGCGTCCGCCTTCTCGAGGGCCACAAGCCACGGGCCGGAGCTCTGGGCGTGTGCCGCCTCGGCGACCAGGCCCAGCACCTGGGCCCGGGGATCCTGCACCTCGGCAACCAGCCGCTCCATCCGGGCGAACGAAGCCCTCGTCCGGTCGGACCAGGGCGCGAGCACCCCCCAGTGACCCGTCATGGTCGCCAGTCCGCGGGCGACCCGAGCGCTCTCTCCCGACGAGAGCGCGAGCAGGAGGTACCGGATGCCGGCCTCGCCTCCGCGCACCACGTCGGCCATGGAGAGCCCCTGCGCCAGGGCGAAGAGGTGATCCATCTGCGCCAATCGGTGGGGCGAGACCTCTTCCTCCGGCCGCGCGCGGAATCGGAGTCCACGCAGGTGGAAGTAGGCGGTGCGGGCCACCAAGGACACGAGGGCGCGTCGCGGGGTGGTGGGGATGGCGAGCCCGACGCCCTTCAGGGCCGCCGTGGCGAGCTCCGTGCCTTCGTCGATGCGTCCGCTGATGAGCAGCTGGAGAGCCGCCTCGCACCGGAGCGTGTTTCGCTCCGCAAGGGCGGCGTACGCGGAAGCCTCCAGGTAGGCGCGGGCGGACTCGATCCCGCGCCCCGCGTTGGCGAGCGAACGCGCCAGCCCGACGCGCAGGCCCTGCCGATCGGGGTGTCGCTCGGGCGTCAGCTCCAGGGCCCACTGGAACATCCGTGCCGCGCGTTCGAACGCCAGGGCCTCCTCCGCCTGCGCGGCCGCCGAAACGGCGCAGACCTGGGCGCGCTCGATCGCCCCGGCGGCAGCGTGGTGCCGGGCGAGCACCTCGGGGTCGGCATCCCGCGCCTCCTCGAAGGCCGCGGCCAGGCGAAGGTGGACGCCCACGACCCGCTCCGAGGGCAGCCCATCGGTCACCACCTCCCGGATGCGATCGTGAAACGGCTCGGCCTGGCGAGCCTCGGGGGCGCCGGAGAAGCGAACCAGGTGGCCGGACACGAGGTCGCTCCAGGCGTCCCAGGGCGAACCGGCGAGCGAGCAGATGCGGCGGGCGACCGCTTCCGGGATGGGGTGCCCCGCCACGGCGACGGCCTCGAGGAGCGCCCGCGCGTCCGGGCGTAGTTCGGCGACGCGCTCCCGCAGGGCGGCGTTCAGGTCGACGCCCTGGCCGGACTCGGCTCCGGGAACCTGGCGAGCCAGGTAGCGGGCGAGTTCGAGGAGGAAGAAGGGATTGCCGCCCGCGTCGGACGCGCGCCTGGCGACGTTCATGGTGGCCTGGTCCGGCCGCAGGTGGCGACGGAGGAGGGACTCGGCGTCGTCGTTGGCGAGCGGCTCCACTCCGACCTCGACCACGCTGCCGACGGAGCCGCCGAGCAGGTTGCGCAGGCACGGGCTGCTCTGCAGGCTCTCGCTGCGAAAGCTGAGGAGGAGGAGCATGCGCGGAGGGTCCGGCGAGCGGAGCGCCTCCAGCAGCAGGGCGGCGGTGTCGACGTCTCCCCACTGCAGGTCGTCGATGTGAAGGACGAGCGGACAGCGATCGGAGATGCGGGAGAGGAGGTCGCGGAAGGCGCCGAAAGCCAGCCGGCGCAGGTCCTGGCGGTCGAGCCCCTCCCCCGCCCAGCGGGTGCAGCGCTTGGCGATCGCGGGGACGCGCTCCAGCACCGGGAAGAGCCGGACCAGGGCCGGAGCGTGGTGGGGCACGAGCCCGTCGGCGTCCGCTGTCCCCTCGAGAAACCGACAGACGTCGTCCACGAGCGCGTCGATGCCCTGATAGGGGACGCGCTCGCGCTCGTAGCACCGGCCCCTCAACACCACCGCCCCCTCCCGCTCCGCGTCCGCCAGGAATCGCTCGACGAGTGCCGTCTTGCCGATCCCCGAGGCGCCCTCGACCAGCACCGTCACACCTGTGCCGGCGGCCGCCGAGGTCCACGCCTGCCGGAGCCGGGCGAGCTCCGGAGCGCGGCCCACGAGTGATTGGTCGGCGGTGAGGCTCGCGGGAGCGGGGCTGGGGGGGGCGCCGATCCCCAGCACCGAGATGATCTCGTTGAGGCCCGCCCGGCGTTCGGGGTCCCGGCACAAGAGGGCGCTGCAGAGGTCGGCGAGGTCGCGCGGAGCCTCGGGGACGATGCTCGAGACGGGCGCGGGCTCGAACCCCTGGCGCTCCGCGTCGGCGCGGCGGCTGCCGAAGGGAAGCAAGCCGGTGAGTGCCTGGTAGAGCATCGCGCCCACGCTGTACCAGTCGCCGGCCGTCGAGGCCTGCGCACCTTCCGAATCCTCCGGGGACATGAATCCCGGGGTTCCGGCGACCGGGGAGCCCTCGCCCGGGCCACTCTTCGCGATCTCGGTGGCGAGACCGAAGTCGAGGAGAACGACCCGTTCGCCCCGCGCCACCAGGACGTTGGCCGGCTTGATGTCGCGGTGGAGCTTGCCCGCGCCGTGGAGGAAGGAGAGGCCCCGGACCAACTGGGCGAGGCACCTGCGAAGACGGCCCTCGTCGAGGCCGTTGCTCCCTCTCACGAACTGGAGAAAGTTTGGGCCGGGCACGTGCTCCATGGTGAAGAAGCACTGGTCGCCCTGCGCGAAGAGTTCGTAGAAGGAGACCAGGTTCTCGTGGCGCAACCCGGAGAGGGCTCGGAACTCGTGCTTCAGCCGGAAGAGGTACTCGTGTCGGAGCGAGGGAAGCGCCTTCAGGGCCACCTCGGCCCCCATGACGTGGTCCCGCACGAGGTAGACGACCCCGAAGCCACCCGCCCCGAGGCGGCGGATCACCTCAAACCGCGAGGTGCCCTCGAACTCCACGGATTCGGGGGTCGAGACGATTCTCTTGAGAAGTCGATCGAGAGTGTCGGGCCCGCCGGCCCGGGATTCGTCGCCAGCCACCTCTTGGTCCCCGCCAACGAGGAGATCGCCTCGCAGCCTTCGTCGTCGCGCCGTCCAGCGGACGGCGAAGCGGCGATTCTCCACCTCGTCCCGGTGACGGTCAACGCGCGGCGAGTGCGGGCGCACGGAAAGAGAGGTAAGTGATTCGGATCAACTCTCACCGTGGAGGAGCGCGCGAGAGCCTCTCGGCGCCGCGTAGGGCGAGGAGGCCCGTCGGGAGCCCCGCACCGAGATTCTGGAGAAATCGGGGGGCGGCGGGATAATGCTCCCCGCTCGTCGCGCCCGGCCCCGGCTTGCGCCGAGGCCGGAACGACGCGATTGCCGCTCGCAGCCCCGCAGCCTGGGCTACGCTGCATGAGCAAGGAGCCTGCTGATGAGCCCCAAGCACCTCTTGGTCCACGTGGATTCCTCGAACGAGGTCGAGGAGCGCCTCAACCTGGCCGTCGCCATCGCGCGCCGGTTCGGTGCCCGGCTGACGGGCCTCTTCGCCGAGGCCGACACCGTCGGAGCGAGCCTGGTCGGCCGGAGGTCTCCCGAGCGGATCGAGGAGGCGGCGGCCGCGGCGCGGGAGACGTTCTCCTCCAAGGTGGCGGCCGCCGGCGTCGACAGCGAATGGTGGCCGCTCGCGGGAGCGGGGTACGCCGATCTCGTCAACCTGACCGCGGCCTGCTGCCGCTACGTCGACCTGGCGATCTTCGGCCAGCACGACCCGGAGCGCAGCCGGCTCCCGGCGGACCTTGTCGAACAGGTGCTGCTCGAGTGCGGGCGCCCGCTCCTGGTCGTGCCCTCGGTCGGTCACCATCCGGACGTGGGAAAGCGGGTGGCCGTGGGCTGGAACTCCAGCCGCGAGTCGGCGCGAGCCGTGGGCGACGGTCTTCCGCTCCTGGCCGGTGCCGAGTTCGTGGGGGTCCTGGCCTTCCAGCAACCGTCGGCCAGCGAGGCTCCGCTCGCCATGCCGCCGGCGAACATCGTCGCCCACCTGGCGCTCCACGGGATTGCCGCGAGCTACCAGCGGGTCGAGCAAGACGACTCGGGGATCGGTGTCGTCGACTCCCTCCTCAACTACGCCTTCTCGTCCCAGGCCGACCTCATCATCGTCGGGGCGCGAGCCGAGGGCTTCCCGGTCCGGCACCTCTCCGCGACCACCCGTGAGTTCCTGCGGGTGATGGTGAGCCCGCTGCTCCTCTCGGCCTAGAGGTGGCCTAGAGGGAGCCGCGAGGCCTCGCCCCCGGCTGGCCGCGGCCGAGGCACCGCCGCCTCGCCGCCTCCTCCCTCGAGCGCATCCCTCGAAGCTCCTTGAAAAGAGCGGCCGTCCCTGCTAGAAAAAACCGGCCAGCCGGTTTGTTTGGGCCCCGGCACGGCCCAGGTCGCGGAGAGGCCATGGCGGACGCGAACGCGGCAGAGCTCGGCGACAAGGAGTCCGTGCGGAAGCAGGCCATCGGCCGAGCGGCCGCGAAGCTCTTCGACCGCAAGGGCTATCTCGAGACGAGCTTGAAGGACATCTCCGACGAGGCCGCCGCCAGCAAGGGAGCCATCTACTACTACTTCTCGAGCAAGCACGAGATCCTGTTCTTCATTCTCGACACCTACATGGACTCGCTCCTCCACGGCCTGGAGGACGAGCTTCGCGGGGTTCCTCCCGGCGAGAAGAGGATCGAGTTCATCATCCGCCGCCACCTGTCGCTCTACAACAACAGGGTCCCGGAGGCGAAGGCGCTTCTCCTCGACGCTCCCAATCTCCCCAGCAAGGAGTTCAAGGTCATCGCCGCGAAGCAGAAGCGCTATGCGCGGGTCCTCGTCGACGCCTTGTCGGAGTACCTCGGCAGGAAGGCGCCGAGGGTCAACCTCAAGGCGATCGCCTTCATCCTCTTCGGAATGTGCAACTCGATCATGCACTGGCACGACCCCGAGGGCCCCATCAAGCTCGAGGAGCTCACCGACATGTGCCTGAACATCTTCCTGAGAGGCACCATCCACTACATCGGCGCCACGGACGGCCGCCGAACGGAGAGCGCTTGACCGACGCCCGCGAGCAGCAGCTGGCCATCCTCCACTCGATGGTGCGGATCCGCAGGGTGGAGGAGCGCCTGAGCGAGCTCTTCTCCCAGGGAAAGGTTCCCGGGTTTATCCACGTCAGCATCGGGCAGGAGGCGATCGCGGCGGGGGTCTGCTCCTGCCTCGGCCCCGAGGATTCCGTTCTCACCACCCACCGGGGTCACGGCCACGCGCTCGCCAAGGGCATCGGGCTCAAGCGCTTCATGGCCGAGATCTACGGGCGGCGAGACGGCTTCTGCAAGGGCAAGTCCGGCTCGATGCACATCGCCGACAAGGGGGTGGGCGTGGTGGGGGCGAACGGGATCGTCGGGGGCGGACTACCCATCTCGCTCGGGACGGCGCTCGCCTCGCAGTACCGGGGGGAGAAGACGGTCACGGTCTGCTTCTTCGGGGACGGTGCCTCGAACCAGGGGACATTCCACGAGTCCCTCAACATCGCCGCCCTGTGGAGCCTCCCCCTCGTCTTCTGCTGCGAGAACAACGGGTGGGCGCAGTTCACGCCGCAGGCCCGGTACATGAAGGTGGAGAGCGTCGCCGAGCGAGCGGAAGGCTACGGAATCCCGGGGGTGACGGTCGACGGCAACGACGTCGTGCGGGTGCGCGAGGCGGCCCTGGAGGCAGTGGCGCGGGCCCGCCGCGGCGACGGCCCGACGCTCCTCGAGTGCAAGGTGCGGCGCTGGCTCGGCCACTACGTGGGGGACGCGCAGAAGTATCGCCCCCCCGAGGACGTGAAGGGCGCGAAGGCGCTCGACCCCATCCGCGCCTACGCCGACCAGCTCTCCGCCGCCGGCGCGATCGGCCCCGACGGCTTGGCGGACATCGAACTCCGCGTGAAGGCGGAGATCGACGAGGCCGTGCGCTTCGCCGGCGAGAGCCCCCCGGCGGGCCCGGAGGAGCTGTTCACCGACGTGTACGCGTGAGCGCCGCCCCAAGACTCCACTCGAGAACCGCCGGGAGAACCCGCACATGGAGACCCGCTACATCAAGGCGATCAACGAGGCCCTAGCCGAGGAGATGGCGAGGGACGAGAGTGTCTTCGTCGTGGGAGAGGACGTGGGCGGTGCCGGTGGGGCCTTCAGCGCCACCCGGGACCTGCTCGCCCGGTTCGGGGCGCGGCGCGTCCGGGACACTCCCATCAGCGAGGCGGCGATCGTGGGCATCGCCACCGGCGCCGCCATCCGGGGCCTCCGACCCGTGGCCGAGATCATGTTCGCGGACTTCCTCGCCCTCTCCATGGACCAGATCGTGAACCAGCTCGCCAAGGTCCGGTACATGTTCGGCGGCATGTACGCGATGCCCGTCGTCATCCGCGCCCCTTGCGGCGGCGGGCTCAACGCAGGTCCGCAGCACTCCCAGTGCGTCGAGGCATGGTTCGCGGGCGTGCCCGGCCTCAAGGTCGTGATGCCCGCCACGCCCCACGACGTGAAGGGACTGCTCAAGTCGGCCATCCGCGACGACAACCCGGTCCTCTTCCTCGAGAACAAGGCGCTCTACGCGCTCAAGGGCGACGTCCCCGAGGGCGAGTACCTCGTTCCCATCGGGAAGGCGGAGGTGAAGCGGGCCGGGAAGGACGTCACGGTGGTGGCGACTTCGCGCATGGTCCACCAGTCGCTGGAGGCGGCGCAAGGGCTCGCTGGCGAGGGCATCGACGTG
>Ga0335076_10002600_pt1 | contig 17974 bp, 14 predicted proteins | sample Lox_Sample_25_FD_206717 | JGI IMG/M metagenome (GOLD analysis project Ga0335076, IMG submission 206717) | Soil microbial communities from Loxahatchee National Wildlife Refuge, Florida, United States - Lox_Sample_2.5 | ecosystem: Environmental > Terrestrial > Soil > Wetlands | place: USA... | reverse complement strand
CCGAGCTCGGATTGCTGGTCACCAGGTGCTCGATCATCTGCTTGGCAACGAAGGGGCCCACGTTCGGATGGTTGAAAATGATGCCGAGAGCGGAAGCAAGGTCCTGCTCGGCGGTCTGGCCCGCGGGAATCGCTTGGCCCAGAAGCGTCTTGGCGCCCCGGTCGTGATTCGACTCCACGGGGATCATTGGCCCGCCATAGTATTCGGGGTTGTGCGTCTGGCTGCCCTTGCCCGGAGTTACCGGATAGGTCCATCCCGTGAAAGCACGGCCCAGATCCATTACGTCATTTTGCGTGTAGGTGGGAACCGGATTGCCCGTCGTATCGAGAACGGGCGTGCCGTCGGGATTGAGCTGGTTCAAGCCGAGACAGAACAGCTGCATGATTTCGCGCGCGTAGTTCTCGTTGGCGTGTTCGCCCGGTGGCGGAGCATCGTTGTTGACCATGTCGAGATAGTTGCCCATGGCCGGCGTCAGCGTCACATCGGTCATCAGGTCGAGATAATTGCCGAGCGCGTCCTTGCCCAGCGTGCGCGTGTAATTGGTGTAGCCGAGCGGGTCACTGATCTTGTCGGCGCCCACCACCCAGAATTCGTTGAAAGCCAGGGTAACGCGTTCGCGAAGCTGGTCACCGCCCGCCACGGAATTCAGGTAGAACGTCTGCTGCACGTTGTTGATTCCGTCGTTCGGGCGCGGGTCGGGATAAGGAGTCGTGGTCGCAGCGAACTGATTGTGCAGATAAGCGTCGAAGCCGAGCTGCTGAACCTGGTTGACGGTTTCCATGTTCGGGCCGAACGAGGATTGCTCCAGGAAACGCACGGCCGCGGAGGACGGGACGGTGTTGGTTACGCTGCTGACTGTGACGTTGACAGTGTTTGACGTGCCGCCGCCCGGCGCGGGGCTAACGACTTTTACGGGTACCTGGCCCACTTGCGTGGAAAGCGCGGTGCCAACCGCGGTGATCATGGTGGAGGTGGCGTAGGTGGTTTGCAACGCCGCTCCGCCAAAATTCACGACCGAGGTGCTGACAAATCCTGTACCGTAAAGAGTCATCTGGAAACCACCCGTGGCAATTGTGCCTGGGGTGATCGCGGTGAGCGTAGGAACCGGATTGTTCCAAGTGACCGTGGCGGTGTCGCTCTTGGTAGCGTCGGCGTTTGACGTGGCCTTGATGGTGACAGTCCCGCTAGTCGCTAGATTATAGGGCGCGGTGTAATTGCCCTGGCCATCGATGGAGCCCACGCTGTCGTTACCGTAGTTGATGTTGTTGACCGACCAGATGACGCTCATGTCCGTAGAGCCAGTGACGGTGGCCTGGAATTGCTGAACGTTGCCGGCGCCCACGGTCGCGGTTTTGGGCGACACCACCACTTTGACATTCGAATTCGGGCTTACCACCGTTACGTTGATCGAAGAAGACGTGGCGGTGCCCGGATTCGGGTTGGTGACGCTTACCGGGATCGTGCCGACTTCGGCGGCAGCGGCCGTCACCGTAGCGCTGAGCTGAGTGGTGGAGATGTAAGTCGTCGAGATCTGCCGAGCGCCGAAATTCACCACCGAGCCATTCATGAACCCGGAACCCTTCAGCGTGAGTTGCGATGCCACGCCGCTGGTGACCGTGGTGGGAGTGATGCTATCCAGTACCGGCACGGGATTGCTGAGTGTGACGGCGGCGCTGCCGGAGACGGTGGTATCTACGACGCTGGTGGCGGTAACGGTGATGTTGTTGTTGGCGGGCACGATGACTGGGGCGGCGTAATTGCCGGTGGTGTCAACCGTGCCGACGGTAGTGTTGCCGCCGGCGACGCCATTAACCGACCAGGTGACGCCGGTGTTGGTGGTGCCGGTGACTGTGGCGGTGAAAGGCTGTTGCGCAGCGGCGCGGAGCGTGCCGGTGGCGGGAGTGACGTTGACGGCGATGCCGCCATCGACGTGCGCCGTGACACCGGCCGAAACGCTGGAACCCGGAGCCGGATTCTGCACGGTGACGGTGTTATTGCCGATCTGCGCGGTCGTAGCCGTGCCCGTGGCGGTGAGCTGGGTGGAGGAAACGTAGGTTGTCGTGAGCCCAATGGGGCCGAAGAAAACCGTGGCGCCCTGCGCGAAGTGCGCACCCGTAATCGTGAGAGCGAATGCGCCGAGTTTGAGTTCACTCGGCGCAACGGAAGTCAGCACGGGGATCGGATTGTCGAGAGTGATACTGCTGCTTCCCGTCTTTCGCGCGTCCGTGGGAACCGTCGCCGTGATGGTCACCGAGTTCACGGCCGGGGGGAATTCCGGGGCGGTGTACAGGCCGCTGGCGTCGATGGTGCCGTTGGTGGCATCGCCGCCGGCCATGCCGTTGACCATCCAGTTGACCGCCGGGGGCTTGCTGCCGTCGCCGAGCTTGGCGGCGAATTGCTGCTGGTTGAGGCCGGGAAGAGTGGCAGTGCCGGGAGAAACAGTGAGAGCGGTGGCGCCGCCACTGCTGCCGCCGGGAAAGTAAGCCTCGGCGCAGCCGGCGAGGACGACGGCCAGGGCCAACAACGCGATGGATGTAGAACGCTTCACGGCCTTTCTCCCATACTCGTTTGCCGCTTTGCCCGCTGAACGCACCGGGAGTCCGGGAGCGGCCAGCGCAAATTAGGGCGGTAACTGCGGCGGGACTGGTCAGAGCAGGGTACGGGTGTTGACGGATTCGCACCACTGGCCGCGCGGCCAGATTCAGGCCAGCTGCACGCGGGTGGAAATTTTCGGGAACACTACTTCTGTTGCCCAACTAGTTAAAACGGACTTTGATGTCGGGACGGTTTTCGAGGTGCACGGAATCGATGAAGCGCACCTGGCGCTCATCGAGCGTCAGGATCATCGAAGAAGTGCGCACGCCTTCGCCGAAGAAGCGCACGCCTTTGAGAAGGTTTCCATCGGTCACGCCGCAGCACGCAAAAATGATTTTCTTGCCGGGCGCCAGGTCAGCAGTGTCGTAGATACGCTCCGGGTCTTTCACGCCCATTTTGGCGAGGCGTTCGCGGTGCTCGGGCTTGCTGACCACAAGCCGCGCCAGGATCTGGCCGTTCAGGCAACGAAGGGCGGCGGCGGTGAGCACGCCTTCGGGTGCACCGCCCGTTCCCATCACCATATGCACTCCGGTGCCGACGACAGCCGCGGAAATGCCGGCGGAAAGGTCGCCATCGCCAATCAAGCGGATGCGCGCACCGACGGCGCGAATCTCTGCGATCAACTGTTGGTGCCGCTCGCGGTCCAGCACCATTACCACCAAGTCGTCAACGTCGCGGTCCAGCCGCTTGGCGACCGCTTTCAGGTTGTCGGCCACAGGCGCATCCAGATCGACAGCGCCCCTGCAGGACGGGCCAACCACAATTTTTTCCATGTACAAGTCGGGAGCATGGAGCAGTCCGCCGCGTTCGCTGGCAGCAAGCACGGTGATGGCGTTTGGCGCGCCGGTGGCGCAGAGATTGGTGCCTTCGAGCGGGTCCACGGCAATGTCCACCTGGGGGAACAGAGATTTGGGCGCGTGAGTGGCCAAGCCGACCTTCTCGCCGATGTACAGCATGGGAGCTTCATCGCGCTCGCCTTCGCCGATCACAATAGTGCCGTCCATTTCCAGCTGGTCCATGGTACGGCGCATGGCTTCCACGGCGACTTCGTCGGCCTTGGGCCGGTCGCCGAAGCCCATGGTGCGCGCGGACGCGATAGCAGCGTTTTCCACGACGCGCAGAAATTCCAGACTCAGCCGTTCTTCCATGAGGAGGCCCTCCGCGAAGGCTAATGTTAGGCCAAAGCTGAGCTTCTAGTCGAGCGAGGCTATAATCAGACAGCGGTTGCTTGTGGAAAGGGCCCGCAGTCTGGACCGAAGGCCGTTGAAATCAATCCAAAAGCATACGACCCGGATTTTGGGATCGGTTATACCATCGTTGAGCCGAACTTTGTTTACCGCGAGGAGTTCCCACCCGTGGAGCGCATCGATTTCGTCGACGTACTTACATTCCAATGGGAGGAAAGCCGCTTCAAACTCGTTAGCAAGGAAACAAAGCATAACCCGCAGTGATTCCTACCTGGGTTCCGGGCCGCTCAGGGGCTGGATGACGGCGTTGATGAGGGCGGGGTCGGTGAATTCGGTTTTTTGCCCGGCGAGTTTACCGGAGACGGGGAGCAGTCGCGCGGAGAGCGGGGCGACGTCGCCGATGATGCGAGCGAGTTGATCGACCGTGCTATCGCCGGAAAGGGGAATGGTGTCGAGGCCGGTGCCGCAAACGGCGGAGTAGCTCAAAAGTGCGTCCATGGAAAACAGGCCGGCGTTCCAGCGCTCGGCGAGGGTCGGATCTTCTTGAACCGGCAGCATCAGGCCGGAATAGCCGGTTTTGCGCAGCCCGATTTCTTTGATGGCCGAAGTGATCACGGCGACGGCGCTCATCGTTCCGCTCGTGCCAAACGGCTGCCTGGAAAGATTTTCGATGGCTGTGCCGATGGAGGCGTTTTTCGAGGGCGCAGGCGAGAGATCGAGGCCCAGGTAGGTCCAGCCACGCTCGCGATCCACGCGCAGCGCCACGTCTTCCACGTCGGAGGCCAAATGAAAAAGCATGTCCGTTAGCCGCGCGGTCGGCAGGTCCGGCGCGTCGCGAAACACCGCGGCGACTTCGTTGGCGGATTCGAGGCCGACGGCAAATTGATGGCCCAGGCCGGTCAGATATGCCGCAGGGAAAAAAGGCGTGGCCTGCGGAACATTGGCCAGCGCGGCGAAATGGAAGTTACCTTCGCTGTGCAGGGTGCCGTCGGAGAGGTTCTTCGTCACGCGTGCCGCGGCTTTTACGGCGGGCCAGTTCACGCCCTGTTCGTTCGTGACGTAGACAGTGCCGTAAACGGCCTTCGAGTGTTTCAGGATTTCGGCGAGCAGGTCGGCTTGCGCATCGCAATCGTTACCGGACAGGCAGGCCGGGCCGATGGACAACACAAAATGCTCGTCCTGTGCAATGGCGTCGAGATTCTTGAAGAATTGCAGCGTTTCCGCGCGAGACATGCCCTGCGTGTATTCCGGAAACGGCTGGGTGGCGATGCGCAGGGTCTGCACCGTGAAGCCGCGCGACGCGAAGGTGGTTTGCGCGATTTTCAGGAACTTCACGGCTTCGGAGAATTGAATCTGGTATTGGCTGCGCTCAACGCGGATGAACGCGGTGATGGCGCGAATTTTGACCTTAGGCGCCGTGGCCGCTTGTTGCTGAGGCGGCGCGGCAGTGGCAAAGAGCAAAGACGCAGCCATCAAACTGGATAGGCGCTTCGTGAGCGGGCGAAGTTTCATTGTTTTTTACTCGAAGGCGGCGATGCCGGTAATTTTTTCCCCGATGATGAGCTTATGGATGTCGTTAGTGCCCTCGTAGGTGGAAACGCTTTCGAGGTTGTTCATGTGGCGCATGACGCAGTAGTCGTCGACGATGCCATTGGCGCCGAGGATGTCTCGCGACTTGCGCGCCGTTTCGAGGGCGATGGCGACGTTGTTCATTTTCAACATGGAAATGTGCGAGGGGTCGGCTCTGCCCTGATCCTTCAGGCGGCCGACATGGAGCGCGAGCAGCTGGCCCTTCACGATTTCTGTGATCATCCAGGCAAGCTTTTCCTGCACGAGCTGGTGCGAGGCGATAGGCTTGTTCGCGAACTGCTTGCGCGTTTTCGCGTAGCGCAGCGCCGTGTCGTAGCAAGCCATGGCTGCGCCAATCGCTCCCCAGCCGATGCCGAAGCGCGCCTGATTGAGGCAGCTTAACGGGCCGCGCAAACCAACCACGCCGGGCAGTAAATTTTCTTCCGGGATTTCACAATCGGAAAGCGAGAGCCCGCTGGTGACGGAAGCGCGCAGCGACCATTTGCCGTGCACGTCCCAAGCCTTGAAGCCTGGCGTGCCGTTCTCGACCAGGAAGCCGCGGACTTTTTCGTCTTCGCACTTGGCCCAGACGACGGCCACATCAGCTAGCGAGCCGTTGGTGATCCACATCTTTTCGCCGTTGAGGACGTACTTGTTACCCTTTCGCACCGCGCGCGTCAGCATGCCGCCGGGATTCGAACCGAATTGCGGTTCGGTGAGTCCGAAACAGCCGATTTTTCTGCCCGACTGCAGTTGCGGCAGCCATTTTTCTTTTTGCGCGTCGCTGCCGAAGGAATAAATCGGGTACATTACCAGGCCGCCCTGCACGGAAACGAAACTGCGCAGGCCGGAATCGCCGCGCTCCAGCTCCTGCATCATCAGCCCGTAAGCCACGTTGGACATTTCCGCGCAGCCGTAACCCTTGAGGTTCGCGCCAAAAAAGCCGAGCTCACCGAGCTGCGGCACTAGGTTCATGGGAAACGTGCCTTCGCGGCTGTGCCGTTCAATGATAGGAATAATTTCGTTGTCGACAAACTGGCGCGCGGTCTGACGCACCAGTTTCTCTTCGTCGTTCAGCTGGGAATCGAAATCGATGAAGTCCACACCGGCAAATAAGGGCATGAAGAATTCCTCGGAGCGAATCCACGTGCAACGCTTGCAGTGTAACAAGCCGGCGCGGCCACTGGCCAGCACGCTACGGTAACTTGGCGTATTCGGCCTTGGCCTGCTTGAGGATAGGGATGCTTGAGTGTGGCGCCGTCCAGAAATTCCATGGCGATAAAGGCGCGGCCGTCGGGGTTACCAATTTCGTAGATGGTGCAGATGTTCGGGTGATTCAGTGCCGAAGCGGCCCGCGCCTCGCGGCGAAACCGTTCCAGAGCCTGCGCGTCCTTCGCCAGGCTTTCCGGAAGGAATTTGAGAGCGACGGGGCGGCCGAGTTCGGTGTCTTCGGCCTTGTAGACTACACCCATGCCACCGCCTCCTAATTTTTCGACGATGCGGTAGCGCGAGAGCTGACAACCGATGAGCGAATCAGCCTCCGTCATGAGGCGGCCATCTTATTTTGCGCGGGGTGGCAAGTCAACGAGCGGGCGATGGGCGACCATGGGGGCTGGCCGTTGGCACTGGTACCGGGGGCATCCAAAGGATTAACATGCCAAGCGTAGAGAGCCGCGATTCATGGCAAAATGAGTCGACGAGCGCCCGGCCCCTGGCGCCTGTTCCCCAGTTCCTACCAGCCCACAGACGCAAGTTACCGGTGCGATAGGCAGCGCGCTGGAATCGTCAACGTCCCAGACCCGAAGAATCCGCGATTCGAGGTGCAACATGAGTGAACTCTGGAAACAATGGGAAGGCCAGGTGATCGACCACAAGTATCGGCTGGAATCGCTGATCGGCAGCACGGACCACAGCGTGGTATTTCGAGCCGAATACCGCAGCCCCGAACCGCGAAAAGCGACCGTGAAATTTATAGCGGCGGATGTTCTGAACGCGGAGGCATTGGTTGCCGCGTGGCACAAAGCGGCGCAGCTCAGTCACCCGAACCTGATCTGCATCCTGCAAACCGGCAAATGCACGCTGGGGGATATGGAGCTGCTGTACGTGGCGATGGAGCACGCGGACGAAAATCTGGCGGAGATTATCCCGCAGCGTGCGCTAACGGCGGAAGAAGCGCGTGATGCCATGAACGCGATCGTGGATGTGCTGGTTTACCTCCACGGGAAGCAACTGACGCACGGCCACATCTGTCCGGCGAATATTCTGGCGATTGGCGATCAGCTGAAAGTGTCGAGCGACTCGATCGAGCCGCTGGCGGAAAAGAGAGAGATGACGCGTGATCGCAGCGAATACGATGCGCCGGAGATTCCCGCGCGGCCGTACACGCAGGCGGCGGATGTATGGTCGCTCGGGGTGACGCTGGTGGAAATGCTGACGCAGCAGCGTGTGGGGTTGCCCTTCAACGAAAACGTCGAACCGGTGATTCCGCAGAACGTGCGTGAGCCTTTCCTCGAAATCGCGCGCCATGCACTGCGGCGCAAACCGGAGTTGCGCTGGAGCAGCGCACAGATTGCGGAACGATTGAATCCCAGCGCCATGGCGGCGAAGGCCGCGGCTGCGGGAGCTTCCGTACCGGCGCTGGCCGCAACACCACCGGGGACGCCTGGGGCTTCTGGAGCGGCGGCGGTTGCGCCGTTGGCGCGAGCCGGATCGGCAGCGCCGGTCACTATGGCGCCCGCTGCCCCTGTCGCAGCGGCGCTGAATGTACCGCTTTCAAAAGAGCCGGCGGCACCGCTGGCCAAGCAGCAACGACCCCCCGCTCCGCCTGTGCGCGTGGCGGCGCCTGGAGCGAAACGCGTCCGGCGCGAAACGATGGTGCTGCCCAATTACGCGTTGCCGCTATTTCTGGTTGTGTTGGTTTTGGTCGGTGCCGTAGTACTGCCGAAGATTCTGCGGAATCGGACGGAGACGAAATCGAATCCGGTGACAGCGTCCGCGTCCGTGCCCGCGAAGAGCACCCCGCCTGCCGAAACAAGCAAGCCACCCGCGATGCGTAGGGATGAGGCCACGACGCAGGCCGCTGCTCCCAAGGAAGACGCCCGTATTTCTGCGCCGCGTCCGCCAAGCGCCTCTGCCACGCCTTCCGCCGCGCCAGCGGTCATGCGGAGCGTGGAAAGCGCGCCTGCCGCAAAGCCCAAGAATTCGAGTGACGAGCAAGGACGCGGCGAAGTGTTGGAACAGGCCCTGCCGCAAGTTTCCGCGAAGGCTCTTTCGACGGTTACAGGTACGGTGCGGGTGGTTGTGAAAGCACACGTCGATGCCGCCGGCCAGGTGGCCAGCGCCGAATTGCAGGAGCCGGGACCGAGCCAGTATTTTGCCGACAAGGCCGTGCAAGCGGCTCATCGCTGGGTGTTCAGTTCACCGGAAATGAATGGCCGCAGCGAAGCAAGTGATTGGCTGATCCGCTTCGAATACACGCGCGACGGCGTAAAGGCGTATCCACAGCAAGTTACACCGTAAACGAAAGACGGCTTAGTGCACGTCGATGGTGGTGACGCTCAACGCTGGAAGAGTGAGCGTGAGCGATGAGCCGCCGGCGGCTATCTGTCCCGCGGTGACCGGTTCCACGGGACTCTGGTTCTGCGCGCTGGCGGCGGTCATCTGGTAGAGATAAGCGGTGCCGGAAAGTGCCTGGCCGTTGATCGCGGTGACCTTGGAGGTCGTGGAGCGATTGATGGCGACGAAAACCACGCGGCCCGGCGTACTGCTGTCGAGGCTCGCGTAAACCACCACATCCTGCACGCTGCTCGACGTGCTTGGCAGCGAGACGTCTCCGAAACTGGCATTCCCACCGTCGAATCCCCGATAGGCTCGGAAGGCCGCAAGCGGGTAAGGCTCGTCGCTGCTCAGCGGCCAGTAGCTCGCCGCGAAAACGCCCACGCTACCGAAAATACCAAGATTGTCCGCTTCGGCGATGGTGCCTGCGATATGCTGGCCTCCGCCATTGTTGTATTCCGTGACGGCAATTTTCATGCCGGGATTTTCGGCGGCGATTTTTGCTTGCAGCCGGCCGAGTATGTAAATCGGGCCGCCCAGCACGTCAGTGGTGATCCAGGAATTCTCGGTGTACGTGGTGTCCCACAAGCTGCGCGGGCTTTGCACGACGGCCTGCACCTGCGCGGCCGTGAGAGTGGGGCCTTCGAGATTGGTGACGCGCGTGGTTCCATCCGTGGCTTCGGAATACCAATGGAAGTCGTAGACGTCGACCAGCGGCTTGCCATAGGAAGTGGAGGCGGTCTTAATGGCCGGCAAATATTTATCCGGGAACCAGTTCGCGCCAGAGGGCGTGGCGCTCAGTTCGCCTTGCCAGTTGTAAATGCCTTCGAAGCCGTAATGCACGGGACCGAAAATCAGCATATTCGGGAATTGATCTTTCAGCGCTTTCGTCAGCGTGATGGTTTTCGAAATGTAATTGTCCGAAGTCACCGGGTGGGGGCCTTGCACTTCGAGGTGCGTGGAATTCCAGAGCTCCGGTTCGTTGTCGAGCTCGACAAACGTAGGAATGGTCGCGCCACTCGCAAAAATGCCCGGCAATTTCTGATTAAGGGCCCAGACAAACTCGTCCATGTAGACGTTTGCGTCGGTGGTGACCGGCGTGGTGTTGAACGCGGCGGCGGACACGGTGTTTTTTTTGTCGACAACGGTCTTGAAGCGCGACATGTCTGGCGGATTCGCCGTGCTGACCGGACCATTCTCGTCGCCGGCCACGAGTCCCTGTAACTGCACAGTCATCAGGCTGGCCAGGCTGCCGCCCTGATCCTGCGCGATGAAACTACGCACCGCTTCGCCGGCCACGTTGCTGCTGCTCAGATAGTTGTCGTTCTCATAGAGATAGTCGCTTCCGGCGTTTGACGCGTTCGTCTCCCAGTTGTACGCGGTCCAGCGATTGCCGCCGGCCCGATCTAAGGCCAGCAGGCGCGGCGGATCAGTGTTGCCATAATAGAAATTCAGCCCGTAGATGTAGGGGGAAATGGCGCGCGATTTGGTGGGATCAATGGTGATCGTGACATCCGGATTTGTCGGGCTCGCGGGCGTGGCGCTTACCTGAGCGGAGTTTGCGCTTTCGCCGGCGGCGTTCATGGCGGAGACGACGTAGTAGTAAGGCGTGCTATTGATCAGGCCGGTGTCGGTGTAGCTTGTCGTGGAGGGCGAGGAAATTGTCGTGTAAGGTCCACTACTCGTGGTCGAGCGTTTCACGTGGTAGCTGGTGGCGCCCGTACTGGCGTTCCAGGATAGGCTGACCTGCGCGTTACCGGCCGTGGCTTGCAGCCCTGTGGGCACCGGTGGAACCGTTTGCGGTGCGCTGGGCTTGGCCGACGCTGGGGAAGAATTTGCACTTTCGCCGGCGGCGTTCACGGCGGACACAACGTAGTAGTAAGTCGTGCCATTCGTCAGGCCCATGTCGGTGTAGCTCGTCGAGGCGGGCGACGAAATTTTCGTGAACGGTCCGCCACTCGTCATGGATCGTTTCACGTTGTAGCTGGTTGCACCCGTGCTGGCGCTCCAACTCAGGCCGACCTGCGCATTTCCCGCCGTGGCTTGCAGCGCGGCGGGTGCGGCGGGCGGCTGGGAGTTGCCGCCACTTCCGCCGGTTGTCGTCATCGAAGCGCAGGCCGCTAGAAGCAGGGAAACGAGGAGCGCGCAGAAGGGTGCGCGCCGGTGAAGGAGCGTGCGGAAAATGTTCATTTGCAATCTCTCGAGAGGCTGGAGCGCGCCCTCGTTCGTATCACAGTAAGAGCAGGGAAGATGCGCGACAACCTGTCCCGTGGGACAGAATCCGGCCCACGGCCGACCGCGGCGAACGATGAAGCCGGCGAGACCCCGCGGGTTCTCGGCTTCAGGAGAGAACAGGTAAACTGAAAGGACCACCGAAAGGACAAGACAGGTGAAGAAAGCACCGAAGAAGAAGCGGAAGAAACGCCCCACCAAGAGAAAGCTGGATCCGAAAATTCTGATTTTCGACGTAGATGGCGTGCTGGTCGACGTGCGGGAGACTTACTGGCGCTCAGGGTTGCAGACCATTCATCATCTGACCGGAAAAAAGCCGCGGTGGGCGGAATTTTACGAGTGGAAGCGCCAGCCGGGGAATAACGATGACTGGATGATGGTCTCGCGTTGGGCAACGGCGCTGGGCGTGCCGACGACCTACGAAGAAGCGCGGGAGGCGTTTCAGCCGTTCTACTGGGGGCGGGATGGCCAGCTGGGGAACGTGCAGAAGGAAAAATTGCTGGTCACGCCGAAAATCATAGAGAAGTGGGGCCGCACGCACGAGCTGAATCTGTTCACCGGACGCACGCGGCAGGAATTCGCCTACACGTTTGAAACGTGGCCGGCGGCGCGCTCGTTTCGCACGGTGATCACCATGGATGACGCGAAAAAGAAACCGAACCCCGAAGGGTTGCGGCTGATCCTGGCGGGAAGAGCCCCCAAAACGGCATTATATGTTGGAGATAATGTGGACGATGCGCTGGCGGCAAAAGCGGCCCGCGTGCCGTTTCTGGCTATCCTTTCGAAGAAAGACATGGACTACCGGCAGCGCGCCAAACGTTTTCGCGATCTTGGCGCTTTGGGACTGCTCGAACGCGCGCGCGACTTGAGCCAGTGGCTGGTTTGAACGAGCTCGAATGATTCCTGGGAGGCAGCCTTTTGCAGGGCTTGGGGAATCATAGAAAATAAGCGGCGAAGAACGTTTTCCCCGGGGAACCTGAGTTACTCGCTTTGGGAATATTGAGAAGGGCACCCAAAGAATCCGAAAACGGAGTGAACCAAGCATGAAGCAGCACAGTAAGACGATCATCCTTGCGGGCGCGTACCTGCTCGGCTCCGGTATTATTCTGGCGCAGGCGCCTCCGGGTCCCATGACGCCGCCGCCTTCGAGCGCCTCCACAGTGTCGGATCCAGTGCCGCCTCCGCCGAAGAAGCCGGAAGTGGCGCCGCGCAAAACCATCTTCGGCACATGGCGAATTAATAAGGACGAAAGCGATGACGGCCGCAAGAAACTACAGCGGGCGAAGGACGCCGAGAATACCAATCGTGGAAACGGGCCATACGGCAACACCGGGCCACGGATTGGCGGGCCGTGGCCTGGCGGGTATCCGGGGGGCGGCGGCAGCAGATATCCGCACGATGATTCGACGGATTACGACCAGATGGGCGACGTCGTCAATCCGCCGCGCGAAATCAAATTTATGCAGCAACAGCCGGACGATCCCAGCGTGGAGCTGATTGACGATCGCGAGCACCGGCGCATGTTTTACACCGACGGCCGCAAGCTGCAGAAGACCAAGGGGCCGGATTACGAAGAGATTGCCGCGAAGTGGGACGGCGCCAAATTGGTGACCGACGAAAAAGGCGCGCACAACGGGAAAATCAGCCGCACCTACGAGCTTTCGCCGGATGGCAAGCAACTCATCGAGACCGTGCACGTGGCGGACAGCAAAGGCAATCACCCGGTCAACGTGCAGTACGTTTATGACGCCATCAGCGAGCGCGAATTCAACCAGTGACGAACCGCGCGTTTAGCGCAAGTCGTCGGACGTGATACCGTTTTTGTGGGCATCGCTTTCCACGTCATCCATTTTCGCCCGCAGCTGTTTCTTTTTTTCTTCCAGTTGCTTGATCTGATCGGAAACGGGCACCATGTTGTAGCCCTGGTTGATGTTGATCCCTCCGGAAGGACTGCCGTTCTCTCCCTTGAAGTTCTTCAGCTGGTCGAGCCGCTTGTCGATGGCATCGATCTGCGCCTGCAGCTTGGACAGTTGGTCCTTGTAGTCATCGATCTGGCGCTGGCGAGGATCGTCTTTGGGGTTGGCCGGTTTCTTGCTGGTTTCGCCGCCTTGGGCGCTGGGCTCACCCACTACCGATATGCCGCCGCCGGTTTTGCCGATTTCGTCGTTGGTCCACACCTTTTTGGCTTTCTTTTTCTCAGGAGCGGGATTCGCGGGAGCGCTGGAATCCGGCGCGCCGGGTTTCGGGCTGCTGGAAGGATCCTGCGACTGAGCCCATACGGGAAGCGCCGCAAAGAGCAGCATGCCCGCGAGAATTGTCGCCCAATGTTTCATGGTAGCCTCCAGAAGCGCGTTAACGCAGCTGGCCCGGATCGATCCCCTTTTTCCGCGCTTCGTCCTGCAGGTCGCCGATTTGACCCTCGAGCTTCTTTTTTGAGCTTTCCAGTTGCGCGATCTGCTGGTCCACGGGGACGCGATTCAAACCTTTATTGATCTGCCGGCCGCCGTCATTCACATTCTCGCCAGACTGAAAATTCCTAAGCTCGGCTAACTTGCTGTTGGTCTCGTGGAGTTGGGCATTCAGTTTCTCAAGGCTCTTGCGAATGCGAGAGACGGTGGCCGGGTCGGCTGTTTGCGCCGGACTCATGTGATAGTTCTGACTGCGTTTGTCGCCCACCACGGAAACGCCCGTGCGTCCGTGAAGATCGTCGTTGGTCCACACCTTCTTGGGGGGAGTGGTGGCGGGATTCGGAGCCGGCGCAGCTGTGCCGCTATCCGTACTGGGCGGTGGCGGGTTCTGGTCCGTTTGCGCGAGGCAGGGTATAGCCAGGAAAACAACGAACGTCAAGCCAGTGAGGATTCGATTGAACATAGGTCCTCCCGAGCGGCGGGGCTGGCTGAACCGCAAAAACCAGTCTAGCGGAAGGGAATCGCTTACGGCCTTTTCTCGGGCGGCAACTTGCTCAATTCGCCACGGACCAACTGGAGCGATTCGCGCGGCGGACCCACGCGCTTGTAATCGGTGTAGAAGGTGCGCTCATGGATGGAGAACGGCATAAAGTATTTCCGGCCGTCGAAATCGTACTGTTCGAACGTGGGTTCCCATACCCCCGGCGCAATTTCGTAGCGCTCCTGCATGAAGTGGCTGCCCTTGTTGACCCGCGCGAGGAACAGCGCCAGAGAAATATCCTCGGTCACTTCGCCTTCGACCTTCGCGAGCTCCGAGGTTTGTTCGTCGACCCAGATGGTGCCGCGCACCTTGGTGAACAAGGTGGTCATGCGCGAGTTGGGCTTGTAATCCTTCCGGGGCGCCATGTTGTAGCGCAGCAGTGTCCTTCCGGCGCGGGTTTCCTTCCCCTCCAACGTAAACGCAAATGCCTGATGCGTGGCTTCGATTAATTCAAAGCGTTCCTTGCGCCGCCGCTCGGCTTTGGCGAAGGCTTCACGTTGCGGCTCGCCATCCTGGACGACCCACGAGAGATATTTCTCCAATTTTTCCAGCTCGGCGCGGTATACCGCGGGATCGGGAGGCTTACCTTCCTGCGTGAGCGGAAGCTTGCTCAGGCCTATGCCGCTAGGAAAAAGCAACATCACCTTAGTGTCGATGACACCGGGATTTCCGGCAGTTTTTCTGGACTCCACGCGCTGGACGCGCGAGAACTGGTCCAGCTCCGCCTCGTTCTTCTTCTGTAGCGCGATCACCTCGGCAAAAACGTCGCGAGATTGGACGGACGCCGAAGGCGCGGCGAGAGTGCTCTGGGCCCGCCCCGGGATGGCCGCAGCCGCGGCGAGCCAGAGCATCGCGAGGACACGCCAGCTGGCACTGCGGAAGGCCGGCACGCGGCCATAATAAAAAGAGAGCAAAAGCATAATCATCAGATTGTCCGCAAGGGCACGCGGTTGTTCTGTCTCCGAAAGAAGGGTACACAGGGGCCTGGTCGGAAAGCAAAACAGGACTTGCGTTGACTTGCCAAGTTAAGAAATCCGTGTATTGTCTACTTTATCTCCACTTGAGAGCAGGATGAACGGTGGGCGTAGCTCCTATTGAGAACATCGCCGGATTGCCCGGGCTTGCCGGTGCGGGGGCCAAGACCGCCTCCACGACGCGGAGCGACACCGGAACCTGGGTCACCTTGCTCGAAACCATGAAGCTGGCGCTCGATTCCCTGCGGGCCCACAAACTGCGCAGCTTCCTGACGCTGCTCGGCGTGATTCTGGCGGTGACCACGCTGGTTTCGGTCATGAGCATCATCGAAGGCCTGAACTTCTATATCGCGGATAAAGTGGCGAACCTCGGCGCGAACGTGCTGGTCATCGACCGCTTCGGCATCATTACCAGTGAGGACCAGTGGGTCAAGGCGCAGAAGCGGCCTATCATCACGATGGAAGACTACGAGCGCTTCAAGGAATCGGCGAAGCTGCCCAAAGCTGTGGCCGGCTACGACCGTATAAACTCGCAAACCCGCTTCGGCGACCAGATCATGGAGAATACGCAGGTGGTCGGCGTAACTGCCAATTACGCAGATGTGCGCGGGCTGAGCATTGCCAACGGGCGGTTTTTGACACAGACGGATGACGACCACCGTTCGGAAGTAGCCTTCATCGGCGCGGACCTGGCGGAGAAGTTCTTCCCGAACGTTGACCCCATTGGGAAGACCATTCGCGCGGACACACATTCCTACGAAGTGGTGGGCGTAGGCGCCGTGATCGGCAGCGCGCTGGGCCGCTCGCAGGACAACTACGTGCTGCTGCCCATGGGCACCTTCCAGAAAGGCTGGCACAAACCCAACGATTCCATGGCCATTTTTGTGCAGGCTCCCAACGGCGAGGTCATGCAGTCCTGCGAGGATGAGGCGCGCATGCTGATGCGTGCCTGGCATCACCTGGCGTACGACGCCCCGGACGATTTCGGGATTCTCGGCTCGGAATCGATCATGTCGCTGTGGCGGGAATTGACCGGGAATCTGGCGAAGGTGGCGATGGCGCTGGTGAGCGTGTTTCTAGTGGTAGGCGGCATCGTCATCATGAACATCATGCTGGCCAGCGTCACCGAGCGCACCAAGGAAATCGGCCTGCGCCGCTCGTTGGGCGCGAGAAAACAGCACATCCTGCTGCAATTCCTGGCGGAGTCGGCCTCGCTGGCCGCGGTGGGCGGAATGATTGGAATTCTGGCCGCGGTGAGCATCGAGATATTCGTCAAGAAGGCCTTTTCCTTCCCGATGCAAATGCCCATCAGCGCGGTGGTGATCTCCCTGGTGCTCGCGACGGCCGTGGGATTGTTCTTCGGAATTTTCCCGGCCATGCGCGCCGCAAAACTGGATCCTATCGAAGCGCTGCGGGCGGACGGATAGAAATGGCTCAAGCGTACGGCGAAAACCTCAGGCAGGCCATGGACACGCTGCGCACGCACAAACTGCGCAGCGCGCTCACCGTATTCGGGGTGGTGCTGGGAGTCAGCGTCATCATGCTGGTGGCCGCGCTGATTACCGGGTTCAACCAGAAAATCGAAGAGGAAATCAAGCAGGTGGGAGCGGATACCGCGTTCGTAACCAAGTGGGACCGCCACCGCGACGGGCCGCCGACGCGCGAGGAACGGCTGCGCAAGGCGTTGACGCCCGAAGATGCCCAGGCGATTCGCGAGGCTTGTCCCGCGATCCGGAGCGTCACGGCGTGGGTGGAGCCCAACTGGGATCAGACCCACACGGTTCGCACCAAAGCGGGAGAAGTGACGGCCATCGATTTTCGAGGCGTGCAACCGGACTTCGGGATCGTGTACGCCAACGCCACGTTGAGCGCCGGCCGTTTCATTGGCGAAGGCGACGATCTGCATAAGGAAAAAGTGGTGTTGCTCGGCGAGAATGTGGCCCCGGTTCTGTTTCCCGAGGGGAATCCCGTGGGCAAGGACGCGCTGATCGACGGCAACGCCTTTCAGGTGATTGGCGTGCTCGAGAAAGCCAAGGGCGGATTCGGAGCCGACGAGGAAGACCGCCGCGTGCTGATTCCCTACAACACGCTGATGAAAATGTATCCGGCAGCCGATGATGTGAACTTGCGGGCTCAGGCGTACCCCGGCCGTTTGCAGGAGGGGGTCGATCAAATTCGCGAGGTGCTGGAGCGGCGGCGCGGCGTGCCCTTCGGCGGAAAAGACAATTTCTCCATCAGCACGGCCGAGCAACAGGTGGCGCAGTTTCACGACATGGTGGACACCGTCGCGCTCGCCACCGTGGTGCTCAGTTCGATCGGCTTGCTGGTCGGCGGCATCGGCGTGATGAACATCATGCTGGTGAGCGTAACCGAGCGGACGCGCGAAATTGGCGTACGCAAAGCCATCGGCGCGAAACGAAGCGACATCACCTGGCAGTTCCTGCTGGAGGCCATGACGTTGACGGGTGCAGGAGGCTTAATCGCTCTCATCCTCGTAAATGGACTGGTCTTTCTGATCCGCCTGACGCTTTCGTGGCGAGGCGAAGTGCCACTGTGGGCCGCGGTCACAGGGATTGCGGTCAGCGTCAGTGTGGGTTTGATTTTTGGCGTGTGGCCGGCAATCAAGGCCGCGAAGTTGGACCCGGTGGAAGCGCTGCGCTACGAGTAGTCCGGTTCGCTGGCCGCGGCCAAAATGGAGTCGAGCGGAACAAACTGTTCCCGCGCGGCTCGGCGGTTCCGTGGGTTCTCAAGTCCCAGCATCAGCCCAAGAATACAAAGCCCGAGCAGGCGCGTTTCCCATAGCCTGCTGAGCCAAATTCCGTACAACACGCCCGCGATTATCACCCGGGGCCGGATGATGGCGTAGGACAAAGTAGCAACGGGCCAGACTTGCCGCAGTTTTGCCGTAAGTAT
>Ga0335076_10002599_pt1 | contig 17975 bp, 17 predicted proteins | sample Lox_Sample_25_FD_206717 | JGI IMG/M metagenome (GOLD analysis project Ga0335076, IMG submission 206717) | Soil microbial communities from Loxahatchee National Wildlife Refuge, Florida, United States - Lox_Sample_2.5 | ecosystem: Environmental > Terrestrial > Soil > Wetlands | place: USA... | reverse complement strand
GCCTTCGCAGACAGCGGAAGAAGCCGCGCCACCGGCGAAGACAGCGGAGAAACCTAAACCTGGCAAAAAGGCGCGGCATACTTCTCAGGCCGCCAAGTCCTCCGAGGGTGAATCTGCTTCTCCTGCGACCACAACGGAAAATTTAGAGCCTCCTGTAGCAGAGGATACTCAATCAGCGGAGCCCGCGCCGGCGCCCGCGCCGGTTTCCGTTCCAGCACCGGCGCCACCACCGCCCCCTCCGGCGCCTAAGAAAATCACGATCGACCAGGGAACCCAACTAACGGTGCGGCTTGTCGATGGCATTAACAGTGAAAAGAACGAAGCTGGACAAACGTTCCATGCCACGCTGAATACGCCACTTGCGGTAAACGGAGAGCAAGTCATCCCGGCGGGCAGTGACGTCACGGGGCACATCGCGCAGCTGCAGAGCGCCGGAAAGTTCGCCGGGCAGTCGCTGGTCGTGTTGCAGCTCAACAGCATTACTGCCGGCGGGCAGACCTATAACATTCAGACCGATCAGTATCGCAAGGAAGGCAGTTCCCGCGGCAAGAATACCGCGGAGAAGGTGGGAGCCGGGGCCGTAGTCGGTGCGGTGTTGGGAGGAATTTTTGGTGGAGGCAAAGGCGCGGCGATTGGAAGCGCCGCCGGCGCTGGGGTTGGCGGCGGTGTGCAGGCCGCGAGCAAGAGCCAGCAGATCGATCTCCCCCCTGAAACCGTGTTGAACTTCACCTTGCAGGCTCCGGTCACTGTCGTGCAGGCGCCGAATCCCAATGCGAATCGGCCAAAATTGAGCGACTCGCAATAGGCTCACACTCCTGTCGGCCGACGCCCAAAATGGGCGGAAATGTTTTCCGCCCATTTTGTTCGCTCGGCGGACTAAGCGAATCCGTTTCGCGTACACTTCTCTCTTTAATCCCTCCAAGCGCCATGCCTGGGTTCACGGTTCTGTTACAAACGGAGAACGACGCTCTGCGTCTGGGACGGGCGCTGGAAATGCTCCTGCCCTGTGACGAAATTCTGGTTGTCGATCACCACTCCCGCGACGCGACTGAGCGTGTGGCAAGAGAATATGGGGCACGGATTGTGCCGTCAGCCAATCGTCCTGTAAATCACTATCTTCGTTTTGCCTCTTACGATTGGATTTTCTGCCTGCTGCCGGGCGAGTCGATCACTGAGGGCTTGCAGGCCAGTCTCTATGAGTGGAAGTTGCTTTCGGTTGAAGCGTTAGAATCCGCCACGGGTTTCTGCGTAGCCGTCAGAGAGGAGACGCCTGAAGGATGGCTGGACCATCCGGCGCCTGAAACTCGCCTCGTTCCGCGAGAGTGGACGCGTTGGCTCGGGTGGCTCCCCGCCACCGATCCCGACGCCAGAATTCTGGACGGGCCAGTGTTGCGTTTTTCTTCGCCCTAAGCGCGCTTGGATCAGGATGATGCATCACAGATTCTTGTGATCGGGGTCACAGTCGGCGCTTGAGGGTGAGCTTAAACTGTCGCGTTGTGGCAGTCCCGCATTGATCGAGATCAGGAGGAAGCTATGCGTTCCATCAAGATTGGCTGCCTGGCCGTAATCGTCGCAATGTTTTGCATCTTCGCAGGTGGCCAGGACGAACAGAAAGCGCCCGTAACCGTGAAGCACGTTCCTATCGCGCGAACGTCCGCCACTTCGGGCCAGGAGATGTTCAAGGACTACTGCGCCGTTTGTCACGGAGCTGACGGCAAAGGCAACGGTCCGGCCGCCTCCGCACTGAAAATGCCTCCCGCGGATCTGACAACGCTGGCTCAAAAGAACGATGGTAAGTATCCGGCAGCTCATGTGGCTGCGGTCATTCGTGGGCAAGCCACTTTGCCATCTCATGGGAGTCAGGACATGCCGGTCTGGGGACCGCTGTTCTCCAGCATCAGCCAGGGGCATGAAGCGCAAGTGCAGCAACGAGTTGCGAACCTGGTCGCCTACATCGGGACTCTCCAGGCAAAGTAGGCTGAACACGGATGGCGGGGCCCCGGGCAGCGCTCTGGGCCCTGTCGCAACCGCGATTAGAACGCAGTCGTCCCTAGAGCTGGCAAAAGATCGCCGGGCGGGGATTTGCACCAGAGCGATCGGCCATTTGGCCAGTGACTTCAGTACCTTAGTGCGAGCCGGTTTCGTCCCCTTATAATCCACTCAAGATCAAGGAATAGGCGTTCTCTAAGCAAGCGCGTGCCCGGCGCGCGTGAGGGTATGCGAAGCGGAAGAGCGTCTCAAAACAAGTGGATCCGGTTTTCGCATCGGCGATTTTTTTTCTGGGGCTGTCATTCGGCAGCTTTCTGAACGTGTGTATTTATCGCTTGCCGCTGGGGTTGTCGGTGGTGAAGCCGCGTTCTGCCTGCCCGATGTGTAAGCATCTGATCGCCTTCTATGACAACCTGCCGGTGCTGAGCTGGTTGATCCTGCGCGGCCGCTGCCGCTATTGTAAAGCCAGGATATCTCCCCGCTATCTGCTTGTCGAATTGCTGACCGGCGGCCTGTTCCTGGCGTGCTACGTTTACTGCGGACTCACGGTCGCGATGCTGAAGTACTGCGTCTTCGGCTTTCTTCTGCTGGGGTTGATTTTTACCGACGCCGAGACCAAGCTGCTGCCGAATGCGCTCACCCTCCCCGGTCTCGCACTGGGCGTCCTTTTCAGTCTGGTGGTTCCGGTCCATGATTTGGCTTCGCAGTTTCTTCCCGGATTTCTGAATTTGCCCTTCAGCGCAGATTTCTCCACTCATTTATTTTCGCTTCTGGATTCCCTGCTGGGCGCTGCGATCGGCGCATCGTTCCTCTACGGCGTGGGCGCGATCTATTTGCGCTGGCGCGGGATGGAAGGCATGGGCTTCGGCGACGTCAAACTTATGGCGATGGTAGGCGCGTTTCTCGGAATCAAGCTGACGATTCTTACCATCTTCGCCGCCTCGATCGCAGGGTCGCTATTCGGTCTGACCACCGTGCTCGTCGTCTGGATCAAACGGACGCACCGCTTCATGCGGAGTCTGGCCGACGCCCCAGCCGCGCGGCGCCGGGGATGGCAATCGGCGCAAATGGTCTATCGCTTTTACCAGATGCCTTTCGGAGTTTTCCTCGGGAGCATGGCAATGTTGGCGCTGTTTTTCGGCCAGCAATTCCTAAGGTGGTACGGGGGGTTGTGGTGAGTCTGCTGGCCAATCCCGTTGTCTTGCGCGCCGGCCTCGTACTAATTCTGGCGGCGAGCGCGTACCTGTTTGCCGCCTGGGTGATCCGCCGTCTGCGCCGCACCATCGCGCAAGAATCCGACCTGGGAGCGGAAACTCCGGCTTCTCTCGATGCCCTGCCTCTGCATCTCTACAACACCGTCATCCAGCAACTCAAACAGCAAAAGCACGAATTGCAAGTACAAACCCAGACGGAGCAGCGCCGCGCCCGCACCACCGAGAACTTCAGCCAGGCGGTGCTAAGCAATCTTTCTTCCGGAGTTCTGGTGTTTGGCCTTAACGGATTGGTGAAGCACGCCAACCCCGCTGCCAAAGAGATCCTTGGCTTTGCCTCGCCGTCGGGAATGAGTGTGGAAGAAGTCTTTCGCGGCGCCCTGGTGTGCCCACCGGATGCCTCGGTCGTCGGTTCCGAGCATCCCTCATCCTTGCCCGGCCAACTCGCCGAGGAGATTCGCTCTGTGTTGCGGGAAGAACGCAAGCGGCGTCAGATCGAAGGCGACTATACCACGCCCGGAGGTAAACTACGGCGCGTCGCAGTGACAGTTTCTCCCGTCCCGGCAGTGGATGGCAGCCTGGCCGGCGCCGCATGTTTGATCACGGATCTCAGCGAGCGCGAGACGCTGCGGCGTCAACAGGAGTTACATGGTGAAATCTCCGCAGAGATGGCGCTCGAGCTGCGCACTTCTCTGACGACGATTTCGGGATACGCCCAACAACTGGCCCGCAACCGTGATCCGGAGTTGGCGCAGCAGTTGGCTGCCGATATCGCCGGTGAAGCGGCCCGGCTGGATCGCCAGATCGGAGGATTTCTGGCAGAGAAACATACCACCGTTGCGGTGGGGTCGCGGGCCAACACAGTACGAATTTTGTAAGGACGAGATCCGCGGCCAGATCTGCGTTACGGTGCAAATCGGCCGAAACGACAAAAAGAAGGGTGGACCTATGAAGCGCCTGACATACCTGGGGTTCGCAATCGCATTATCTGCCGTTCTGGGAGTTTCCGCCGCCACGGCGCAAACCCAACCGCAGCCCTCAACTCCGGATCAAACGGACCTGGGCGCGTATGCACGCAAGGTGCGCAAAGACACAGCCCCTGCCAAAGAGCGGCCCAAGGTCTACGACAACGACAACATTCCCAAGGATGACACGCTTTCGGTCGTCGGACCGCAGCCATCGGGGAATGCACCACAGGCCGGCGACAATTCCGGCGCGGAAAAGAGCGCCGGTTCACCGGAAGAAGATCCAGCCAAGAAAGAGTCGGACTGGAAGGAATGGCAGAAGAAGATCGCGGCGCAGAAGGACCAGATCGATCTGATGACCCGTGAACTGGATGTCTTGCAGGGCGAGTACAAGCTCCGGGCGGCTGCCATGTATGCCGATGCCGGCAATCGCCTGCGCAACCAGGTCCAGTGGGACAAACAAGACGCAGACTACAAGCAGAAGATCGCCGATAAGCAGAAGGCCCTGGACGACGCCAAGAAGTCGCTTGAGGATTTGCAAGAGCAGGCGCGCAAAGCTGGAGTGCCTTCGGGGATGCGGGAACCGTAGCTCCAAGCGAGTGGTAGCAATGCACAGAGAGCCGGCCATTGGCCGGCTTTTTTAACCTGTATCCCCAGCCGGCCGGCAGTTTTGCAGCAGAATTACTCCGCCGCAGGAATCCTTCCCGCCACTTCTCGCCTGAGATTGACGTTCGGGTAGAATGTTGCGCGAGCGTTAAACCATTCCAACCGACAGGCAGGAAGGTCGCCATGAAGAAGCGGGACCGCACCGGGATTTACAGGATATTTGGCGGAAGTTCGCGAACCGCGTCTGCCGCGTTCGCCCTACTGATTCCAATACTACTCACGGGATGCAACTCGCAGCCGGCGAAGCCCGCAGAGTCAGCCAAGCCTGAACCAAAGGCTCCAGAGCTTCTCACCGGCCGCTCCGCCTTCTACAAAGCCTACATCGCGGCTCGCGGTTGGGCGGCGGATGCCAAGCCGTTCCGCATCGAGTCCACGGCGACCAGCGAGGGTAATGGGCAGGATGGCAAGTGGGCGATCTGGCGGATCGAATTCGCCTCCGCTTCGCAACGTGCGGCCAAGCCCTATACCTGGTCGGGCAGCAATGCTTCCGACGCTCCATCGCGCGGAATCTCACCAGGCACGGAAGACAATTACAATCCCAGCAACGCTTCTACGCAGACCTTCGACGCCGCATTCCTCAAGATCGATTCCGACGAGGCATTTGCCACGGCGCAGAAACACGGAGGCGACAAGTTGCTGCAGGAGGATCCCAAAACAATTGTCAATTATGTCTGCGACTGGAATCACAACACCAACCAGCTGGTATGGCATGTCAGCTACGGCGCTAACCGAGAAACGGCAAAGCTGACCGTGGCGGTTAATGCCTCGACCGGCGAGTTTATCCGAGCGGAGAAATAGCCTGACATTCACGTTCGGACGAGTTTTCACGCCAAGAATGCCGGAAAAAGGAACTGTGGGACTACTCTTTCGGCCCGGACTGCTTCAGCACATCTTCGATAGAGGAGAAAAAACGGCACAATGCCGCAGCAGAGGCGATAGCGCCCTTGAGGGTCTGCCGCTCTCCGAATGAAACGATCTCCTGCAAGGAATATTGCAGACGGAGACGATCAGCAGCGCACTGCGCGCTTAACAATTCCACCTTGGCAGCCCGAAGATCGGAGATCAGCCGCGCGATGCCCGCCTGCTTTCCGGGTTCATCGGTTAACATCTGCGCTCCTTATTCTGACAGGAATCGCCAAAGGGGCGTGTCCCCGGAGCCACCGCATTTTGGGGGAAGGCTGCGGCGCAACTTGGGATGGCTCCGGCCGGACAACGCTTCATAGAATCAAGGTTGTACGCTCGGCAGCATATTGTACATTGTTAGTTTGACATCGTTCAAGTTATTCGGGCCCCGTAGTCATCTTTGGGTTGTGGAGGCGCGGCTGGTGCCCAGACAAGCAGATCCTGAACTTGAACAGCGAATTCTCGATGCCGCCTGCCGCCTGTGGGGACGGGGCGGCGAAAAGGCCCTGACCATGAGGGCAGTCGCCAAGGCGGCCTGCACCACGACCCCAACAATCTATGAGCGCTATCGGGACCGGGAAGACATTCTTCGTGCCTTGCGCCTGAAAACGCGCGACGAACTTTTTTCCGCCATCCGGGGCTCGCACACTCTCCGCCACGCCTGTGAGCGCTATCTTCAATTCGCTCTGCGGCATCCCCATGCTTACGGCGTGCTCTTCGACGGCGTTGCCCGCCCGCCTTCGTTGCATGAGCCGTGGCCCTCGTTCAATTTTTTCCGGAACCGCCTGGCGGAACGACTGGGTGGCACGCCTCGCGAGTATACCCGGCTCATGCTTTCGCTGTGGTCGCTCATGCATGGCACGGCGCTTCTGATCATTGACGGCGACTTCACTGGGAGGCTGCGGACGCAAATGATCCATGCCTGTCTTGATGCCTTCGAGGCTCTCGTTCGCGAGAAAGGCTTGATTGGCCGGGTTCGCTCGGGCCCCGCGTGGCCTGCCGGTCTTGTCCTCGGAGAAGGATCCGACAGTAAGATTTTTTTGCGACGCCGCAAGCGGCAACGAGTGAATTGAGGGTATGTATCCGGCGAACATGGCCGGGGGGATGGCGAGTGAAGCCCTGAGAACATCCAGGACTATTTTGCGTTCGCTTTTGCTCCTGCTTCGGCCAGCCGATCAAGTGCTTTGTGCGCTTCTCGCGCCTTTGGACCGTAAGGAAGAATTCTCAGGTAGCTTTCATACTCGGCTCGCGCATCATCCGGCAGTCGCAGTTTCTCCAGGCAGATGGCCAGACGAATGGTTGCGTCCGCATCATTGTTCTTGTACTCCAGAGCCTCACGATAACGATCCTCGGCAGCGCGGTAGTTCCCGCGCTTAAAGTAAAAATCTCCCACTTCCACATCCTTGGCCGCCTTATGCGGGTCCCAGACCCGAAACTCGCTCACTCCGGAAGTCTCGGCCTCCGCGCCGGACACCGCGGCGGCGCTCTGCGGGTGCATTTTGGCATCATCGGCAGGCGGGCTCAGGTCCACTTCCGTAGACTTGCTGGAGCTCTGGCCAACGCTATTGCCCAGATCGTTTACCGAGACGCTATCTGATCGTGGGGGTGTGAGGTCAGGAGTTGTAGGCTTGGCCGCCGTCGTATTTTGCGGACGGTCTCCGGGAAATGTAGTGTCTCTGGAAAGCGAGTCGACCGGTGGATTATTTGCCAGGTCCGGGCTTCCGTTGGGCGGTGCCGTTTTCGAGGCTGGCGACCGGCTGGAACCAGAATTCGCCTGAGAACTGGAGGACGGCGAACTCGACTGCGGAGCCTTGGCTGATGCGGGAGTGGCGCCGCTTCCTTGTTGGCCCCACGCCGCGGCAGTCAGGGCTGTGGCGATTACCCACGTCGTCAAGGCAAAAATGCTGCGGCGCATAGCTCCCATTTTACTACCGGCACTCTGTAGCCGTTCACAATACGCCAAAGAAAAAAACAGGCCGCTCATGGGGGAGGTGCTGAGCGGCCTGGTTGGCGAAGTCCTCCGGGGAGGAGGAGAAAAATCGTTACATTGACGACGGGTTATTTTGTCCCGTGGCCGTCGGAGCTGCGGGCTGTGTTTCGCCTACCGTGTTGGTCATCAGGCGGACATCCACGCGGCGGTTATCGGCGCGGCCGGCGGCGGTCTTGTTGGATTCCAGCGGCTTGTCCTTGCCCAGCCCGATCACGTAGATCTTGTGTGCGGGCACACTGAACTTCGAGGCCAGGTACTGAATCACAGAATTCGCCCGGCGCTGACTCAGGTCGTAGTTGTAGTCCTCCGAACCAACCGAATCCGTTCCACCTTCCAAGGTGATGATGTAGCCCTTTGTGCTTGCGATGCTGCCGGCCAGCTGGTCGAGGGCCTGTTTTGCTTTGGACGTCAGGTAATCTTTATCGAAACCGAACTTCACGGAAGTTTCAGCCACCGCGTGATAGTTATCCAGATTCGCGACGGTGTTGGTCAGGATACCTACGCGTGTATTGGCCGCGTCGGCCACTGTCTGTGCCGAAGCTGCTGTCTGCCCGGCAGACTGCGCTTTTTCGTCCGCCTCGGCGGTCTTGGAATTGACCGCGGCGATCCCAGCCTGGGCGCGCGCGTCGACGTCTTTGATCTCACGGCTGTTCTTGGCCGTCAGGTCATCCAGTTCGTTGGTCTTGTTGATCAGCGGCGTGGTTTGCTGCTTTACATAATTCTTGGTGGTGCAGCCCACGGTCGCGGCCATGCTCGCTGCCAGAAGAATTGTTAACGAAGTGCGGGTCATAGGGTTGAGGCTCCTTCTCCGAATCTTTTGTTCGCGCTGCCAGCGCGATCGGTTTGCGATCTAAGGCCTGGGAGTCCTAATGCTTACTGCTCGCCCTCCACTTGTGCACGGGACATGCCAGTTTCCCGTAAGGGAAACACCCGAACTAAGTATATACGTTTTCAACGGCTTGCGATAGTAAACTGACAAACCACGGTAAGCCGTCGCTGCCTTGCGACAGCGCAAAGCCAACATGGGGAATGGAAATTTTATATGGTCCAAGGCACCACCGCTGCGGGCCGCGCCCTTCACGCCTTGTAGCGTCATGTGAATCTTCTCCATCGAATAAAATGAGACACACAGCCCTGCCATGGACCTTCAGGAAAAAATCCGCACCATCCCTGCCGAACCCGGCGTGTACCTGTACAAGAACGCCGAAGGGGAGGTGATTTACGTAGGCAAGGCGAAGAACCTGCGCAGCCGCGTCGCCAGCTACTTTCATGAGGGCCGATGGGAGGACGCCAAGACGGGCACGCTGGTCCGCGAGGCAACCGATGTGGATTACATCGTGGTCGCCAACAACAAGGAGGCACTCGCGCTGGAGAATAATCTCATCAAACAGCGCAAGCCCCGCTTCAACATTTTGCTGCGCGACGATAAGACTTATCCTTACGTGAAATTGACACTCTCCGAGCGCTGGCCCCGTGTGTATGTTACCCGCCGGCTGCGGAAAGACGGCAGCGCCTACTACGGGCCTTATTTTCCGGCGAATCTTGCCTACCGTATTGTCGATCTCATTCATCGCAATTTTTTGATTCCGTCATGCAAAGTTGACCTGACGCGTTTTCATCCGCGTCCTTGTTTGCAGTACTACATCAAGCGCTGCCTTGGGCCGTGCGTGAAAGACTTAACCACGCCAGAGATTTACCAGGAGGCAGTGCGCGACGTAAAACTATTCCTCGAAGGCCGCCCAACGGACTTGAGTAAGTCGTTGCGCGGGCGCATGGAGCAGGCAGCCGAAGCGCAGGAATACGAACGCGCGGCCCGTTACCGTGACTTGATTTCTACGGTCGAGCAGTTGCAGGAGCGCCAGCGCATTGCCGCCGCCGAAGGAGACGACGCGGACGTGTTCGGCTATCACTATGAAAACGGAATGCTGGCGGTGAATTTGTTTCACATGCGCGGCGGCCGTGTAGTGGACCGGCGCGAGTTCTTCTGGGAAGATCTGCCGGAGTTTGCGCTGCCCGAACCTGCGCACTCCGATCGACCCGCCAACGTTCGTCCTGAGCCAAGCGAAGGATCTGTGCATCGCCCCGGGAGCATTGCCGACGGCGACGACTCCATAGGTCCTTCTGCTCGCGAAGAACGCGAGCCTCAGAACGACAAGGCGAGTTTTCATCCCGGCGAATTCTTCTCCGCCCTCCTCAAGCAGCTTTACATCGGCCAGCCCTATGTGCCGCGCAATCTCTGCGTGCCGGTTGATTTCGAAGACCGGGAAGCTCTCGAGGACCTGCTATCCGAGCAGCACGGCGGTGAAAGCCGCGCTCGCGTCCACATTCTCGTTCCCCAGCGCGGCGACAAGCGCGCCCTCATCGATCTTGCCGGGACGAACGCAAAGCAGTCGTACGATCAGCGCTTCCGCGTGCTTAAGCCGAATACCCGGAAGATTCAGGAAGAACTGCAGGAAGCGCTTGGCTTGCCCGAACTTCCCAAACGTATCGAATGCTTCGACATCTCGCATATTCAAGGTGCGGAAACCGTTGCTTCCATGGTGGTCTGGGAAGAAGGCAAGATGAAGACATCGGACTACCGCAAATTCCTCATCCGCACCGTCGTTGGCGTCGACGACTTCGCCTCGATGCGCGAGGTGGTGGCGCGGCGTTACAAGCGCGTGCAGCAGGAAAAAAAGAAAATGCCCAGCCTGATCCTGATTGATGGCGGTTTGGGCCAACTTCATGCCGCCGCCGAGGCCCTGGAGTCGCTGGAGATCATCAATCAGCCGTTGGCCGCGATTGCCAAGCGCGAAGAAATTCTCTACGTCTACGGCCAGGAGAAAGATCCGATTGCGCTGGATCATCATTCCCCTGTGCTGCACCTCATTCAGCAGATTCGCGACGAAGCCCATCGCTTCGCAGTGACTTTCCACCGCAAGCGGCGACAGATGCGCGACCGGTCAACGGAACTGCTCGAAATCCCCGGGGTCGGAGAGAGCACAACCCGGCGATTGCTGGAGCATTTCGGAAGCCTGCAAGCCATCAGGCAAGCGGATGCCGCGGCCTTGTCGGCAGTTGTGACGCGGCCGCAGGCCGAAGCGATTCATCACCACTTTCGGAAGTAGACCGGGCTCCCGGCGGATTTCGTTCCAGACGTCACGGCGGTATCGCGCTGAACTCCCTGCGCGCAGGGTTCGAGTGTCACCGCTTACCTTCCATTTCTTTCCGCAAACAGCTTTTGACGCTTTCGGGTAAGCGCGACGTGTGCAGAATGTCGCGCAACTGTGGGGATGAAATTCCACGGGCAAATTCCAGAGCTCGGGCCAGGGATGTGTGCCGGTTTCGCAGCAAGGCCACGCGAATCTCCCGGCGGAGCGACCATTTGGCATGATGGCACACCGCGTCGACCAGCGCCGCCGCGGCATTCGGGCGCATTAGAGCCTTGACCACAGCCGCCTCGGTGAGTCGCGCATTTTCCAACGCAGTGTGCGAGACGCGCGATTCTTTATCGAGCAACAGGGCCGCAGCCACCATCTCTGAGGCGCGACGCGCCAGGGTAAGCCGTTCTCCCAGCGTGATGGAGGCGAGGCGCGCGACCAGCAATTCATCGGCTACCCGCTTCAAATCGGCGGCAGCGGCAGGCTGCAACGCGAACCGCATCAGATCGAAAGTGTAGAACTGGCGCAACAAGCGCAGCGCCATATGTCGTGGTACGTGTGGATGTGAGGCGAGGGCAAGACACACTTTTCGCGATTTCATCGCGGGGGCGTTTTGGCTGAATTGTTCTAAGGTGTGCGTCGTAAGATCGCGGCGCTCGAGCAAAGCCAGAACCTGCTCTTCGGTGAGCGACCGGACATCCGCCGCGGACTCTTGATCCGGCGCGGCCTGCGCCCCGGCGCCAGGGGCAACCTCTTGCAGAAACAAATCCGGTTGCGTTCCTGAGCCCGCAGCCCTCTCCTTGAGTCGGATGTGGTTCGAAGCCATGCTTGAAGTCCACCGCTACGTTGCGGCCCTACGAGCTATCTCGAGGGCGCCGTAAAATGGCTCAACGATCTGTGGATTAATCTCCGCGCGTGGGTCGAGGTTTCGAAGTTCATTGTAGAAGTCCGACTTTGCCCGGATCGAGTGACGAAAGACGCCTCCCACCATGGCTACCGGGACGTTCGTGACTGAATACGGGACAAACAGCCGGCGCGTCACGATGGCAGCAAGACGCGCAAGTTCTTTACCCGCGCTCGATTGAAGCTCCAGCGCAAGCACGTCTTTGCTGGCGGCAACGGCAGGAAACAGCGCGGCGAAGTCAGGAGGGGGTATCGAGTTGGCGGCGCGGGCCAGGTCCGCAACCGAGCTTACCCCCCAGGGTCGGCACAGAGCGGCGACAAAGTCCTGCCGCAGAACATCCTCAGCTGCTCCGCCTGTCATGTCGGTAGCGCGCAGAATTGCAGCCACGGCCAAGCGCCCGGTCCAGTGGGCTGAGCCTTCGTCGGAAATGGCGAAGCCCCATCCGCCGGCGCGTGCTGTCTTCCCGTTCTCATCACGTCCATAGGCAATCGATCCAGTGCCGGCAATCACGATCACACCTGGGCCCTGGCCGAAGGCGGCTTCGAGCGCTATTTCGGTGTCGGCGACAACTCTGATCTGACCGGGAACAATCTCCGCCAGGATTTTCCGGAGCAAGCTTGATGCCTCTGACCTTCCCGCACCAGCCGCGCCAATACAGGTGTTTTCCAATTCTTCCGTTGTAATTCCCGCGGCTGCGCACGCCTCCCGCACCGCCTGATGTAGCGATTCCCGTGCGCGGGTTTCTCCTACGCGAATGATGTTGCTTGGCCCTGCCACGACGGTCGCCAACAGCTTCGTGGCGTCTCCCACAGCACAGGTCGTTTTGCTCCCTCCGCCATCGATTCCCAGGCAGTAAGACACCGGTTAGTTCTATCAGGTCTGAACATCGGCTTGCCAGTGATCAGCAGTTGCTTGCCGGCGTTCCTGCGGAAAAACTGATGGTTGGCAGTCTGAACGGCAGGTTCACAGAGTTTCACTCGCGGGAAAGCGATGCAACCGCCATAATGCTGACACATGGGCCTGAACAAACTGGACCTGGCGATTGTTGCCCTGTACCTGGTGGCGATTACTTTGTTCGGCCTGCGGTTTCGCAAGCGCCATCGCTCACTGCGCGACTACTTCCTCGCGGGACGCGATATACCCTGGTGGGCCATTGCTCTCTCGATCGTGGCCGCCGAAACCAGCACGCTGACCATCGTGAGCATTCCCGGCCTGGCTTATGACACCAATCTGACGTTTCTGCAGGTGGTCATGGGGTACGTACTCGGGCGGGTGATCATCAGTTTTCTGCTGCTGCCCCACTACTTTCGCGGCGATCTGTATACCGCCTATCAGCTGATCGAACGGCGCTTTGGGCGCCGATTGCGGTCGCTGACCGCAGGCCTGTTTCTACTGACGCGAGCCGCCGCCGAGGGAGTACGCGTTTACGCCGTTTCCATCGTTGTCGGCATCGCATTGGGGACGGGGCAGGTCGCCTCCATCGCCATTATTACCGCCTTGACCCTGATCTATACCTTCGAGGGCGGCCTGGCGGCGGTGATCTGGACGGACGTAGTGCAGACCGCCATCTATATCGCCGGGACGCTCGTGGGAGTTTTCACCATCGCGCATCTGGTGCCCGGCGGTTGGTCGGCAATTCACGATGCGGCGGCCACTGCCGGCAAGTTGCGGGTGTTCGACTTCCGGACAAGCTTCACTTTGCCCTACACCTTCTGGGCTGGAGTGATTGGCGGAACTTTTTTTACCGTCGCCAGTCACGGGACCGATCAACTGATCGTGCAACGGCTTCTCGCAGCGCGTAATGAAAAGCAATCCGTGACCGCGCTGATTTCCAGCGGCGTAGCGATTTTTCTTCAGTTTGCCCTCTTCCTGCTTCTTGGTGTAATGCTTTGGGCGTTTTATCGAACGCCCTCGGCTAGTTTCGGCAAGTCCGACTACATCTATCCCAGGTTTATCGTCAATCAGTTGCCGCACGGAATCTCCGGCCTGCTGATTGCCGCCATCCTGGCAGCTGCCATGTCGAACCTGAGCGCAGCACTCAATTCGTTGTCTTCCAGTTCGATTATGGATTTCTATCTTCGTTTCCGGCCGGAGGTCGACGAACAGCAACGCATGCTCCTGTCGCGGCTCTCGACGGTCATTTGGGCGGCAGTGTTGTTTGCGCTCGCCATCGTAGCGTTGCGTAAAGCCGGACGTGTCGTCGAGGTGGGTTTGCAGATCGCCTCGGTAGCGTATGGCGCCCTGCTGGGAGTGTTCCTGCTCGGCGTTCTCACGCGGCGCGCCAATCAATCCGGAGCAATGTTAGGGATGGCTTGCGGATTTGCAGCGGAATTGTACCTATGGCGGTGGACCCACGTGCCCTGGACATGGTGGGTCATGATCGGCACGGCGGTGACGTTTGTCGTGGGATACGCGGGCAGCATGGCGACGTCCGCTGGAAAGGCAACCAGCTAAACTGCGCAGACCGGCGCGTGCCGAGAATGCAAAGAGAACCATGAGCGACGTTTCACTTTCACTGGGCCGTGACCATCCTGAGCTTTCTCGCGATCTTGGGGTGAGCCAGGCTACATCGGTTGTGGTGGGAACCATCATTGGCAGCGGAATATTTCTCGTTCCCGCAGAGATGATGCAAGCGGTTGGCTCGGCCGGCCTGGTTTACCTGGCGTGGCTGGTCGGCGGCGCGCTCTCATTCTTTGGAGCCCTCACCTACGCCGAGTTAGGCGCCATGAAACCGCAGGCCGGCGGTGAGTATGTGTATGTGCGCGACGCCTACGGTCCGTTGGCCGGATTTCTTTATGCCTGGACCTGGTTCATCGTCGCCAAGCCTGGCACGATCGCCACGGTCACGACGGGGCTGGTGCGGATATTGGGTACATTTCCCATCTTCTCCTTTCTTCCGCACGACGCACTCTCCTTTCCTTTCGCCATCACCTGGGGCCAGATCATTGCGATTGCGGCAGCGATCTTAATCTCGTTCCTCAACTATCTCGGAGTCAAGAAAGCAGGAGAATTCCAGCTTGTATTCACGATCCTGAAGGTCGTCATCATTCTTGGCATCGTCGCCGTGTGCTTCGGCGCCGCCTCTGGCACCTGGGCACACTTTGCCGGACGCTACGCTGGGGCTAAGGGCGGAATTGCCGGCTTCATGGCGGCTTTAGTGGCGGCCCTCTGGGCCTATGACGGATGGAACGATCTCAACATGGTAGCAGGGGAAGTGAAGCGGCCTGAGCGTAACATACCGGTTGCGCTCATCGTTGGCGTGGCCACAGTGGGAGCTTTATACATTTTGATGAACGCCGCGGTGCAGTATGTTCTGCCGGCAAGCGCCATCGCGGGATCTCCCCGGCCCGCGTCCGACGCAGTGGCCGCCGTCTTCGGGGGGATGGGAGGCGGCATTCTCGCCGCCAAGATCGTTTCCTTCGGCATGGCGGTTTCCATGCTGGTAACTCTGAATGGTTCGATCATGAGCGGCGCACGCGTCCCTTTTGCGGTAGCACGGGATGGCTACTTTTTTCACGCTCTCGCCGAGGTTCACCCGCGGTTTCACACGCCTGCCGTGGCGATCGCGGTGCAGGCGGCGTTATCGATTGCGCTTCTGCTGTTGGGAGGGAGTTTTCGGCAATTGTTTTCCCTCACAATTTTCGCCGAGTGGTTATTCTATATGATCGCCGGCAGCACAATTTTCGTCTTTCGCCGGCGCGATCCAGCGGCCGTTCGCCCCTACCGTGTTCTGGGATATCCTCTGGTTCCCGCCGCGTTTGTTGCCGTCGCTGCCATCCTGCTCTACTACACTTTCCGGGAGAATTGGCCCAATTCTCTGTATGGAACACTGGTTATTCTGGCTGGCATTCCGGTTTTCTCCTGGTTTTCCCGGCATCGCACCGAAGCAAGACTGCGGTAAGGCTGGCTGTGCAGCCGATTCGGAACTAATTCCGAGACTGATTTTCATCGCGTTACCTTAGGTCAAGAGCCGTGGACACGTTTACCCCCTGTCCTATCTCCCGTATCGTGAAGCTTCCAATCCCGGTCCCCTCCCTCGGCCGGGGTCCCCTTTGGAGAGAACGAATCCATGGCTATGCAGCAACGCGGGTTTCAGCTGGGTATTCTGCCCGAGCGGAAGATCGATCGCCGGGCGGTCATCACCGGCTACACGTTTGTCGTGGTGATCATCCTGATCATCATCAATATCGGATTGCTGCTGCCGGAGCATCTCCAGCTCAAGCAGTATCGCATTACGGAATTGATCCCGCTGCCGGCGATGAGGCCCGAGCCCGCGCCGATTAAGCGTACGCCTGTCAAGGCAAAGCTGTTGCCAGCCGTAAAAATTCCCGTATTCGAGCAGCCAAAACTCATTGTTCCGCGTGAGGTTCGCCACGCTGCTCCCGAAAAGGTAGAAGCTCCCAAAGTGGTGATGAACCAGTTTGCGGCACCGCAATTGAAGATAACCGCCGGCGGCGCCCGTCCTCAGTTGCTGCACGTCGGCGACTTCCAGGGTAGCTCCGTTGCTCCCACGGTGAATACAGCCGTACAGAAAGTGCAAACCGGCGGATTCGGGGATCCCAACGGACTGCAAGGAACCGGAAAACAAGGCGCGAAGCTCTATGCCGCGCAGACCGGCTCGTTCGATATGCCGGCCGGGCCGGGACAAGGTAACGGGTCGGGGGGAGCCAAAGGAATCAAAGGAACGGTGGCCAGCGCCGATTTCGGAAATGGAATCGCAACCGGTGGCAACGGCGACGGCCGCAGCAACGGACGTGGCAGCGGAGTTGCAACAGGCGGTTTCGGCTCCGAGCAGGTGGTGCATGGCGGCCCCAAGATACAAGCCGGCTCGGGCCCAACGACTACTCCAGTGGAGATCACGTTCAAGCCCAACCCGGCTTACACGGAGGAAGCTCGCAACCTGAAACTGGAGGGCGAAGTGCTCCTAGAGGTGAGTTTCAGCGCCAACGGAACCCTGCATGTGAACCGCGTGGTTCGCGGTCTGGGCCATGGCCTGGATGAGGCGGCTATCACCGCCGCTAACAAGATGCGCTTCAAACCGGCATTGCGAAACGGGCAGCCGGTGGATTCAACCGCGATTGTGCATGTGGTCTTTCAGCTCGCGTATTAAAGCAGTGCCCAGTTGCCGGTGGATGCGGTTAGGAAACGCTGGGAGATACGAAGCCTGGTTACAAATCTTGGACAGTATCTGGCAAGCGAATTGACCGGGTACTGAAAGCTGGGAAGTGACAACTGGTTTCTTGGAGAAGAGAGTCATGCGTACTAGGAATTGTTTTCTTACGGCGACGCTGCTGGTATCGTTGGGCGCCGTCGCACAGCAGCCATCCACTTCACAGCCGTCAACCCAAGCGGATGCCTCGGTGGCCACGCCAGCGCCCCAACCGGATTCGGCGTCGCAGGCTCATGCCTCGACCGCCCCGGCTCCTCCGGTTTCGTCGCTGCCCCAGCCGACCACCATGGACCAGGTGGTGGACCGTTTCATCGAGCGCGAGCACGGACTGATCAAGGCGCTTTCCGACCGCACTCCCGTGGTTGAGACCTATCTTCAGAATCTCACCGCCGACCCGCAGCTCGGTCCGGTGCCCAGCGGCGACCACTATTTTCTGGGCCGCATGGACATGGGCGAAACCGTTGACCGCAAGGACTATCTGAAGGAACAGGATAAGAACATGCAGACCCGCCTGCTGGGCGGCTTTGAGAAACTCTTCAAAGTGCAGTATCAGCCCCTGGGCTTTTCCTGGATGGTCTACGCCGACCGCAACGATTTCGATCGCCAGCATTATGACTTCCGTTATGTGCGCCGTGAATTCCTGGGGGATGTGCGTTGCCTCGTGTTCGATGTCACTCCCAAGAAAAACTCGGGCAAGGGCCGCTTTCTCGGCCGCATCTGGGTGGAAGACCAGGGCTGGAATATCGTGCGGCTGAATGGAACCTACGCTCCCGCCCCGCACAACTCCTACTTCTTCCACATGGATAGCTGGCGGTTGAACCTGATTCCCGGCTACTGGGTACCGTCTTACATCTACAGCGAAGAAGGCGACTTCAGCGCGGGCGTGAAGAACAAGCTGGCATTCAAGGCACAGACCCGCATCTGGGGCTACGACTTGAAGAAAAACGACAATGCCGACGAACTGACCCAAATCCGCGTCGATAGCGTGAAGGACGAGAGCGCTTCGGCGCAGGACGCTTCACCGCTGCAGGCCGAGC
>Ga0335076_10002597_pt1 | contig 17987 bp, 18 predicted proteins | sample Lox_Sample_25_FD_206717 | JGI IMG/M metagenome (GOLD analysis project Ga0335076, IMG submission 206717) | Soil microbial communities from Loxahatchee National Wildlife Refuge, Florida, United States - Lox_Sample_2.5 | ecosystem: Environmental > Terrestrial > Soil > Wetlands | place: USA... | reverse complement strand
GAATGAGCCGGGCGCGCGCGAGATCCGCTTCGTCGAAAACGAACGTCTCGCCCTGCTGCGCCGGCAGCACCCAGCGCTGCTCGATCCAGATGCGAAGATCCGTGTCGGCCACGCCGATCTCAGCCGCAGCCTGCTTCATCGTCAGGATCATTTCTGATCGCTGCCGCGCACGGAGTAGGGATGATGCGGCGACCATTTCTCGATGAACTCGGCCAGCGCCGGATCGATGGGATCGGGCAGCATCACCTTGAGCCGCACATACTGGTCGCCGCGCTGGCCGTTCGCCCGGTCGACGATGCCCTTGCCCCGGAGCCGCAGGATCGAACCCGTATTGGACCCGCGCGGCACCTTGAGCGAGACGGGGCCGTCGATCGTCGGCACCGTAATGGTCGCGCCCAGCGTCGCCTCCGGCAAGGTGACGGCAATCTCCATATGGACGTCGGTTCCCTTGCGCGTGAATAGCGGATGCGGCGTGACCTTGATCTCGATGTAGGCGTCGCCGGGCGTGCCGCCGCCCGTGCCGGGCATGCCCTGGCCCTTGAGACGCAGCGTCTGCCCGTCCTCGGTGCCCGGCGGGATGGTCACGTCGAGCGTCTTTCCGTCGGTCAGCGTCAGCCGTTTCTTCGCCCCGACGGCGGCCTCGACGAAATCCACCTCGGCGAGGTAGGTGACGTCGGCGCCGCGCAGGTGCATCGTCCGCTCCTGGCGGCGCTGGCGGAACAGGTTGCTGAAGAGGTCGTCGACGAAGGAATCGTCCTCGACATTGAACCCCTGATATTTCTGGCCCTCGCGACCACCGGCGTAGCTGCGATAGAAGGCGCGGTCGGGCCGCTCGGCGCCGCTGGCATCGATCTCGCCGCGGTCGAAGCGGGCGCGCTTGTCTACGTCCGAGAGCAGGTCGTAGGCGACCGAGACCTCCTTGAACTGCTGCTCGACCCGCTTGTTCCCGGGATTGAGGTCCGGATGCAGCTTCTTGGCCAGCTTCCGGTACGCCTTCTTGATGTCGTCCGGGCTGGCATTCTGCGGCACGCCGAGGATTTCGTAGGGGCTCCGCATGACGCGGCGTCTTGCCTCTCTTGCATGAATTCGGCCGGCATCGGGCCCTGCGGCCGCGCCTGCCGGTGTCGTAGGAACGATTTACACCGGTGGATTATTGCACATCGGGAGGCTGCCGGTGCAAATAGGCGACTCGCGTCCCCAAATCAAGAGCAGGCGCCGCGGTTGCGGCGAGCCGAGGAAAGGGCCAGTTGCGCATGGAGGGCGATATCCAGGATCCCTATGCGGTGTTCGACGAGTGGTACAAGGCGGCCTCCGAAAAGGAGCCGCATGAACCCAACGCCGTGGCGCTGGCCACGGTCGACGCTGGCGGGATGCCGTCGGTCCGCATGGTCCTGCTCAAAGGCGTCGATCCGCGCGGCTTCGTCTTCTATACGAACTATGAGAGCCGCAAGGGCACGCAGCTGCTGGCCAACCCCAAGGCCGCGCTCGGCTTCCACTGGAAGTCGCTGAAACGCCAGGTGCGGATCGAGGGCGCCGTCGAGCAAGTGACGCCGGAGGAAGCCGACGCCTATTTCGCGACGCGGGCGCGCACGAGCCAGATCGGCGCCTGGGCATCGCAGCAGTCGCGGCCCCTCGAGGGCCGGCTCGAGCTGGAGAAGCGCGTGGCGCTCTACACCGCCAAGTTCGGCATCGGCAAGGTGCCGCGTCCCCCGCATTGGTCCGGGTTCCGCGTCCTGCCGGAGCGCATCGAGTTTTGGGAGGATCGGCCGTTCCGTTTGCATGACCGCGTGGTCTATCATCGCGAGGGAGATCGCTGGTGGACGGAAAGGCTCTATCCCTGAGAGGCGCCGGATGACCATGATTCCCGACCGCGCAGCCGCCGCGCCGGCATCGGTTTCGCGGACCGAGGCGGACCAGCTCATGCGGTGGGCGACCTACGCCTCGGTCGGAACGGCCCTGCTGCTCATCGCCGCCAAGGTCTTCGCCTATCTTGTGACCGATTCGGTCAGCCTGCTCTCGACGCTGCTCGATTCGCTGCTCGACGCCGCCGCCTCGCTGGTGAATCTGGTGGCGGTGCGGCAGTCGCTGGTGCCGGCCGACCGCGAGCATCGCTTCGGCCACGGCAAGGCCGAACCGCTGGCGGCACTCGGCCAGTCCACGTTCATCGCGGGGTCGGCCGTCTTTCTCATCGTCCAGGCCGCCGGCCGCCTGATTTCGCCGCACCCGCTCGAGCATACCGAGGTGGGCATCGCGGTCATGGCCGTTTCGATCGTCGTGACGCTGGCGCTGGTCATCTTTCAGCGCACCGTGATCCGGCGCACCGGTTCGCTCGCCATCAAGGCAGACTCCCTGCACTATGCGAGCGATCTCGTCGTCAATGCCAGCGTCGTCGTCGCCCTTGTCCTCGCCTCCGTCTACGGCTGGCGGCGGGCGGACCCGATCTTCGGCATCGGCATCTCCGCCTACATCCTCTACACGGCATGGCAGATCGCACACCATGCCCTGGACATGCTCATGGACCGTGAGCTGCCGGACGCGGAGCGCAAGCGGATTCGGGCGATCGCCACGGCCAATCCCGGCGTCCTCGCCGTCCACGACCTACGAACGCGGACGGCCGGCCGGACGATTTTCGTCCAGCTGCACCTGGAGGTCGACGGCAGCCTGACGCTGCTGCAGGCGCACGAGATTGCCGACGCCGTCGAGGCGGAGATCCAGGCGGCTTTTCCGGATGCCGAGATCATCATCCACGAGGATCCGGCCGGCATCGCCGAACGACGGCAGGTGTTTCGCTGAGGGCCGCGGACGGGCGTTGCGTGCGGTCCTTTGATTTGCGTCAATGCGATTGCGGTGCAGGGAGGCGTTCAAGGGAAGCGCGTAGGACCGATGTCCTGAAGACGCGCCGGGAGAGGAGGCTCAGATGGCGATCAAGACGATCCTCGCTTTGGCCGATGGCGGCAACGGCACGGCGGCGACCTTGCAATCCGCCGTCGCGGTGGCGCGCCGCTTCGGCGCCGATCTCGATGTCCTGCATGTGCGCGCCGACGTCGAGACCATGGTGCCGGTCATCGGCGAGGGCATGTCCGGCGCCATGGTCGAGCAGATGATGGGCGCCATGGCGCAGACGGTGGAGTCGCGGGCGGCCAAGGCGCGCGCCGCCTATCAGCAGGTCTGCGCGGCCGCCGACGTCAAGACGGTGTGGCGCGAGAGCACCGGCCGCGAGACCGACATCGTGGCCTCGGCGGGCCGGCTCACCGACCTCATCATCATCGGGCGACCCAGCGCGGAAACCGAGACGCCGCTGGGGGCGACGCTCGATGCCGCGCTCTTCGATACGGGGCGGCCGGTGCTGGTGGCGCCGGCGGCGAGCCCGCCGACGATCGGCAGCCGCGTCATCGTCGCCTGGAACGGCAGCGCCCAGGCGGCGCGCGTCGTTTCCGGCGCGATGGCATTCCTGCGCCAGGCCGGGCAGGTGACGGTCGTCACGGTGGGCGAGATCGGCCGCAGCCCGTCGGCGACCGACCTTCTCGCTTATCTGGGTCGCCACGAGGTCCGTGCCACGCATGAGGCGCTCGCCGCAGATCACGCGCCCGTCGGCGCCACGCTGCTCAAGCACGCGAAGCAGAGCGGGGCGGACCTGCTGGTCATGGGCGCCTACGGCCACAGCCGCCTGCGCGAGATGATCCTGGGCGGCGCCACCCGCGACGTGCTCGGCGTGGCGGACGTCCCGCTGCTGATGGCGCATTGAGTCGCGCCGCAGCGAGCGCATCGCGGGCTGGCGTGGCGGCGCGGTTCGGCTACACTCGCGGCCCATGTCCGACGACCGCAAGACTCTGATCCTGACCGGCGCGAGCCGCGGGATCGGCCATGCCACCGTGCAGCGTTTCAGCGACGAGGGCTGGCGCGTCATCACCTGCAGCCGCGAGGACGTGCCGGCCGAGTGCAAGCGCGACCCGAACTGGACGCACCACATCGTCGCGGACCTGGCCGATGCCGGCAGCCTCGAGCACTTCGTCGCCGAGGCCAGTCAGCTTGTCGGCAACGGATCGCTGCATGCGCTGGTGAACAATGCGGCGATCTCGCCGAAGACGACGTTCAAAGAGCGGCTCGGCTGCCTCAACGGCGACGTGCGGGCCTGGCGCGACGTCTTCGAGCTGAACTTTTTCGCGCCGCTCGGACTCGCCCGTGGCTTCGCCCAGCCGCTGCATCGCGGGCGCGGGTCCATCGTCAACATCACCTCGATCGCCGGCCACGCCATCCATCCTTTTGCGGGCTCGGCCTACAGCACGTCCAAGGCGGCACTGTCGGCGCTCACGCGCGAGCTTGCGGTCGAGTTCGCCGACCTCGGCGTGCGCGTCAATGCGGTGGCGCCCGGCGAAATCGAGACGGCCATGATCGGGCCGGAATATGAGTCGCTGATCCCCCGCATCCCCATGCATCGCATGGGCAAGCCGGAGGAGGTGGCGGCGGCCGTCTATCGCCTGTGCACGGCCGACTTCGGCTATGTGACGGGCACCGAGATCTTCGTCACCGGCGGCCAGCACCTGTTTTGAGATATCCGTTCCGCGAAGGCGGGGCTTCCCGTTCGTGATTGGGTCATGCCATTTTTGATTCCCCCGCGAAAGCGGGGGTCCAGGGGAGGCGACGTGCGGTAGCCCTGGGCCCCGCTTTCGCGGGGGAATCAAGCCGAAACGAAGGGATCGGCAGGAAGCGACCCGTGGTCTTGGTCGCTGGTGCGGCTCATGTCTCCGGCGATTGCGGCAGGCCGTCGGTGATCAGCCACCAGGGAATCTTCGACGCGACGCAGATGTGCCGCTCCGCGCCCGGCGGTTGGGCCGGATGCGCGCCACCGTCGAGCGTACCGATGGTGTAGAATCGGACGTCCGGCAGCGACGCCACGTCGCTGTAGAGGTGGCTGCCGCAGCGTTTGCAAAAGTAGCGGCTGCAGCCTGGCGAGCTGTCGTACCGGGTGAGCCGGTCAGAGCCTCGTTCGATCACGAATGCCTGCGGCTTGACGAGCGCGAAGCTGGCGAAGGCGGCGCCGTGGATGCGCCGGCAGATCGAGCAGTGACAGTGGCACAGCTCCTGCGCGGGAGCGTGGACGCTATACCGGATCGGCCCGCAGTGGCACCCACCGCGGCGGAGGAAGTCCGTCATCGATCGGATAAAGCGGCGGCCGCCTACAGGCGATCGCCGAGATTGCGGAACCAGCGCAGGCGCGCCTGCACCTGCTCGATGTCGTGGTCGAGCCAGTCGACGAGGTGGCCGGCCCGGTCGGCGTAGTGGCGGCGCAGATCGGTCAGGCGGGCGAGTTCGCGCTCGCAGATCTCCGCCAGCAGTTCGGCCTGCAGCTTCTGCGCCGGGGAGTCGAGCAGATGCAGGAAGCGCAGCTTGAGGGCGATGACCAGCTTGTTGAACTCGCCCAGCGGCCCGCGCAGGTTGGCGGCCAGCAGGCGCACCAGCTCCTGCCGGCCGAGATCGGTGATGCGCAGCACCATGGCGGGGCCGGATCCCGCGGATGCGTCGACCAGGCCCTCGACCCTGAGGACTTCGATCGGCGGGCCGATGAGGTCGAGCGACGGCCCGACGATGCGGCCGGTGAAATGCCGCACCTCGTCCGCCAGGGCCGCATAGGACCGCTCGCCCTCGCTCAACAGCCCGAGGGCGGCGAGGCGCACGGCCTCGGTCGGGATCAGGCTGTTGTCCTTGTACATGGTCGATGCACTCGCGACGGTCCGGGGGAACATAATCGCTCGGGCCGGTAAAATCCATCCTAAGGACGGATACCGGGCCGTGACGGTTAAGATGCCGGGGTCAGTTGCGGATGCCGCGCAAGCGCTCGGAACGGCGGCGCAGCAGCTCCACGGTCGTCAGCATGATCACCGCGAACAGGATGAGCAGGGTCGCCGCCGCCGTGATGGTCGGGCTGATCATCTCACGGATGCCGCTGAACATCTGCTTCGGCAGCGTGCGCTGCTCCGGCCCGGCCAGGAACAGCACGACCACCGATTCGTCGAACGACGTCACGCACGCAAACAAGGCCCCGGAGACGACACCCGGCAGGATGAGCGGCAGGATCACCTTGAAGAACACCGTCGTCGGTGGCGCCCCGAGGCTGGCGCCGGCGCGGACCAGGCTGTAGTCGAAGCCGGAGAGCGTCGCCGTCACCACGATGACGACGAACGGCGTCGCCAGCGCCGTGTGGGCAAGGATGAGCCCGGGGAGCGAGTTCGACACCCCGATCCGCGTATAGAAGAAGTACATGCCGACGGCGCTGATGATGAGCGGCACCACCATGGGCGAGATCAGCAGGCTCATGAAGACTTCGCGATAGGGGAAATTGCTGCGGCTGAGGCCCAGGGCCGCCAGCGTGCCGAGCGCTGTCGCCAGCGTCGTGACGGCCGCGGCGACGACGATGCTGTTCCGCAAGGCCAGCGTCCAGCGGTCGTTGGTGAAGAAGTCGATGTACCACTGCAGGGAGAAGCCCGGCATCGGATAGGTGAAGAAGGACTCGGCGTTGAACGACAGCGGCATGATCACCAGGATCGGCGCTATCAGGAACAGCAGCACGGCCCCGCAGACGACCCGGTGCGTGTAGTACCAGGCGCGCTCGGCCGGCGTTGCATAAGGGGCCATCGCCATCGGATCACCCGAACTTCATCTTGTCGACGCCGACGAGGCGGTTGTAGACGAAGAAGAGGATCATCGTCGCCACCAGCAGGATCGTCCCCAGCGCCGATGCCTTGCCCCAGTTGTTCTCCTGGTTGATGGCGAGCGCCACGAAGCCGCTCACCATCTGGTCGGTGGGGCCGCCGACAAGCGCCGGCGTGATGTAGTACCCGAGCGACAGGATGAACGTCAGCAGGCAGCCGGCCGCGATGCCCGGCACCGTCTGCGGGAAGTACACGCGCCAGAAGGCGTAGAACGGCCCGGCGCCTAGCGAGCGCGCGGCACGCACATGGCTCGGCGGAATCGTCTTCATGACGCTGTAGATCGGCAGCAGTGTGAACGGAAGCTGGATGTGGGTCATGGCGACGACCGTCCCGAAGCGGCTGAGGATCAGCCGCAGCGGGTGATCGGTCAGATGCAGGAACTGCAGCAGGTCGTTGATGACGCCGTTGTCGAGCAGCAGCACGAACCAGGCGGTCGTCCGCACCAGCAACGACGTCCAGAACGGCAGCAGCACGAGGATCATCAGGAGATTGCTGGTCTTGGTCGGCAGCGACGCCAGCAGGTAGGCGACGGGAAAGCCGAGCACCAGCGTCGTCAGGGTGACCAGCAGGGAGATCCAGAAGGTGCGCACGAAGATGGCCATGTAGACGGCCTGGCTCGGGTCGACGGCGACGGTGGTCGAGAGCACCACGAACCAGCCGAGGCAGGCGATGGCGCCGCCCAGGAAGTAGGGCGCCGCGGGCCGCCACGCCGGGTGCGCATAGCCCAAGAAGCAGCTGAGTCCCGCGAGGACGCCCGCCGCGGCGACGCCGTAGCGCGCGAAGGCGTCCGGCTGCTGGATCGAAATCAGGAACAGCACGGCAAGTGTGCCGGCGAAGAGATAGGGCGCGGCGCCCGCGCCGCGGCTGCCGAACTGGCAAACGGCAAAGGCGCCGGCGAAACCGGCAAGAAGGATGAGGAACGCGGGGCTGAGATCCATCGACGTCGCCGGATTGCGCTCGGCGTTGCTGGCGTAGGGCCAGGTGCGGTCGAGCACCGTCATCAGGTAGAGCGGCGTGAAGCGGCTTCCCGCCTGCCGCAGCGCGAGCCAGGTTTCCGTCTGACCCCAGGCAGGCTCGATCGCGATCACCGCCTCCTTGTAGGGGCCGGCCTCGAGCTTATCGACCTTACGGGCGGTGACGATGACCTTGCTGCGAATGCCCGACAGGACGTAGTTCAGGCGCTTGCCGATCAGCGGGGCGGACTTGTCCTTCTGCGCCTGCTTGAGATCGCCGACGAGGGCGGCGAAGACCGTCTCGTCGGGAACGTCCTGCCCGCTCCAAGTCGCCAAGGCCGCCATCGTCTGTGGGAGTTCGCCGCCGATGTATTCGGGGTCATCGATCCCGTTCTGCAGCATCGCCACGATCGGGCGGACGAACGAGATGAGGATGAAGAGGAAGAGCGGCAGCACCAGCCCGACGGCGCGGAGCTTCCGCGCCCGCTCCACCCGCTGCAGCCTCGCCTTCAGCGGCGTGCCGTCCGCCGTACGAACGATGTCACTGCTGGTGGCGACGACCATGGGCTATGCGCCGGCGAAGCGGGGAGGGAGCGCGGCTCCCTCCCCGGTACGCGTTACTGGGCGAGCCACGCGTTGAAGCGCGTGCGCAGCTCTTCGCCCTTGTCGGCCCAGAACTGCGGGTCGACGATCAGAGCGGTCTTCATGTTATCCGGCGCCGTCGGCAGGTTCGGCAGCACGTCCGGATCGACATTGGGGATCGCGTCCTTGTTGGCCGGCCCGTAGGAGATGTACTTGGTCTGGTTGGCCATCGGGCCGGGCTGGCTGGAATAGGTGATGAACTTGTAGGCGAGGTCGACGCGCGGCCCGCCCTTCGGGATCGACCACCAATCCCAGTCGAAGCCCTGCGCGTCCCACACGATCTTGAAGGGCTTCTTGTCCTTCTGGACCGCGTTGAAGATACGCCCGTTCCAGGCCGAGGTGATCACGACCTGGCCGTCGGCGAGGAGCTGCGGCGGCTGCGCGCCGGCCTCCCACCACACGGTCTGGCTCTTGATCGTGTCAAGCTTCTTGAAGGCGCGATCGACGCCCTCCGGCGTGCCCAGGACCTTGTACACGTCGGCGATGGCGACGCCGTCGGCGATCAATGCCCATTCGAGGTTCACGAAGGGGTTCTTCTGCAGCCCGCGCTTGCCCGGGAACTTCTGCAGGTCGAACAGGTCCTTGATCGAGGTCGGCCCCGGATTGAGCTTGGTGGTGTCGTAGGCGATCACCGTCGCATAGACGATGTTGGGAACCGCGCAGTCCTGCAGATCTCCGCCGATGAACTTCGAGCGGTCGAGTCCGAGCTTCTTCCAGTCGATCGTCTCGAGGATGCCCTCGGCGCAGGCGGCCAGCGCCGTCTGCGTGTCGATGTCGATCACGTCCCAGGTGACGCTCTTCGACTCGACCATGGCGCGGATCTTGGCGATCTCGCCGTTATACTCCTCCTCGGTGATCTTCGTGCTGGTGTCCTTGGCGAACGGCTTGAAGAAGGCTTCGCGCTGGCTTTCCTGATAGGCCCCGCCCCAGGACACCACGTTCAGCTGATCCTCGGCCGCCGCCGGTGTGGCGGCGGACAGGCCGACGGCGGCGACGCCCGCCATCAGCAGGCCGGAAAGGCCCAATTCGATCCTCATAACTCTCTGTCTCCCTGTTGTGCCGGCTTCGCCGGCGGTTGCAGTTCTCCCCGCGCCATTCATGCCTCCCCTCGCGCGCAGACAGGCCGGCGGGCAAGCCTGTCAGAACGCGTCAAGCGCCCGGCAATCCTCCTTCCGCCACCCGACCGAGATGGTCGAACCGGGGGCGAGCGCCGGAACGCCTTCGGCATTCGGCACCTTGATGACGAAGTCCTTGTTGCCGCACACCGAGGCGCGTACCCGCGTGTGGTCGCCGAGATAGATCAGCTCCTCGACGCGGGCCGAGAACACATTGGCGCAGGCGCCGTTCGTCGGGTTCAACCGCACCCGCTCCGGGCGCAGCGACAGCGTGGTCGGCGCCCCGACGCCCTCGACCCTGATGGGCAACGCCTGGATCTTGCCGCCGCCGTCGACCTCGACCTGGCAGGCGGTGCCGTTGACGGAAACGACCCGGCCCTTGAGCCGGTTGTTCTCGCCGATGAACTGCGCCACGAAGGAGTTCTGCGGCCGCTCGTAGAGGTCGTCCGGCGTCGCCAGCTGCTGGATGGCGCCGTCGTTGAAGACCGCGATGCGGTCGGACATCGTCAGCGCCTCGCTCTGGTCGTGCGTCACATAGACGACGGTCACGCCGAGGTTGCGGTGGATGTGCTTGATCTCCAGCTGCATCTGCTCGCGCAGCTGCTTGTCGAGGGCGCCCAGCGGCTCGTCCATCAGCACCAGCTTGGGTTCGAACACCAGGGCGCGGGCGAGCGCCACGCGCTGCTGCTGCCCGCCGGAGAGCTGGCCCGGCCGCCGGTGGATGAACCCGGACAGCTGCACCATGTCGAGCGCCCGCTTGATCTTCGCCTCGATCTCGGGCTTCGCGACCTTGCGGACCTCGAGCGGGAAGGCGAGGTTCTCCGCGACCGTCATGTGCGGGAACAGCGCATAGTTCTGGAACACCATGCCGATGTTCCGCTTGTGCGGCGGCATGTTGTCGATGGGATTTCCGTCCAGGTAGATGCGGCCATGGGTCGGCACTTCGAAGCCGGCCAGCATGAGCAGCGTCGTCGTCTTGCCGGAGCCCGAGGGCCCCAACATGGTCAAGAACTCGCCGGCCCGAATGTTCAGATTCAGGTCTTTGACGACGAGCGTCTCGCCGTCATAGCTCTTCTGGACCGCGGTGAACTGGACGTAGTTCTCTTGTCCCGTCGCCATCCCTTTCCCGTGAGGCCTCGTTCCCTGCGCCGCGGATTTTCGTTGCTCTTTTCACGCTCTCGGCGGCTCCGCCACCGCCCTGTCACACTCTTCTATAGGTCATCACCAAACGGAAATGGAGTCAATTTTTGCACTGCGGGAGGAATCGCCGCACCCCCTCAGCGGCGGATGATGTTGTGGGCCGGACCGTAGGGGAACTTGGTGAGGTTCTCGTTGCCGCCCGGGGTGATGACGAGGATGTCGTGCTCGCGATAGCCGCCGGCGCCCGGCAGCCCCTCGGGCACCATGATCATCGGCTCCATGGACACCACCATGTCGGGCTCGAGCACGGTCACGATGTCCTCGCGCAGTTCCAGACCGGCCTCGCGGCCGTAATAGTGGCAGAGGACGCCGAACGAGTGGCCGTAGCCGAATGTCCGGTACTTCAGCAGGTCGTGTTCCCGGTAGATCTCGTTCAGCGCCCGCGCCACGTCGCAGCAGCGCACGCCGGGCATAAGGAGCTTCTTGCCGGCGTCATGGACGCTGCAGTTGATTTCCCACAGGCGCAGGTGCGCGTCTGAGGCCTCGCGGCAGAACAGGGTGCGTTCGAGAGCGGTGTAGTACCCGGCGATCATCGGAAAGCAGTTCAGGCTCAAGATGTCGCCGCCGCGGATTTTGCGCGAAGTGACCGGGTTGTGCGCGCCGTCGGTATTGATGCCCGACTGAAACCAAGTCCAGGTGTCCATCAGTTCGGCGTGGGGAAAGGTCCGTGCGATTTCCCGTACCATGGCCTGTGTCGAGTGCAGTGCCACCTCGTGCTCCGGCACGCCTTCGCCGATCGCCTCGGCGCAGGCCCGGCCGCCGATATCGGCGATCCGTGCCCCTTGCCGGATGTGCGCGATTTCCTCCTTGGACTTGACCATGCGCAAGCGCATGCAGGCGGCGGCGATATCAGTGAACTTCGAGCCGGGCAGAGCCGCCTTCAGCTTCTTCATGTTCTGCAGGTTGAGGTGGTCGAGCTCGACGCCGACGGTGCCGCCGTCCTTGATCAGCTTCTGCACGGCGCGGAAGTAGTTGTCGCGCTGCCAGTCCGTATAGACGATGTTGTCGCCGAATGTGCGGCGCCAGGGCTGCCCGGCGTCGATGTTGGCAGAGATCGAGGTGGCCTTCCGCTGGCTCACCGCGAGGCCATACGGACGGCCAAACGACGTGTAGAGGAAGTCACTGTAGTAGTTCACGTTGTGATACGAGGTGAACAGCACATGGTCGATTCCGGTGGCGGCCATGTGCCGGCGCAGCTTGCTGAGGCGCCCCTCCATCTCGGCCGCCGAAAAGGTTCCCTGAACCTTCTCGCCATTGCGAATGACCTTGAGGTCGGGCAGGTCGGCGCCACCAGCCGACGACGGCTTCTTCGCCAGGCCCGCCCGCCCGGCGCCTCCGACATTCCCCGTCCTTGCCGGTCGCTTTCTCGCCCTTGCCGCGCGCATGTCGTGTCTCCCTTGCCGCTGGATCGCAAGCTAGCGCTTGCCGCTCGAATAAGGAAAATTGATAATCTTGATCTCTGGATTTGTGCGGCAAATGGGGGTCCGATGCGCAACATTCCCATGGACCTGCTGCGGACGCTGGCAACCGTCGCCGAGTGCGGCAGCGTGACGCGAACCGCGTCTCTGCTCGGCCGGTCGCAGCCGGCGACGAGCCTGCAGATGCGGCGCCTCGAGGAACTCGTTGGCCTGAACCTCTTTCGCTGGGACGGCCGGCAGATGCGGCTGACGGAGCCGGGGGAGACCTTGTTGGATTACGCTCGGCGTATCCTGCTGCTGAACGACGAGGCGCTCGGCAGCCTGACGCGTCCGCTGCTGGCCGGCCACGTCAGGGTCGGCACGCCGAACGACTTCGCCATCTCATTCCTCCCGCGCATACTGGGTCGGTTCGCGGCCCGCCACCCGAACGTGACGCTCGATGTGACCTGCGATCTGAGCGTCAACCTGATCGAGCATTTCCGCAGAGGCCGCTCCGACCTCGACATCGTCTTGGCCATGCACGGTGAGGACTCGATGGCCGGCGCGGCCCGCCAGTGGTCGGAGAGGCTGGTATGGGTCGCCGACCCGGCAACCTCTGTCCATCTGCGGCGGCCGCTGCCTCTGGTTGTCTACCCCGAAGGCTGCATCTATCGGCGCCGGATCGGCCAGGCCCTCGACCGGGCGGGCGTGCCCTGGCGCGTCGTCTACTGCAGCCCGAGCCTCGCCGGGTTGCAGGCTGCGATTGTCGCGGGTCTCGGCGTCACGGTCCTCGCCCGCACCACGGTGCCGGAGGGCCTTGCCGTGCTCGAGCCTGGCCGGGCGCTACCGCCGCTGGCCGATGTTTCGATCGGCCTTCACCGTCGGCGGGCGCGGCTGTCCGTCGCTGCCGCCCGGCTGGTTGATTTCATCGGCGAGAGTCTGGACGAGATGCCTCTGTTCGCCACCGGTCCGGCCGCCGCGCGGCGGGCAATCGCCGATCAGTAGGCCGGTCAGGCCCGATCGGCCGGGGATCACGCGGCGGCGCGCAGGCCGAGGCGGCGCCAGACGTCGACCAAGCCGTCGATGAGCGCCGCCATGGTGGCGTCGTCGTGCAGCGGCGTCGGCGTCAGGCGCAGGCGCTCGCTGCCCCGCGGCACGGTCGGGTAGTTCACCGGCTGCGCGTAGAGACGATGTCGGGCGAGCAGTTCGTCGCTCGCCTGCTTGCAGCGATGGGCGTCGCCGACCAACAACGGCACGATGTGGCTGGCCGACGGCATGACCGGCAGGCCGGCGGCGCCGAGCATCCGCTTCAGGCGCGCCGCCCGCTCCTGGTGGCGGGCACGCAGGTCCGGATGGGTCTTGAGGTAGCGCACGCTCGCCAGCGCCCCGGCGGCAAGGGCCGGCGGCAGCGCCGTTGTGAAGATGAACCCGGGCGCCGTGCTGCGCACCGCATCGACCAGCGCCGCCGAGCCGGCGATGTAGCCGCCGACGACGCCGACAGCCTTGGCGAGCGTGCCCTGGATCACCGTCAGGCGGTGGGCCACGCCATCGCGCTCCGCAACGCCGCCGCCACGGTCGCCATAGAGGCCGACGGCATGCACCTCGTCCAGATAGGTCATGGCGCCGTGCCGCTCGGCCACGTCGCAGATGTCCGCGATCGGGGCGATGTCGCCGTCCATCGAATAGACCGACTCGAAGGCGACCAGCTTCGGCCGGTCGGCCGGTGCGGCCCGTAGCAGGCGCGTGAGGTCGTCGACGTCGTTGTGGCGGAAGATGTGCTTCTCGACGCCGGCGGCGCGGATGCCCTGGATCATGGAGGCGTGGTTCCGGGCGTCCGAGAAGATGATGCAGCCGGGTAGCAGGCGGGCGAGGGTGCTGAGCGTGGCTTCGTTGGCGACATAGCCGGAGCTGAACAGGAGGGCGGCCGCCTTGCCGTGCCAGTCGGCGAGTTCGCGCTCGAGCAGCACATGATGGTGGTTGGTGCCGGAGATGTTGCGTGTGCCGCCGGCGCCGGCGCCGCACTGCGCGAGGGCGCCGATCATGGCAGCGACGACTTCGGGATGCTGGCCCATGCCGAGATAGTCGTTGCTGCACCAGACGACGACCTCTTCGGTCTCGCCGGGGCGTCCCGGGACATGCCGGAGGGCGAGGGGGAAGCGGCCGGCGCAGCGCTCGAGGTCGGCGAAAATCCGGTAGCGCCCTTCCGCCTTCAGGGCTTCCACCGCGCTCTGGAACAGGCGCTCATGGTCCATGCTGCCCTCCCTCGCGATGTTACGGCCGGTCCGCGCCCGCGGATGCATGCATGGCCGGCGCGGGCAATGACATGCGGCAAGCCGCCGCGCTACACCGGGGCGGCAAAAGTTGGTCCGTCGGCCGTTCTCCTCAGGCGGCGGCTAAGCCCTGCTGACGCACCCAGGCGTGGGTCTCGTCGAGCGCCTTGCTGAAGCGCGCCAGCATGTCGCCGATCTGCGCCTCGTTGATGATCAGCGGCGGGCAGAAGCCGATGCTGTCGCCCATCGCGCGGATCAGCAGGCCATGGCCCTGCGCGCATTTTGCCGTATAGGCGCCGACGCCCATGGTAGGGTCGAAGGCCTCTTTCGTGCGCTTGTCCTTCACCAGCTCGATGCCGCCGATGAGGCCGATGCCGCGCACCTCGCCGACGAGCGGATGGCCGGCGAACTTGCGCAGGCCGTTCTGCAGCGCCGGCGCCACGCGGCGCACCTGCGAGAGGATGTCGCGCTCCTCGTAGATTTTCAGCGCCTCGACCGCGACGGCGGCGCTCACGGGATGCCCGCCATAAGTGTAGCCGTGGCCGAAGGTGCCGATCTTGGCGCTGTTGTCGCGCAGCGCGCAGTAGACCTTCTCGTTGAGCATCAGCGCGGAGATCGGCAGGTAGCCGGATGATAGCGCCTTGGCCATGGTCATGATGTCCGGCGCGATCTTGAAGGTCTCGCTGCCGAACATGTTGCCGGTGCGCCCGAAGCCGCAGATGACTTCGTCGGCGACGAAGAGCACGTCGTACTTCCGCAGGACGGCCTGGATCTTCTCGAAGTAGGTCTTCGGCGGGAGCAGCACGCCGCCGGCGCCCATGATCGGTTCGGCGAAGAAGGCGGCGACCGTGTCCGGCCCTTCGGCCAGGATCAACTTCTCCAGGTTGGCGGCGCAGCGGGTGGCGAATTCTTCCTCGCTCTCGCCGGGGTTGGCGAAGCGGTAGTGGTGCGGGCAGTCCGTGTGCAGGAAGCCCGGCAGCGGGATGTCGAAATCGCGCTGGAACGTCGGCAGGCCCATCAGGCTCGCCGCCGCCACGGTAACGCCATGGTAGCCCTTTACGCGGCCGATGAGCTTCTTCTTCTGCGGCTTGCCGATGGCGTTGTGATAGTACCAGGCCATCTTCACGGCCGTGTCGTTGGCCTCGGAACCGGAGCCGCAGAAGAACGCGCGCGCCATCGGCACCGGTGCCAGCTTGATCAGGCGCTCGGCCAGCTCGACCGTGATCTCCGGCACCTTCTGCCCGAAGCTGTGATAGTAGGGCAGCTGCCGCATCTGCCGCGCCGCCGCCTCGACCAGCCGCTCCTCGCTGAAGCCCAGCGAGACGCACCACAGGCCTGAAAGGCCTTCGAGATACTCCTTCCCGTCCTCGTCATAGACATAGATGCCCTTGCCGCGCGCCAGCACGGTCGGTCCCTCGGCCTCCTGCTTCACGGCATTGGTATAGGGATGCAGGTGATAGGCGACATCGCGGGCGGCGGTCGAATTCGGCGTGACGGTCATCGGGTTCTCTCTGATGCGATCTGGCGAGCCGTACTATCGGGTCGGCGATGCCCGAAGTCAAAGGCAGCGGCCACGCTGCGGCAACGCAGGCCCAACGGTTAATTTGCTTTTTGGCCCGAAGGCTTGCACGCTGATGTCCTGCCCGACGGCAACGCCCGGAACGCCCGACCAATGTTCGAGAAGACCACGCTGCACGAGCTGTTTCCGACGCCCGTCTGGGTCGTCGACCTGAAGCCGGAGGCGCACGAGCCCCTCAATCGCGGGATCATCGAGGCGGTCAATGCCATGACCGGGACGCGCCCGCCGATCCGGCCCGGCGAGACCTGGCAGACCGATCCCTACATTCACAAGCTGCCGCAGTTCGCGGATCTCGGGACGGTGATCCGCGCCGCCGCCAAGGGTGCGCTCGATTTCCTCGCCGTCGAGTATCAGGCGTTCGAGATCACGGGCTGCTGGGTGAACATCAACCCGAAGGGCGGCCTCAACACGCGGCACACCCACCCGAACAACTTCCTCTCCGGCACCTATTACGTGCAGGTGCCGGCGGGCGCCAACCGCATCGTCTTCGACGATCCGCGCCCGCAGGCCATGACGATGCTGCCGCGCATGAAGAAGTACAACAGGTTCGTCGGCAACGAGATCGGCGTCGAGGTGCAGGCCGGCCGCCTCGTCCTGTTCCCGGCTTGGCTGTCGCACGGCGTGCCCGCCAATCCGGACGAGCGCGAGCGCATCTCCGTCAGCTTCAATATCATGTTCTCCGCCTACACGGAGACCATGAGCCGCCCGCTCTGGCGCGGCACGGTCGGCCCGCGCATCGACTGACATCCGGCGTCGATCTTCGGCTATCATCGGGCCGGCGACGCGTCGTCACGGCAACCGGCGGGAGGTGAGCGCGATGAAGCTGCAATACACGGTCGGCATGACCGTCAATCGCAAGGCCGATCACGTCAACATCGAGGCGGAGGACGCCCTCATGGCCGCCTTGAAGGTCAAGCTGGAGAAGCCGACCGCGCGGATCAACTATGTGCGGCCGAAGAACCGGCGCGGCGACCGCCGGCATCCGTCCCACGACATCGCCGAGCTGCCGGAGTAGACCGCCCCGACTATGCGCGCGGGTCGAGCGCGTCCTGCAGGCCGTCGCCGAGGAAGTTGCAGCAGATCACCGTCACGAAGATCATCAACCCCGGCCACACCGCAAGCGCCGGCGCCGACCAGATGAGGTCCTGGGCGTTGGTCAGCATGTTACCCCAGCTCGCCATCGGCGGCTGGATGCCGAGCCCGAGGAAGCTGAGCACCGATTCCAGCAGGATGATGCTGCCGACCGACAGCGTCGTCGATACTACGATCGGTCCCATGACGTTGGGCAGGATGTGGACGAACATGACGCGCGGCGGCCGCGCGCCGAGCGCGACCGCTGCCCGCACGAACTCGCGCTCGCGCACCGAGAGCGTCGCGCCGCGCACCAGTCGCGCCGCCGTTGTCCAGCCGACGAGGGCGATGATGGCGGCGATACGCCAGAAGCTCAGCATCGGCGACTGCGCCCAATCGGCCGGCAGGCCCAGCTTGGTCACGTCGACGGCCGCCAGCACGATCAGCAGCGGCAGCTTCGGCAGCGCGATGATCCCGTCGGTGATGCGCATCAGCAGCGCGTCGACGCCGCCGCCGAAATAGCCGGCCACGAGACCGACCGCGGTTCCGATCACGGCGGCGCCCACCGCGACGACCAGCCCGATGCCGATGGAGACGCGGCCGCCTTCGAGCAGGCGCAGCAGCAGGTCGCGGCCGAGATCGTCGGTGCCGAGCGGGTGCGCCGCCGAGGGACCCTGCATGCGGCTCAACAGGTCCTGCGCGGCGCTGTCGGTGCCCATCGCCTGTGCGAAGAGCGGCTCCGCCAGCACCAGCGCGGCCAGCAGCACCAGGACACCGGCACTCGCCAAGGCGAGGGGATGCGCCGCCATCCGCTGGCCCCACGACCGATACTGGCCAGCGGCACCGAGCGGCAGTCGGGCGCCGGCCGCGAGCGGAAGAGCCGACCGGCTCATCGATAGGTGATCCGCGGATCGAGCCAGGCATAGGCCAGGTCCGCCGCCAGGTTGCTGAGCAGCACCGCGGTCGTCCCCAGCAGCAGGCCGACCATGGCGAGGTTGTAGTCGTTGCCCATGATGGCGTCGTAGATCGTCTTGCCCATCCCCAGATAGG
>Ga0335076_10002596_pt1 | contig 17992 bp, 23 predicted proteins | sample Lox_Sample_25_FD_206717 | JGI IMG/M metagenome (GOLD analysis project Ga0335076, IMG submission 206717) | Soil microbial communities from Loxahatchee National Wildlife Refuge, Florida, United States - Lox_Sample_2.5 | ecosystem: Environmental > Terrestrial > Soil > Wetlands | place: USA... | reverse complement strand
CCTCGATCGCTTGTCGTGTCGGCACAACCCGCACATTCACCTGCCGTTCGCGCGCCAGTCGTATTCCGGCGATGAGACACGCGCCGAGATAGATCATCCCGCGATTGATCCGAGGCATGTGCGCGTTGGGGTCGAACATCAGATTGCCCCCGAGCGCTTCGGGCGGCTGACGAGTTGATCGACTCGTCCGAGAAATACTTCTGAGGGCAGATAACGACGCTTCTCTCCGCACAGCGGGCACTCGACGACGATCGATTGGAATGGGAATTCAGTGACGCCGGTCGGGACGTCCCGGCGGCATTTCTTGCATGCGACAACAAACGTCTTGCGTCCTGACGGTCCCTGGAACATGGTTGGAGTATAGGCGAAATAAAAGCGAACATCTAGGAGTCAAGCCGTCTCTGCGGATGCACCTTGGGGAAATCTGCCGGACTTCTCGGGAATCCCTATGCACAAGAGCCTACCGCCGCGCCTGCTGCAAGCGACAGATTCTGCGCCGTTTAGAACGGAAGTCTCGCGGCCTGCCTCGAAGAGACGGGCGCCTCCGGATTGATTGTGGATTTCACCTGGAAAAACGGCGCGTAAACGGCAGATCTGAAGTCCCTTAGTCCCTTAAGCCGCTTCGTCGTCTTCTTCGGCCTCGCCTTCGGCGTACGATTCGCGGAGGATCTCTTCGTCCTCATCGGTTTCCGATGTCGCGTACGCAGGCCGTTTGACGCCCGAAGTCGGTACCTCAACTTCACGAGCTTTTTCAGGCTCCAGTGCAGAATCGAACAGACTGGCGACTTTGGGCGTTTCGGCTTTCGTCGGACCCGAAGCTACGGGTATCGCCGCCGGCGTTTTGGGCGACTCGGCCAACTCCTTCTTTGTCATCTGGCTGCCCGACTTCTTCCGCGCCTCAGCCCTGGCGGCCTTCGAAGCCTCCTCCATCTCTGCTTTGGATCGTTCGAGCGAGTTCTTCAATTCGAGGTGGCTGGAGACGAAATGGAGCAGAGTCTGGGGGAGTTCTTTGTCGAGTTCTTCGACCGTTCCGGTGACACTGACCGGCGTCGTCAGAGCGTCGTTCTCACCGTCGGTGATTTTCTTTGGAATAACGTTCACGCGGAACCGCTCGTCTTCGACGTGGGTAACGGTGAACAAGACAGCGCGATGCCGCAGAAGCGGCGCAAGTTCTTTGAACATGGGAATGGGTCCTCCGGAATGGAGTTAGGTTTCGGTCGGAGTGCTGAAATGTAGAAGAGGGGGCCTGGTCCGGTGCGGCTCCGATCGGCAGATGTTGATCGTGAACCGCAAATTCATCGGTGAGTTCATGGCGACAATGCGTCGACCGACGATACTGCCTTCAGAAGTCTTCAGAATCCCTCAGAACCCGCTAAGGACATCCCGCCGAATCTCCGGCAACATAATGTCATGAACGAGCGTCGGGAAACGCGTTCCGCTTACGGCTGGGTGCTAGTCACGGCTGCGGGCTTCAGCCTTTTTCTGGACGTTTTTCCGAAACCGCGCTGCTGATGGAAGAATGCGCTGCAGCGACTGGCCAGCGACTCGAGTTCGATGCCCTGAAGCAAGTGACAACTCGAGGTGACGCTGCCCCCTTTGGTTGGGAGCCACGGGCGACGCGACCCTTTACTGTTGCGTTCCAGGCCCCTCAGAAGGCTTTCATGATTCCAGAAGAAAAAAATGCGGGCGTAGTGCGCGCCCTACGAGAAACGTTCGGCGTAACGGAGTTCGAAGATGTTCGTACGATGAAAAAGGGTCTCAGTTCGGACCTTGTTTTTCGCATCGTCGCAAGAGGGTCTGCATTCCTATTGCGTATCATGACGCAAATGAATGAGAGGAACGACCCGGTGCGCATCTTCACATGCATGAAGGCCGCCGCGGAGGCGGGCCTGGCACCTCGTGTGCTGTATTCGAGCGCGGAAGATGGGATCGCGATCATCGACTGGATTGAACCCATGCCTTTTGCGGCAGCACAGGCGCTGGTTCAACTTCCCACTACGCTGAAAAGGCTCCACGCCCTGCCGCCTTTTCCCAAAGCCTTTAACTACGCGACCGCGCATAAATTCTTCATTTGGAGACTTCGCACCTCGGGCCTCCTTCCCAGCACCGAGGTAGAGGACGCCTTCCGTCGATATCAACAAATCTGCGCTGTTTACCCACGCCTCGACGCGGATCTGGTCTCGTGCCACATGGACCTGAAACCGGAAAACATCCTGTTCGACGGTAGCCGCGTGTGGCTCACGGACTGGACGGCTGCTTTTGTAAACGACCGTTATTTCGACTTGGCGATGGTTGCCAACTTCGTGGCCGCCAATGTCGGGGACGAACGCACTTATCTCGAGGAGTACTTTGGTCAACCGCCCGATGAGTACCAACTGGCGCGATTCTTCCTGATGCGTCAGGTGCTGCACATGCTGTCAGCCGCAGTCCTCCTGTTGCTTGGTTCGGCGGGTAAGCCAATCCGCCAAGACGAGAACCCACCCTCATTTCGCGATTTTCACGATCGGCTCTGGGCGGGCGACATCGATCTTTCGGACAACGATTTGAAGGTCGTCTATGGCATGGTTCATTGGGAACAGCTACTACAGAATATGCGGCAAACACGATTCGACCAAGCGCTCGGAATCGTTGCAGATCGGTATGCACGATCGGACGGGATGTGCAGGCTCTTGCCGCTCGCTCCATGAATGCGAGTTTTCAGAGGTTTTCAGAAACTCTCAGATTCAGCTAAGGACATTCGTGGCGGATCTCCCCCATTATCAAACCATGAAAGAGTGCGACGAGACGCGTTCATTCGATGGCTGGGTGGTCGTCGCGGCCGCGGCATTCGGCCTGTTCCTGGGAGTCTTCCCGATCTTCGTTGCCTCGTTCACTGTTTTCTTCCCGGCGTTCGTGCGTGACTTCCACGCCGGGCGTGGCGCGATTTCGCTGGCGTTTACCATCTGCAATCTTGTCACTGCGTGCGTGGCCCCCGTCGCCGGGCGGCTATGCGATCGAGTCGGCGCGCGACTGGTGATTCTCGCAAGTTTAGCGATATTCGGCCTCGGGTTAATTGCCGCCCAAACAATCGGGTCCCGGCTTTGGGAACTCTACGTGTTCTCAACGATTCTCGGCATCGCCGCGCCTGGTACCAATTCGATCTCATATGGGCTAGTTGTCTCCCGATGGTTTAACCGGCATCGGGGCTTGGCGCTTGGGCTCATGATGATTGGGATCGGCGCTGGAGCGATGATGGCGCCGCCACTTGCGCGGATATTGATTGCACGGTACGGCTGGCGAGCAACGTACGCCAAGTTGGGATGGGCGGCATTGCTTCTCGCGATTCCGGTTGTCGCCATCTTTTTGAAGGAGAAACCACAAGTTTTCCTTTCCCAATCGCCGGTCGACGAGGATGGCTGGCCGTGGCGCGAGATCCGGGTCAGCCGTGACTTCTGGAGGATGATCGTTGTGTTCACCCTCGTTTCCGGAAGCGTGCAGGCGTGCCTCATTCATCTGACGCAAATCATGGCGGATCACCGAACGGCGCCCGAAATTGCGGTTCTTGCGGCATCCATCACTGGCGTGGCACTACTGGCCGGACGCGTGGCGACAGGCTACTTCCTCGATCGCTTTTCAGGTCCGGGCCTGGCACGCGTGATCTTTGCGAGCGCGGCATTGGGCATAGCGCTTCTTTCTTTGCGGGCAACAGGAGCAATGTTTGCCGGCGCGTTCCTGATCGGACTTGGGCTTGGCGCGGAGGCAGATATCATCGCCTATCTTCTCGGGCGCTACTTCGGGCTGCGCTCCTTCGGCACTGCGTTCGGCTTTGCTTTTGGCTTGTTTGTGCTCGCGGGGGGAATCGGTCCTCTGTTATTGGGCGTGGCATTTGATCGCTTCGGATCATACCGGATTGCACTTGTAGCCTTCTGTGTAGCTACCGCGTTGGCGGCTCTCATCGTGGGTGGTTTGGGACCCTATCGATTCGAAGTGCAAGGAGAAAACTGATGTTTGCGAATGCCGAAACTGCTTCGAATCCGCTCCCCCTCCTGCACTTCACCGATGGTCTCATAACCCATCTAGCAGTTTGTGCGGCCGCCAAGTTCGGAATCGCGGATATTCTCTCTGATGGCCCCTGCGATTCCGCTGAGATCGCCGCCAAGTTGATGCTCAATGAACGGGCAGTCTTTCGTACGTTGCGGTATCTGTCCGGGCATGGAGTATTTCAACAAACAGGCCCCAGCGTGTTTGCGAACAATGAACTGTCGTTTTGCCTGCAGGCGGGCGTCCCGGGGTCTGTCCGCTCGATTCTCACTTTCCGTGGAAGCCGTCGGTTCCTCCAACCACTGATAGGCCTTCCCGACACGCTTTCGAACGGCGATCCAAGCTATATCTGCTTTGAGGATCTTGATGCGGATCCGGAAGAGCGGCGGCTCTTCGACGATGCGATGGCGAACATTTCGGCGATATTGGCGCCATCCGTTTTGTCCGCATACGATTTTTCTCAATGCCGTAGCCTCATGGACCTGGGAGGCGGCAGTGGATTCTTATTGGCGAGCATCTTGAAGGCGCATCCATCGCTGCATGGCGTCCTGGTTGACCGGCCTGCCGCCCTGGACTACGCCCGAACACGACCGTTCTGGGAAGGTTTGGCAGATCGTGTGAGGTTTGAAGCTGGCGACTTCTTTGAATTCGTGCCCAACGGCTGTCAGGCTTGCCTCATGAAGAATGTTCTGCACGACTGGGATGACGCCAGGGCCCGTCAAATCCTGCAGAACTGCCGCCGCGCGATTCTCGACGATGGCCTCCTCGTGCTCGTCGAGTACTCGTTGGGAGCAGAGAACACACCCTCAGTTGGCAAAATGCTCGACGTGATGATGATGACATCCTTCGCTGGCAAGGAGCGCACGGTCGATGAACATCGAGAGCTTCTGGCCAGCGCCGACTTCGAATTAACCAGCGTTCGTCCGCTGCCAAATGACGTCATGATCCTTGAGGCGAGGCCATCGTGAAATCGAGTCGCTGTTGCAGCGCCCGATATCGAGGTTCGTCATGAAGGTTTCGCCACTTAGGATCGGCGGCCAGGAATACGAGCCAAGGGTCGTGCTGCTCCATAGCCTGCTCCAGCCATGTCAAGGCTTCGCCGGTCCGGCCCAGGCCGTTATGGATCATGGCAACATTTGAAGCGGGTACATATTGTTTTGCCGCCAGTTCGACCAACGAACCAAGGATTTCAGTCGCTTCGGGCTGCTTTCCCGCTCGTCCATACGCGTATGCCTCGTTCGCTCGCGCAGATGAATTCACCGGGCACAGATCGTGCGCGATGCGCGCCTCCTGTATGGCTTCCTCGAAGCGGCTCTGCTCGATGTACGTGCTCGATAGAAACAGGTGAGCAACTCGTGATCGAGGGTTCAACTCGATGGCCTCTTTCAAGTGCGCAACCGCGTCTGCCGGATGGCCGGCGTGCAGCAGAAACTGCCCTTCCATTGAATGAATCAAGCCCGACAGAGGATCGAGTTCCCGTGCCCGCGCAACCATGGCGAGTGCTTCGCCATGCCGCAAGCGGTTTGACTCAAGGTGTGCGTACATCCACAACGTGTCGGCGCTCTCCGGATCCAAAGCCAAGGCACGCTTGAAATGCCGTTCCGCGAGATTCCACTGCCAGTCGTACCAGAACGTCGTGAACGCCAGCACGGCATGGGCTTCTGCCAAGGATTCGTCGATGGCAACCGCCTGGAGAGCAGCTGTCTTCGACTTCGAGCCCACCTCGCTCGCAGGCCTTTCGAGCGACAGTCCGAACATGCGGTAGGCATGCGCGAGCCCCACGTAAGCTTGCGCACAACGGGGATCTTCCTCAATTGCCCTCTCGAAATGCTGGATGCCGGTTCGAATCCCAGTCTCGGTCATCTGGAAGAGGTGAAATCGCCCCTTGAGACAGAGTTCGTGCGCTTTTGCGTTTCGTTTCGGAACCGGGCGAGGGCTGTCAACCTTGGTGTCACGCAAATTCAACCGGAGAGCGTTCACCACCGCTTCGGCAATCTCGTCCTGCACGTCGAAGAGTTGGCGGGATCCGATTTCTCGTTCGTATCGTTCCGACCATAACGGGTAACCAGTGGCTGCATCGACGAACTGCGCTGTGATTCTTAGTCTGCCGTCTGATCTGCGCACCGTGCCTTCTAGAACGAAAGCCGCTCCCAAAGCAGCGGCGACTTCACCCAACTGAATTTGCTTGCCCTTGAAGTAAAACGACGAAGTTCGCGAAGCGACGCGCACGCCGTCCGTCCTCGAAAGCGCATGGATAAGTTCGTCTGTCAGACCGACCGCAAAATAGTCGAATTCCCCATCTGCGCTGCTATTCGTGAACGGCAGTACCGCGATGGAAGGTCTCCCAACCGGATCCTGATCGGCGTCACGCGGGCTTGAAACGCTTACCGGTGCAACGAACTGGTAGCCTCGGCCTGGCACCGTGGCTATAAAGCGGTGTTCTCCGCGTCCTTCCCCGAGAACACGTCGCAGCAGTGAAATATTCTGCGTGAGGTTGTTCTCTTCAACCGCGCTATTGGGCCAGATGGCCCCAATCATCTGCTCTTTTTCGAGCACTATACCGGAATGCTCCACCAGGTAGGCGAGCGTCTCATATCCCTTGGGCGTGAGGCCGACCGAGCAGCCGTCCTCTTTCAAGAGGAGCCGCTTTCCGACATCGAGGCGAAAGCCTGCGAATCCGTAAACAGGCATACGCGGTCACTTTCGTTTTCGATCATCTCATACACCCAGGTCCCCAGGCAGACCTTGGCCCAAACACCGGTTACTGCTCGAGCCGGATTTCGCTCACCTGAATCACCGGAGCAATGTTGGTGTATTTTGGGATGTCGCCCTGAAGGACCTCCGCATGGGGCAGAAAGGCGTCGGTGAATGCCTGCGCCGTCTCACATGTGAAGCTGCAGATCGCCACAAACGGCGGCAGTTGATCCGGACCCTCACCGAACACACCAATTTCGACAGAAACAGCCTTGACCGCACTACCCAGCAGGCCGATTGCAAGCGGCATATGAGTGTTGAGGTAATAGTCGACATCGAAATGGTTGCCGGGAGAATTGCGGTAGAAGATGGACACCTTGACCATACTTCTTAGGATAAGGCCAGTGGCGCAACATTTGGAGCATTACCACTCCCAAACTGGATCGGCTGCCTGACACATCAAATCGGGACTGCGGCGACATCGAAAACATGGCCGTTCTCGGCCATCTGCCCGACACGCCAAAGCCCAGAGTTCGTGCGCCAATCATCATCTCAAGGTAGTTCTTGCCGGAGAGCGTAGTCTCAATCGAAAAGCTCTGATGTCGTTCCAGATATTCCTCTGCCAGACGAAGAACTTCCCGTCCCGCGGTAATAGGCGAAGCCGCGGCTGCTGGACTAATCGGTTTTCTAAATGCATCCGGGTCCAATAGTGGGAAAGGAGAGAAGACTTCCGGGTTACCACTGGTCAGCGTGCTTTTTCCCGCTCCGTTTGCCCCGGCGATGAGCGTGAAGACAGGAGGTGTCACCGCGCAGCAGCTGGCGCACTGGAATGAGGCTCACGCGATTTCACAAGCGGCGCCTTGGCCTCCAGGCGTTGGCGGTCCTCTGCCAGCTTTGCTCTCGCTCCCTCTGCCAGACGTCGCGCGAACTCCAGCCAATCCCGCTTCATATTCATAGTTTAACTCCGTTGGTATTTACGGTGTCCACATCGCTTCCTGATCCTCCTCCAGAGGTCGGGGTCCACAGGAAGCGCAGTCATTTGGCCGGTTCCGGCGTTAAAGAATCCGCCATGATGGATGAGCCTGCCGTAACGGAAAAGTCTCGCCAGCATGGCCAGGGCGCTCGCCGCGAGCGTCTGATTGATGAACGGCTCCTGCCGTTCGAGTGCTTCGACCGCGGAACAACTCGGCAGTGGGTCTTCGCCGGCTGCGGCATCGGCAATCTCCGGATAGAGTTCGCTGACCGTCCGCAGCCGCTCCGCTTTCCGTCGGTTCCTGCCGTTCAGCGGCTGCCCAAGGACAAATTGCCCACTCGACGCATTGTTTCCGAGATCCAGCCAGTATGTGACGTAGCTCGACTTCTTGCACACGCTTCGCTCAATCACACCGCGCGCCGCCCGCGTATCCACACAGCCGATTAGGAGATCCGGATTCCGATCATGATTCGACCGAAGCGTTGTCTCATCGAAGCACGCCGGCTCCGCATTCCACTTCGTCCCCCAGAACAGGTTGATGCGATTGATGAGAACCATTGCTTTGTTCTGGCCTACATCAGACCACGAGAACGGCTGGCGAACGCAGTTCGTCTCCGAAACCGCGTCGCCATCCATGAGGGTGACTTCGAGGCCATGCGAATGTCCCCAAGCACGCATGGCCTGGTGCAGATAGGGCAGGCCCATTACAATCGCGCTCCCCGTGCCGCCGGCGCCGACCACGAGGATCCGTAAGGCCCGATGACCGAGAAGACCAGATGGGAGAAGGTGCTCGATGCGCATCGGCCGCTACCTCCCCTGAATGAATTGCACGAGCGTCTGCTGCAAACGAATCAGCGTGTCGGTCGGAAACGCTCTCCGCTTGCCTTCCAGTTTGGCCCAAAGAGCATCATGGCCGCCTTCGTGGCGCGTCAGTCGGCCGACGTTGGCGTGTGTAAATGCACTCTCGTAAAACCCGCGTTCCCAGGCCTCGATCGATCCAGCTGAAGCACTCTCCGGACAGCGCATCGACCCCAGGCACACACTGCCATCATCCGAAAGGTTCCAGAATGGAGCTACAGCAAGAGTGGTTTTGTCGTTTGGCCGTTTATTCTCGCAGAGCGCTCGAATCTGTAGCTCTCCATGGGCAACTTTCCACACCAGCGGTGGCTGAGGAAACAGCTTTCCATTGAGTTGCTGAGCCTTGCCTTCTGAGTTTTCGAAAAACATCCTGCGCACACGTCGCGGCGTCCACCAGGCGATCATTCGGTCCGTCTTGGCAAGAACATTTTTTGGAAGCACCTCGGCTCTCGCTCCCCCTGAAAGCGACACAGCCAGGTCTTCGACAAACTCAGTCGTTAATGGTTGTGCTGGCCCCAGCAGCGGCGGACCTTGCTTCTGAGGCGTCACCGTATGCCAGGTGATAAAGCTTCGGCGATTCTCGCGGTAAATGAGCAGCGCGTCACTTAATTCGAAGCGATGCATCTCGCCGATCGCAATTTCGACCTTCATCACCGCTCTCCCCATGAATCGCTTCGATCAATTCGCACAGCTCCCGATTGACACGGATGAACCTTTCGACCGCGCGAATTGCCCGAGAGCACTCTTCTGCATCGTTCGGCGCGAAGACCACTAGGAATGTTGGTTCGGACGAGCCTTCAAGCATGTGCTGGCTTTCTTCGTCGAAGCACGCTGCAACCGCATCGTGCTCCTCGAAAACAATCAACAACGCTGGCACGGGAGGCCCATCATAACAACCGTCGAGTTCATCCGCACGCAGAGACCGCGCATTCACGCGTGCGAGCTTCGCAATCATCTCGACGCGCCGAATCCAGCTCCGATATCGGCCTCTGCTGTGGGCGGAGAGCATGCGCCGGTAGCTAAGAGAACTGCGTCGTGACTCGGGTTTGAGGCTCTCACGAATGCACTCGGGCAGAGCCTTCTCCACTTCCGGGAATTCATACTGGTCGCGGTTGGCCGGATCGTCCTCCTGCGCGTACTCGATCAGATTCTCCTCGTAGGCTTCGGCATCGCTGTGGTCGTAGATGCGCATCACGCGATATAGCGAACGAATGAGGGTCCAGTAAAGAGCTGCACCGAGCCCTTCTTCCTCGGATTCGAGAGCGCGCAAGGATGGCCCGATCTTCAGGTAGCCACATCCACTACAGTGGATCGTGATCGTCAACTGTCCTGAGCTAAGACCGGCGCTGTCCTCGCCCACAACGTCCGACACTTCCAGGTGATATTCGATATTGCGTTCGAGCAGACCGATTGTTTCCGCACCGATCCGGTTCACGATCGATCGTTGTGCAAAGAGCAGCGGATCTTCGCCACAGCCGGCCCAGAGCTCTGGAGTGCCCACATTCATGCGCACGAGGGCGGCGCACAACTCATAGAGCATCTCCCCGTTGACTTCATGGTTGTAGGTGTGAGGCTGCCCCTCGAGCGATGGCAGCGCCTGGGCAAAGGCCGGAGCCAATGTTTCTACTGGAGCGGTGGCAGAACTTCTGTCGGTGCCGACAGCACGTGTGCGTCGTGCGCGTGATAGCGGGTAAGGGCTCCGGTCAGCGCGTCGGCGAGCGAGAGGGATTCTTTGCATCGGAGGTGCCTCACCAGAAGTTGATTCCGCCGATCCGGAGGAGCCTGCGACTTGGCCTTGAGGGCAGCGACCAGTTGCTCCGGGTTGGTTTGTTCGCAGGGCATGGCTATCCCTTCGATCCGATCGCCCGATTGAAGGTGTAGCGGAGAGCGCTGCCGGTGTCTTCTGGCCCTTCGAGTGTCGCCGTGGCAATTTCCGGCCATGTGGGCGTGAGCAGCTCGCGCACCTGTTCGACGGAAAGATTGGGCGCTGGGTCTGGAATCCGGGCTCCGTTATAGAAAAACTCGCGCTGCAGGGTTTCAACTTTGAGACCACTCATGAATAGCTTCTCCTTGTTTGTCGAAAATGGGCGACGTGGGATTTGGGCGAGAAATCTGATTCAATGGACAGGAACGACTGAATCCGAAAGGACCGAGATGGGACTGAACGAAATTGTTGCTGCTCTCGACGCCGAGATCAGCCGGCTGCAGCAAGTGCGCAGTCTTCTGGTAGCCACCAAAGGTAGTGTCACGAACGCGGCGACTTCATTCGCATTTGGTGCGAATCAGGCGAAGCCACGCAAACGCCGTCACCTTAGCGCCGAGGCCAGGGAGAGAATCGCTGCTGCGCAGAGGAAACGTTGGGCGGCTCAAAAGAAGGCGGCCAAGAAATAGGATTGCTGAGACACGGCCGTTCTATTCTTGGCTGGACCAGAGGGAACAGGGTTGGAAGCGGGAACAAAGCTGTGACGAAACTCGGCAATAGCTATTCTGGTTCGCCCCGGGTTACTGACGAGAATACTTCCCATTACAAACTGGCGGTCAGTGAGTGCGTTGGCGATTTGGCATCATCGATAGATAAGTTGCTCCTGCGGTTGCCCATCGAAAAAGCTCATTCCTGCGATACAGAACGCAAATCGACCGTTGTGCCGAGGCCAGCGTACAAGTAGTGATCCCCGAATGCCTTGCGGAAAGCGGCAAATGCCGGCTCGCCTGTGCAGTGACCCGGTGCGACGTATTCAACTTTATAAGTGTCATGGATGGCGGACACGACTTTCTCGATCTCCGTGTCACTTGTCGTCACAAGGTGAAACCCGCCAGCAACCAGGTGTATGTGCGGGTTGATGGTTGCCGCTACACTAACAATCCGGTCAAGACCAGGGTGCGAACAACCCACAATGATCACCATGCCCTCTGGAGTGTCGATTGCCAGCGATAGCTCGCGCAATTCCAGTGTGCCAGGCTTATCCGAAACCAGTGTAATGAGATGGATGCCGGGGGCGATCTCGGTGTTCTTGTCGATCAAGTCGAAGTTCGCACCCGGCCATGCCGAACCAAAGCGCATAATTTCTGGCGGTGCGCCACTATAGTAGCGCTGGTCCGGTGGCAGAGAGGGGTCCTTACGATAGAAAGTGCTCGGCAAGTCCGCGCCAAAGACGCCGAATCCCTCCTTGGGCGCATAGATCTTCACCTTGGGATTCACTCTCAACAAGTAGGACAATCCTCCCATATGATCGCCGTGCCGGTGGGAGATTACCACGAAGTCCAGCTTAGACAGATCGATGTGTTTCGCCTTTGCATTCTGTTCAAGAACATCCGGATTGTTGCCGGCATCGAACAGGATGCGCTTTCCGCCGTATTCAACCAATGCAGCATAGCCCCAGTCCTTCTGCATAGAAGGGTCTTTTCCAAACGCATCGTACAGTATGGTGATCTGCGCCTTGTCATGACCGGCCTCAGTTCCAAAGATTGGCGCCGTGCATCCCGCCAAGAGCGTGAGTGCCGTTGAACAGGAGATGATCGCGGACCCGACGGACATAGTTCCTCCTCAGTGCGGCTATTGTAACGATTTGCCCTCGATTCGCTCGTCCGTCGGTTGCTATACTGGGCTCCCCACTCCACGAGGTCCTTATATGGCACGGCGTTCATTTCTTCGACAGATGATGGCGTTGCCGCTCCTTGGCTTGACAGCCTGGGGTCAGGAATCAGCACGCAAGACGCTCAACGTGATGATGAAAAGCGCCTGGGGCTCGGATGATCCCACCAAGGCAGCGTTCCCGTTTCTCCACGGACTAGCGCTTTCCGAAGCCGGACACTCGGTCCAGATCTTCCTGCTGGGCGAAGCCGTCTCGCTGATGCGCAAGTCGGTTGCCGCTGCAGTGGTACCGGTGGGCTGGCCGCCGTTGGAAGAGACCATGACGAAAGTAGCGGCCCGACATGTCCAAATCTACGCATGCGGTGCCTGCTGCCGGGCCCGGTCCGTTGCACAAACCGATCTGGATAACTGGGGAGCGAAGTTTGGCAATCCGACAATCTTCGTTTCGCTCGTGGAATGGGCCGATCGCGTGATTACCGAGTAGCTGCCGCGCCGCGAGCCCGTTGGCAATCCGAAGGTCGTCGTCCGATATCTGTGCTTAATCCTCAATTGACGAGAACAGGCCTTACCACGTTTCCAGGACCAAGCTGGTTGGAAATACGGTTTGGCGATTTATCGCCTCCGTGCGCTGAAGATCGGCCTCGGGAAGGCGAGTTTTTATCAAGCAGGAGGCTACTCGTCCTCCCCTGTCTGAGAAACATTGCACCGGGCATCCGCAATCACTAGTGGCCTGTCGCGGCGAAAACGTTAGTAGTGCGGAGCCGTTCCCGATCGGGATTGATTTCGGGTAGGGCGCGACAGATGCGGCCTCCAGCATCTTTGTCCCACTAACGAATTCACTGCGACAGGCCACTAGTAGATTCCGGGAATCAGACGCTTTGTACAACGACTGTAGTCTTCGTAGTCGGCACCGAAGGCCAGGCGGAGAGCCGATTCCTCGACGTGGATGCGATAAAGCACGGCGAGCGTGGGTGGGATGAGCACAACGGCAAGACAGGCCCATGTGCGCGAGTGAAGTGCGAACGCCAGAAGCACAATTTCCAAGCCTAGGTACGAGGGATGTCGGACGACGCTGTAGAGACCGCTTCGGTTGAGTGTTTGCCCCGCGCGGAGTGCGACATTCGCACTGAAGGCCCGTCCCAGCGTAACGATTGCCGCGGCTCGGATTCCCAACCCGATGACCAGCGTCCAAATGGCTATTGGCGGTAGCCAGCTATGGCTTCCTGGCATGTCAACCGGCAGATATGCGTGCATCCATTCGTCTACCTTGAAGGACACGATAATGACGATCCACAGAATGATCTGCGTGCCGCGATCCCGTACCTTGCCCTGTCGCCAGCCCGTGGTGGTGATAAGGGCAATGACGACCTCTCCTATGGCCCATACGGTTGTGAGTGCATGAAATATGGATTCCAGATTCATCGACGCTCTGCGTAGCCTCCTGATTCTCCGTCTGAGCTTGCGCACACCTGGTCGAGCGTTGCGGCACAACCCCAAAAGAGAAGCATGCGCCGAAGGGTCATTAGAAAACAGTAGCCGGCGTCATGGATGAGGGATGACAAATGTCATATCTCCGGTATGACAGCGTCGGGTATCGCGAAAGTCTACGGGGTGGGATGATGAAAATATGAACGAACGGCAAAACGCGTGGGGCCTCCTGGCTTCGAAACGGGAGTTTTTCAGCGGGCGCTGGGTTGTTCGATCGGTTGCGCTGTTGTACTCCGCGTATCTGTTTGTCGTACCGGCTTACGGGCACTCGCCGGTAGTCTGGCTGGGATTCGCGGCCTTTTACGGACTGTTCCTGGTGGTTTACTACCTCGTTGGCGAGCTCACGGGACAGCAGCAGGCGGCGGCATTTGGGTTGTTCTTTGTCATTGCTTTTGCCTATTACCCGCTGCACCCAGGAGGGTACGCGATCTTTATCTATCCCTTCGCCACACTCTGCCTTTTCCTCCATCGCCTGCGGACGGTGTTTCTCGTCTTGCTCGCGATGATGGCCGGAGTCATCGTGGAGACGCGAGCTGTGGGCCACGGGTTTGACACCGTTGAGAACGTTTTGCTCTTCTGCGTCATTCTCGGACTGAGCAACTTTGCGTTTGCCCGGCAAGCGCGAACCAACTCACTGTTGGAGCGTGCGAATGAGGAGATTGAACGGCTTACGCAGGAAGCCGAGCGCGAGCGCATTGCGCGTGACTTGCACGACCTGCTTGGACATACCTTGACGGCGATTACAGTGAAGCTCGACCTGGCGAGACGGCTGCTGTCGGACGATGTCGAGCGGGCGCGGAACGAAGTTGTGGAGGCGGAACAGACAGCGCGGAGTGCATTGGCCGAGGTGAGAGAGGCTGTCGCGGGCTATAGGGCCGAAGGACTGGAGGCAGAGATTCGTCGAGCACGGCACAGTTTGTTTGCCGCAAATGTGAATCTGACGACGAGCATTGCTGCGGCATCTCTCACGCCGAGCCAGGTGAATGTGCTTTGCCTGGCGCTGCGTGAGGCGGTGACGAATATCGTGCGACATGCGCACTCATCGGAGTGTTATGTGAGGCTTGCAGAGAAAGATGGGATCATTCACTTCGCGGTTGAGGACAACGGGCGAGGCGGGGTGATTCGCGAAGGCAACGGGCTGCGCGGCATGCGGGAGCGCGTGCGATCGATCGCCGGGACTGTGATTGTGACAGACTCGGAAAGCGGAGGGACAAGCGTTGAGATTGAGCTACCCGAACAAAGCGATCCGCCGATGGCATCCTGGGTAGTAAGGGGAGCGGACGAACCGTGACACAGAAGATTCGAGTGGTGTTGGCGGAGGACCAGAGTATGCTGAGGGGCGCGCTCGCAGCACTGCTCTCGATCGAGGCCGATATCGAAGTACTGGGTTCGTTTGCCGATGGGGAGCAGGCTCTCCAGGCCGTAGCAAAGTATCGGCCAGAAGTGCTGGTGGCGGACGTCGAAATGCCGAAGATGACGGGACTGGAGTTGACGGCGCGCGTCAGAGAGTTGTATCCGGAGACGCGGGTGCTGATCCTGACGACATTCGCGCGGCCTGGATATCTGCGGCGCGCGCTGGATGCTGGAGCGAGTGGATACCTTTTGAAGGACCGGCCATCAGAGGAACTGGCACAGGCAGTGCGGAGTGTGAGCCGAGGGGCTCGCGCTTTGGATCCGCAACTGGCGTCGGATATTTGGAGCGCAGAGAAGGATCCCCTGACCGATCGAGAGCGGTTGATCCTGCGGCGGGCCGGCGATGGAGAATCCACTGCAGAGCTAGCCCGTTCACTGCGGTTGACAGAAGGAACAGTGCGTAACTATCTCTCGGAAGCCATTTCAAAATTGCATGCTTCTAACCGGTTTGAAGCGGCCCGAATCGCTCGCAATAAGGGATGGCTCTGAATGAATGAAGAGCACTCGCGCGCCTAGATGCCGGTAGTGGAATGTTACCAACAGCCCAAACCACTCTTCCAGAGCCGCCATTGCTTTACATGGCAATGACGAGTGCCGCAACATGCATCAGGAGCATCCGCTCGTTCCGCCGCAGTTCCTACACGTGTAGCAGCTTCCGTTTGGAGTCATGAGAGCACCGCACGAACGGCAGGCTGGCGCATCGCCAAACGAAATCGGCACAACCTTCCCTGGATTGACCGCAGTGGTCGCGTGATTGCCGGGTGCCGCAAACAGAGCGAGTTGCGTTCCCGAAAGGAAGCGGAGTTCGAGCCAGCGGAAAAGATAGTCCATGATCGACTTCGCGTACCCCAGCTCCGCGTTGCCAGTCCAACCCGATGGCTCAAAACGGGTGTGCGACAGCTTATCGCAAAGCACCCGCAAGGGAACTCCGTGCTGGAGGCTAACGGAAACGACCGTTCCGAAGCACTCCATCAGGCCCGCAATGGTTGAACCCTCCTTGGCCATCCGGATGAAGATCTCCCCGGGCTGTCCATTGGGGTAAAGACCGACTGTCAGATAGCCTTCATGCCCTCCGACCGCGAAATGGTGCGTGATCGCCGGGCGCTCGTCAGGAAGACGGTGGCGGTTGGCTGCAGGCGGACCTAGAAGTTCCGATCCCAGCTTCCCGGCTGTATCGACAGCGGGGACATGATGGTCTCTTTCGACCCGGACTGGCTGCGCAGTCGCTTCTCTGAAATCTCGAGACGCTGAGGCTTCCAATTCCATTGCTTGCCACCTTGCTTAGATTGGGGAATCCGGTGCCGGCTCGCGCGCGTTCTTACAACACAGGGTTGTAACCCGAGATCGGAATTCGGTCAAACGACCCCGTCACCTGCGCGCATTGTCTGCACGCGAAGTGACTTTGTCGCTGATCGCCTCTGGCTTTCTTCTGAGGCTACGGAGCCGGATGCCGCCCCAACGATAGGGCCCGCTCGATGGGAGAGCGAATGATCGGCCGTTGGGCAATCACAGATTTGCTGAGATTCAAGTCGTTCATTTTGCAGTGTACGTGCTGACCCTGATTCTGTCCTGACGGCTCCCATCGCTTGGTGACCGATCCATTGCGCATTGCACAGTATGAGCTTCCGATTTTCAGCTAAATGACCGGCGATGCCCGGCGATCTGCCGGTTGTCTCTCTGGCCGAGCGGAGTCGGCAAGCCCCTTGAACAGAATCCATCCGCCCACTACCCATTCAAAAGGGATATACGGAATGTAGACGAAGAAAGAAACTTTATACCCTGATATCGCGAGCACAGTCGCAACCAAGACGACAGGCACGGAAACCAAGCCCCATACGGACAGGACACGCGGGATCATGCGTGATTTGTAAAGAAGGTAGTAAAACAGAATGGCGCCGATACAGAAGGGCAGCATGAGCAGCCCGAATCCGAAGTTCATCGTCTCGAGCGCCAGATTGCCCAATGTGCGCAGATCCTCCGGATGCCCATTCGCCGCGTACTCCTGGCTTATTCGCAAGAGCGCGAAGGCTGGAATCCTGCTCACGGCACCCAGCGCAATTTCAAGCAAGTAACACCCCAGGGCGATGAGGGCGAATATCTCGCCATACTTCCGCAGAACCACGAAAAGAAGGACGCCTAAGGCAATAACTCCGACACCGGTAATCAAATCGCCTACGAAGTTTGCCCTCATCAGCCCCGCATGACCTGCAATGTTGATCATGGATTGGTCAATGTTTCCAGGCTTGATTAACGACATCGGAATCATTCCACTGATAAGCGACGTGGTCGCCTGAAACAAGAATGCGATTCCTAAGGCTGCCGACAGTTTTCTTTCTCGGTTCATCGTGCTCACCTACACTCACTTGCGTGCCGCGCTGAAGGAACGGTGATTATGACCTTGCCGCTTCATTCGCGGTCATCTCATTCGACTCCGACACTCAGTCCGGCTGCCGAGAGTCGGTCAAGATCGTCCCACTCGCGCCCAGGAGTTCCGGAGCCATCAGGACTAGATTCCCAATAACCTGGCCGCTTTCGAGGAGCGCATTTGCCCGCGCCGCCTCTAGCAATGGAAACTTGCCGCTGATCATCGGCCGTATCTTGCCTTCATGAAGCAGACGGAAGAGGATTGCCCAATCCTCCAAAAACGGTTTTCGGTTGAAACTCGAGGACGACGATCCGTAGGGTTTAATTTTCCTGCCGTTTGGTAGCAGGTTGAGCGCGATGCATTTAAAAAGAAGACGAGTCATCCGGCGAAAACTCAGGGGATTCCCGTATTCCACGAGCACCCCGCCTCGCCGCAATATCGAGAAGGCTCGATCGATGTAATCACCGCCCATGCCGTCGAACACAGCGTCGAGTCCTTCGGGCTCTGCCTGGCGGATGATCTCTACGAAATCCTCCGTGCGATAGTCGATCGGCGTTGCGCCGAAATCGGCCAAGATCGCATGCTTGCT
>Ga0335076_10002594_pt1 | contig 17999 bp, 16 predicted proteins | sample Lox_Sample_25_FD_206717 | JGI IMG/M metagenome (GOLD analysis project Ga0335076, IMG submission 206717) | Soil microbial communities from Loxahatchee National Wildlife Refuge, Florida, United States - Lox_Sample_2.5 | ecosystem: Environmental > Terrestrial > Soil > Wetlands | place: USA... | reverse complement strand
CGTCCGACCTCGTCGCTGCGGTCAAGGTCGCGGATCTCGTCCAGGAGAACGGACCGGAGAGGATCGAGTTCAAGCAGAAGCTCTACGGCCAGCTGGACCAGATGTTGTCGTCCGATGTGATCATCGCATCGAGCTCTTCCGGCCTCACCATGAGCGAGATTCAATCCGGCTGCGGCTCTCATCCCGAGCGCTGCGTGATCGCGCATCCCTTCAATCCCCCGCACCTGATCCCGCTGGTCGAGATCGTCGGCGGTGTAAAGACCTCCGAAGATACGATTGAGCGCGTCACGCAATTCTACACGGCCATGGGCAAGCGCCCTGTGCGGCTGCACAAGGAGCTCTCAGGCCATGTCGCCAACCGCCTCCAGGCCGCAATCATCCGCGAGGTTTATTATCTCGTCTCCGAGGGTGTCCTCAGCGCGGCCGACGCCGACACCGCCCTATGCTGGGGTCCAGGGCTGCGCTGGGGCATCATGGGCAACATGCTGCTCAACCATCTCGGCGGCGGCCAGGGCGGCATCGAGCACTTCCTGCAGCAGTTCACCGGCCCCATGACGGCTTGGTGGAACGCTCTTGGGGAGCCGGTGCTGACGCCCGAAGTGCAGAAGAAGCTCATCGACAGCGTCCATGCCGAGGTCGGTTCCCGCTCGATCGACGAGCTGGCCACGGAGCGGGATGAGATGCTGCTCGGCCTGATCGAATTGCGTACCAAGTCCGGGATTCCGGCGGCTGCACGTGTCGCCTGATCGCAACCGACCGGACAAGCTCAATCTCGTGACATAGAGACCATACCCACCTGGACGAATGGATCGGTCGATTATACGTTCAGATGACGAGTTCGTACGCTCGTGCGGTATCGCCGGTGCCGCGTGTCCGCCATGCTGGTCGGCGCCTTCCCTCCGTGCCTCGGAAATTGCCTCGAAGCGTGACCACGGAAATTCGCAGATATCAGCGATAATTCGGCCGAATCTGTCTGGTTGGGCCGCGCGCCGCTCTGAGCGTGAGCGCTGACATGAGCAACCAGCAATTGACCGTGGTCGGCGGCGGCCTTGTCGGCGCGGCGATTGGCTACGGCGCCGCGCGGGTCGGCATGCGCGTCCGAATGTTGGATCAGGGCGATGTGGCCTTTCGAGCCTCCCGCGGGAATTTTGGACTCGTCTGGGTGTCAAGCAAGGGCGGCGACCTGCCGCGATATGCCCGTTGGAGCCGTGAGGCGGCCAAACTGTGGCCAGCCTTGCACCGTGAACTTCTGGAGCTGACAGGCGTGGATTGCGGCTTGCGCCAGCCTGGGGGCTTCTGGCTGGGTTTCAGTGACGCGGATGTCGACGCGCGTGCGCAGCTGCTGACAAAGATAGACCTCGAAGTCGGCAACATCCCATTTCAAATGTTGGAACCGTCTCAACTCAGGCAGTATTTGCCTGGAATTGGCCCTGCCGTTGTGGGTGGCAGCTTCTGTCCGCTCGACGGACATGCCAACCCGCTACTGCTGCTTCATGGTCTCCATGCGGGTCTACGTCACAAAGGCGCCGACGTGATAACCGGCGTCGACGTCGCGGACGTTCGATATGATGCCGATAGATGCCAGTTTGAGGTCGTCGCAAGCGATGGCCAGAGCTGGAAAAGCGAACGCCTTGTTCTGGCCGCGGGTCTTGGAAATGCACGGCTGGCGCGGCAGGTCGGATTGTATGCACCCGTTACGTCGACCCGAGGACAGGTTTTGATTACTGAGCGACTCAAGCCGTTCCTCCATTATCCGACGAACAAGGTCCGGCAGACCTGTGAAGGAACTGTCCAGATCGGATCCACGTCTGAGGATGTCGGCCTGAACGACGGGACGACGACCGACAAAATCGAGTGGCTGGCTCGACGTGCCGTCCTGACATTTCCGGCCCTGGCGCGCGCCCGCTTGGTGCGAGCCTGGGGTGCCTTGCGACCGCTAACACCAGATGGTTATCCGATCTACCAAGCTTCGGTGTCGTGTCCAGGGGCATATGTAGCCACCTGTCACAGCGGCGTCACTCTGGCGTCTGCGCATAGCTTTGTCATTGCGCCCTGGATGAGCGGGCTCACCGAGGCCCCACCTGAATTCGATGTCTTCCTCGGCAGGCGTTTCTTGCGCTCCGATAAGAGTTTCTCTGATGATCACTAAACCGCTGTTTTCGATTCCACAATCATCGCTGTCCGAAACGGTGACGATCACGTTCGAGGGCAAGACTCTTAAAGTACCGGCCGGCATCAGCGTCGCGGCGGCTTTGCTCGTCGGTGGTGTAGATGATTTCCGATCGAGCATCGTGGGGCAGGTGCCGCGCGCGCCCTACTGCATGATGGGCGTCTGCTTCGAATGCCTGGTAGAGATCGATGGAATCCCCGCGAGGCAGAGCTGTCTGCTCCCGGTGCAGGACGGGATGCAGGTGCGACGTCAGATCGGCGCTGCCGACCTAGATGATGTCAAATTCGCAGAAGAGCCGTGACTGACGCCATGGCAGACCTCGTCATAGTCGGCTCTGGTCCCGCCGGGATGGCCGCAGCATGCGAGGCGCGCGCGCTTAATCTGTCTGTCGTTTTGCTCGACGAGCAGGTGACGATCGGTGGACAGATCTATCGAAGTATCGAATCGGTGCCGTCCGACCGCTTCACTGCACTGGGCCAAGACTATGCGGCAGGGCAGAGTTTGGTGTCGGCCTTCAGAAATAGCGGAGTCCGACTTCTCCTTGGTGCAGTCGTCTGGAATGTAGCTCCGGACGGCACTGTCGACTATGTCGCGAATGGCAAGGTCAAAAAGGTTGTTGGCAAGTATGTCCTCCTTGCCAGCGGAGCCATGGAGCGGCCTTTCCCGATTCCCGGATGGACCTTGCCCGGTGTCATGGGAGCCGGGGCCGCGCAAATTCTCCTGAAAGGCGCGGGTGCGCTGCCGACCGATCCAGTCGTCCTCGCGGGCTGCGGTCCATTGCTGTATCTGTTGTCCTGGCAGTATCTGCGCGCCGGCGTGACGATCAAGGCAGTAGTCGACACGACCAACGTGTCAGCCTACCTGCGGGCAGCGCCACATTTGGCCAGAGCGATCCTGGGCTGGCGGGACTTTGCCAAAGGGGTCAAGCTGCTTGCAGCGCTCCGGCGTCAGGACGTCACGGTCTTCTCCGGATGCAGCGAATTGTCAATCGAAGGGGAGAAGCGGGTCGGGGGCCTGTCCTTCAAACACCGCGGCAAAGCGGTACGCGTTCCGGCATCGCTCCTGCTGTTGCATCAAGGCCTCGTCCCCAACACTCAGCTCAGCTGGTCGATCGGCGCGGCACATCGCTGGGATCCAGATCAGCTTTGCTGGCAACCGATCACAGACGTTTGGGGGCGGGTGGGGGAAATGCCTATCTACATTGCCGGAGACAGCCGGGCAATCGTAGGGGCTCAGGCATCCGCGGTACAGGGTCGGCTCGCTGCACTGGCTATCGGTGAACGTCTCGGCATCGTCAAAGATGCTGCGCGACGCTTGGCGTCGCTTCAGCGTCAGCTCAGACGCCACACACACATCCGGCCATTCCTCAACGCCCTTTACCGGCCGGAGAAGGAGAATCGTATTCCCCAAGCCGACAGCGTCTTGGTGTGCCGATGCGAAGAGGTGACTGCCGGTCAGATCCGCCAATATGTCGAATTGGGTTGCCGGGGGCCCAATCAGACAAAGGCGTTCGGTCGCTGCGGAATGGGACCCTGCCAAGGGCGTTTCTGCGGCCTGACGGTCACTGAAGTCATCGCCCAAGCGCGAGGCGTCGAACCTTGCGATGTCGGATATTACCGCATTAGGCCGCCAATCAAGCCTGTAATGCTTGGCGATTTCTTGGAAGATCGCTACGAAGAGTAAGCGCCGGGGCTTGCATATCTCATTGTGCCCTGACCGAATCCGTCTTCTGATGAACTCCAGGTCTGCGCTAAACGTGGCCCTGGCATTTTTCAGACGGTCTCTTGTGAGGATCAATATGCTTCAGCTCCGGAGCATGGTGATTGGCAGCGAGCTGGCTGCTGAACCGGTCAAACCGGACGGTAAGCGATTGCCCATGTGCTCGATCGCATCGATCCCGACTTCACCATTCGGATCTTGCTGATCGAAGCCGTTGACCACGCTCTGCCTGGATGACGAACGCAACTCCAAGGCGGCTGAGTAATTCAACGTCATTACCCACGCTTCCCGTCTCTAAACCAAAGCTTAGAAAAGCGATACTCAATGACGTTCCAACGCTACCTGCGGGTGATGGTCACGGCCGATTGAAGCCTCCAAGATGATTCCTGATTGCCACTGGCTGGCGCGGCACGCCAAAGCGAAATAGCAGCCACATCGAGGCAGATAAGATGAGCGAAACTCGCGTCGAATCCGACAGCCTCGGCAAAGTCGAAGTTCCCGCCGCGGCGCTCTGGGGTGCGCAAACCCAGCGATCGCTGGAGCACTTCAGCATCGGGCGGGACCTGATCCCGCGGGAGATGATCACCGCCTATGCCGTGCTGAAGCGATCCGCGGCATCGGCAAATCGGTCCGGGGGTCGCCTGGAGCGGCAGCCCTTCGAGCTCATCACCCGGGTCTGCGACGAGATCCTCGCCGGCGAGCATCACGACATGTTTCCGCTTCACGTCTGGATGACGGGGAGCGGCACGCAGTTCAACATGAACGTCAACGAGGTCATTTCCAATCGCTGCTGCCAGCTTGCCTGCATGCCGCTCGGCAGCAAGACCCCGGTTCACCCGAACGACCACGTCAACATGTCGCAATCCTCGAACGACACCTTTCCGTCTGCGATGCATATCGCGGCAGCAGCGGGCACCCGGCAGCGCCTCGTCCCGGCGGTGACGGCGCTTCGCGACGCGATTGCGACCAAAGCGGCGGCGTGGGGCGACATCGTGAAGATCGGCCGGACACACATGCAGGACGCCACGCCGCTGACACTTGGCCAGGAATGGTCGGGCTATGCGGGTATGCTGTCCGACGGCCTCGAGCGCGTCGAGGATGGACTCAAGGGACTTTGTCGCCTTGCCCTCGGCGGTACTGCAGTCGGCACCGGAATAAATGCCGCACCCGGATTTGCCGAGGCCGCCGCAGCTGAAATAGCCCGCTGCACCGGCTTGCCCTTCGTCACGGCGCCGAACAAATTCGCCGTCCAGGGGTCGCACGATGCACTGGTGCAGCTCTCCGGCACGCTTCGGACGCTCGCAGTCTCCCTGTATAAGATCGCCAACGATATCCGGCTCCTGTCATGCGGGCCGCGTGCGGGCCTTGCCGAGCTTCACATCCCCGAGAACGAGCCGGGTTCGTCGATCATGCCCGGGAAGGTCAATCCCACGCAATGCGAAGCGCTGACCATGATCGCGGTCCAGGTGATGGGCAACGACGTCGCGGTGGGATTCGGCGGCGCGGGCGGCTATCTCGAGATGAACGTGTACAAGCCGCTGATGATCGCCGGCGTCCTGCAGTCGATCGCGATCCTGACCGACGGCTGTACGAACTTCCGCAAGTTCCTGGTCGAAGGTGTCGAGCCAAACCGCAAGCAGATCGCCGGTTATGTCGAACGCTCGCTCATGCTGGTCACGGCGCTCGCCCCCGTGATCGGCTACGACAATGCGTCGAAGATTGCACATCATGCGGCCGAGCACGATCTTACCCTCAAGGAATCGGCCCTGGAGCTCGGGCTGGTGGATCAGGAGACCTTCGACCGCGTCGTCGATCCGCAGAAGATGGTGAAACCCTACGTCGCCGCGCCGGCGACGTGACGGGATTGAGGCACCATGACCGATGCCGCTGAGAAGCTCGGTTGGTCGCCGGATCGAAGCGCCGTTGTCCGCTGGACGGCGGTTCTGGCCGTGGCCGGGCGGGCGGCGGGCCCGCCGCTGCTGTTCGGGCTCCGACTCTGGGCATCGGTTTGCCTGGCGCTCTTCGTGGCTTACCGGCTGCAGCTGGACAACCCCTATTGGGCGGGCACCTCGGCGTCGATCGTCTGCCTGCCCGAAGTCGGCGCCTCGCTGCGCAAGAGCTGGTTCCGCATGGTTGGTACGCTTATCGGTGCGGTGATGAGCGTGGTGCTGACGGCCTGCTGCCCGCAAGACCGCGTTCTGTTTCTGGGTGCGCTTGCAGTGTGGGGCGCCGCATCGGCCCTAACGGCGACGCTGCTGCGCAACTTCGCCGCCTATTCGGCGGCACTGGCCGGCTACACCGTGGCGATCATCGGCGGCGAGCTGCTCGGCGCAGTCGGCGGACCCGATGCGAATGCCGCCTTTCTGCTGGCAGTCACCCGGGCAACCGAGATCTGCATCGGCATCGCCTGTGCCGGCCTCGTGCTGCTGGCGACCGATCTCGGGGGTGCCCAGCGGCGGCTGGCTTCTGTCATTGCGGGAATCTCGACCGGAATCATGGCCGGTTTTACCACCACTTTGGGGCCGTCGGGACCTGCTCCGTTCGACACGCAGGCAGCGCGACGCGACCTCATCGGGCGCGTCGGTGCCCTCGATCCGCTCATCGACGTCACCCTCGGGGAATCTTCGGAGTTCCGGTACCATCAGCCGGTTTTGCAGAGAACTGTGGACGGCTTGCTTTCTGCGCTTGCCAGCTGGCGTGCGGTGGCCAACCATCTTGCCCGCCGGTCCTCCGACAGGGTGCGGCATGAGGCCGCCAGCCTGCTGGAGACCCTGCCGCCGGAACTGCGGTCGTCCCCGACAGAGGACGCCCTGCAGCGCTGGATGGCCGACCCAAGCGACGCCCATCGCATGTGCGACGCGGCTGTGCGGCGGCTGATTGCCCTACCCGCCGGCACGCCGTCTTTGCGTCTGCTCGCCGATGAGACGGCGATGATGCTGGCCGGGATTGCGGATGCGCTCAATGGTCTGGCTCTGCTTGCCGGTGTGCCGGCCCGTCCTGCACTGCGGCCGCGTGGCGTCGTCCGCCTGCGCGTTCCCGACTGGCTGCCCGCCCTGGTCAATGCCGGACGCGCCTTCGCGACCATCGGCGCGGTCGGCCTGTTCTGGATCGTCACTGGATGGCCGGGCGGCACCGGGGCGATCATCTTCGCGACGATCGCGGTCATCCTGCTCGAGCTTCGCGGAGATCAGGCCTACGCCGCCGCCATGCTGTTCATGGTGGGCATCCTGCTCGACGTGGTCATCACGGCGATCGTCTCCTTCGCGGTGCTGCCCGGCCTTGGCACGGAGAATTTCGTCGCCTTTAGCCTCGTCATCGGCCTGTGCTTGATCCCGATCGGGGCCTTGCTGAAGCAGGCGCGGCTGCCCTGGCAGATCGGCATGATGACCGCGATGACGATGACTTTCATCCCTTTCCTGCGTCCGACCAACCCGATGACTTACGACGACCTGCATTTCTACAACGAAGCTTCGTCGATCGTTGTCGGCAACTGCGCCGCCGCGCTGGCCTTTCGCCTGTTGCCGCCGATTCCGCCGCGTACCCGCACCCGGAGGCTGCTCTCCCTGACGCTGCGCGATCTCCGGCGCCTCGCACAGGGGCGCATGCGATCCGATTGGGAGGATCATGTGCATAGCCGCCTCTCGGTCATGCCGGCGTCCGCGACGCCACTCCAGCGGGCACAGCTGCTCGCGGCGTTGTCGGCCGGCAGCGAAATCATCCGGCTACGGCGGTTCGCGCAGTCACTCGCGCTCGGCGCGGATCTCGGCCGAATACTCGCCGCAATCGTGGGGGGTAGAAGCGCACCCGCCGTCGCCGATCTCGCCCGGCTCGATGCGGCGCTCGCCCTTCGCTTCGACCAGCTGCAGGAGGCGCAGTATGCCCTTCGGATGCGCAGCAGCATTCTCGCGCTTTCGGAAAACTTAACTGAGCACGCCGACTACTTCGACGCAGGAGGGTCCCAATGAACTTCGTCGAGATCGATCTGTTCGGCGTCTATGTCGCGCCGATCTCCGTCATGCTGCTCGCTGCCTGGGCGATTACGATCTTGTCGCGCCGCATCGCCGCGCGCTTCGGCTTGCTACGTCATGTCTGGCATCCGGCGTTGTTCGTCACCGCTGTCTATGTAAGCGTGCTTTCGTCCATCGTCCTCTTTAACGCGCAGTAGGCCCTCATGTCACAGATCGAGGCCAGATCGCAGCTGGAGGCCTTCGCCGGGCCTCGACCCGAGGCGCCCGAGGCCGAGCCACAACCGCCGACAAGCGAAGCGGGGCCGCAACTCGCGACGGCCGAGGGCTGGCGGCGGCCCGAGACGGTCGAAGGCAGGTCCAGACCCGAGAGGACCGAGACCAAGCCGCGGTCAGAGAATCTGGAAGCGAGGTCGCAATCCGACACAGTCGAAGTGAAGCGCGAGATGGCTTGGTACCCCGATCCGATCGCCCGCGGGGCACCTCGGAGGTGGCTGGGGCTGTTCATCACCTTGGCCGCGGTCGTGCTCGCCGCAGGGTTGGGTTGGAGGATGTGGGTGGCCTACATGGGTACGTCCTGGACACGCGACGGCACGGTGCGCGCCTATGTGGTGGCAATGTCGCCAGAGGTCGCGGGGCGCATTGTCGAGCTTCCGGTGCGCGACAATCAACTCGTCCATAAGGGCGAGCTGCTGATGGCTATTGACCCAACCGACTATGAGATCGCCGTCAGCCAAGCCGAGGCGTCGGTGCAACAGGCGCAGGCGGGCATTAAGAATAACGATGCGCAGATTACGGTTCAGCAGGCTCAGATTCGAGCCAACCAGGCACAACTCGATCAGGCGCAAGCAGCCCGTGTATTTGCAGAGCAACAGGCGGAACGTTATCGTAAACTAGCGCAAAATGGTTCCGGCAGCGTTCAGAACGCCCAACAATATGCGTCCCAGCTGCATCAGCAGGAGGCGGCAGTAGAGACCGCGTCGGCAAATCTGAACCTGGCGCAGCAGCAAGTCGATTCGCTAAAGGCGCAGCGCGCAAGTGTCGAGGGAGTGCTCGAGCAGGCCCTCGCGCAGCTCCGCCAAGCCCAGGTGAACTTGGAGCGTACACGCATCTTTTCGCCTGCCGACGGGTATGTAACAAACCTGCTGGTACAGCTGGGCGACTACGCAACTGTCGGGGCGGGCACCATCTCGGTCGTCGACGCCAAGTCATTTTGGGTCGACGGCTACTTCGAGGAAACGAATCTTGCTTTGATTCAAGTCGGCGATCCGGCGCAAATCAAGCTGATGGGCTATAGCGAGATCGTGCGGGGCCACGTCGACAGCATCGCGCGTGCGATCGACGTGTCCAACGCGCAACCTAACGCGCAGGGGGTCGCAACGGTCAATCCGATCTTCACTTGGGTCCGCTTGGCGCAGCGGGTGCCCGTGCGGATACGCATAGACAGCGTTCCAAGTCGCGTGCAGTTGGTGGCCGGAATGACGGCCACCGTGCAAATCGATGAGAGGCAGGGGAAGTGAAGATCGGAGCTGTTGCGCGCTGCAGCTGATCGATTCGCCCAGCAAATGGCATCAGTTCCCTGTGCAGAGAAGAGATTGATATGCGTATCGGTCCAATGAATGCCAGCGGATCATGCTCGACCCACCAGGCACTCCGCGACGACGGGGTCGGCGCTGAGCAGGATACGGTTGTACGGGTGGTCGCTTTCGTCGCCCGCTGTTCGGGATCGGCGACGCTTGCCTATGAGGTGGCATCCGCGCTGGGGTTCCCACAATCACTCTGGGCGGCGATGTCCGCCGTGATCGTTTCGCAGGAACGTCTGCATGAGACACGGACGTCCCTCAAGAGTCGCGTCCTCGGAACCCTGCTCGGAATCGTCGTCACCGTCGCGGTCAGCGAGGCCACTTCCCGGCTCGCGGTACCAACGGCGTTGCAGATGACGATCGATGTTGCTATCTGCGCGCTTATAGCGCGCCGCTTTCCGGGGCTGCGGGTTGCCATGTGGACCTGCCCGATCATCCTCCTTACAGCGCAACCCACTTTGCCGATCCTCGTGGTAGCACTTCGTCGTGGCGGTGAGGTTATCCTCGGCGCGCTCGTCGGATGGGCATTCCACGGCATAGCCGAGGTCGTTGTCGACGCCGTGACGGGCACAATCTCCCGACGGAGGATGGGGTGAATGAGTGCGCCGATATCGCGAGTACGGTGGCAGGCGCCACCAAGGCTTGGCGAGCGAAGTGCTTAGCTATGACCGATAGGCCCGAGAAATGAATCCGCGGCCACATCTTGGTTGAACCTAGCCAGGACGGCCGAATGCATCAGCGCAGATCGAGGTCTTTACGGCAGGCTTGGCTGAAGCCCTGCAGGGGGTCCAGCCAGTCGGTGGCCAGGCTCTTGCGGAGGTCGCCGAGTGTCCGGTTCGGTCCAAAGTAGGTCTCGATGATCAATCGGACCACACCCTCCGCGGTTTCGGCAACGGCCGCTGCCGACACTACCCGCATCTCGTTGGTAAAGGCATAGAGCTTGACCATGTCGGTAATATCCGCCTCGTCGGTCTCTAGGGAGTGAGCATAGAGGCGTGATGCTTCCTCGATGAACGCCTTGTAGAGGGCTTGCCGCTGTTCCCGGTTCCGAATGCTTTGTTGGGCGTGCGCCTGCGCATTCTGTGAAAGCCAGGAAGCGGCGAGGGACGTCAGACCGCCGATCACGGAACCGGATAGGGCGGCTACCGCAGAAATGTATCCGGCGTCCATGTTGTCCTCCAGTCCGCATGATGAAGGATTCCATCATATTGCTAGAGTGGGATGTATGTCTCCCTTTCGATCTTTCGAGTAGGGAATTCTCATGAACTTCGCGCCTCGGCGAATCGCGCGCACCGCGGTGCCATGCAGTAAGTGCATAGTGTTGTGGAACGCAAGCGTGGATCGACGGCACATATCCGGGCCTCGCCCTGTTAGGCAGGAATCCAGCCCGCTTCGAGACCTCTAGCCTCGCAAGCGCCATCGCCTTAGTCGATGACGTCGTCCCTCTCACCGCGCCGGTGGAGGACCCTGTCCGTCTTAAACCATGGTTCATTTCTGCGCAACCAAAGGTGACGAATTAAGACGCACGTACAATAGAGGGCGATGTTCAGAAACAACTAATCTGCGACTCCGGCGTGAAGCGGGCGACGATGCTGTCGAGCTTCGACCGGTTGAGTCGCTTGTACGGAGAGCGCAAGCAACCATGCCGCTAGGAGAAATTCGCATGAAGAATAGCGCGGCTCCATTCTCTGTCCTGCAATCGCCCGCAGGGTCTGGCTTTGTGACTCGCGTGCCCGACTTCGTCGGGCTCATGAAGGTGCGTGTCATGTCGCTGGCGGTATTTACCGCCTTTGTCGGGTTATCGATTGCACCGGTCCACCCTCATTTTCTCCCGGGGCTGATCACGATGCTGGCGATTGCCGCGGGAGCCGGCGCCGCGGGCACGCTCAATATGTGGTATGACGCCGACATCGATGCTCTGATGTCTCGTACCGCCGGCCGTCCCATTCCGAGCGGCCGGGTCTCGTGCGCAGAAGCCCTGGTCTTTGGCCTTCTTCTTGCCGGTGGTTCGGTGGCCGTGCTGGCCGTCGCAGCGAACGTCACTGCAGCTGCGCTGCTTGCTTTTACAATCTTCTTCTATGCGGTCATATACACAGTCTGGCTGAAGCGGCACACGCCACAGAATATCGTGATCGGCGGCGCCGCCGGCGCGCTTCCTCCCGTGATCGGCTGGGTTGCCGCCACCGGCGGCGTCGCGCTCATGCCGCTCTTCCTCTTCCTCATAATCTTCCTCTGGACGCCGTCGCACTTTTGGGCGCTATCGCTCAACCGTGCGGGCGAATACGCCCGCGCGGGCGTCCCGATGTTGCCCGTCACCGCCGGAAGAAGAGCAACAACCCAGCAGATTCTTCTCTATAGCGCGCTGTTATTGCCGGTTTCGGCATTGCCCTGGGCGCTTGGATTTGCCGGCCCGATCTATGGCGCGGTTGCGCTCACATGCGGCACGACCTTCGTTGTCCTGGCGTTACGGCTGCGTATGAGCGAGCAGGCCGATCGCCGCGCCGCAAATCGTCTGTTCGTGTTCTCTGTCTCTTACCTGTCGCTGCTGTTCGCGGCCCTCTTGCTCGACGGAGGCAGTCAAGCATCGTTCCAGGCCGCTCCGCCCCTCCTGTCGCACGACGCGAACAGCGCGCATGACCTTTAGCGGTGTTCGCCAGACGAGGTCCGATATGAGGTACCGCATTTTCATCGCTCTCTTGCTCTCTGCCGTGATGCTGAGCGGCTGCTCCCAAGGTGTCCTCGATCCGAAGGGTCCCATCGCCTCGGGCGAACGCCAAATCCTGTTCAATTCGCTCGGGATCATGCTTGCGATCGTGATCCCGACGATTCTTGCCACCCTTGCGGTCGCCTTCTGGTATCGCGCCTCCAACAGGCGCGCCCGCTATCGCCCTGACTTCGAATATTCCGGCCGTCTTGAGCTGCTCGTCTGGTCTATCCCCGCAATGACGGTGCTGTTGGTCGGTGGCGTGGCCTGGGTCGGCGCTCACGATCTAGACCCGCGCAAGGCCATCAGCTCGACGGTTAGGCCGGTCACGGTCCAGGTTGTTTCGCTCGACTGGAAATGGCTGTTCATCTACCCCGAGCAGGGTATCGCGAGCGTCAATCACCTAACCATACCGGTCGGCACGCCGATCAGTTTCGAGCTCACCTCCTCGAGCGTGATGAACAGCTTCTTCGTACCTCAACTCGGCAGCCAGATCTACACCATGTCGGGAATGACGACGCACCTCTGGCTGCAAGCCGACCATCGCGGAACCTATCCCGGTCTCTCGGCCAATTTCAGCGGCGAGGGGTTTGCCGATATGCGTTTCAACGTCGATGTAGTCACGCCGGAGGAGTTCTCGAACTGGGTTTCTGTGGCGCGCGGGAGCGGGTCGGTGCTCGACGCAGCGACCTATGCCGATCTGCGCAAACCAAGCCAGGCCGTTGTCCCCTATACCTATCGTTCCGTTGCCCCCGATCTTTTTCAGGACGTCACGCGCTCCGTCATGATGACGGGCGATTCAACCCCATTCATTTGCTCGACATCCCAGAGGGCTGAAAGATGAATTTGCTAGGCAAACTCAGCTGGGGCGCGATCCCATTCAATCAGCCGATCATCATGGGCGCATCGGCAGTGATGATCGGCGCGGTCGGTCTCCTTCTGGTATGGATCACGCTCAAGGGGTACTGGCCATATATATGGCGAGAGTGGATCACATCCGTCGATCATAAGCGCATCGGCGTGATGTATTGCATCTTGGCGCTGCTCATGCTGCTGCGCGGCTTTGCCGACGCGATCATGATGCGCGCGCAGCAGGCGCTCGCAGCCGGAGGCGATCAGGGCTACCTCCCGCCGGAACATTTCGACCAGATTTTCTCGGCGCATGGCACGATCATGATCTTCTTCATGGCAATGCCGTTCCTTGTCGGGTTGATGAATTTCGCTGTGCCGTTGCAGCTCGGCGTTCGCGATGTCGCTTTTCCACGATTGAATTCGGTGAGCCTGGGGCTGACTGCGGCCGGCATACTGTTGACGAACATCTCGCTTTTCGTCGGTGAGTTCGCAAAGACCGGTTGGGTCGCCTACCCACCGCTCAGCGAGCTCGATTTCTCGCCCGGCGTCGGCGTCGATTATTACCTTTGGTCCCTGCAGATCTCCGGCGTCGGAACTTTGTTGGCGGGGATAAATTTCGTGACGACAATCCTGAAGATGCGAGCCCCGGGTATGGGCCTCATGCGGATGCCGGTCTTCTGCTGGACCGCGCTCGCGGCCAACCTGCTCATCGTCGCGGCGTTTCCGGTTCTGACGGCGACATTCGCAATGCTGCTGCTCGACCGCTATCTCGGCTTCCATTTCTTCACGGCTGCAGGACAGGGCAACCAGATGATGTACGTCAACCTGTTCTGGGTGTGGGGTCACCCGGAGGTCTACATCCTGGTCTTGCCGTCGTTCGGGGTCTTTTCCGAGGTCATAGCCACATTCTCCGGCAAGCCCTTGTTCGGCTACCGCTCGATGGTCGCTGCCACCATGGCGATCTGTGTTCTCTCTTTCCTGGTCTGGCTGCATCACTTCTTCACGATGGGCGCGGGCGCGGATGTCAATGGCGTTTTCGGCGTCCTTACGATGATCATCGCGGTGCCGACCGGAGTCAAAGTGTTCAATTGGCTGTTCACGATGTATGGTGGCCGAGTTCGATATACAGTCCCCGTCCTATGGTCCATTGGCTTCATGGTGACGTTCGTCATTGGGGGCATGACCGGGGTCCTGATGGCCGTGCCCCCGGCGGACTTCCAGGTGCACAACAGTCTCTTTCTCGTCGCTCATTTCCACAACACGATCATCCCCGGTGTCGTGTTTGCCGTGATGGCGGCGTATAATTATTGGTTCCCCAAGGCCTTCGGCTTCACCCTCGACGAGCGCTGGGGCAAGGCCTCGTTCTGGTGCTGGTTAATAGGCTTCTACATCGCCTTCATGCCGCTCTATGCGCTGGGTCTGATGGGCATGACCCGGCGGATGCAGCACTATGACAATCTGAGTTGGCAGCCTTGGCTGCAGGTTGCAGCACTCGGTGCCGTTGTCATCTTGGCGGGCATTGTCTGCCAAGTGGTTCAACTCGTCGTGTCGATCCGCACGCGCGACCAGCGCCGCGATGTCACGGGGGATCCGTGGAACGGCCGTACGCTCGAATGGTCGACGACATCGCCTGCGCCAGCCTGGAACTTCGCAATCCTGCCCGTCGTCACCGAGCGCGACGCTTTCTGGGCCACGAAAGCGGCCATGCACGAGGGGCAGAGTCCGACGCCGGTCGAGCGCGCGTATAAGGCGATCGAGGTGCCAAGAAACAGTCCGGTCGGATTCGTGACGGCGTTCTTTGCCGTTGTGACCGGCTTTGCGTTGATTTGGCATATTTGGTGGTTGGCAGGCTTCGGTATGGTCGGCTTCTTTGGGACGATGCTCGCCGTCGCATTCCAGATGGAGGAGGAGGCCGAGGTCCCGACCGAGCAACTCGCCCGGTTCGATCGGGCTCATGAAGCGGAGATCATGCTATGAACATTGCCGCGCCAGCACTTGAGCTCCGATCGGCGGAATTGAGCGGCATAGAAGGCGGCCACGCCTCAGAAGCCGGTCCCGCCTCAAAGCGGATCGTTGTCGCCTACGGCTTCTGGATCTTCCTGCTCAGCGACATCGTGATGTTTTCCGCTTTTTTCGCAAGCTACGCCGTGCTCGCGGGGGCCACGGCGGGCGGCCCGACGGGCGCCGAGCTCTTCAGTCAGGGCACGGTCGCCATCGAGACGGGTTGTCTGCTCGCCTCCAGTTACACCTGCGGTCTGATGTCCCTGGCAATCAGTTCCAGACGCCGCCTTGCGACATACTTCTTCGCGGTCATCACGTTCGCGCTTGGTGCTGTCTTTCTCCACCTGGAGATTCGAGAATTTGCGACGATGATCGCGCGCGATGCCGGCCCGGAACGCAGTGCGTTTCTTTCCGCTTTCTTCGCGCTTGTCGGTTGCCATGGGCTGCACGTCGCCGCTGGTCTCGTTTGGCTGGTCGTCATGATGGCGCAGGTCGCCGCGAGAGGGTTTGCCGACAAAGTAAAACGCCGGCTGTTTTGCTTCGCGCTGTTCTGGCACGCGCTCGACATCATTTGGGTGGGACTATTCACAGTCGTCTATCTGAACGGAGTAAACTGATGACATCGACACTGTATGACCGCCCGCCCGGCGGGCTATCGAAAGCCGGCGGTGGCGCCGAGGGCGGTAGCCTCCTGGTCTACACGATCGGATTGGCTTTGGCCGTTCTGCTCACCGCGACATCATTCTGGGTCGCCAACACCTCGTTGCTCTGGGGTCCCGGCGTGCCGCTCGGGCTTGCCGTCTTAGCGATCGCTCAAATGGGTATCCATCTGGTGTTCTTCCTGCACATCACGACGGGTCCTGACAATACCAACAACGTTCTCGCGCTTGCATTCGGCGTGCTCACGGTTTTCCTGGTGGTTGCGGGTTCGATGTGGATCATCGCCGACCTGAACGCAAACATGATACCTTCGCCAGAGCTGATGAACATGCAACTGCAACGTTAGACAGAGCGAGGCCGTCAATAAGCGGCTGACCTCTGCCGCTGCTCCCCAGCTTCGACCAGCTGAAAGACCTACCTCCGGCTTTGGTGATCACGGCGGAGACCGACCCGCTCCGCGACGAGGGCGAGGTCTATGCCCGAAAGCTGAAAGGCCGAGGGCGTTACCGACAACGCGGTCCGCTACAACGGAGCGATCCATGACTTCGACCTGGTGAACGCCGGCGCCAGGTGCCTTCGACGAGGGCAGCCATCACGTGGATCACCGACGACCTGGACCAGGATCTCCAGTGACTGGGGCTTTGCTGCAGATGCGGCAGTAGTAACTGCCGCGTCGCGCGGACGGCTCGCTCGGCCAACTCAACGAGCCGGGCCATCCTGACGCTTTGCCTGCTGCATAAGCAGGAAGGCGGATGTCGGCAGTTGGCGCATTGCGGACGAACGCATCTCGCTATGCTAGGCAAACATTGAATAAAAGTTTGCGAAGATCCAAAGTATAGAAGCCACACGCAGGATTCATCGCTCTTGTCTGCGACACAGCGCTGTGACACATTCTGAAGACACGGCAGAAATTCTTCTTGCGAATCCAATTGCTTGCCGGAGCATCGCCTGAGGTGCTCCGAATCCTGGCGCCCCAGCCAGACTCAAGTATTCTTGAAAAGACTCCGGAAGACGTACGAAGGTCGGGAAGCCTGAAGGCTGGAGGTGCGAGTGCCTGACCGACCGATCCGTCCGTTCGACCGTTCCGCCGCCGGCGCGATGAAGAGACAGCTGCTCGGTCTCTACGGAATCCTCATTCCTGCCAACCTCGCCGTCTGGGCGGCGGCGTTTCTGGTGTTCGCGGATCGGCCGGTGCTGCTCGGCACCGCGGCGCTCGCCTATGTCTTCGGCCTGCGCCATGCCGTCGATGCCGACCACATAGCCGCCATCGACAACGTGGTCCGCAAGCTGATGCAGGAGGGGCGGCGGCCGGTCTCGGCGGGTTTCTTCTTCTCGCTCGGCCATTCCAGCATCGTCGTGCTCGCGACCGCGGCGATCGCCCTTTCCGCCGCCGCCTTCCAGGATCGGCTCGACGCCTTTCGCGCCATCGGTGGGTTGATCGGCACCTCGGTCTCCGCGCTCTTCCTGCTGGCGATCGGCCTTGCGAATCTCGTCGTGCTCAGAGGCGTCTGGGCCGGCTTCCATCGCATCCGACGCGGCGAGCAGCTGATCGAGGAGGATTTGAACCAGCTGCTCTCCGGCCATGGCTTCATCGCACGGTTCGCCCGGCCGCTGTTCCGCATGATCGGGCGGTCCTGGCACATGTATCCGCTCGGCTTCCTGTTCGGCCTCGGGTTCGACACCGCAACCGAGGTCGGCCTGCTGGCGATCTCCGCCACCCAGGCGGCGCAGGGCCTGCCGATCTGGTTGGTGATGCTGTTCCCGGCGCTCTTCACCGCCGGCATGGCGCTGATCGACACCACCGACAGCGTGCTGATGGTCGGCGCCTATGGCTGGGCCTTCGTGAAGCCGATCCGGAAGCTCTGGTACAACCTGACGATCACCGCGGCCTCCGTCGCCGTCGCGCTGTTCATCGGTGGGCTGGAGGCGCTCGGCTTGATCTCCGACAAGCTGCGGCTCAGCGGCGGCCTCTGGGACCTGGTCGGCGCCCTCAACGACAATCTCGCGAACTTCGGCTTCGTCGTGATCGGCATCTTCGCCGCCGCCTGGGTGGTCTCGGTGCTGGTGTATCGCTGGAAGGGCTACGACCGCCTCGCTGTCCCGGTCACGCCGCAGTAACGCGGCCGGCATATCCCGCGCAAAAGAACCTTGTGAAGCCTCCCCCGACCCGGCATCGTTGATGCCGGACCGGGTGCTTGAGGTGGACGGCGATGTTCGCAGCGGACGATCGTCAGGGTGGGAGGAGCCGTCGGCTGTCGCCGCGTCCGGACTCCGAGCCGGTCGTCGTCGAGGAGATTCGCGTCCGCGGCACGGTGCAGGGCGTCGGCTTCCGCCCGACCGTCTGG
>Ga0335076_10002593_pt1 | contig 17999 bp, 12 predicted proteins | sample Lox_Sample_25_FD_206717 | JGI IMG/M metagenome (GOLD analysis project Ga0335076, IMG submission 206717) | Soil microbial communities from Loxahatchee National Wildlife Refuge, Florida, United States - Lox_Sample_2.5 | ecosystem: Environmental > Terrestrial > Soil > Wetlands | place: USA... | reverse complement strand
GGACACCGCGCGAGCGCGGTACAGCAGTCAGCTATGCCACGCGCGCGGATTCGCTGGGCGCGACCGACGTTCCAGCCGGCACTTTCTCGACTCTTCCAAACCGTGCCATCAGTGCGCTGGCAACGGCCCATGCGATCAAAGCTGAGGCAATCAGAAAATATCCCCCCAGTATGCGCATCCACTCGAGACCTGCCAGTTCCGCAATGGCTTCGAGCGTGGAGCCGACTGCCAGGAACGTGAGGAGGGCAGTTACGCCCACGTTCTTTCGTGCGGCCACCATGATGGCCCACGTAATGGCTGCAGCGGCGATGAACCAGAAGCCGAGCGCCGGAAACGCGCCCTGTGGACGAACTACCCGGCCCGTGGCGTACAAGAACTCCAGGAGTCCGTATGCCGTCCAAAAAGAACCCCAGGTGCCATGCAGGGCCAGCGACACCGCGTCGTTCGTACGGAACGCCCACGCCGCAGCGTAGAACTGCGCCAAGCCGCCGAAAATCAACACTAACGGAAAAAGGACAATCCCCGTCTGCGCATTCCCGAACCAGTGCGCCATGTGGGCAGCCACAAGGAACGTGGCTGCTGCGAAAGCATACATACCCAAGATCGAGGGTAGCGCCGGTGACACAAAGGCGCGCCTTGCTAACTTACCTTCTTCCACTTGTTGAGGGCTGGGCATCGAAACAACCGAACTTGTCATATCCTCTCCTTCCTTTGGCGGAATTCCGGCCCCCCAGCGCTTTCCTCCGCGCTGGAACCCGAACCGAACTCTCCGCCCCTTCGGTTCGCGCCGGTAACCCACCTATTAGTAGAGGGGGACGGGTCGCGCGGCCGCCCTAAGGTGGCGCCTCTTCGCAGGAACCATTCCGCTAAGAAGCAGATACGATTGCAGCCCTGACCGGCCCGATCCCGCGGGCCTCCATTCTGAATAGATTCCGCCTCCGCAGACTTTCGTTGTATCGTGTTACGATATAAAAGGAATGGTCATCCTGAAACCCGAGCGAGAAACGGCCAACCTCGCGGTGCGGTTGGCCCATCGAAGATAGTGGGCCCCTGGCAGCAGATCCCCTCATTTTTAGGGGCAGTAAATCAATGTTTCTCCGGCACTTAGGGTACGAACTGGCCATTTTTACTGTCGTCTGTGCGGTCGCGCTGTTCCTATTCCCAGCCGTTGGGCCCAGTATTTCCGTCCATGGACCGATGGCCGCATGGTTGAATCTGCGATCCAAAGGCAACTACTGGCTTGCGAAAGCGGAGGGAGGCCTGAATGAATTTCCTCGCACACCGCGAACGAGTCCGACTTTTACCGGCGCGGACCATTCTGGAGCGACGATGCGTTCAACTTCCGGTGCTCCGCCGGTTGTCATTCGCTGTTGAAGGGAAGTGCAACTTCGCCGCGGACCCGAGAAGAGCGGTCGGCATAGCGCGTCGGCTTCGTAATTCCCCAATATCCACACGAGTTCCTGGTTCGGAGGTTACTCATCTGAGGTCGCTCATCTAAAGGAGGAACAAAGAAAAGATATGACACGTGAAATGTTGAGAAACTTTTCCCTGATCACATTGCTTGCCGGTTTGTTCGTGCTCGCCGGATGCAACAAGAAGGTGGCGAAGGCAACGCCGCCGCCACCCCCACCGCCTCCGGCGCCCACCGCGACTTTGGCGGCCAGCCCGAACATGCTGCAGCAAGGTCAATCGACCACGCTGACCTGGAAAACCACGAATGCAAACGACGTCACGATCCCCGGCCTTGGCACGGTGGCAGCCTCGGGCTCGCGCGGTGTCACTCCAGATATGTCCACCACTTATACCCTTGTGGCCAAGGGCCCTGGTGGAACGCAAGACGCCAGCGCCCGGGTGACCGTCAGTCCCCGGCCTGTTGCCAAAGCCTCCGTGCCGCAACCCAGCGAAGCAGACTTGTTTGCCGAAAACGTGAAAGACCTGTTCTTCAATTTCAACAAGTACAACATACGTCCCGATGAGGATTCGGTCTCGACTCACGACGCGAACTTTCTTGCCCAGCATCCGGATATGAAGGTTCTCGTCGAGGGACACTGCGACGATCGCGGGTCGGAGGAATATAACCTGGCCCTCGGAGCCAGCCGAGCAAACGCCCTCAAGAGTTCGCTGCAGGAGCAAGGCGTAAGCGCGGCGCAAATCAAAACGATCAGTTACGGCAAGGAAAAGCCTTTCTGCACGGCGAATGACGAACAGTGCTGGCAATCCAACCGGCGCGATCACGTCGTGCTCGAGCAATAAGAAAGTTTTTGCGCAGTACGGCCGCCGGGCGGCCGTACTGCACAAGGTTGCTTAAGGGAGGAACAGTATGACGCAAGCAGCTTTTGTGATTCGACGGCCCACAGCGGCGTTTTTGACAGCCGCGGTGCTCGTCATCGGGATCGTTGTTGGTCTGGGCGCGGCAGCAGCCTGGGCGGGACGTCCCGTATTTGGGGCACAGAAGGCAGTGCCCATGTTTGTGGCTCGCTCCAACGGCCGACCCGCGGATGTGAGCGCCAACGGCATGGGCTATGCATCCATTCTTAAGCCGGCGCTGGCGGCGGTGGTGAACATTTCATCCTCCAAAATCGTGAAGACGCCGGGTAACGGCCAGCAGTTCGCTCCGTTTTTTAACGACCCGTTTTTTCGCCAGTTTTTCGGAAATCAGTTCTTTCGTCAATTTCAGGCGCCTCGCGAGCAAAGAGAGCACAGCCTGGGATCGGGCGTGATCGTCAGCCCCGACGGCTACATTCTCACCAACAACCATGTGATCGCGGGCGCAACCGAGATCAAGGTGTTCCTGCCTGACAAGCGTCAGTTCACCGGCAAAGTGGTGGGTGCAGATCCGAAAACCGACATTGCGGTGGTGAGCATCGATGCGAAGAATCTTCCCGCTCTCACCATGGCCGACTCCTCGAAGATTCAGGTGGGAGATCTGGCATTTGCCATTGGCGATCCTTTTGGAATTGGCGAGACAGCGACCATGGGCATCGTCAGCGCCACAGGCCGGAACGGTCTCGACATTGAGGATTATGAGGATTTTATTCAGACGGACGCGGCCATCAATCCGGGAAACTCGGGCGGTGCGCTGGTTAATGCGCGTGGCGATCTTATCGGTATCAATACGGCGATTCTGGCTGGCGGAGGGGGCGGCAATCAAGGGATTGGATTCGCCATCCCCATCAACATGGCACGCAGAGTCATGGATGAAATTCTCAAGAATGGCAAGGTCGTCCGCGGTTATCTGGGAGTGGTGATTCAGGAAGTGACTCCGGACCTGGCGAAGGCATTCAATGTTCCGCAAGGTAAGGGTGCGCTCATCGGCGACGTGACAGCCGGCGGTCCTGCTGACAAAGCGGGCCTGCAGAAGGGCGATGTCATCGAAGAACTCAATGGAAAGACGGTGAGCGGAGTGAATGACTTGCGTTTGCAGATCGCGTCCATGACTCCGGGAACCGTAGTCGGCCTCAAGATTCTGCGCAACGGGCAGTCGCACGAGATCTCGGTGACGCTGGGTGAACTCCCGTCAAAGCCCGGTCAGAGCGGTGCGGCGGGTCCCGCCGAAAACAGCCCGATGCACGGCGTCCAGGTCGACAACCTTACGCCCGGCATGGCGCGTGAACTGGGCATCGATCCTTCCACAAAGGGCGTGGTCGTAAGCAATGTCGAGGACGGAACTCCGGCGTCTGAAGCAGGATTACAGCGTGATGACGTCATTGAAGAGGTGAATCATCATCCGGTCACGGATGTAGCCGGTTTCGATCGTGCCGTGCGCGAGGCGGGAGCGCAGACTGTCGTCCTCCTGGTAAACCGGGGCGGGCAAACGGCCTTCATCGTGGTGCAACCGGACTAGGGTCAGTGCCGTCGGGCGGACCGGAGTGGCGCCACCATGTCTCGGGGAGGCGCCACTTCCGCTTAAGGTTGCACTTATATCGTCTAACGATATTTTTGCTTTTTAATTGCAACCGCCGGGCACGGGCCTACATCTTTTGTAACGAAGGCATTGTGTCTCGGCTCGATCGACGTCCCTCTTGACAAGGCTGGGGATTTGGGCGAGGCGCTGTCGCGACTTCTTATGGAGGCTTTTAGACATATGAAACTTGCAAAATATATGGCGGTTTTGTCGGTCTTTACCTTGTTGCTGCCGCTTTCGGCGCTGGCAAAGGACAAGAACGAACGCTCAGTCAATATTCCCAATACCGTCCAGGTTGGTTCTACCCAACTGAAACCGGGAGACTACAAGGTGGAGTGGCAAGAGGCGGGCCCTGCGGTACAGGTGAAGTTTCTGCGCTACGGTAAGACCGTGGCTACTGCGTCTGGAACCCTGAAGACGAACGATTCGCAAGTGACTCAGGATGACATTGTGACGCAGCAAGTCAACCCTCACCAGAACGTACTGAAGGAAATCGACTTCGGCCATCAAAAAGAAGCGCTGCTCTTCGGGTAGCCAAACGCCAGATTTTCCAGTGCGGCACGGAAGGTGCTGGGACTGTGCAATTGCCCTGTCCCAGCCTTTGCTGTCGCCGTGTTTGCTCGTGCCTTCTCCCTCCAACTCTTGCTGACCCGCAGTTCACCTCCTCGAAACCCAAGAGTCGATTTGAAGCGGGTTGACAAGCGAATGGTGCGGCCACTAGAGTTGTGATGATTTACGAATGATTTCTTTTTATTTCGACTAAAAACCAGCCGTGTTTTCGATAACCTTTGCCGTGGAGGTGAAAATTTGCCTTCTCAAGAGAGTCTTTGGGCCCGCCTCAGGAAATGCCGTTCCCGCTTACTCCCGCTTCAGATTCGAAACGTCGTCTTGATCGTCTGTGCGATTGCGTTCTTCGCTCCATCTTTTGCTCATTGCTCTCAGACCGAACTCAAGAACATGCAGTTAGCGGTCCGAGTCGATCCGGCTGATGGCTCTTATTCGATTTCCATGAATGGCGCTGCCTCGCCGGCGATTCGCGCGGGCGTTGCGGCCGAGGTGGATCACCATTGGATGAAGTCAACCGAATACCCCAAACACGAGATTGCCCAATCAAATTTTGACGACGCCCTCGGCCACGGCCGCGAAATTACTGTCCGGTCAACTGGCTTGGCAGATCACCCCGATCTGAGCTATGCCATTCGCGTCTACGAGTCCCAGCCGTTTGGGCAGATTCAGGTCACGGTTCGAAACCAGCTGGGCAGGACGCTTGAGATTCAAAGGATTCGCAGTCTAGAGGACGAAGATAAGGCAATTCTCGATCTCCATGGAGATGCGGCCGCCGATCGGGTGTTATCCGACAGCTATAGCGAAGACTGGCCGCCTCTTCAGATTTACGATCTTGGCAAAGCTCCGAATGGCATGCATCGAGCGGTGGGGAGCCAGCTGATTTACAACCGGCAGAGCAAGGAAAGTGTCTTTTTCGGAGCACTCTCGGCCGACCGGCTGCTGACCATTCTCCGTTTGCAAACACGGACTGTGGCCGCCGGTCCAGAAATCGCCAGCCTCACCATAGATTCCACCGGAACCACTGAGATTCAGGCGACCGACGCGGAATCGGCGTTGCGCGATGGGCCAAAGGAAAACCTGGTGGAATTGAGTCTGCCCCTGGCCAACGGCGAAAGTATCACTTCGGAACCACTCATGTTCGCGATCGGACGTGATTACCACGCTCAACTCGAGCGTTATGGATCGGCGATCCGTGAATTGCATCACAGCCGCATCCCGGAAGGCAACATGCTCGGGTGGTGGAGTTGGACCGCTTTCTACATGAAGATAACGGAGGGCAATACATTCACGAATGCCCTCTGGCTCTCTGAACATCTAAAGGCGCTCGGATACGACTACTTCCATTTCGATTTCGGATATGGATATGCGCGCGGCGACTATGCTGTGCCAAATGCCTCCAAGTTCCCCCACGGAATGCGCCCGCTCACGCAACGGATTCAGCAACTAGGTTTGAAAATTGGAATCTGGACCGCGCCCTTCGAGGTCGGGGAGTACAGCTCCATTTATAAGAATCACAAAGACTGGCTTGTCCACAATGCGAATGGCGACCCCATTCCGGTCACGACCGACGAAGAGGTTCCCTCCGAGCGATTGTTTGTGCTGGACTCGACCAATCCGAGAGCGCAGGAATTCTTGCGCCAGACCTACCGCACCGTGGTTCGGGAGTGGGGCGTGCAATATATCAAGCTCGATTTCATGGACAACACAGCGATCGAAGGCTATTACTTCCGGCCGCACACAACCGCGCTCGAAGCGCAGCGCATCGGGTTGCAGGTGATTCGCGATGCGGTGGGAAACGATGTGCTGCTCGATAAAGACGGCAGCCCCATGTTGACGCCGGTAGGCCTGGTCGATGACGGCCGCGTTTCGCAGGATACCGGCCATACTTTCGAGCGCAGCAGGGAAGCGGCTCCCGGCATTGCCGCCCGATACTACATGAACCGCAATTTTTTTCTTAACGATCCGGATGCCTTCACGGTGTCGAAACAACTCGTCGAAGAGCGGACGATCCAGACTCCGCTCACGCTGAACGAAGCCGAAGCATCTATCGCGCTGGCTGCGGTTTCGGGAGGCATGTACGAAATCGGCGATGATCTGCCGACACTCGGCTCCGATCCCGACCGGGTTGCGCTTGTCGAGAACCCCGTGTTGTTGCAGATGGCCAAATTGGGGCGGGCGTCGGTTCCTGTGGATCTGCTCAGCTATCGCGCCGAGGACGAGCAACCGAGCATTTTTTTCCTGCACGAAGACGCACGCCAGTCCATCGTGGCGGTCTTCAACTGGACGGAGCACGCTGGCTCTCATCGGCTCTCGCTCGCTGAGTTAGGCCTTGAAGGCGGGCGCAATTATGAATTGACTGACGTCTTCGATCCTGCTCAACATCCGGAAATACAAAATGCTTCCATTCAACTGGATCAGCCTGCCCATTCTGTGCGGCTGATCAGGATCGTCGATGCTTCCCTGCCCGCCGCAGCGCCTGCGATCGGCTCGATGGTTCCCGACCGCGCCAAGGTTAATGAGAATGTGAAGCTATCCTGCTCCATCGATGCCAGCGGAGTACCGGCCCTCGGCTATCACTGGGACTTCGGAGACGGTACTCGCGAGGAAGGGCGGGAAGTACGGCACGCTTACACGAAGACCGGAGAGTTCACCGTTCGCCTGGTGGTGGATGGAGTTGACGGCATTCCGGCGGTAAAAGAATCGCGGATTTCTATCAGTGGAGAGATGCCCATCGCGCCGCCGAGCCCCTACCAGGCGAATGAATAGCGCGACTGCGGCCGGGGCAATCTCGAATCTCGGAGATGGCACGGAGGGCATCCGAGTAATTCAATAAGCCAGCCCTGGAGTCGAAGACTTGCTCGTGGGCCGGCCCGTCCTGTTGCATTCCCCGCCAACTAGAAATAGAACTTCAGCGCAAACTGAATGAAGCGCGGATCACGCGCCGCAACCGCCTGCCCGAACTGAGGGGTGCCGAATTCGACTGCGGTTGGTTCCTCGCTGATCGCCCCCGCTGGTCCCAGAAGGGGGTTCTCATGGTTCCAAATGTTGAAAAATTCCGAACGAAACTCCAAATGCATCTGTTCGCGAATCGGGAACGTTTTGAAGATGGAGAAATCCCAGTCCTGCAGGCCCGGGCCCCGGACGATGTTCCTGCCCGCGTTGCCGAATGTGAAGAACGTCGAGTTGTCTACGAAGGCGCAGGTGTTAAATAGCGTTCCCCCGACGCACGGGCTTGCATTCGGATTGCCCACGACATTAGGCCGCACCTCGTAGTATCCAACCACTCCGCCGCCGTCAGCGGTGGAAACATTCGTGAGCGAGTCGGTAATGGTAAACCAGTTGCCCGTTTGGGCGGTCGTGATCCCGGCTACTTGCCAGTTGCCGATAATCTGGTCCAGAACACCGCTGGCATTTCCACCGAATGTCTTCCCGCGTCCAAACGGCAACTCGTACGCATAGTCGATTACGAAGCGATGGCGCACGTCGAAATCGGCATTACCGTATTCGAGCCAGGGATACAACTGGTTGCGGAAGTCGCCGTTATTGAGAGAGCCGAGGCTGGCGCTCGATGCGTCATCCAATGCATGGGAATAGGTGTAAGAAGCCCCGAACTCCAGCCCTTTGGTGAGTCGTTTATCGACATGCACTTGCAGGGCGGTGTAGTTGGAAAAGTCGTTGGCGCGAAGCGTATCGATACCGCCGTCAACCGTGGGAAACGGACGCCGTGGAGCGGTGGGACAGTTCTCCGGGGTATTGCCGTTGGTCGTGCAGAAGACCGGATCGGGCTGGGCCTGGTTGCCGTTGTACATGCCGTAGAGGTTCTCCCCGTGCGAGCCTGCATACGAAATATCCAGCAACAGCTGGCTGGGCAACTGATACTGGAACCCCAGGTGCCATTGCTGCGCGAAAGGAGTTTTCAACGTCGAGCTCTCGGAAAACAAGGTTGGGGTGTTTGGATCAACCAGCGAGTTGGCCGGAAACCCCTCCGACAAGGCGGTCAGGGGAACGTTGCCCGGCCCAACTACCGCGCAGTTCGGTTGGTTTGGGTTGGGATTTGCCGCGGGCAACCCGCAGGGCTGAGTAAAATTCTCTGTGATAAAGAATGGCGGGTTAAAACCGGGACTGGGATTCGAAAATGGACCATTCTCCTCTGCGCCATAGAAAATTCCATACCCCATCCTTAGAACCAGCTTGTCCGTGATCTGGTAGGCCAAGCCGAGCCGGGGAGCGACGTTGTTTAGGTCGGGCGAAATCAATCCCGCGCTGCCCGTTCTCTGAATGGGGATCAGGGTTGACAAAGTTGGAGTCAGCTGGGCTTGCTGCCCTTTCGGAACAATCAGCGAATCTGTTGCAAAGTCGAAATTCGCTTCCTGGTTATAGCGCGCCTTTACCGTCGTGAATATTTCGTAGCGAATACCCAGGTTCAAAGTCAGCTTGGGTGTCGCACGGAAGTCATCCTGGAAAAACCATGCGTAGTCGCCTCGGTGATAATCGACGTTATGCTCGTTGGTGATGGTTGCTCCGTCAGTAAGCCCGAGAAGAAACGTGGCGTAGGCCTCGCCGCCAGTGGTTGGAGCGGCGGCGTTATCGGTAAAGTCGCTGGCGAAGTCCATGGTGCCCCGGGATGCGGCGGGCTGGAATATGGTGAATTCTATGCGACGCAACTCGGTGCCGAATTTCATAGAATGCCGGCCCTGCACCCTGGTCAGACTCTCCTGGATCACGTACGCATTTTGTTTCTCGATAGAGGGTAAAAAGCCGGAACTTCCAATGCCGGCCGTGCCATCGTCGATGCTGATGCTGGGCAGGCCCCCATTGAATGGCCCAAACGGAACTCCAGGAAATCCCAACTGAGCCGCAACATTCTGGTCGTAGTTCAACTGGTAACGATGGGAGTTGATGCGATTGTAGCCGAGGCGGAATTCATTGACCGTGTTGGAGGAGAAAAGGTGCGTTTCGCTGATCGCGGCGCTTCGGTAGGAATCGTCCTGATAGCCATCCTGGAATGCTCCGCCGTCGAGCGCGTTGTTGAAAGGAGAAGGAATAAAGCTCGGCTGGTCTTCGTAGCTAAAGCGTCCAAACAATAAATCGGAGTTGGTGATCTTGTGGTCAACGCGAATGTCAAAATTGTTTTGATTGGTACTTCTCCTCGGCTCCGCCAGAAAGTTGGATCCGTTCAGGCTGGTGTTCGGCGTGGGAAACAGCGCGGACAAGCGTGCCGCCAGCGGATCTATGGCAGTGCTCAGGCCTGCGTTGGAGGTAAATTTATTGGTAGGATTTCCCAAAGCATCGGTCCCGATGGGAACGCCACAATAGCCATCCGGATTCAGGGCTGAGGTCTGGGTCATGCGAGTGTTAAAAATCTCACCCACGAACGTCGGGTGCCCACTGCAATCGACTGCTACCTGATTTGTCGGGTTGCCGTTCATGTCAACGGCCATGGCCTGAGTGCCGGTCAGAAATGAGGAAAAGTCCCCTCCGATCTCAGCCGGTGTCGGAACCAGCACCAATTGGGGGAGAGCCTGACGAATTCGAAGACCTTCGTAGTCGACGAAGAAGAAGGTTCGGTTCTTAATGATCGGTCCGCCAAGTGTCGCTCCAAACTGATTCTGTTGATACCCTTGCCGACCGAATATATCGAACGCGTTACGGGCATCGAACACGTCGTTGCGCAAGAACTCGTAAACGTCGCCGTGAAACTGGTTCGTTCCTGATTTGATCACGGCATTCATTACCGCGCCGTTGCCCCGTCCGAATTCTGCACTGTAGGCATTTGTCTGTACTTTGAATTCGGCAAGTGCATCGACAGAAGGCTGAATGACGTAAGCGCTGCCATTCAGCACGTCGCCCAAGTCGGAATTATTGTCGATGCCGTCCAGTTGAAAGTTGTTTTGCAGGGAGCGCGAACCGTTGGAACTGAAGCCGAATGAAGTTTCCACTCGGGAGCCTGGTTCGGCCGGTCCCACGCCTGCGCTCAACAGAGCGAGTTGGGCGTAGTTTCGACCATTCAGAGGAAGGGTCTCGATCGTTTGGCTATCCTGTACCTGCCCCAATTCAGAGGTTTCCGTTTCAAGCTGTGGCCCCTCTGTGGTGACCGTCATGGTTTCGTTGATACTGCCCACCTGCAGCGTAATATCCACCTCGGGCCGGGACTGAACGTCCACCACAATCGGACCGGCCACCGACTTCTTAAAACCTGTCTTCTCCACGCGGACGTTGTAGCGGCCAATCTTGAGGGGACTCGCGACATACTCCCCCTGTTCGTTCGTGCTGATCACCACACTGGTGCCGCGGTCGACGTCCGTGATCGTTACTTTGGCGCCGGCGACGACTGCGCCGCTCGCGTCCTTTACGGTGCCCGCAATCGCCCCGGTATCCTTCTGAGCCAACGCTACTCCCGCGAGGCACAACAACAGGACGAAGAGCGTAGTTTGACGAAGCGTGGAGGAAGGCATGATCGGATCGCTCCTTTTCCTTCACCGACAGGGCCTCAGTAAGAAAAGCCGGCTTGCGCCCTTCCCTTGTGGCGGTGAGAGTGGTTTTCGTTATATTACGACTCATTACTTTTACTTTTCTTTGGCCGCTTGTCAAGTGGCCGATCCCGCCTCCTGTCTTGAGGTGCTGGCCGGGCACGTTGCAGGAATTTCGAGCGACGAAAGCGGGCATCAACAAAACGGCGGCGTATTCTTTCGGTATTCTTGAGTTTCTGGTGATGAAACGCATACTGCTTTCGTGGAGCAGCGGAAAAGACAGCGCCTGGAGCCTGCACATTCTCCGCCAAAGCGCGCAATATGAGGTCGCAGGATTGTTGACCACCTTCAATCAGGCAGCAGCGCGCGTCGCCATGCATGCAGTCCGCCAGGAGTTGGTCGAGGAGCAAGCTTCCGCAACCGGATTGCCCTTATGGGCCGTGCAATTGCCTTGGCCCTGTCCCAACGATGCCTACGAAACCCTGATGTCCCAAACCTGCGCCAAGGCCGTTGCCGCTGGCATTGAAGGAATCGCCTTTGGCGATCTCTTTCTGGAGGATGTGCGCGCTTACCGCGAAAAGCAAATGAAAAATACAGGACTGGAACCGCTTTTTCCCTTATGGGGCATGCCAACCTGTGAACTGGCCAGGGAGATGATCGCCAATCGGATGCGGGCCAAACTCACCTGTGTCGACACCAGAAAACTTGATGCGTCATTCGCGGGACGCGAATTCGACGCTGACTTGTTGCACGACCTTCCCGATGGAGTCGATCCCTGCGGGGAGCGTGGCGAGTTTCATTCCTTCGTCTACGCCGGTCCGATGCTCAGCCGTGAGATCCACGTCTCAAACGGCGAGACCGTGATTCGGGACCATTTTGTCTTTGCCGACCTCATCGCTCCCTCCGCCGATCCAGCGAAACACAGCACGCACAAGAAAGACGTTCAGCAAGATCGAGATCAGTGACGCAGCAATCAGAGTGCTGAAAACGCCTTCGTCGACCAGCCCCGACGAGCGAGCCACCTGCACCACAACAAAAGATAGTTCACCGATCTGTGTCAGTCCGGAGGCCGCAGCAACCGCCGTCTGGAAGGGATATCGGAAGAGCCGCACTACCGCCACCCATACCAGGAATTTGACGGCGACAATCAACAGGAGCATCAGCCCGAGAAGGGGCAAATGGTCGAACAAAACCTTGGGATCGATCAGCGTTCCCAGGGTAACGAAAAATAGCGCGACGAAGGTATCGCGAAGCGGAACAATCTGAGCGTGCGCATCATGCAGATCGGGCAAGCCGCTGATCGATACTCCCGCCAGAAAGGCCCCGAGGGCAACCGAGAATCCGACAGCTTGCGCGAGAGCTGCCGTCCCTAGGCAAATCGCGATCGCCACCAGCAGTTGCAATTCGGGATTGCACGTGAGTTTCACACGCCGGAGGAGCGGTGGAATCACTTTTATAGCGAAAAAAATCAGGGGAACCAGAAGAACCAGAGCCTTGCCCAGAACCCAAACCGCAAGCAGCAAGCCGCCTTTTGAGCTCCCGAGTACGGGCATGATCACAGTCATACATATGACGGCAAGATCTTCCACCAGTGTGATGCCGATCGTGATGCGTCCATAAGTTGTGGCGAGCCGCCCGGAGTCGGCCAATAGGCGAGCCAAAACCATGGTGCTCGCCACCGAAACTGCGGCGCCGATGACGAGACTTTGAGCCACGTTCCAGCCGGCCAGCCACCCTATTCCGACTGCGCAGAGCACGATGAGCAGGATGCCCATGGGTCCGCCGCCGAGGGCGACGGCTTTCACGCGCATCAACTCAGGAATCGAGAACTCGACTCCAATGGAAAACATCAGGAGCACAACGCCGACTTCGGCAAACACTTCAAAAGTGTGCAAATCAGAGAGGTGAGGACCAGGAGTGAAGGGACTGATTGCAATTCCACCCAGAACAAAGCCCAGGATCAGCGGCAGACGCAGCCGCCACGCCAGTAAACCTCCGAGCACCGCAGCCACGAATATGTAGGTGAGATCGCGAAAGAGGACCGGATTGGGTTCCATTTTGCGGCTCCGGGCTTGAAGCTGTTACGAGTCCCCTTCCCAATACTCCTCAGGCACGTCGTCCTCCGGGACCTCATGCGTGTGGACTTCCCGCGTTTGATCGTCATCTGCTTCTTCAACCCCGGCCACCACGCCCGCCTCAAAAGCATTTCCCTCTTCGAGCAACTCGTCAACACTTTCCGAATCCGCGTCTTCCGTATCTCGCAAGCCCTGCAGGTCACCTGACTGCGTGCCCGAACGAGGTTGCACTGAACGCTGTTTAAATAGCAGATCTTCTCGACCCTGCTTGCGGGTTTTCCGCAGGCGCGTCCTGGGTTTTTTCTTCGACGTCACTTTTTTCCCGGATGCTTTCCTGGTTGAGCGTCTCCCGACCGCGGTCTTTTTGCCCAAGCGTCGTTGCGAACTTTTTGCTTTCTTCGTCTTCTTCTTCGGGGCCATTGTGGCAGTCTAGCACCTTCGGGATCGTGCTAACCACCGGCGGTGGCCGGCGCCCGGAGCGTACGGCATCTGAGCGTACCCACCATGTCGACGTCACGCGCTGACCTCTGCTAAGCTGTCGCTTCGCTGTTTATGCACTCGGCGGTGAGACTTCTTCGAGGCTTAATTTTTCCGCTGTCCTGACCGGTAACATTGCCATGGCGTCCGACCCCACGAGCGTGCAACTGTCGCCTCCCCTTATAACTGTCCAACAGCCGGTTTCCTCTCCGCTCACCAACAGCGCCATTTTTCTGATCGTCTCGATCAACTCCGGTGACGAAAATCGCGCTGCTGTCCTTTCTCTTTGCGCCGATCTCTCGGCGCTTCTTCGTGGCGTCGGGTTTCGTTCCCCCGAAGGATCGCTCTCCTGCATCATGGGCTTCAGCTCCGATGGCTGGGACCGCCTCTTCGGCTTGCCACGCCCCGCCGAACTTCATCCCTTTCGTGAAATTCACTCCGGCCCGCGCCATGCGGTTTCCACCCCCGGAGACCTGATCTTTCACATCCGCGCCAGGCGCATGGACCTCTGTTTCGAGCTCACGACGCAAATCAGGGCGCGGCTCGATCGCGCCGTCACTACGGCCGACGAAGTCCACGGCTTTCGCTACTTCGACGAACGTGATCTTCTCGGTTTCGTGGATGGCACCGAGAACCCCACGGGCAGCGTGGCCGCTGACGCCGTTTTCATTGGCGGCGAAGATGCTCTTTTCGCTGGCGGAAGCTACGTCATCGTCCAAAAGTATCTTCACGATCTTGAGGCCTGGAACAAGATCTCCACCGAAGCCCAGGAAAAAATCATCGGCCGCACAAAACTGTCTGACATCGAACTCGATGATTCGGTTAAGCCCACCTCGGCTCACAATGCCCTCACCACCATCGAAGAAAATGGCCGGGAGATCAAAATTCTCCGCGACAACATGCCCTTCGGCCGCCCGGGCCACGGAGAGTTCGGCACTTATTTCATCGGCTACAGCCGCTCGCCGCGCACCATCGAACAAATGCTGGAAAATATGTTCATCGGCCGTCCCCCCGGCAATTACGATCGCATTCTCGATTTCAGCACACCGGTCACTGGAAGTCTGTTCTTCATCCCGACCGTCACATTTCTCGATAACGTCTCCCCTGACCAGCCGGCAGCCTCCAGCCCACAGAAGCTGGCAGAGGCTCCAGCTCCGGGTGAAACTTCCGCCTCCGTTGCACCATCCAAGGATGGTTCGCTCGGCATAGGTTCCCTGAAAGGAGAAAATTCCTGTGAATAACCTGCATCGCGAGCTGGCTCCGATTTCTGACGCTGCGTGGGCTCAAATCGAAGAAGAGACCTCGCGCACAATCAAGCGTTATCTGGCCGGTCGCCGCGTTGTGGACGTTCACGGCCCGGCCGGTTCGGCTCTCTCGGCTGTGGGCACAGGCCACCAACGCACCATCGCCGCGCCCGGAGACGGCATCACAGCCCGGCAGCGGGAAGCCAAAACCCTCGTTGAACTGCGCGCTGCCTTCGAGCTTGACCGCCAGATGATTGATGACGTGGAGCGTGGCGCCAACGATTCCGATTGGCAACCGGCAAAGGACGCCGCGCGCAGGCTCGCATTCGCTGAGGACCGCGCCATTTTCGAAGGTTACAGCGCGGCCGGAATCGTTGGGGTCCGTCAGGGCACGAGCAATCCACAGAAGTCTCTTCCCGCCGACGTACGCAAGTACCCCGAAGCCTTTGCCCAAGCCTTAAGCCAACTGCGACTGGTGGGCGTCAACGGACCCTATTCCATTCTGCTCAGCGCCAACGCTTATACCGAACTCGCGGAAACCAGCGATTATGGCTATCCCGTCCTCGAACACGTCAAACGCCTGGTGGAAGGCAAAATCTTCTGGGCGCCTGCGATTGACGGCGCCTTTGTTGTCACCACCCGCGGCGGTGACTTCGATCTTCACATCGGGCAGGATGCCTCCATTGGCTACCTGAGCCACACGGACAAGCACGTACGGCTTTACTTGCAGGAGACACTTACCTTCTTGTATCTCACCTCTGAGTCCGCGGTCGCCCTGGCGCCGCCTTCCAAGCCCCACTCATCTTAAGGCGGCATCGGTCATCGGGGAACTGGCTATGCCCGCATCGACGACGGTTTTAATGTGAGGGTACTTTCGTCACAGAGTTTGGGCAGAATTCGTCGTTTGCTTCAGGCACATTGCTTACTCTGAAAGCAATGCCCACCGCGTTTCGTCGGCTTGCGTTGTTGATCGTCTTGCTGGCCGCGCCCCTGTTGGGGCAGGCTGGCGAGCGCATTCTCTCGTTCGATTCCCGCATCACGGTGAACCCAGACAGCAGCCTGAACGTCCGCGAGACCATTATGGTCGCTGTCACCGGCAACAAAATCCGGCATGGCATTTACCGCGATTTCCCCACTGACTACAAAGACCGGCTGGGGAATCGATACCACGTAGACCTTTCGATCGTCGGCCTGGAACGAGACGGTAACCCTGAACCGTACCATACGGAGCCGGTAAGTAATGGCATCCGGACTTACTTCGGCAGCGCGCAGCAGGTGCTTTCGAGCGGTGAACACACCTACGTCTTCGATTACTCGGTAACGCGCGAACTGGGATTCTTCAGCGACCACGACGAACTCTATTGGAATGTCACAGGAAACGGCTGGGACTTTCCCATCGACACTGCGACTGCGACCGTTGTCTTACCGCCAAATGTCGCCGGCGCTGTGCAGCGAGCAACCGCGTTCACAGGATTCACGGGCGAGCGTGGGCAAAACTTTTCGACAGACAAGGACGATTTCGGCAATCCCACATTTCATGCCGACAATCTTGGCGTTCATCAGGGACTGACTCTCCTTGTCACTTGGCCCAAGGGCCTAATCACACCACCTACGACCGAGCAGAAGTTGTCGTGGTTGTTTCATGACAATCAAGCTGTGTTGGTCGGATTGATCGGCGTCATATGCGTCTGGAGTTACTTTTTGCTCGCGTGGCTGAAAGTTGGGCGAGACCCCAGACCCGGAACCGTCATGCCGCTGTACGAACCGCCGGCAACTCTGTCGCCTGCCGCGGTTCGATATCTCAAGCACATGCAGTTCGACAATAAGGCATTCGCGGCGGCCATTCTGGGGCTTGCGGCAAAAGGAGTGCTCAAGATCCGGCACGACGAATCGCAGCAGTATGAACTGATCGACAACGAAATTAGCGCAAACGGCAAGCTCCTGCCAGATGAGAATCTTCTGGCCCGGGAACTGTTTGAGGATGGTAATCACCTTTACCTTGCTCCGGAAAGTCAGGGCACGATGGTGCGAGCCAAGAAGGCTCTTTCTTTGTCGCTCCAGAGCACCATGCAGAATGTCTATTTCGTGACGAACTCGCGCTACGTGTGGCCGGGGGTTCTGCTAACCATTATTTTTGTGGGCCTGCTGCTGATTACTCAAGCGGCGCTGAGAACCACGGTCGCCCTGTTCATGACGTTCTGGCTCACTTTCTGGACCGTTGGGGTCGCAGCGTTGCTGGCCAGAGTGTACCAAGTCTGGGGCGCTGCCATTCGCAACAAGTCTCCTCTGATCGGTGGCGGGGCGATATTTCTCACGCTTTTCAGCATTCCATTTCTCGCCGGGGAATGTTTCGGTGCATTTATGTTGTACCGGTTCTCCGGAATCCCAACCTTTCTCTCCGTCATGCTGATGTTGGGTGGCAATATCCTCTTTCATTTCCTGCTCCGAGCGCCTACCCTCGCAGGGCGGCAGTTGCTTGACCGTATTGACGGCTTCAAGATGTTTCTGGGCGCGACTGAAGGGGACCGTTACTTTGCCTCGATCAGCAAGACCCCGGAGTTATTCGAACGCTTCCTACCTTATGCTTTCGCGCTGGATATGGATCGTCGCTGGGCAGAACAGTTTTCTCAGGTGCTGGGGGCAGCGGCCAGCGCAGGATCAAGCCCTCAGGGGTCCTACTGCCCAAGCTGGTACTCGGGAAACGATGTTGCGTTATTCTCCGCCGCATCCTTTACACAATCGTTCAGCGATTCATTCTCCAGTGCAGTTTCGGCTTCGGCAAGTCCCCCGGGGTCGTCCTCAGGATCGGGCGGTGGCTCATCGGGTGGAGGCGGCGGAGGTGGTGGCGGAGGCGGTTGGTAGCGCCCTTGCAACAAAATATCGGATCCTCTTGACGTTTGCCTGAAGTTCGATGGCCGGGTTGAAGGCGAACAGAGAGAGAATGTGTGGGTGGAACGAATCTCTGATGCGGTTACAGAATCGGGGCTATTGGTTTGTGGGATGTGTCATGCCTTCACGATTGCTACGAAACTGCGCGGACCCTTTGACGTGACTGTCCATGTGTACGACCCCCGCCGCATCTACAATTGGTCAGGACGACCCCGAATCGCAGTAAAGCAAAAATAAGCGCCCTTCCTTGCGGGTAGGGTGCGAGGTCGATCCTGCGGCAGCATGAGAAAACCGAGAATGGACTGAAGTAGCCGGAAACTCAGTGTTCGTGGAGACCGGGCGGTTCGTATTCCCAAACCTCTTTACCATCCTT
>Ga0335076_10002591_pt1 | contig 18013 bp, 15 predicted proteins | sample Lox_Sample_25_FD_206717 | JGI IMG/M metagenome (GOLD analysis project Ga0335076, IMG submission 206717) | Soil microbial communities from Loxahatchee National Wildlife Refuge, Florida, United States - Lox_Sample_2.5 | ecosystem: Environmental > Terrestrial > Soil > Wetlands | place: USA... | reverse complement strand
GACCCCGACGAGAAACGTCACGAACAGTGGTACGTCGGCGCGGGGACCCGGTCTCGGCGCCGACGCGATGATCCTCTCGATCTCCTCGAGCAGGAGCTCCTTCAACGCCTCCACGTCCTGGCGCCGCGAGGCGCCCGCGCGCGAGCGCACGCTTCGGGTGAGCGCGTCGGCGGTGTCCGCCCCCACGTCGGCCGAGAGGAGCGCTTCCTCGAGCGACTCGAGCACCGACTCGTCGATGCCGAGGCTCTCCTTGACGGCCGTCCCGAGCTTCTCGAGGATCTCGGTGTGGGTCATGAAGAGCCCGCGCTTGACCTTCGCGAAGAAGCCCTTGCGCGGACCCGGAGCGGCGTCCTTTGGATCCTCGGCCATTTCGGAGGCCGCAAGATACCGCATGCGTCGCCCGTCGAGGACGGAAGCGCTCGCCGCGCTCAGGATGACGGGCGGCGGCGTCCCTCCGCCCGTCACTGCGCCTTCAGCGCCTCTTTCTCGAGGAGGAGCCGGGCGCGGGCGCCCGTGTCGCCCGCCGGATCGAGGTCCACGGCCCGCTGCAGGTAGCGCTTGCCGAGGTCGGTCTTCTGCATCGAGATGAGCGCCATCCCGAGGCGGAGGTTCGCGTCGGCATTGGACGGGTCGAGCTTGACGGCCGCGAGGAAATCCTCCGCGGCGCCCTCGAGGTGACCCGCGGACTCTCGGGCCACGGCCCGACCGATGTAGGCGGCGTACGTATTGGGGTCGCGGGCGATCGCCGCCGAGAACTCGGCCTCGGCCGCCGCATAGTCTCCCTCGCGCTGCCAGAGGCGTCCGAGATTGATGGTGGCCGACAGCCGGTCGTCCGAGTTCTGGGAAGCCGCCGCGACCGTGAAGTCGTCCTGCGCGTCCTTGAAGCGGCCGAGCTCCATCAGCACGACGCCCCGGTTGTTGCGATAAGAGCCGTTCTCCGGCGCGAGCGCGACCGCCTTGTCGAGCGGGACGAGCGAGTCCTTGTAGCGGGCCTGCATCAGCATCGCGACGCCGAGTCCGTCGAGGACCTCGGGGTTCTTTGGATCATCCTTCAGGCACTCGCGGAACGCCTTCTCGGCCTCCGCGGGTCGATTGTCCCGCAGCAGCACCTGGGCCATGCGCTCGTTCAGAAGGAGCTCGGCCGAGCTCTTCGGCTTGGATTTCTGGCAGCCCGCGGCGAGCGTCGCGGCGGCCAGCGCGAGCGCGGAGAGCCTTCTCATCGCGCCGCGGCGCGGCTCGCGACGCGCGGAATCGAGGCGGCCTCGGCGGGGACGAGCTCACCCTTCCCGTGCGAGCGCGCGAGGGCCTCCACCACGCCGCCGTCGAAACGCTTGCCGGACATCTCGCGCAGCCGTTCGAGCACGTAGGAGACCTCCATCGCCTTCTGATACGGCCTCGTGGTCGTCATGGCGTCGAAGGCGTCGGCGACCGCGACGATCCGCGCCTGCAGCGGGATCTGCTCCCCCTTGAGGCCGTCGGGGTAGCCGCCGCCCTCCCATTTCTCGTGATGCCACTTCATCCCCGGGATGATATCGGCCAGCTGCGGGATTGTCTCCATGATCGCCGCGCCCTTGACCGGATGGGCCTTCATGAGATCGAACTCCTCGTCGGTCAGTGCCGTCGGCTTGCGGATGATGCGATCGTCGATTCCGATCTTTCCGACGTCGTGGAGGAGCGCCGACAACCGCACCTTGCGCGCCTCCTCCGCCGGAAGCGCGAGCTCCTTCGCGATGGCCGACGAGTAACGCGCGACGCGCTCGGAGTGTCCGCGGGTGTACGGGTCCTTCGCGTCGATCGCGGCCGCGAGCGCGCGAATCGACGAGATGAAGAGCTCCTGGTTCTCGCGCGCCGCCTTCTGCACCCGCTCGAACGCGTCGCGGATCGAGGCACTCATGATGTTGAAGTTCTCCGACAGGTCGGCGATCTCCGCCGTGCCGGTGACCTCGACGCCGGTGCCGTACTGGCCGCCCGCGACGGCCCGCGTGGACTCCGCGAGCTGCGCGATCGGCCGCGAGAGGCGCCGGGCGAAGAGCACGCCGAGCGCGAGCGCGCCGGCGAGGCAAGCCGCGCTCCAGAGCAGGGTGTCGCGGACCATCCCGTCCACCGAGGCGAACGCGATGTCCCGGTCGCGCTCCACGAGCACGCCCCAGGGCGGGTCGCCGACCGGGGCGATCGAGGCGAGCACGTCCCCCGAGGCGCCCCTCTCGGAGCGCGTGAGGCGTGCCGGAAACCGGACGAAATCAGTCACGAGCGTCGAGGGATGGACGGGACCGCGCCCCCCCGAGGCGGGCGGGAACAGGATGTGGCCCTGGCGGTCGACCAGTGTCGCACGCGCCTCGCGGCGCGCCTCGTCCTCGAACTCGCGGAGGATCGGCCCCCACGAGACGAGCGCCTCCACGACGCCGATGCGCGTCCCCTTCTCGTCGACGACCGGCTGCGCGAGCACGGCGACCGTCCCGAGGCCGACGACCGGAAACGGACTCCCCTCGTAGCGCAACCCGTCGCGCGCCGACTCGAATCCCTTGCGGAACTCGAAGTCGACGTCCGGGGACTTGACGTCCGGACCGACGAAGCTCCCGCGCCCGTCCAGGTTCACGCCGCGGAGGGCCGAGAGCTGCGTCTGCCCCGACAGCGCCGAGCCCAGGATCTCGGGTCCGCCGGCGGCGCCGAACGGGTCCTTGCCGGTCAGCTGGACGGCCAGCCGGATCGCGTCCGCCGCCTTGGTCAGCTGCTGCCCCGCGGAGGCGTAGTAGGCGGCGATGTGGTCCGCGATCGCCGCGGACGACCGAGTCAGGTACTTCTCCTCGAGGGTTTCGAGCGTGCGCCGGTTGCGCCGGATCAGCACGGCCTCCGCGACGGCGAGGGGGATCAGGGAGGCGAGAATCAGGGCGCCGGAGAGAAGAACGAACAGGCGAATCCGACGACGACCGGAACGCCCACTCACGATAACGACATTATACGCGCTGCTTCCAGCCACTCCTCGAGCGGCACCGTCTCGTCCACCATCGCCGACCCGACGCGTTCGAGCATCACCGAGGCGAGGCCGCTCGCGGTCGTCTTCTTGTCGCGCGCGAGGTAGTCGCGCAGGCGCCGCGGGTCGCGCTCGGGCTCGGGGAACGGGCCGAGGCCCGCGAGCACCCGACGCACCGCCCCGGCGTCCGACGGAGACAGGCCGGCGCGCCGGCGCGAGATCTCGACGGCGGCCGCGATGCCCCACGCGACCGCCTCGCCGTGACGGAGCCCGCCGAATCCGCCCGCCGCCTCGAGCGCGTGGCCGAGCGTGTGGCCGAAGTTGAGGATCCGGCGCCGTCCGCCCTCCTTCGGGTCCGCCGCGACGACGGCCGCCTTGACCCGGACCGAACCGCCCAGGAGGTCGAGGAGCGCCGCCTCGTCGCGGGCGAGCACGTCGGCGAGCCTCGCCGCCGCGCGATCGGCGAGCGCGGCGTCGCCGATCCAAGCGTCCTTGTAGGCCTCGACGAGGCCCGCCCGGAAGTCGCGCTCCGGAAGCGTCGCGAGCGCGCGCGGATCGACGAGGATCACGGCCGGCGGATGAAAGGCACCGAGCAGGTTCTTGCCGAGGCGATGATTCACGCCGGTCTTCCCGCCGATCGCCGCGTCCGCCATGCCGGCCGTCGTCGTCGGCACGGCGTTCCATGCGACGCCGCGGAAGAGGATCGCCGCGGCGAAGCCGACGAGGTCGGTGACGACGCCGCCGCCCACGGCGACGAACGCGTCATCCCGCCGCACCCCGGCCGCGATGGCGGCGTCGGTGACGCCGGCGACCGACGCGAGCGTCTTCTCGCTCTCGGCGTCGTCGACGGCGATCTCGGCGAGCACCGCCGTGCCCAGGGACCGCCGCACCGCCGCCAAGGCGGCGCCCGCCGCCGGGGTCGCCGCGAGCAGGAAGCGCCCGGACGGCGAGCGGAGAAAGTCGGCGGCGTGCTCGAGGAGGCCGGCGCCGACCCAGGCGACGCTCTCGTGGGGCGGGCCCGAGACGGGAATCCGCTCGGGCGCGGCGGCGGTCACCGCCTTTGCTTCTTCACCGGGGGGACCTCGTTTCACTCGGGCCGCCCGGTGACGCGGCGTTCTCTCGCCGCGCCTCCGTGCCCGGCGGCTCGAGGCCGAGCTCGCGCAGCTGGTCCGGAAGCACCGACGCCGGCGCCTTCGTCATCAGGTCGATGCCCGACGTCGTCTTCGGGAACGCGATGACCTCGCGCAGCGACGCGGCGCCCGCCGCGATCGCGCAGATGCGGTCGAGACCGAGCGCGATGCCGCCGTGGGGCGGCGCCCCGTACTGCAGGGCCTCGAGGAGGAACCCGAAGCGCTCCCTCCCCTCCTCCGGTCCGATCCCGAGGACGCGGAAGACGCGCTCCTGCAGGTCGGCGCGGTGGATACGGATCGATCCGGAGCCGAGCTCCCAGCCGTTGACGACGACGTCGTACGCGCGGGCACGCACGCTGCCGGGATCGGACTCGAGCCGATCGAGGTCCTCCTCCCGGGGACCGGTGAACGGGTGGTTCATCGGGAACCACTGCTTCGTCTCGTCGTCGAGTCCGAGGAGCGGAAACTCCGTGACCCAGCAGAAGACGTGCTTCGACTCGTCGATGAGTTTCAGCTCGCGAGCCGCGTCGGCGCGGAGGGCCGCGAGCGCCGCGAGCGCGGCCTTCTCCCTGTCGGCCACGACGAGGAGCAGGTCGCCGTCGGCGACGCCCGCCGCCGCGAGGAGGCGGTCCAGCTGCTCCGGCGACAGGGCCTTCTTCGCGGGCGAGGCCACCTCGGCGCCCTGCCTCTTGAACCAGAGGAGCCCGCCGGCCCCGAGCTCCCGCGCCCTCTCCGTGAGCTCGTCGAGACGCTTGCGCGAGAAGCCCGCGCCGCCCGGCACCCGCAATCCGCGCACGGTGCCCCCGCCGCCGAGCGCCTTCTCGAAGGGCGCGAAGCCGGTCCCGGCCACGGCCGCGGAGAGGTCGCACAGCGGCAGGTCGAACCGCAGATCCGGACGGTCGGTGCCGTAGCGGTCCATCGCCTCGCGGAACGTCAGGCGCCGGAACGGCCGCGCGACCGCGATGTCCGCCGCGGCGAAGGCCTCGACGAGGAACGCCTCGACCGTGTCGAACACGTCCTCCTCGGTCGGAAACGACATCTCGACGTCGATCTGCGTGAACTCGAATTGCCGGTCGGCGCGCAGGTCCTCGTCCCGGAAGCAGCGCGCGATCTGGAAGTACCGCTCGAACCCCGACATCATCAGGATCTGCTTGAAGAGCTGCGGCGACTGCGGCAGCGCGTAGAACTTCCCGCGATGGACCCGCGAGGGCACGAGGAAGTCGCGCGCGCCCTCCGGCGTCGAGCGCGTCAGCATGGGCGTCTCGACCTCGAGGAAGCCGCGCTCGTGGAGGACCTTACGGACCCGGAACGCGATCTCGTCGCGCAGGACGAAGTTCTTCAGCATCACGGGCCGCCGCAGGTCGAGGTAGCGGTACTCGAGGCGCAGCTCCTCGGTCGCGTTCGTCCGGTCCTCGACCACGAACGGCGGCGTTTGCGAGCGGGCCAGGAACTCGAGCCGCGTGGCGAGGACCTCGACGTCGCCGGTCGGCAGCTCGCGGTTGCGCTGTCCCTCGGTCCGCAGCAGGACCTCGCCCTCGACGGAGACCACGTCCTCGCTCCGCGCGTCCGACGCGGCGTTCACCGCCTCCGCGGGGCAGCGCGCGCGGTCGAAGACGACCTGGACGAAACCGCTCCGGTCGCGGAGCGTCAGGAAGATCAGCTCGCCCAGGTCCCGCCGTCGCGCGACCCACCCCTTCAGCAGCACGCGGCGGCCGGCGTCCGGCGCCCGGAGGGTCCCGCCCGCCTCGCGCTTCCCCGTCATCGCTCCCTCCCCGCGAGGCGCTCGGGAAGCTGAGCTCTCGGGAAGGTCGCCTGGGCGCCCGTCGCGAGATCCTTGAGCGTGACCGTTTCGGCCTCCCGCTCCCGCGACCCGAGGAGGACCGCGTTCACCTTCGCGATCCGCGCGGCATGGCGATCGGGGTGCGCCGCGAGCTGGCTCGCCCGGCCGAGCCCCTTGCCGATGCCGCGGCCGAGGAGGTCGCTCTCGACGACCGCGTCGGGCAGCAGGCGGCGAATGTCGCCGGCGATGCCGAGCGCATAGAGGAACTCGCCCGGACCGTCGGGAATCACCGCGAAGAGCGTCCTTTCGGGGCGCACGTCGGCCGTCATCGCCTCGACGAGCCGGTCCTCACCGATCGCGAAGCCGACGGCGGGCGTCGGCGGCCCGCCGAGCTCGGCGACCAGCCCGTCGTAGCGGCCGCCGCCGAGAATCGCGTTCTGCGCGCCGAGCCGCTCCGACGCGACCTCGAACACCGTCAGCGTGTAGTAGTCGATGCCGCGGACGATTCCCGCGCTCTCGACGAACCGGACCCCGAGGCGCGGGAGGATGTTCTTCAGCTCTTCGTGGTGCGCCCGCGAGGCGTCGTCGAGGAACTCGAGGGTCGCCGGCGCGCCCTCGAGGATCCGCCTCGTGTCCGGGTCCTTCGAGTCGAAGAGCCGGAGCGGGTTCTCGTCGAGGCGCTTGCGGTCGTCCGCTCCGAGGCTCCCCGCGCGCGGACGCACGTGCTCCTGGAGCGCGCGCGAGAACGCCGCGCGGGCCTCGCCCTTCGGAATGCAGTTGACGGTGGCGATCAGGTCCGTCAGTCCGAGCTCGCCGAGGAAGGCGAAGAGCATCGCGAGCACCTCGGCGTCGCCGGCGGCCGACGGCACGCCCAGGAGCTCGACGCCGATCTGCCGGAACTCGCGGTACCGTCCCGCCTGCGGCTGCTCGTAGCGGAACTGCGGCCCCGCGTACCAGAGCCGGATGGGCCTCGGGATGTCCTGGATGCCCTTCTCGACGAGGGCGCGCACGACGCCGGCGGTGTTCTCGGGGCGCAGCGTCAGCGACCGGCCCTTGCGGTCGAGAAACGTGTACATCTCCTTGTGGACGATGTCGGTGGTCTCGCCGACCGAGCGGCCGAAGAGCTCGGTGGACTCGAAGGTCGGCGTGCGGACCTCGCCGTAGCCGTGGGCGCCGAACACCCGGCGTGCGGTCGCCTCCACGGCGGCGAACTTCTCGCTCTCGGGCGGCAGGAGGTCGTGCGTGCCTTTCGGCGCCTGGATCCGCGCCGTCACCGCGCCCACGTCCCGTCGACCCGGAAGTACTCCTCCTTGTAGCCGAGGTAGTTCCGGTGGTAGTGCTTCAGGTCCTCGACCTCGGCGTCCGACAAAGTCTTCGCCTGCCGCGCCGGCGCGCCGAGCCAGAGGGTGCGCGGGGGCACGATCTTGCCGGGCGTCACGAGGGCGCCGGCGCCGATGAAGGCGGACTCGCCCACGACCGCTCCGTCCATGACGGTCGCCCGGATCCCGATCAGCGCGCCGCGCCGGACCGTCGCGCCGTGGACGATCGCGCCGTGGCCGAGCGTGACCTCCTCCTCGAGCACGGTCGGATGCGTTCCCTGCGTCACGTGGATCGCGCAGTTGTCCTGAACGTTGGTGCGGGCGCCGATGCGGATGAAGTGGCAATCGCCGCGGACGACCGAGTTGTACCAGATGGACACGTCGTCCCCGAGGACGACGTCGCCGATCACCGCCGCCGTTTCGGCGAGGTAGACGCGCTCGCCCAGCACCGGGCGCTTGCCTCCGTACTCTCGAATGAGGCCCATGAAAACGCGGAATCTAGCACGGAACCGGCGCTACGCCGGGGGCCAGCGGAACGCGCCCTCGCGGAGCACGCGCGGCGGCGACACGGTCGCGTCGAGCAGCGTCGACGGCGCGCCACCGGCGGTCCTTCCGCCGTCGACGAGCAGATCGATCGCGTCGGGAGCGCCCCCCGCGTCGGGGTCCGAGCGGGGCGGCTCTCCGGCGCGGTTCCAGCTCGTGCCGGTGACCGGACCCGTGCGCGCGAGGAGCGCGCGCAGCGCGTCGTGCGCGGGCATGCGCACGCCGAGGGTCAGCGCACCGAGGGATGCGGGGATCGGCCGCGCGATGGGCAGGACCACCGTCAGGGGCGCCGGCCAGATCGCAAAGTAGGGGTCGAGCGCGCCGGCGTCCGCGGCCACCCCGAGCGGCGCGAGCTGGTCGCGCGACGCGAACAGCACGAGGAGCGGCTTCGAACCGTCGCGTCCCTTCAGGGCGCGCACGCGCTCGACACCCGCGGCGCTCGTCGGGTCCGCCGCCAGCCCGTAGAAGGTCTCGGTTGGCACCGCGGCGACGCCGCCGCGGGAGAGCAGCGACCGGAGATCGTCGAGCGCCTCCGGCGACGCGAGGAGCTTCTCGATCGGGACGCGCCGCAGGTCTAGCCCCCCACGTACCGGTCGTAGTAGCCGCGGGCGCGCGCGGGATCGGCGGTGCCCCGGACGACGCAGCGGCCGTCCGCGAAGACCGAGAGGCTCACGCCGTCGAGGTCGGCGTTCAAGAGCTGCGGCGAGCGCCGCACGCGCCCGACGCCCGCCAGGCGCCGCTCGAGCGCGTCGAAGTCCGGACGCGGACGTCCGCGCGGCGTGATCTGGACCGACTGGCGGCCGCAGAGCTTGACGAGGTCGGCGGCGTCGTTTTCGAGGGCCGGATGGCGTCCCTCCCAGCAGGCGGGACAGGCGGACGAGGGCCGCGCGCGTTCGAAGAGCCGCCGGGAGCGGAAGCCGCCGCTCCAGACCGTCAGGGAGAGGAGTCCCGCGGCGGGCGTCTCGCCGGCCGCGAACCGGAGCGCCTCGGTCATCGCGATCGCCGCGACGAGCGGCGGCAGCGACGGCACGACCCCGGCCGTGTCGCACGTCGGCCCCTCGCCGGGCGGCGGGAGCGCCTCGAGATAGCAGCGCAGGCAAGGCGTCTTCCCCGGGATCGTCACCGCGACGCGGCCCTCCTCCCCCACGCACGCGGCGTAGACCGACGCGATCCGCAGCGCGTGACACGCGTCGGCGACGAGGAGCCTCGTCTCGAAGTTGTCGGAGCCGTCCACGACGAGCTCGTGGCCGCCGAGGATCTCCCGGGCGTTGCCCGCGTCGAGATCGGCCGCGATCGCGCGCACGGCGATCGACCCGTCGATCTCGCGCAGCCGGTCCGCGGCGGCGTCGGCCTTGGGACGCACGTTTTGCGCGTCCTCGGCGTCGAAGAGGAACTGGCGCGAGAGGTTGGACGGCTCGACGACATCGCGGTCGACGAGCGTCAGCCTCGCGAACCCGGCCCGGAGCGCGATCTCGGCCGCGGCGGCTCCCACGGCGCCCACGCCGACGAAGGCGACGGCCGTCTTCCCGATCCGCTCCTGGCCCTCCGGACCGATTCCGGGAAAGAGCACCGAGCGGGAGTGGCGGTCGCTCACCGCGCCGCCGCCTCGAGCAGCGTTCGCGCGTGCTTCAGCGCGGTCTCCGGCACCTTCTCGCCCGCGAGCATCCGGGCGATCTCCGCCACGCGGTCCCGCCCCTCGAGCGCGCGGATGCTCGCGACCGTGCGCCCCTTCGCCTCGCGCTTCTCGGCGAGAAAGTGCCGGTCGGCCAGCGCCGCGATCTGCGGGACGTGGGTCACGCAGAGGACCTGGTCCCGTGCCGCGAGCGCGCGGAGCTTCTTTCCGACGACCTCCGCGACGCGCCCGCCGATGCCCGCGTCCACCTCGTCGAAGACGAGGGTCCGGCCGCGTCCGCCGCGCGACGCCGTGACCGAGCGGATCGCGAGCTGCAGGCGGGACAGCTCGCCGCCCGACGCGATCTTCTCGAGCGGCTTCTCCGCCTCGCCGGCGTTCGGCGCGAAGAGAAGAGCCGCCGTCTCCGCGCCGGAGGGGCGCGGCGCCTCGTCCCGGTGAGCGTCGAGGACGACGCGCAGGCGGGCCTTCTCCAGGGCGAGCGCCTTCAGTTCCTTCTCGACCGCGGCGGAGAAACGGCCCGCGGCCGCGCGACGGCGCGCGCTCAACGCCTCGGCCGCCGCGCGGTACGCCTTTCGCGCGGCCGCCTCCTCGGCCGCGCAGCGCTCGAGCGCGTCCTCGACGTGGGCGAGATCGTCTCGCTCGGCCTTCAGCGCGTCGAGCCGCTGCAGGATCTCGGGCACGGTCGAGCCGTGCTTGCGCTTCAGGCGCGCGATCTCCGCGAGCCGCGACTCGAGAGCCGTCAGCCGCTCGGGGTCCGCCTCGATCGCTCCCGCCGCGTCCCGCGCCGCGGCCGCCAGGTCCGCGATGCGCCGCTTCAGCTCCTCGGCCTCCTCGCGGTGCGGCGCCTCGCGCGGATCGATCGCGGCCAGCTCGCCGAAGGCGCGCGCGGCCTCGCCGAGCCGGTCCGCCGCGGAGTCTTCCCCCTCCGACAGCGCGTCGAGCGCCGTTTCGCCGGCGCGGCGGATCCGGTCGGCGTGCAGCAGCCGGTCGCGCTCCGCCGGCAGCACCTCGTCCTCGCTGCCCTCGAGGGAAGCGGCGTCGATCTCGCGGATCGAGAAGTCGAGCGCCTCGAGCCGGTTCGCCCGGTCGCGCCGCGAGGCCTCGAGCTCCTCGCGGCGACGCAGCGCGTCCCGCCACGCGGCGGCGGCCGCGACGACCCCGGCGCGCTCGGCGTCGTCGGCGGCGAAGGCGTCGAGCAGCTCGAGCGCCGCGCCGGCGTCGACGAGATCCTGCTCCGACGACTGGCCGAGGATCGAGACGAGCCGCTCTCCGATTCTCGCGAGCGTGCGGACGGGGGCCGGCTCGTCCTCGACGAAGGCGCGGCCCTTGCCGTCCGGCGAGAGCTCCCGCCGCACCAGCACGACCTCGCCCTCCGGGAGTCCCGCCTGCACGAGACGCGAGCGGGTCTCGGTGTCGGCGTCGAACTCGCCGGAGACCGACAGGCGCGCCGCGCCCTGCCGCACCAGCTCGGACGATCCCCGGCCTCCCGACAGGAGCGCCAGCGCGTCCACCAGGATGGACTTGCCGGCGCCCGTCTCGCCGGTGATCACGGTGAGCCCCTCGCCGAGATCGAGCTCCAGGTCCTCGACGATCGCCAGGTTGCGGACCGTCAGGCGGCGCAGCACGAACGGAGCTTACAGCGACCGGCTACTTCAGGGTTCTCTGGGCGATCAGCTTCGCGGGGATGCCGCCGACGATCCAGCCCCGCTCGACCGGCTTCGACGCGACCCCCATCGAGCCGACGATCGCGTCGTCGGCGATCTTCACGCCGGACAGAATCACCGAGTGGTACGTCACGCGCGCCCGGGCGCCGATCTCGGTCTTCGCGAGCGACACGTCGTGGATGTCCTCCACGGCGTGCGCGTGGGAATAGATGTTCACATAGTCGGAGATCGAGGCGTCGTCGCCGATGACGACCTCGCCCCGGTCGTCGATCAGCACGTTCCGGTGGATCGTCACGCCGTCGCCCACGGTCAGGTTGTAACCGAACGAGAACTCGCAGTCGTGGAAGATCCGCACGCGCTCGCCGCAGCGGCGGAACGTGCGCCGGGCGAGCATGTACCGCATCTGGGTGCCGAGACGGACGTTCCGGCCGACCGGCGAGTGGTCGAACATCTGCCAGAGCCAGAGGAGCGGCTTCACCCGCGCCCACTTCGCGAGGTCGATCTCCCTGTAGTACTCGGCCTCGAGCGTTCCGTTGCGGGGATCGAAGGAGGCGACGAGCGCCCGCGTCGCGAGCGGCACCTTCGGATCCGACACGGTGCCCTCGTGGTCGACGGTCCGACCGAGGTAGAGCGACGCGAGCGTTTCGCGGACCACGACGTTACGATCGAGCGCGGGGTCATCGAGCTTCTCGGCGAGCTCCGCCACCAGGCGGGGATAGAGTTCTTCGCCGGCGGGGCCGATCGGGAAGCTGCGGAGGGGCATGGTGGCGCGCAAGCTAGCAAAGCGGTCTGGACGAGTCAAACTCGCGGCGGGCGCGCTCGCGCTCGTGTTCGCCGTGCGCCTCGCCGCGCAGGATCCTCCGGAGGCCCCGCCCGCGTCGCACGCAACCCCGGGACCCTCCGCGCCCCCCGGCGCAATCGCGCGCTCGAACGTGGATGAGAAGGCCCTCGCCGCGACGGTGGAGGCGCTCGTCGCCTGCGGGACGCGCCACTCGCTCTCCTCCTGGGACGACCCGCAGCGCGGGATCGGCTGCGGCCGGGACCGGATTCTCCAGCGCTACCGCGGGATCGCGGCGGCCGCCGGGACCCGGTGGGAGGTCGTCGTCGACCGCTTCGAGGCGACGTCGCCGCGCACGCGGGACGCGGCCGCCCGCTTCGAGAACGTCGTCGCGATCCTGCCCGGCACGGACCCGGTCCTCGCGAGGACCGCCTTCGTCACGGCGGGGCACTTCGACTCGATGCCGTCGTCGGTCATGGACCCGAAGAGCGACGCGCCCGGCGCGGACGACGACGCGTCGGGCGTCGCGGCGGCGCTCGAGGCGGCGCGGCTCCTCGCCGGCGGCCGCTACCGCGCCACGCTCGTCTTCGCCGCGCTGTCCGGAGAGGAGCAGGGGCTCATCGGCGGCACGCGACTCCTCGCGTTCCTGCGGGAGCGCGGGCTCGCGGTCGGCGGATTCCTCGACAACGACATCGTCGGGGCCGACCCGGCTCCGGGCGGACCGCACCGCGTGCGGGTCTTCTCGGGCGGCGGCCCCGACGGGATGGACTCGCCCTCCCGCGACCTCGCCCGCGCCGTCGAGGAGATCGCGGGCCGCGACGCCGTGCGCCTCGTGTTCCGGACGGACCGCCTCGGCCGCGGCGGCGACCACCAGCCGTTCGTCGAGGCGGGACTCCCGGCGGTTCGGCTGACCGAGCCGCTCGAGAACTACGACCACGAGCACCAGACGCCGCGCGTCGAGAACGGCCACGAGTACGGCGACCTGCCGAAGTTTCTCGACTTCCGCTTCCTCGGCAACGTCGCGCGCGTCAACGCGGAGACGCTCCGGGTCCTCGCGCTCGCTCCGGCGGCGCCTCGCGAGGTGGCGCTCACGGGCGGCGTGACGCCCGACGCGAAAGTGGCGTGGGCGGCCGATCCGGACTCCGAGCGGGCCGGCTTCGAGATCCTCTGGCGCGAGACGACGGACCCCCGCTGGTCGGTCGCCACGTTCGTCGCGGAACCGGGCGAGACCGTGATGACCGGCGTCTCGACGGACAACCGATTCTTCGCGGTGCGTTCGGTCGGGAAGAACGGCGCGCGCTCGATTCCCGTCGCCGCGGAGCCGAAGCGGACTTCGCCGAAGAAATAGAGCCTAGAAACTCCGCGTCAGGCCGCCGTCGCTCCGGATGCTCTGCCCCGTGATGTATCCCGAGTCGGGAGACAGCAGGAAAGCCGCGACGCGCGCAACCTCCTCCGGCTCCGCGACCCGCTCCATCGGGATCGCCTGGCGGAACTTCTCCGCCACCGGGTAGGTCGTCATGAAGCCCGCGAGGAGGCAGTTCATCCGGATCCGGTCCTTCGCGAACCGGTCGGCGTAGAGCTTGGTCCAGGCGGACAGCGCCGCCCGGAGCGTCGAGGACACCGGCGCGTCGAGGTGCGGCTCGACCGCCCAGAGCGACGAGATGTTGACGATGGCGCCCCCGCCCTGGCGCTGGAGGATCGGCGTGACGAGGCGGGCGAGACGCACGACGGGCAGCAGGAGAAGGTCGACTCCACCGCGCCAGTCCTCGTCCGGCAGCGCGAGGAGATCCCCCTTGGCGGGATGCCCCGTGTTGTTGACGAGCGCATCGATGCGCCCGTGCGCGTCCATGGCAACGGCGACGAGGCGCTCGAGCGCCGCGGCGTCGGTCACCGAGCCCTCGACGGCGACGGCGCCGAGCTCCCGCGCGAGCGCGCCCACGTCCTTCGATCGCGCGAGGAGAGCGAGCCGGTACCCGCGCTCGGCGAGGACCCGCGCGCACGCCGCCCCGATGCCGCGGCTCGCCGCCGTGACGAGCGCGACCGGGGCCCCGCTCACCGCGACGCCGGACCGGAAAAGCGCCGGCGCAGGTACTCGATCGTGAGCCCGACGCCGAAGCCGCTCGCTCCCGCCGGCCAGCCGCTCTGCTCCTTCTCGAAGTGCGCCACCGCCGCGACGTCGAGGTGCGCCCACGGCACGCCCTCGGGGACGAACTCCTTGAGGAACACGCCGCCGTTGATCGTTCCCGCCGCTCGGCCTCCCGTGTTCCGCATGTCCGCCCACTCGGACTTGAGGTTCTCGCGGTACTCGTCCCACACCGGCAGGCGCCACAGCCGCTCGCCCGTCGCTTCGCCGGCCGCGATCAGGTCGGCCGCGAGGGCGTCGTCCGGCGAGAGCAGGCCGCCGCACTCGCTGCCGAGCGCGATCTGCACCGCGCCCGTCAGGGTCGCGTAGTCGATCAGAACGTCGGGCCGGAACCGCTCCGCGTACGACAGGGCGTCGGCGAGGATCAGGCGCCCCTCGGCGTCGGTGTTGTCGACCTCCACCGTCTTTCCGCTGCGCATGCGCAGGATGTCGCCGGGCCGCGTCGCGGTGCCGCCCGGCATGTTCTCGGTCACGGGAGCGAGCGCCACGACGCGGACCGGGAGCTTCAGGGCCGCCGCGGCGGCGAGGGACGCGAACACGGTCGCGGCTCCCATCATGTCGTACTTCATCTCCCCCATCGAGGGCGCCGGCTTGAGCGAGATGCCGCCCGAGTCGAACGTGACGCCCTTGCCGACGAGGACGGCCGTGCCGCGCGCGTCCTTCGGCGCGTGCTCGCCGACGAGGAACACGGGCGCGCGCGCGCTGCCGGCGTTGACGCCGAGCAGTCCGCCCATGCGCTCCTTCTCGATCTCCCTGCGATCGAGCATGCGGAAGCGGACGCCGCGCGCCGATACGAGCGCCTTCGCCTCGCGGGCGAGGTCTTCCGGGCCGAGGTCGTTGCCGGGAGTGTTGCCGACGTCGCGCGCCCAGACGACGGCCGCGGCGACCGCCTCGGCCTCGCGGGCCGCCGCCGCGAACTCGCGCGACCGGGACCCGGCCGGAGGCACGAGCGTCGCCGTCCCGGCCGGCGCGGAGCCCTTCTTCTCCCGGTCCTTCGACTTGTAGCGGTCGAAGGCGTAGTCGAAGAGGGCGGCGTGGAGGAGGATCGAGCGGAACGCCTCCGCCGGGACGTCGGCGTCGAAGCAGAGCACGACGCCGCGCTCCCCGGGCCGCCGGACCTCGCGACTCGCGCGGCGCAGCGCCGCCCGCAGGCGGGCCGGCGAGACGGGCGCTTTTCCGAGGCCGCACAGCACCCAGCCGTCCTCGGCCGCCAGCTCCCGGTCCTTGCCGCGGAAGGCGGCGGCCTTCGCGGCCGCGCGGACGGCCGCCCGGACCGGCGACGGGGCGCCGGCGCCGGGATCCTTGCCCTCGTGCAGAAACGCGATGCGGCGCGCGCCGCGCGCGCGCGGAACGGTGTCGCTCAGTCGGAGGCGCATGACGCGTGACGATAGCAGAGGGGCGTCGACGAACGTCCTTTGTGCTAAGTTTCCGGCCCCATGACGACCGTCACAGAAACCCACCTCTCCGGCGCCCGCCTGTCGCGGCGCGGCAAGGTCCGCGAGCTCTACGACCTCGGCGCCTCGCTCCTGCTCGTCGCGAGCGATCGCATCTCGGCGTTCGACGTGGTGCTGTCGCCGGGGATTCCCGACAAGGGCAAGATCCTGACGCAGCTGTCGAACTTCTGGTTCCGCAAGTTCTCGGACGTCGAGAACCACCTGATCGAGACCGACATCGCCCGCTTTCCCGAGGAGCTCCGGACGGACGCGGCGCTCCTGGCGGGCCGCTCCGTGCTCGTGAAGAAGTGCGAGGTGATCCCCTTCGAGTGCGTCGCGCGGGGCTACCTCGCGGGCTCCGGCTGGGCCGAGTACCGCAAGACCGGACACGTCTGCGGCATCCGGCTTCCCGACGGCCTGCGCGAGTCGGACCGGTTGCCGGAGCCGATCTTCACGCCGGCGACCAAGGCGGAGACCGGGCACGACGAGAACATCAGCCTCGAGACGATGGCGCGCGGACTCCCCGAGGGCGACGCGGAGCGCCTGCGCGACATGACGCTGTCGCTCTACCGGCGCGCGGCCGAGTTCGCCCGCGAGCGGGGCCTGATCCTCGCGGACACCAAGCTCGAGTTCGGCCGCCTCGACGGCCGCATCGTCTGGATCGACGAGGCGTTCACGCCCGACTCCTCGCGCTTCTGGGACATGGCCCACTACGCGCCGGGGCGCAGCCAGCCCTCCTTCGACAAGCAATTCGTCCGCGACTGGCTCGAGTCGACGGGATGGGACAAGAAGCCGCCCGCGCCGAGGCTCCCGGAGGGAGTCGTGCGCACGACGCGCGAGAAGTATCTCGACGCCTACCGCAAGCTCACCGACTCGATGCCGGAGCACCTGACGGGTTAGGCTCGAAGCGGGCGCTTCGCTTCGCTCCCCTCAGAACTTCAGCGCGCCGAGGAGGTCCGCCACCCGCGACAGGGGCGTCGCGCGGAGGTCCGGAAACGCCGCCGCCTCGCCCGCGTTGCCCGCCGGCATGTAGACCGCGCCGAAGCCGAGCGCCGACGCCTCCTTGAGTCGTCCCGACGCGGCCGGAACTCGGCGCACCTCGCCGAGCAGCCCGATCTCGCCGAAGAACACGGCCCCGTCCGGCAGCGGCCGGGCGCGGGCCGACGAGACGAGCGCGGCGACGATCGCGAGGTCGCCCGCGGGCTCCGTCACCTCGATGCCCCCGGTGCACGACACGAAGATCTCGCGGGACGACAGCGGCAGCCCCGCGCCCTCGAGCACCGCGAGGAGGAGCGCGAGGCGGCCGCCGTCGACGCCGATGCCGACGCGCCGGGGCGAACCGGCGGCGGCGGCGCCCACGAGCGCCTGGATCTCGACGAGCACCGAGCGCGAGCCCTCGCGCGCGGCCGTGACGGCGCTGCCCGGGAGGCCGGGCCGCCGCTCGGCGAGCAGGGTCGCGGACGCGTCGGGCAGCTCCGCGAGGCCGTCGCCCGTCATCTCGTAGAGCGCGATCTCGTCGACCGGGCCGAAGCGGTTCTTGGTCGCCCGCAGGAGCCGGCGCGACGAGCCGCGGTCGCCCTCGATCGAGACGACCGCGTCGACGAGGTGCTCGAGCGACTTGGGACCGGCGATCGAGCCGTCCTTCGTCACGTGGCCGACGAGGAGAACGGGCACGCTCCGCGCCTTGGCGAAGCGCACCAGCTCCGCGGCCGCCGCACGGACCTGCGAGACGGTGCCGGGCGCCGAGGCGAGCGACGGCTCCCGGACCGCCTGAACGGAATCGATGACGACGACCGCCGGCGCACGGCTCTCCGCCTCCGCCACGATGCGGGAGACGTCCGTCTCCGCGAGCACGAACAGACGCTCCTCGCGAATCCCGAGGCGCCCGCCGCGAAGTCGCACCTGCGCCGACGACTCCTCGGCGCTGGCGTAGAGCACGTCGCGGCCGCGCCCGGCGAGCCCGCGGCCCGCCTGGAGGAGCAGCGTCGACTTGCCGATGCCCGGCTCGCCGCCGAGCAGGATCACGGAGCCCGGCACGAGACCGCCGCCGAGGACCCGGTCGAGCCCGCCGAGGCCCGTCGCGAGGCGCGGCCGATCCTCGGCCCCGGGCGCCGCGATCGACACCGCGGCCGCCGCGCCGCCGATCGGGGCCGGGCGCGCCGAGGGCCCGCGCGTCTCCTCGACGAAGGAGTTCCACTCGCCGCACTCGGGACAGCGGCCCAGCCACTTCGGCGAGGTCGCGCCGCAGGACTGGCACGCGAAGACCGCGGTCAGCCGCGCGCCCACGCCCGTCCTCCCCGCCGCGCCCCGCGCCTTCCGGTCATCGCCCTTCGCCGCCGCCGAGGTACCGGCGCCCGATCCGCGGGCCGAAGCCGCACAGGATCTCGTAGGGAATCGTCGCCGCCGCCTCCGCGAGCTCCCAGGCCGTGATCCGCGACCCGCCCTGCGCCCCGAGGCACACGACCTCGTCGCCGCGCTCGGCGCCGGTCTCCGTCGCGTCGACGAGCGCGACGTCCATGCTCACCGCGCCGACGACGGGCGCCCGAGCGCCGCGGAGCAGCACCGCGGCCCTGCCCGAAAGGCTCCGCCGGAACCCGTCGTGGTAGCCGATGGGGATCA
>Ga0335076_10002590_pt1 | contig 18013 bp, 14 predicted proteins | sample Lox_Sample_25_FD_206717 | JGI IMG/M metagenome (GOLD analysis project Ga0335076, IMG submission 206717) | Soil microbial communities from Loxahatchee National Wildlife Refuge, Florida, United States - Lox_Sample_2.5 | ecosystem: Environmental > Terrestrial > Soil > Wetlands | place: USA... | reverse complement strand
CGAGGGTCGGCCAGCTTTACGAGCCGGTCGATATGGATACGCTTCTCTACTACAAGGAAGCGAAAGACGGACAGATTCTCGAAGAAGGAATCACCGAAGCTGGTTCGATCAGCTCGTTTATCGCCGCCGGTTGCGCGTATTCGAACCACGGGATCAACACCATCCCGTTTTTTATTTATTACTCGATGTTTGGATTCCAGCGCATTGGCGACCTGATTTGGGCGGCGGCCGATATGCGCACACGGGGATTCTTGCTGGGCGGGACAGCTGGCAGAACCACTCTCGCCGGTGAAGGCTTGCAACATCAGGACGGCCACAGCCATGTGCTAGCGCTCAGCGTACCAAATCTGCTCGCGTACGATCCGGCATTTGCATTCGAAATCGCCATCATCGTGCAAGATGGCATCAAGCGAATGTATGTCGATCAGGAATCGATCTTCTATTACCTCACTGTCGGCAACGAACCGCTCCCCATGCCCGCAATGCCGGATGGTGATGGCGTGCGCGAAGGTATTCTGAAGGGGACGTATCTGTTCAAGCCGTCGCAGAAGAAAGATGCGAAGCTCAAAGCGCAGCTCTTCGGCAGTGGCGCGATCATGTTTGAAGTGCTGAAGGCGCAGGAACTGCTCGAAAAATACGGCGTGGCAGCCGATGTGTGGAGCGTGACCAGCTACAAAGAGCTTTACCGCGATGCAAACGACTGCGAACGCTGGAATATGCTCCATCCCGGCGATACTCCGAGAGTGCCGTTTGTCACGCGACAACTCAAAAACACTGAAGGCGTGTTGGTCGCGGCGTCTGATTACATGAAAGTTTTGCCGGAGTCCATCGCCCACTGGATGCCGCGGCCGCTGGTCGCGCTCGGCACGGATGGTTTCGGACGCAGCGAAGGACGCGCTGCTCTGCGCAACTTCTTCGAAGTGGACGCCAAGCATATCGTGCTTGCAACATTGCACGCGCTGGCCCGCGAAAAAAAGATCGAATCGCAAACCGTTAATCAGGCAATCAAAGAACTCGGAATCAATCCCGAGAAGAAAAACCCGGCAATCAGTTAAAAAGTGGCTGGCGATCAGTGGTTGTTGGTCAGCAGGTGATTTGTTACTAGCCACTGACCACTTGGAGAGTGTCTTCCTTGACAGAATTTAAACTTCCCGAACTTGGTGAGAACGTACATCAGGGCGATTTGGTGCGTCTGATGGTTGCACCGGGCGCGGCTATTGCTGAAGGCCAGCCGGTGATGGAACTTGAGACCGATAAGGCAGTCGTTGAAGTTCCATCTTCCGTCAGCGGCACCGTCAAAGACGTTCTGGTCAAGCAAGGCGAAAAGATCAAAGTCGGCCAGGTGATTTTCACGGTTGATAATGGCGCGAAAAGTGTCGCGCGGGCGCCCTCGCCCGCGAACGAGGTTGCGCGCCCCGCTGCAACGCAAAAAGCGACTCCCTCGGTTCAACCCACCCCTTCGGCCTACGCAGATCGGCAACGCCAGGCTCCCACGTCCGTGGCCGCGCCCGCTGCTCCTGTCGCTCCTTCTGAGACCTCTGAGATTGCCGAATTCAAGCTTCCCGAGCTTGGGGAAAACGTTCACCAGGGCGATCTGGTTCGGCTGATGGTCGCTCCCGGGAAGCCGGTATCAGAAGGTCAACCGGTGATGGAACTTGAGACCGATAAAGCTGTAGTCGAGGTGCCTTCGTCCATTACCGGAGTGGTTCGCGATGTACTGGTCTCGCAGGGTGAGAAGATCAAAGTTGGGCAAGTGATTTTCACGCTGCAACCGGGCGCGACTTCACAGACGCCACAACAACAACCTTCGGAAGTTGAGGAACCGCATGATCACGCGCGTGCCGCATTCCAGGTTGCGCTTGAGTCTGAGGGAAAAACCGAAGAGCAAGCCCTGCCTCCCGATCAGCCTCGAACTGCACCGGTAGCGACGTTCACAATGCCGCTGAATTTGGATAAAGCCGCGGGAGTTGACTCTCGCGGGCCGGTTCCCGCTGCGCCGCACGTGCGGCGACTGGCGCGCGAACTGGGAGTTGACATTCATAACGTACCCGGCAGCGGTCCGGGTGGACGCATCAGCGAAGCCGATGTGAAAGCATTCGCAAAGAGCGTGATTATCGCTGCCGGGACGGGAGTCGGTGCGGCCTCAGCGACTCACGTAAGGCAGCCCGCACTCCCGGATTTCGGCAAATGGGGCAAGATCGAACGCGTCTCCATGCGCGGTGTGCGCCGCAAAACCGCCGAGCACATGTGGGAAGCGTGGAGCGCCATCCCTCACGTGACCCAGCAGGACAAAGCCGATATTACCGAACTCGAGCAACTGCGTCAGCGCTTTGGTCCGAAAGCTGCCGAAGCTGGCGGCAAGATGACGGTCACCGCGATTGCGTTGAAAGTCTGCGCGTCGGCACTGAAAATTTTTCCCCAGTTCAACGCCTCGATCGACATGGAGAAGGAAGAGATCGTCTATAAGCAGTACATCAACATCGGCGTGGCCGTCGATACCGACCGCGGACTGCTCGTTCCCGTGATTCGCGATGTGGACAAGAAAAATATTGTCGAGCTGGCAGCCGAGCTGACACAGCTTTCGAAAAAAGCACGCGACAAGAAGCTCTCGCCAAACGACATGGAGGGCGGGACATTCACGATTACCAATCTCGGCGGCATTGGTGGAACAGGCTTCTCGCCAATCGTGAATTATCCGGAGGTTGCGATCCTGGGGCTTTCGCGCTCGAGCATGGAACCGGTTTGGATCAACAATAAGTTTGAGCCGCGGCAGGTGCTGCCACTGTCGCTTTCGTATGATCATCGTTTAATCGATGGCGCCGATGCCGCCCGTTTCCTGCGCTGGATCGCTGAGGCGTTCGAACAGCCGTTCCTATTGTCGGTGCAGGGATGACATCCACGACTCCCGAAATTCGCAGCGAGCGCGAACTGCTTTCTTTCGTCTATGACGCATTCAATCGACGCGACATCGAGCCGATTCTCGCGCGCATGCATCCCGAAGTGGAGTGGCCGAACGGAATGGAAGGTGGCTGGGTGCACGGGCGCGAGGGCGTCCGCAGCTACTGGACCCGCCAATGGGGCATGCTTGATCCACATGTTGAACCGGTTCTTTTCGAAGCAGACAATGAGGGTCGCGTAGTAGTTGACGTCCATCAGCTTGTTCGCGACCTTGCCGGGAAAGTGTTGTTGGATAGGAATGTTCAACACATCTATTTGATCAAAGATGGCCTCATTCGACGCATGGACATTCGAGAGTGAAGCCGCCATTCACCTTATAAAAATCACCGCAAAATGCCTGAACAATCCAATCTGAGTATCGCAGTCATCGGCGGCGGCCCCGGCGGGTACGCAGCGGCGTTCCTTGCTGCCGATCTCGGCATGAAGGTCACGCTGATTGACCGCGAGCAGAACCCCGGCGGTGTGTGCCTCTATCGTGGCTGTATTCCATCTAAGGCGCTTCTTCATGTCGCGAAGCTGATCGACGAGTCGCGCCACGCCAAAAATTGGGGAATTGAGTTTGGTGAGCCGAAAGTCGACATCAGCCGTCTGCGCTCGTTTAAAGAAGGCGTCGTCAACAAACTGACCGGCGGTCTGGGCCAGATCTCGAAAATGCGGAAGGTGCAATACATTCGCGGCGACGCCAGCTTCGAAAATTCGACCACGATCAAAGTTGCGAAAATCGGCGGCGGTGAAGAAACACTCACATTCGACCGCATCGTGATCGCCAGCGGCTCTCGTCCTGCCGTTATTCCCACTCTTAAGCTCGACAGCCCACGCATGCTCGATTCGACTTCCGCCCTCGATCTCGCAGATCTTCCGAAGACTCTGCTCGTCATCGGCGGCGGTTACATCGGACTTGAACTGGGCACAGTTTATGCCGCGCTCGGATCTCGAGTTTCCGTCGTCGAGATGACTCCCGGCCTGCTTCCCGGCGCTGACCGCGACCTGGTCCTCCCCTTGCACAAGCGCCTCGAAAAGATCTTCGATGCGATCATGCTGAACACGACTGTCACGGCTGTGAAACAGGAATCAAACGGCATTCGCGTCTGCTTCGACGGCAAGGACGTAAAAGAGCGGGAGAGAGTCTTCGATAAAGTTCTGGTCTCGGTCGGCCGCAAGCCGAACTCCGAAATTGCAGGCCTCGATCGCACACAGGTGCAAGTCGGCGAGCGCGGATTCATTCAGGTCAACCAGCATCTGCAGACGGACGATCCGGCCATTTACGCCATCGGCGATGTCGTGGGCGAACCGATGCTCGCCCACAAAGCTTCGCACGAAGGTCGCACCGCGATTGAGCACATCGCCGGACACAAAGTCGCATTTGAACCGAATGCGATTCCAGCTGTCGTCTTCACCGATCCTGAGATTGCATGGACGGGACTGACCGAAATTCAAGCCGAAAAAGAACGTCGCGAAATTAAAGTCGCGAAATTTCCCTGGGCGGCATCTGGCCGCGCGATGACGCTCGACGGGACGGAAGGCATAACCAAACTCATTCTCGACCCAGCGACGGAGCGCGTGCTCGGCGTCGGCATCGTCGGTGTCGGCGCCGGAGAACTGATCGCCGAAGGGACGCTCGCGATCGAAATGGCGGCGCTGGCGAAAGACGTCGCGCTCACGATCCATCCCCACCCGACGCTGTCGGAAACGATCATGCAGTCTGCGGAAGTCTTCTTCGGCACCAGCACGGATCTGTATCGTCCCAAGCGCGATGCGGCATCCAAGTAGCAGGCAATAAGGAACGCCATCCCATGGCAGACAATCTTTTTCTCAATTTATGGTTTGGCGGCGAGCTGGTTGAAAATCTCGCCCATGCCGTAACCGTGATGCGGCAGTTCCCTTTCTGCACGGAGCCTCCTGGAATCACAGGCGTCGCCGTCCACCCCATTTCATGGATTGAAGCGACGATTCTCGAACAGCGCTACCGACCCGGAATTTCGCCGGAAGACGCGGCCACTATCGCCGCCGGTCTGTCCCACGAAGATTACGCTTACGTCTTCGAAGCAAACTGGGAATTGTGGACGCCACAACCTCCGCAGACGGACTGGGTCCTGCAACTCTCGCCAGTTCGATTCATCGTGCGCGGCGAGGAGTTTGAAGACGGCGAATCGGAGGCAGAAGGCGATCTGCAGGTCGATTTTGGATTGGACACACCTTTTTTGCATGAGGAGTTGCAACTTTCTGCAGAATTGGAGGGGCGAGTTCGAAGCAACGTGAAGAAATTAGTTGACTTCACTACCGCCGTAGAGAAGAATTCAGGCGCAAAGACCCGGCTGCTTTGGTCTGAATCCGAAGAGAACCTCGCTCAGAAATTGATCAGCCGCCTGCAGCGCGTCCAGTAGGTCGGTCCAGTTCGCCACTTCGACCGCATTGCATATGCCGTTCAATCGCATAAATAAAGGCGAACCTGAGGCCAGCTCGCTTCCCGAGCGGCAGCATCTAAATGCCGACATGTTCAAGCGAAAACCTAAGCCGGAAGGCGGTGAGGGCGAACCGCTGGTTCCGCATGGCATGATCTGGTACGCCACCCCCGAGCCGCCGGCAGAGGAAAAAGAAGATTCGCTGGACACGACTGTACAGTACGCGCAAGTTATCGAGATGATGCGGCGGGCTCGGTCGCAGGAAGCTGGAGAATCGGCAGAGCCCGACAAAGAGAACCCAAGCGAGGCGCCTGCTGAAATTCCCTGGTGGAGAATGCAGCCACCGGATGATGCCGTAGCGCAGTCGAAGACGCAACCCAATGAAATCCAGCCGGCCCTCCCGCCGCCTCCGCTGAATCCAACTAGTCCCAGAGTCGCGCTCCCCAGTGCGCAAATCGCACAAATTCCCGTTGCCGTTGAGAAGAATGAGCCGCTTTCAGCAAGTAAGCGCGAGTGGGCGCTCGCTCAGTACTTCAAAGGCACCGCAGAAAGCATAACTAGGATTGCGAGTGGATTGCGCTCATCAACTACGGAGTTTCGGCAGAGTTCGGCGGAAGTCTGGGCAAGGTTCCGGGAGCACACCTCGCAACGTTTGGATTCGACCGAATGGAAAACTACGCTCCGGCACACTCGAGCCGCGAGCCTAGGAATCCTTCGAACTGGTGCGGTCTCGACTCTGCGTTACGTCCAGCAGTCGCAGAGCGCGTTAATAAGAAACAGCCGAAGCCGGTTTGGGGATTCTCGGCGACTGGCAGCGAAATTAGTGGGAGCTGCTTCTGCACATGCGAAGGAATTCTCGGCTCGGACAAAACTCGGGAAAATTCGTTCACCCAAGTTGCGCGCACCGCGTGTGCGCATCGTGCTCACGGGATTGCCGCTGCAGATTAGAATTTTCTTCATGCGGCAATTCACGCCCTGGAGATTGATCGACGATCAGCACTCGATGGATTCTCGGCTGTGGACCTCAATGACCATGGCCGCGATCACTGCGATGATTGCGTTAATTATCGTTTCCGTTGTGCCGCATTACGCCGCGCGGTTTCTGCCCAGCCGGCTAACCGCTTCGCAATTGAGTGTGAGTGCAAATTCCGCGGTGGTGGTTCCAGCGCGAGTGGAGGCCGCGGCACCTGTTCAAACAGGTCCTGCAGCGATAGTGAGGCCAGCGTCTGCAAAAGCAGGTTCAGCGGCTAAATCTCCAGCCAAAATTGAGAACGCTAAGCTGACCACGGCTGAAGCGAAGACAACAACCAGCACGAAGCGGCATCATGTAGATGATGATTACGTGGCACCCGATACCTACAAGTATTACGGGAACAGCGATTCTGCTGGACGCTAGTGGAGCGCAAGCTCCGATCAAAAACGCGAACGCTAATCATCGCTACTGCGCTACGGAACTCGGCACGCCGGCTTTACGGGCGTCTTCCTGCATGTCACTGAGCGCTGCTTTCGCGTCGTCGAGCGCCTTTTGTTTCTCCGTCAGCCCTTGTTGATATTGCTCGTTATAGGGCCAAACCTGCGCCGTCGGCATCGTTGCAGTTTTTTTATAACTCTCTAAATCGTCCGCGAGCTGATCAATTTTTTCTCTCTGCTGATCGATCCTCTGCTTCCAAGTGTCGTAGGCCTTTTGCCGCTCTTCCTGCGATTGCCCCGGCTTAATTTTCGTGGGATCGTCGCTGTTCTGCGGTGTGGCAGACTTTGGGTTGGCACTGTCCGCCTGCGTGGCCGGCGCGGATGAATCTCCTACTACGCTGATGGATGGAGCCGCAGGAAGATTATCGTTGTCGTATACCTTGGCAGCAGGTTTTGTATCCTCGGCTTTAGCTTTGCGGACCGAGCGCGCGTAATCGCCAAGGGGCTGCGAGTCCGACTGTGCCTGAGCCATCGCGCACATGGCAGCAGTGCAGAGGATCACCGCGAATCCACCAAAGACCAATCGTTTCATAACACTCTCCATTTGTTCCCTATGTGTTCGAGAGCTACGCCCGTAAATGCAGGCATCTCAGACTTCAACTCATGTACCAGCCCAACAGCCAATGTCGAAAAAGAAACGCCGCCAATCCCATGCTGCCTAAAAAAACTCCAAACGGCATTTGATAACGCCGCAAGGCGATAATCGCGGATCCCCACGCGCGTTTTCGCGCCGCGGCCGGCGTATCATGAAATGCGTGGCGCCGTCGTTGAGTTCGCTTCACCCACACAGCCAGAACCGTCCACAACCCAAAAGCGCTACCTGCCAGCGATGCCGCAAAAATCGTAAAAATTGTCAGTCGCAGTCCGAGGAATGAGCCGATCATGGCGATCAGCTTCACATCGCCCAAACCCATGCCCTCGACTCCCCTTGCCCGCAGGTAAATTGCGCCGGCTCCATATAGGAAAGAGGCCCCAACCAGCGCGGCCAGTGTGGAATCCATAAACGAAAACAGTCTGCTCGACAAATCAGGGCTGACCGGAATTGAAATGATCCCCGGCAGCAGAACCGATAACAGATCGTTGACCGGGACAAAGAAACTAAAAGTCAGGCCGAGGGTCAGGCCGGTCAGCGTCAGCTTGTCCGGAAGCAGGTGCGTCTCCGCATCGGTGAAAATTAGCCCTAATAAAAGGAATCCAAAGGTTGCGCACTTTAAGGCCGCCAGCGTCAGACCAAACTGCGCATAGCACAACAGAAACATCCCGCCAGTCAGGAGCTCGATTATCAAATAACGAGGCGTGATGCGCCCGGCACAATTCCGGCAGCGGCCGCGCAAAATCAGCCAACTAACGACGGGGATATTGTCATAAAACTGGATAAATTTCCCGCAGTGTGGACACGCCGAGCCTGGCCGCACCACCGAGAGCCCTCGCGGCAGGCGATAAATGCAGACGTTTAGAAAACTGCCAAACGCCAGGCCGAGGGCGAATATGCCCGTTGCGATAAATGGATCCACTAAATCTCCGAAAAAGCGCACCAAGGCGCAATAACTGCACCTTAAGCCTGATTATATGGGTTGAGTTGAGAGGCCTATTGGGTACAAAAGTCACTGTCCCGAAGGACAGGCGCAACCCCAGCGGAAGGGTAGCCTATGCTGCCCGGGAATTCGCCCGTGCCGGGGTATCGGGTAAAAAGACCGTGAATACCGTACCGCTGCGCCCGGCCGTGGTACTGGTCGCCACTCGCATCCAGCCGGCATGCTTTTGCACCGAACCATACGCGAGCCAAAGTCCAAGCCCGGTGCCTTGGTCTTTCTTAGTGGTATAGAAAGGCTCAAAAATGTGCGGCAGGTCTTTGGCATTAATCCCGCTACCGGTGTCGGCGAAAGTCACTCGCACTCCGGATCGCCGGTCGCCGCCCCACTCGTGCGAGCGCACAACACGCAGGCGCAGACGCCCACCTTCCCGCATCGCGTCAATCGCATTGAGAATTAAGTTCGAAAAAACCTGACGTAATTCGCCCGCGTAACCCAAGATCTCGAGCTTCTCGCCCGTCTGTTTTTCGACTTTAATCCCCACTGCCTGCAGTTTTCGCAAATAGAGTTGCACAACCTGCTCCAGAACTTTTCCGGTATCCAGCAGCTCCGGCGAAGTGTTCTCGCGGACTAGCCCGAGCGCCTGTTGAGCAATCGAGTCAAGCCTGCCAATTTCGTGCTCAGCGCGATGTAAATATTCTTCTCGTGCCGCGGAGTCTTGGCGCGCCAAATAAATAAGGTTGGTCAACGCTTCCAGAGGATTCTTGATTTCATGGGCAATTGCCGCAGTCAATCTGCCGGCAGTCGCCAGCCGCTCGTTCCTGCGCAACGCTTCTTCCGTACGTTTTTGCGCAGTGATGTCACGCGCAATGGCGGACGCGCCGACGAGTTTTCCTTGCTCATTCCTCAGCGGAGAGAGCGAGAGCAGAAGGGTCAACCGAGTTCCATTCCTGTCGACCCTTTCGGTCTCATAACTGGGCACGCGTTCTTCGCGATTCAGGCGCGCCAAATTTGTCGCGAACTCCTCCAGTCGGTCGGGAGGAACCAGCACGGAAATAGGCCGTCCGATGATTTCTTCCGCGGTGTACCCAAACAGCATTTGTGCCCCGCGGTTCCAGCTGGTAACGATTCCATCGACGGTAAAGCCCGCGATTGCATCTTCGGATGATGTGACGATAGCGGCCATTTGCTGACGCACTTCGTCGGCCTGAGTTTCGGCGCGCGAACGCTGCCGCGCAAGTCCGGCCACGAGGACAGAAATTAAAATGAATGCACCGAGACGCTGAAATTCATTTTCAGAAATTGCCGCAGCGAACGTCTGGCGGAACATCGAGTAATCGAGCACAACGGCGGAGCTGAAGGTGCAGAGCACAGCGGGTCCAAATCCGAAAAAGCGCGCCGTGAAAACAACACCAAGAATAAATATGACGAATGGGTCCTGATGCATGATGGGAGACAGCCACCAGATGCACCACGAAAGAGCGCTCGCGGCTAACGCCGAACCATACCATGCGACACGGTCTGACCAGCGTGGTTCAAATCGGTAGATCACCGCAAGACGTTTGTCCATGGAAACCCGAAAGACGAGTGGCGAATGAAGAAGTGGCAGGCGGTACCACGTAACTTGTAGAGCGAATGTACCACGATTCCAAAACCAGCAACACACGTCGATGAAAAAAAAGTGCAGCTCTGCGATGAGTGCACTTCTGAGTGCAAAAAATGTGCAAAAAATTACTGCGCGCTTGGGGGTGGGAGCTTTTGCCCTTCCCGCGCGGGTTTTGTCGTGGGTACTAAAGTAACCGGCGCTTGCAAAGTGAACGTCAAAACTTTTTCTGACGTCAACTTTATATCGGGCTTTTTGCTCGCGGCCTGAACTCCGCCTCCGGCGCCTGCTCCTGCAGCCGAGCCGATCGCCGCGCCTTTACCTCCGCCAAAGATCCCACCAAGAATTGCTCCCGCGACTGGCCTGCGCCAACTTTCTCCGCAGTGTTCTTTCCTCGTGCGCTGGTCTCTTGTTTAAATTGGTCAGTTTGGATGTTGTAGACCCTGCCATTAACCTTGAGCTGGTCGAGTTGTAGCACCAACAGCGCCTGGCCTCTGAACTTCCCCGATGCCTGCGCATTTACGACATGACCCTCCACCTCATAATGGGCCGGTACAACCACGTTCCCATCGACTGCGAGCGGAGCATCCAGCGTCGCATGAAAGGTATCTCCGTCTTGTGCTGTCGCGCTATCGATCGTATCTATCAGTCGCACTGAAAGCACGGCTCCCGAAGGGACTGTGACGGGCGCGGGCTCCGGCGGAGGCGGAGGAGTAGCAGGCTGCTGAGCGGCGGGAGCCGGCGGTTGTGCATCCGCCGCAGGCGGTGGTGCTTGCGGTTGTGAGTACTGTGATTGATCAGCCGGAGGGTTCGCTTGCGCCATTTCTTGTTCATGTCGTTCTGACCGGTGATGTCTTTTGGAGGACGCGGGCTTCGCTGCCTGCGATGACGGCGCCGGTTCTTGCTGCGGCGCAGGTTGCGCGTTCGCTTGCGTCGTGCCAACCTGCAGATTATTGATGACCGTCCTTACTCCAGGTTCGGAGGCAGCATACTTCGCTGCCGCGTCACGCTCGGCTTCGGTCTCCACTGTGCCGGAAAGCGTGACAGTTCCATTCGCCGATTGTACGGCGATCTGTTTATCCTGCAATCCCGAATCGGCGCCGAGTTTCGCCTGAATGTCGGATGTAACCTTGGCATCGGTTGGCGCCTTTGAACAGCCCACTGCGAGTGCTGCCAGCCCAACGGATAAAATGGCGCGCGAAAGAATACTGAAATTCGCTTTCATTTCGATTTACTCCTGATTTCTTCGAGCGGAATTCCCATTCAGTTTAGATGCAGAGTAGGTGCATTATTCAATTAAAAATTCGTTGGAATAATGGATGGTGCCTGCGGAGGATTTCACTAATCCGCAACTGACTCAAAGTCCTACGGCATTCATCTACACTTGTGAACAATAGCTGCTCGCATTTGGATGGGGCTGCCGAGCGCGAACAATGATGACCCGCCGCCGCTGGATTGCTGACGAAGTCTCTGGAAACCGCGCCGCACTGGTGGGAGAACATGCTCGTCACCTCGCACTGGTGTTGCGAGCACAGGTTGGGCAAGAATTTGAGATTGCCACCGGCAGAGAGGTCCATCACGCGACAGTGACAAATGTTCGTGACGATCGCGTCGAATTTGAACTCGGCGAAACCGTAACGCAAGCGAGTGGAGTCAACATCACCGTCGCGATGTCGATATTCAAATTCGATCGCATGGAATGGGCCATCGAGAAATGCACCGAATTAGGAGTGCTAAAAATCATTCCGATGGTTGCAGCGCGAACGGAACCGCACCTCGCAGCGGCTTCTCGAAAACGGGTTGAACGCTGGCGTCGAATTGTACAGCAAGCTTCGGAACAGTCGCGCCGAGATTTCGTTCCGGAGATCATGACTCCGGTTCCGTTTAACGAATTAGTTTCAATGAGTGTTGGCTTGAGGCTTTTTCTTTCAGAGTTTGAAAAGAAAACCACGCTGAAAGATGCCGTCGTGAGCAGCAAGCCGGATTCCGTGTTACTCGCATTTGGCCCCGAGGGCGGATGGAAAGAACAGGAGGTCTCGGCATTTATCGCTCACGGTTGGACGTCTGCGTCGCTGGGTCAAACAATCCTGCGTGCGGAAACGGCGGTCATTGCTGCCGTCGCGATCACAGCTTCGGTGCTCACGTCCTGAGCACAGGAAGTCATTACTCCATCGCCATCGCCGAGAGGTTTTCCGCAGCCTATTCTGCTATTCTCCTCGTCAATGGCTGTTTCCCGAAGGTCCCCCACATACGAACCTGACCTGAACCAGCAGACTGCAATCGAGCACCTCGCCGGGCCGATGCTCGTGGTTGCGGGCGCTGGAACCGGCAAGACCACTGTCCTGATCCGCCGCATCGCAAACCTGATAGGCGCAGGCCATGCTCGCGCAGACGAAATTCTCGCGCTCACGTACACAAATAATGCCGCGCGCGAAATGCTCGAACGCGTGCAGCGGGAATTGCAAGGCCAGGATCTCAAAGGCCTGCAGGTCTGCACATTTCACGCTTACTGCAATGATCTGTTAGCTCGGGCTGGGCGAAATTTTCAGGTTCTGGATGATCAGCAACTGTGGATATTCCTGCGGCGTCATATTCGTGAACTGCAACTCAATTACTACATCCGCGCCGCGAGCGTGGCCGAGTTCCTGAAGGACCTGCTCGAATTTATGCGACGCTGTCAGGACGAACTGGTCGATCCGCAGCAATATCGCGAATACGTGAAGCGGGTGGAACGCCGCGACTTGCCGTTGCCTCGCGTGGGCAAGACCAAGGATGCGACAGAACTCTCGGACCAAGAGGCACTGTGCCACTGCCAGGAAATTGCGTTCGTTTTCGAAACAGTTGAGCGAATGCTGCGGGAACGGAATTTCGGCACCTTCGGTCACATGATTGTTCGCGCTCACCAATTGCTCCATGAAGATGCGGCCATTCTCGAGCGCGAGCGCGCCCATGCAAAATTCATTCTGGTGGACGAATTCCAGGACGCCAACTTTGCGCAGATCAAAGTGCTCGAACAGTTGGCCGGCGATGAACGAAATGTTTTCGCCGTTGGGGATCCCGATCAGGGCATTTATCGATTTCGCGGCGCATCGAGCGGAGCTTTCGAACTTTTTCAACAATATTTTTCTGGATCGAGATTGCTCGTCCTGAACAAAAACCGGCGCTCCACAACTCCGGTGCTCAAATGTGCTTACGCTCTGATTTCCGGTAATCCCGAGTTCGGGCTGCATGCCGACGAAGATCAATACCGCCGCTCTGCTTTAGTTTCTGCACGTGACGAGAGCGACCCGAAAAAGGCAGCAACTCGCGCCAAAGTGGAAGCGGTTCTGGTAAGCGGAAAGCCGATCGAAGCAACTGATGCGGCTTCCCTATTGTTAGAGCATCAGCGGCGTTCGCGGTGTGAGTGGAAAGAGATCGCGATCCTTTATCGCAGCCATTTTCATCGCGACGAAATCGCGAGCGAACTGGCAAGGCGGGGAGTTCCGTTTTCGATTGAAGGACTCGATGTAATAGACACTCCCGAGGTCCGCGACCTTCTCGCCTGTCTTGCCGCCGTGGTTTCACCTGTTGACAGCGCCGCACATCTCCGCATCGCTGCTCTACCTCAGTTTTCGATTGATCCGCGCGAACTCCGAGCGGCAATGAAATCGACTCCGCGCGATGCCGGACGGACGATGGCGTCCGTACTGCAAAAGGTAAAAGGCGGGGATTCTCTCTTACGCATGATCGATGAAGCACGCGCCGAAATTGCCGGAAAGAAAACTTATTCCGCATTGCTAACGGTCAGCACACGGTTTCAGCTCAGGCGCAGTGCCGCAATTCAGGCTTTATTGCAATTCGCGACTCAATGGGAAAGCGTTCCGATCACGGAGACAGGCGCTCCGGCCGAGTTCCTCGAGTATCTGGATCTGTTTCGGGAAGCGGGTGGTGTGGTATCGCTGCCCGCTAATGAAACCCGAAATGCTGTGCGACTAATGACGGTGCATTCTGCCAAGGGGCTGGAGTTCAATCACGTTTTCATTCTGCGCGCCGTAACTGGCAGCTTCCCTGCTCAATACCGTGAGTCGCTGATCGAACTTCCGAACGAACTTCGCAATTCCCGCTTAGAGCAGGAGTGCAGTGAAAAGGAGATTTACAAACACGAAGAACGGCGACTGTTTTACGTTGCGATGACACGTGCGCGCGACACGCTGACGATCTTTGGCAAATTCGGTCGCGGCCAAAAAGACAACACCCCGCCCGGTTTTTTGCGCGAGCTGATCAAAAATCGGCATCTCAAGGATTTCTTAACTCACCGCGTGGCGCGCGCCTTCCAGACAGATATCTTCGCGACTGCTGAAGCCCCGGCGACTTCCCGGCTCGCGCAGTGGATCGATCTGCCAACTGGTCCGGAACTCGCAACCGCTCTCAGTGCCAGCGCCATTCAGCGCTACGAAATTTGTCCGCTGCAATTCAAGCTGGAACGCGAGTGGCGCATTCCTGCTGAAGTTTCCGCCGCCCTGCAATATGGCGCGGCCATGCATCGAGTGCTGCTCTCGTATTACATGTCGCGACGGCAGAATCGCCCTCTTCAGGAATCCGCGCTCCTCGAATTATTCCGCGCGGATTTGGCATCGGCTGGCCTTTCGGATGCGTATCAGCATGAGCTGTATGAACAAAAAGGAATCACAGAGCTCCGCGAATTTTTCTCGAGTGCACAGTCGACGCCTGCTGAAGTCCTGCACACGGAGGAACAATTCAACATCCGAGTTGGCTCGACAGAGTTGGTGGGACGGATTGACCGCATCGATCGCCGGCAAGATGGTTCTATTGCCGTCGTTGATTACAAAACAGGCCGGCCGAAATCGCAGGAAGACGCGGACGAAAGTCTACAGCTTTCTCTGTATGCGCTCGCTGCCCGCGAGAAATGGGGTTATTGCGCCGAGCGTCTCGTATTTCACAATCTCGAAGGCAATACGACTGTGACGACTACGCGGAGCGATGCTGAAATTCAACAAGCCAGGTTGCGCGTCGAAGAGATTGCACAGAAAATCGCGGACGGTGAATTCGAGCCCAAGGTGGGCAATCACTGCGCTTTCTGCGCCTATCGCCGTCTCTGCCCCAAAACTGAGAGACGCATTCCGGAAGTGCTGGCGGTCGCCGCCGCCGAGCATAACTGAACCAAAAAAATTTGGGGACGCTCTCGCGTCCCCAATTTTTACTTTGCGATCGGCCTTAGTGTTTCTTCTTGCTGGCCTTTTTCGCTGCTTTCTTCTTGGTTGCCATGTAACTATTCTCCCTTCCATTGTTCATGGATGATGCAACGATCTTCTGTTGCGACTGATTGAATGTATAGAGTCAATAAAAAGCGAAGTCAAGCAAAAAATGATCGAGACAACCGAAGCTAAGTGGTAGTACGAAAGTCACTGTAGATGAATTCGAAAATATTTTTCCGATTTTTATCTTCGCTCGAAAAAAATTCTGGCAAGAAATCGCGGAGATCGCGTCGCGATCTCACAATATCGATCAACGAAGATGTGAGCCGCTGGGTTCCTACACATCCGTATCGAACTCCGTGTCAGCATCAGCACTCCTCGTTATCGCATCTATAATTTGAAAGAGGATTCTTCAAGGAGCGCACAATGCGAACGCGCGAAGAGATCGTCATCATCTCCGGATGCCGCACGCCGGTGGGAAAATTTCAGGGAAGCTTGTCCGATCTGAGCGCGACGCAACTCGGCGCGGTTGTGGTGCGTGAAGCTGTGAAGCGCGCAGGGATCGACTCTGCCCAAGTGGATGAGTGCGTCATGGGAAACGTAGTGTCGGCCGGACTGGGACAGAATCCCGCCCGGCAAGCTGCGATTTTCGGCGGACTCTCGCCTGAAGTCGGAGCGATGACGATCAATAAAGTCTGCGGCTCAGGACTGAAAGCCGTCGCTCTGGCCGCGCAAGCGATCGAAACCGAAAACAGTTCAGTCGTGATCGCCGGCGGAATGGAGTCGATGACCAACGCGCCGTACCTGCTGCCGCAAGCGCGTAAAGGATTCCGCATGGGCAATGTGGAGGTCGTGGACTCGATGATTCGCGATGGTCTTTGGGACGTCTTCAACAACTACCACATGGGAGTCACCGGCGAAAACGTTGCCGAGAAATACGGCATCACCCGTGAAGAGCAGGATGAGTTCGCGCTCAACTCTCATCGTAAAGCCGTCGCGGCGATGAAAGAATGTCGATTCAAATCGCAAATCGTTCCGGTCGAACTTCCGGCCAAAAAGAAAGGCGCGACTCCGATCATTTTCGATAGAGATGAAACTCCGCGCGAGGACACCACGCTAGAAATCCTGCGCTCACTCAAGCCCGCGTTCAAGAAAGATGGAACCGTGACCGCCGGCAATGCTCCGGGAGTAAATGACGGTGCGGCTGCGGTGGTTGTCACCAGCGCCTCAAAGGCAAAAGAACTCGGAGCGAAGCCGATGGTGCGCATCATCGCGCAAGCCACCAGCGGAATCGACCCCAAATGGGTGATGATGGCTCCGGTGGGAGCGGTCCGAAAAATCTGGGAGAAAACGGGCTGGAAGAATGACGATGTCGATTTGTACGAACTGAACGAGGCGTTCTCCGTTCAGGCACTTGGAGTGATGCGCGAGCTCGGGCTAAACCCTGAAAAAGTGAACGTCAACGGTGGCGCGGTTGCTCTCGGCCATCCTATTGGCGCGAGCGGCGCGCGTGTTCTGGTGACGCTGATCTATGAAATGATTCGCCGCGACATTCATCGCGGAATCGCGGCATTGTGTTTAGGCGGCGGGAACGCGGTGGCGATGGCAGTTGAACGGTAAAACCGTCTCTAATGCTGGTGCCGGGAACAGGACTTGAACTTGAGGCGTCTAGCGGGGGTGAGCAAGTCTCCGACGGAGACGCGCGGGAGTCCGCTGCCGAAATCCCGAGCGAAGCCGAGGGACCTCAAGCCTGGTGCCGGGAACAGGACTTGAACTTGAGGCGTCTAGCGGGCGTGAGCAAGTCTCCGAGGGAGACACGCGGGAGCCCGCTGCCGAAATCCCGAGCGAAGCCGAGGGACCTCGCAGCTGGTGCCGGGAACAGGACTTGAACCTGCACGCCTTTTACGGCACTGGATCCTAAGTCCAGCGCGTCTGCCAATTCCGCCATCCCGGCCAGAGATGCTATCCAATATTGTACCAACCGGTTTCGCCTGCTCTGGAAGCGAGCGATGGCCCATGCAACGTTCCCTTAATAGAGCACTACCGTCAGCACGCTCCATTTTCATTCCCAAAAAAAGATGATCCCAAGTGATCTGGGATTACGCCTTTATCGTTAGAAGCCATTGAAGCGGGATCACCCGAGAACAGGAGTCTGTTTATGCCTTTGGTGGGGAGGCTGGTTATCGCCGGCTGGAGCACGCTTTGTGCAGTGTTCACTTATTTTGCGCTTAGGGAGTCTGGCGGGTTGTTAGATTTTCGCCGTCGTCTCGCGTCCTGGATCGAACCGGCAGGGATTGAACCAGCAGGGATCGAACCAACGAGGATAGAACCAGCGCCCGATTTGCTGGCTGGCGTGCGGCAACAAGTGCCGATCAGGCCGCCGGGTGGAAAGCATAAGAGGTTTTTCCCGGTGAAACCCAACGCATCGTTTCAGGTGGACCGAGCTGCTCGCTACGACTTACGCCCGTCCGTGATGTGCCACAGAACGCCCGTGGGATCGCTCAGGTAAAGCACGCGAATGCCCCAGGGCTGCATCGCCGGCGGCTTGCACATTATTCCCGGATACTTCGTCGCGAAGTCCCCCTTCTCGATGTGCCCCCACCACGCGTCCAGGTCCTCGACCATCAGGCTCATCATGAAATTGCCGGCATGCTCGCGTATGTAAAACGTCTGCAGCAGAAACCGAAAAGCCCCGATCTGAAGCTCCGCAATCTCCGGATTACTCCAATTGATCGTGAACCCGAGATCGGCGTAAAACCTCTTCGAAAGTTCAGCGTCCCTGGCGGGAACGAATGCCTTAAGATCAGTGACCGGACTCGGTGTCATTGGCTCTCCAAATCGCGCGCCTCTCCA
>Ga0335076_10002588_pt1 | contig 18018 bp, 13 predicted proteins | sample Lox_Sample_25_FD_206717 | JGI IMG/M metagenome (GOLD analysis project Ga0335076, IMG submission 206717) | Soil microbial communities from Loxahatchee National Wildlife Refuge, Florida, United States - Lox_Sample_2.5 | ecosystem: Environmental > Terrestrial > Soil > Wetlands | place: USA... | reverse complement strand
CTGCTGCTGATGATCGCTTGCATCAATGTGGCCAACCTGCTCTTGTCTCGGGCGACGACTCGGCAGCGAGAGGTCGCTCTAAGGCGGGCGCTGGGTGCCTCGGGACGGCGCGTGGCTTTTCAGTTTTGTGTGGAGAGTGTGCTCCTTGCGTTGGCAGGCGGCGGTACGGGAATCCTCCTGGCATTTGTGCTGACTCGCATCGCCGCTACCAGCCTGCCCGGGATTCTGGGGCAGTCAGGCACGATTCACATGGACGGGATTGTTATTGGGGTCGCTCTGCTGATTTCGGTGGCAACTGGAATCGTATTCGGAGTGGTTCCGGTGCTGGAGACACGGAAGGTGCAGTTGCATTCCGCGCTCAAGCAGGGTGACACACGCCTCGGAGGAGCAGCGGGCAACTGGTTGCGCAGCGTCCTGGTGGGGGTGCAGGTAGGTCTGTCTCTTGTGCTGCTGGTTGGTGCGTCGCTTCTGGCGGAGTCGCTGTGGAACTTGATGAAGCAGCCACTGGGATTTGAGCCGGAACACCTGCTGACGGTTCGGGTGCTGTTGCCGTGGGACACGACGCCCGAAGCGGTAGCCAATTTCTACAACGACGTGCAACAACGAATTGAAAATCTCCCTGGAGTAGAGGCTGCGGGGCAGATCAGTGCGCCGCCAGTGACCGATTTTCATGTGCGCGGCAGCTTCAACGCGGACTGGCTGCCGCAGGTTGCCAATCAGCCGGCAGTCAGCGCGGAAATCCGGAATATCGCCGGGAATCTGCTGGTGGCGATCGGGACGCCATTGCTGGCAGGTAGAGATTTTTCCGCAGCGGACCAGATCTCGACCGTGCCGCCGTTCCTGGTGAACGAGGCCCTGGTGCGGGAGTATCTGCCGAAGGGAGATCCAATCGGACATCATCTGCTCCTGGATGGACAGGCGCACGAGATTGTGGGAGTGGTTGCCGATGTGCGAGGGGTATCAGGAACGATCGCGGCAGAGCCTGGACCGGTTGTCTACTGGCCTGCGAACGCCCATGGCGGTTGGCATCGCTACTTTCTGGTGCGGACGAAGGTGCCGCCGGAACAATTGGCAAAGTCGATCCGCGAGCAGGTATACCAGTCAGACCCGCAGCAGTCAGTAGGCGAGATTGGGACGATGGATCAGCTTCTAGGCGACGCTGTGGCGCAACCACGGCTGAACGCAGCGATAGTTGTGTCATTTGCCGGGGTCGCATTGCTGCTGGCCTGCATTGGAATTTATGGAGTCGTCTCTTATCTCGCTGCGCAGCGCACGCAGGAGATTGGCGTCCGGATGGCACTGGGAGCGACACGTGCTGACATCACACGTTTTTTCGTGCGGCGGGCGATGGTCCCGGCAGCGATAGGACTGGCGACCGGTACTATGGTCTCGCTGGTGGTGAACAGGCTGTTACGCAATCAGTTGTACGGGGTGCAACCAGATGATCTGCGGCTTTACCTTGCATCCCTGCTGGTCCTGCTGGCGCCCCTGCTGGTGGCTACCCTCAGGCCGGCGATACGCGCAGGAAAGACAGAGCCGATGGAAGCGTTGAGAACGGAGTGAATACAGATGGTATGAGAAGGCCAGTCTCCGGCGTGATGCGATGGGAATTCGGGGACAGACGGGACGTACCCCGTTGCACACGGGCGGGTGGCCCACTTCTGATTTTCTCGGCGGGTGGCCCGGCCTTTGGACTTGCCAAAGTTATCACCGCTGAGGGTGCCCCGTCCTTGCGTTTCTTGCAAGGGCGGATACGATGCTGCCGATACCAGGAGGAGTGCCGAACAAGTTGCTTCCAGCGTCCGTGGTTCCCGCCCTTCGCCCAGAACGCGAAGGACGGGGCATCCTCTGGGTTCGCGGTTCCCGAGCGTTCAAAAGCCGGGCCACCCGCGCATAGAACAGCCATAGTGGGCACCGACAGCACAGCGGATGACAAAACCGATCCAGTGAATTAAGCTCTAATCTCAGTCACTTCCACGAAGTGCCGGGATGGCGGAACTGGCAGACGCAGCGGACTCAAAATCCGCCGGGCTTCGGCCCTTGCAGGTTCGATTCCTGTTCCCGGCACCACTCCCACACCACTCTATTCCATTCATCCGTGGTTCGTTCAACAACTCCTCAGACCTCTTCCTCTCGAATGGCAGATCTGTATCGCCGAAGCTGCGGCAAGAATTTAACAACAATGTGACCGATCTGTGACAAGTCGATTACCTGTCCAGCATTAGCGTAGGCAGCAAATTGAATTTGTCTACGGCTGAAAATCTGACGGTGACAGGCCTTCAACCGCTAATAAATCAGTGAGGTCGCAGAAGCCCGGGGCAGAGCTCTCTGCCGATTGCACAACGATGGAACTGCGGGCGCAGGCAAATCGGCCCGCGCCGTTGTGCCTGATCGCGTGCTGACTGAGGGGTAGGAGGCAGATTATGAGGTTAGGACGGTTCAGGTGCACTGTCTTACGGTGGTCGGCTGTTGCCGTGCTTCTCGCCAATTTCCAACAGGCGTTCGGAATTCCTGCCTTCGCTCGCAAGTATGGCCTGCCGTGCTCGGCCTGTCATGCCGCGTGGCCGATGCTGAACAACTTCGGTCAGCACTTTAAAGACAATGGGTACCAGTTGGGCAACGACCGCGATGCTCCTATCTATCAGGAGCCGTCGTACTGGCCAATCATGTTTCGCACCACGCCCACGTGGCATCGGGAAAACAACAACCGCCAGGCCATTGACGTAGTTCCGGGAAGCCCCAGCAACGGCCAGAGGGAAGCGTCGGTTACGACCTCGGGTTTTGATCTGAACGGCCTTGATGTGATCACGGCAGGAACTCTCGCCAAGAATATTTCCTTTTTTGTACAGCCCTTCATTGGAAGCAGCAGTATTAATTTGGCGCAATCCTGGGTACGGTTTGACAATCTTGTCGGATCATCGTGGCTGAACGTCAAGATGGGCAAGTTCGAACTCGATGAGCCCATCTCTCAGGAGCGCTCGCTGACAATGAACAACACCGGCGCCCCTTACTACACCTATTTCTTCACTCCGCCCGGCGACAACAATGCCTTCGTGGGAATTGGATTTCCTCAACTCGGAGTTGAGTTGTCGGGTCACAATGACACGACGCGATACTCCGTGGCCGCTGTCACAGACAGCAACGGAGGTACGGGGCTACCGACGAATCAGGCCCTTGACGTCTACGCCAATTTCGACCAGTCGTTCGAGACCCCATGGTTCGGCAGGCAGCAGGTAGGAGCTTACGGATTTTTCGGGAGATCGCCGACCTATTTTCTAACCAGCAATGGAGCTCCGATTCCGGGCACCGGGCAGGGAAACCGGAGCTTCTACCGCCTGGGGGCATACGGGCATTGGTTCGTAAAGCAGTTCGACTTCTACACATTCTTCATGCACGGATATGACAACGTATTTCTCGGAAATTCCGTGCCGGGGAATCAGCCCTCTTTGTTGCCCGCTGGCGCAGTGGCCCCGACGTTCAATGGAGGCTTCGTAGAAGCTCACTACAATCCCAATACCCGCCTGATATTCCTGGCCAGGTACGAATTGGATCGAGTGAGCCGGCAGGCAAATCCTGGCCTCGCGAAGAACGCGGGAAATCTCGACACATGGAGCCTGGGGTACCGCTGGTATCCGATGATGAGTCCGCGGGCCGGTCTCGCGTGGCTGCAGGAATACTCGCGTATCCGCAATGTTGGCGACGCGCCTCTTTCGGGTAAGGACGATTTTCATAACAGCTATCTGATGGGATTAGATTTTGACTTCTGAGGAGATAGCGCTGTGGGCATGCGATCAAAAGCGGTAAGTGTTGCGGCCTCTGCTTTACTCTTCTTGTGTGCATCTGGCTCGGCGCAAGAAACTCACGTCGGCAAGCTGGTGGGGAATGCCAAGCGAGGCAAGGCGCTCTATACGCGCTACTGCATTTTTTGCCATGGTCCCTACGGGGACGGCCGCGGGGAGAGTGCTGCCTATCTGGATCCGAAGCCGCGCGACTTTACGAAAGCGGTATTCAAGTGCCGTTCGACCCCCAGCGGCGCACTGCCTCTCGACAGCGATCTCTTCGATACGATCAGTCGCGGTATACATGCCAGCGGTATGCCGTCGTGGAAACCGTTGCTTCGCCAAGAGCGTGTAGACCTGATCGCATACATCAAGACGTTTTCCTCGGCCTTTCAGGAAGAGAAGCCGGGTCCACCTGTCGCAATTCCGCCGGAGCCGCCGCCCTCGCCTGAAAGCATCCAGCGAGGTGCACAACTTTTCCAGAGCATGAACTGCTGGTCTTGCCATGGCAAAGATGGGCGGGGAAACGGTCCTTCAGCAGCCAGCTTGACCGACAGCAAGGGCTATCCGATTGTGCCGTTCGACTTCACCAGCGGATCACGATTCAAGTGCGGTGAAACTGATCGGGACATGTTCCGCGATTTGGTCACCGGGCTTGATGGAACTCCAATGCCATCGTTTGATAGCGCGATGAGCGGAGATCAGAAGTGGGATGTCGTGCATTTCATCCGCTCGCTCAGCAACCCAAAACTGCATGCGAAGTTGAAGACCGGACCGAGTGAACAGTGATTGCGGAACGGCCGGGCGAAAATCCCCACTTCTGGCAAAGTCGGCCAGAAGTGGGGCACCCTCTGGTTCGCGCGCTCTTCGGCTCAACCGCAAACATACGAAAGCAGGTATTGCAATGAAACGTCACCGGTACTTACTTACGATTTGTGTTCTCACAACATTGGCGCTATTGGTGTGCATCTTGTCCGCATGGGTGGCTGCAGAGTCACAATCGTCCCTCAAGGGAACGGTGAAATTTGACGGCACCGCGCCGAAACCTTCTCGTATCGACATGTCGCAGGATCCCCTGTGTGCGAAGGCGCACTCGTCGCCGGCTACCACCGAGGATTTTGTCGTTGCAGACAATGGAGATTTCGCCAACGTGGTTGTATATGTGTCCGACGGCCTCACCAACCACAATTTTCAGCCGCCTGCAGAAGCTGCCACGCTCGAACAGAAAGGGTGCCAGTACAAGCCTCATGTACTGGCATTGCAGGCCGGACAGAAATTCGATGTAGTGAACAGCGATGAGACGACGCACAACATCCACCCGACGCCGAATAACAACCGGGAATGGAATATGACACAGCCGCATGGAATGCCGCTGGAACAGACATTCGCTCGCGAAGAAATTGCCGTCCCGGTGAAATGTAACGTGCATCCCTGGATGAAGGGTTACATTGCGGTCTTCAAGCATCCGTATTTTGCGGTAACTGACAAGAACGGTTCCTTCGAAATTAAGGATTTGCCTCCCGGTACCTACACGATCACAGCGTGGCAGGAGAAATTGCCGCCACAGAGTCAGAAAATAACGGTTGGCAGCGGCGAAGCCAAGACACTGGACTTTACATTCAAGCGCTGAAGTAAGAAGACAGTTCACGAATTTCGGGAGACGTTACTTTATGCCTTCGTTTTGGGGCAGATAAAGAGAGCACACACAGCGCCGACAGATGTCGTTGCGGCTGACATCAAGGTTCGCGCGAAATTCCAGCGCAGCGTGGCTATTCATGATGTCGGCGAATGATTGTTCGTGAAGATTTCCTAACACGTGATGAAAGAAGCAGGGGCGGACATCCCCCGATGCTTCGATGACCGCTGACACCCAAGGCGCGTTACAGCGCGGTGCTATGTTTTCGTCTTGGCCAATGTTGGCGCGAAAATGCTGAACGATGCGGCGCATTTTCAGCGGAGTCTCCACAATAAATCCAGATTCGAAGTCCGCACAGTGTTCGGCAATCAGCTTCTCGATTTCGATGGCCAGCGCGTCGATTTCCTCAGCCTTCAAGGCCACGCGGGCAAGCTGGTCTGGCTGCCATCCGTCAGAGCGATTAAAAGCGCTCGAGGCGAGGTCAGCGGCGAGAAATGAAACGGAATTGAGGCCGATGGCTTTCGCCGAATGGACAACTTCGCGGAGCGAGCGACAATTTTTTTTTTGCACCGTGCAGCGCGCCCTGACCGGTATCTCGGGACGAGCCTGGCGCAATGAAGTTACGCCGTCGGCCACACGCTCGAACGCATTACGAACGCGCCGAATGTGATTGTGAATTGCCGGTGCGCCGTCGAGCGAGACGATTACGTCGTCAACACAGTCCGCTACGACTCTTGCCTGTTCTTTCAAGAGCAACCCGGCCGTCAGCAGGGTCACGCGGCTTCCTGCGGATCGAAAGAGCTGTGCCAGGTATGACCATTTCTGGTTCAGTTGCGGCTCTCCTCCGGAGAAAACCACCCAACGTACGCCCAGCCGTCGAAATGAATCCAGGTGCCGTTCAAGATCGGTGGGGGTAATTTCTCTAGCTTCGCGAATTCGCCAGATATCGCACATCACACATCGGCAATTGCATTGGTTGTGTGGAAAGATCACGAGTATCGGGAGGGCATGAATTGCGTGGGCTGACAGAGCGGCTTCGTCTCGAGCTGCGGCGATGGATACGAGCGTGCTCATCTCTCCTCGTGCGAAAGGCGCTGCAGGCGTACCAAGACGTGATCCCCCAGCAACCGGATGCCAGGACAGCGCCCCAACCATGAATCAATCCACTCGCACAATGAGAGCACTCGCGGATGACGACGGGCCCACGGTTCCATGTAGCTAGGCGGTACCGTGACGCCGATGCCCCGCACCGACGTTACACGAAAATCGTGAGCGAAGATTTGCGCAAGAGCTTTCACGGAGGGATAACGGACATGAACCGATGCTCCGTCAGCAATCTTGGCGACGGCCCCGTCTCGATGAAAGCGGCGAAACGCTTTCCCTGCGTTTCCCTGGGCCAAATACCGGCCGACTTCCCACAGACAAAGCGGGCCCATCCAGCATAAGAAAGCCGTGGACTTCGGTCGCAGCAGTCTTGCCAGGTCTCGCGCCAATGAGTTGAGGTCTTCCACGCAATTCAGCGCCCCAAAGTTTGAAAAAGCTCCGTCGAACAGTTCATTGGCGGGTAGGTGGCAAATCTCTTCCGCTCGCAAAACCCGGGCCTGGACCAACGCTTGCAATCCTTTTTGCCGGACTCGCCGGGAAGCTAAATCGACCATTTGAATCGAAGGATCAAAGGCGACAACTTTGACATCGCGTTCGGCGAGATAACACGCGTCTACGCCCGTGCCACATCCGATTTCCAGGACCCGATCGCCAGGCTTGAATGCTTTCGCGAGTTCCCGCCACACGGCGGCTCGCTGCGCGCTACCCACACACGATCGAGTGAAAGTCTCGTCATAAGTGGCCGCAATGGCGTCAAACGGGGCTTTGAATACCTGGGGCTGCGCGACTGACATTGGTTCAGGCTTCCACCTCTCCGTGAGTAACCTGCAGTCCCGCGCGAGCTTCGGCAATCCCGTTGCGCAGCGCCGCGAGATTTCCGGCGTCTGCGTCTGGCTTGAGACCAAGACGCTTCAACTCGACTTCGCTACGCAGAAGTTTGTCGGCGAACTTGTAGAACTGGCGCGAATGCCGATTGCGAATGCAAAAGTCCCTGTCGGAACTGTCTTTCCAGACCTTGAGGCTCTGGACATGATCGGCGACATCAGAAAAATAGGGTGTTCCCATGATTGGATATGCGACCGTGGTGAAGAAGATATCTGGATCGGTTTTCTTGACGTGTTCGATGGTCGCTTCGATGTCAGAAAGTTCCTCTCCCTGGTAACCCCACATCAGGAACATTCCCGTTTGTATTCCTACGGAGCGGCAAAGCGCTACGGCAGTCTGGACTTGTTCGACTGTTACGCCGCGTTCCATGGCGTCAAGGATTCGCTGCGAACCGCTCTCGGAGCCGATCCAGACACGGAAGCATCCCATCTGGGCCAAAGTTTCAACCACGCGAAGATTCAACCGGTCGGCTCGCGAGATGCACTCGAAGGGCAAGGTCACGCCCCGCCGTTGAAGCTCTGCCGCGTATTGAAAGAGCCAGCCATGGTGAATCGTGAAAACGTCGTCGGCCATCCAGGCCATTTGCGGGTTGTAGCGCTGGATGAGCCATTCGAGCTCGTCCGCCACCGAGGCCGGAGTGCGACGCCGATGGGTTTTTCCGAAGACTTCGTGGCTGCACCAGCGGCAGTGGTAGGGACAGCCTCGCGCCGTAATCAGCGAAACTGAGCTCATCCCGTGATGTTCGCGCCAGGTAGATAGATACCGTGTCAGGTCGATCAATTCGCGCGCGGGCCACGGTTGCGCGTCGATGTCTTTGATCTGCTCCCGCGGCTTGGTGCGAATTACTGAACCATCTGGAGTCTTGAATGCAATTCCGTCGATTCGTTGTAGATCGCTGGCATGAGAATGCAACGCTGGTACCAATTCCTCGAGTGTGATTTCGCCCTCACCGATGACTACCACGTCAGCACCGGCAGCGAGATATTCCTGGACATAGGCACCAGGTTCCGGACCGCCGACAATCGTTTGCCATCCCAGTTGTTTTGCCATCGCCAGAATCTCGACGACGCTTGAACGGGTCATGAGGTTGGCATAAATGCCCAGCACGGAAGGCGATTCCTTCTTCAGCAGATCCCACAATTCGCGGCGCGAGGAAAAGGTCGAATCAAAAACTTCAGCATGTAAACCCTTTTTGCGCAAATGCGAACAGATATAAAGAATTCCCAAAGGCGGGTAGGGCTTCATAATCTGAAGCTCCTTTGGGTCTTCGTAAAGGAAATATCCGTGGGTGAGAAGAATGTCCATGGTATCGGGTCAACTCGCAAGAACATTCAAGAGCTCGTCGAAGCTTGTCGCATAACCCTGGGCATGCAATTGGACGAGGTTTTCGCGAGAGGAGCTCGCCAACACCGTTGGCCTGGGATTACGACACGTTTGCTCAAGTTCCATGACACGGCGCCAAAGTTCGTCGGGCCCGCGATGGTCGCGCGCGACGTGCCCATGCGTGGCTGAGCAGGAATTCCAATAGTCGACTTGGGCGTGGAGGGCATCATGCAAGGCGCGATAGAACTCGTTCGTATATGCGCCTCGGAACATCATGGCCAGATCTTCACTGTCAGACCAGTTTGTCTTTTCTCCGAGTTGTGCCTTCACGCGATCGAAAAACTTGGTGCCGGGCAGCGGATACGAAACCGAGACGCCGATATCATCGGGCCGGGTATCGCGAACCAGTCTGATCGTGTTCTGAATGTCCTGCCAAGTCTCACCCGGATATCCAAATTGCAGGAAGTAGCATGCACGAATGCCTTCACGCCGCAGGTTTTCACGAGCCTTCGCGATCTGATCGACGCGCGTGCCTTTTTCCATCGCGTCGAGTATCTTTTGCGAACCAGACTCAGCGCCCATCCAAACCTCGGCGCATCCGGCACGACGCAAGGCATGTACCGTGTCAGGGGTCATCAGATCGACTCGAGATTGCATTTTGAATGGGATGGCCGCGTCCAGTCGCTGTACTTCATCCGCTAGTTCGCGAACCCATTGGGGACGCAATCCGAAAATGTCATCGGCGAACCATAGATGATCGGCTCCGAAATCATGTTTGACCTGGCGCATCTCTTCCGCGACGAGGGCGGCTGAACGAATGGAGAACGAGTTTCCGTAGATTGGCTTGGCACACCAGTTGCAGTGATAAGGGCAGCCGCGGCTGGCGACAATGTTCAGGGAGAAGTATCCGTGCGCCTGCTTCCATGCATTTCTGTACGCGCTGGTATCAATCAGATCGCGGGAAGGGAACGGCAGATGATCGAGGTCGCGCATGAAGTCGCGTCGCTCAGTCCTAACCACTTCGCCGGTCGTTGCGTCGAGATACGCGAGTCCGGGGACGCGATTGAGACCTTCTTCGTCCCCTCGCAGCACGTGAGTGACAGCTTCCAATAACATGCTTTCTGCTTCGCCGAGGAGGACACAGCGAGACCCCTTCTGCAGATAGTCCAGGGCATGGTCCGATGCGTCTGATCCATTCACCAGCACCGTGGCTCCAAAATGCCGTGAGGTTTCAAGAATGTGATATGCGACTTCGCGCATTCGGGTCAGGCACATTTTGGAGAGGAAATTGAAGTTATCTTCAAAAACCACGACGGCCTTCGGCCTCTGTTCTTTGAGTGCCGACTCAAATCCTGTTTCCGGATCGCTTAACATTGTGTCGAACAAGGCAATGGAGATACCCGCGCTCCGCAACTGCGACGCAGCGTAGAGCGTGCCGAGCGGCGGATAGGGCTGCATTTTCCGCACCTGCTTGCGGTCGTAATACAGGTGATAGGAATGAGTCAGCAGGACGTCTGCCATGTCAACTGCCCCCTAAATGCCTTCGAAGTTTCATCAGCACACCTCTTGCGTCCGCTCCGACAGGGGCTGCCCGGTCAGCAGCGAGCGTCGGGTCACAACCTTCTCCACGGTTCGAGAAACCCATAGCTCCCAAGGGAACGAGTAGCGGCTCTTACCGATTCGCCAGCGGATGGGTGCTCCAAGCATCCTCCGCAAACTGCGCTTCGCCCATGGAATCTTGTTCGTGACCTTCCGAATCTGGTTGTTCAGAAGGAAGTACTCCAGGCTTCGGCGCAGGCGGCGCAACTCATCACCACGCAGCCAGGGAAGTACGTTGGTGCCAAGAGCCAACGTTTCCCACTCTTCCAGCGACTGGGGTTCGCGCACACCTATTTCTTTCAACTGCGGCCAAATCGGAATTCCGGGATACGGAGTGAAAATGTTGGGAGAAAAACTCACGTTCGCGTATTCGCGGGCAATCTCACTCATGATGCGGAATGTTTGCTGGCGTTGCTCCTCTGTCTCGCCGGGATAGCCCAGAATGATGTTGAACACCACGTGGATGCCAGCAAGGTTGGTTTTGCGCGCGGTCTCGACCATCTGGTCCACATGCTGGAAGCGCTTGTTCATCAGCGCCAGTACCTCTTGCGAAGCGGACTCAGTGCCGAACCCGATGTGGTGGACTCCACTCTCGGCCAGCAGCCGTACATCTTCCTCACTCATGAGTGCAAGAAAATCCGTGGAAGTTTGAAAATCCCACTGGAACTTGACCCCACTGGCGATGATTCCCTTCGCGATGGCCACAGCCCGCTTGCGGTCCACGAGGAAATTCGAATCGAAGAAGGGCACGTGCTCGATGTTGTAACGTGGCACCAGTTCCGCGAGGTCACTCACCACGCGTTCCACTCGATACGCATTGAACCGACGCTTGTAGAACACCTGGTCGGTGCAGTAGTTGCATTGGTACGGACAACCAACGCTGCTGGTGTACGCCAATTGCCGAATTCCCGAGGCCGCGGCGTAAATACCAGGATCAGCCAGTTCGTAAGCCGGCGCCGGCAATGTGTTGATGTCGGCGACTGGCCTCTCGGGCTCGTGGACAATGTGGCCATCTTCATCCTTGAATGACAAGCCACGGACTCCATGCCAGCTTTGTCCGTCGGCAATTCTTTTGGCCAACTCAAGAAGAGTCAGCTCTCCTTGGCCGCGCACAATCGCGTCCACGTAAGGCTCGCGTAAGGTTTGCTGTGTTGCCAGGCTCGCATGCCATCCGCCGAAAACAACCGGCACGGTGGGATGCGCCCTCTTCAATGCCTTTGAAATTCGAACGGCAGCGCCAATGTGCGGGCCCGTCAGGATGGAAATGCCAACGAGTAGAGCCCCTTCCGCTTCGCGAAGAATAGTCGCTTCATAATCCGGAGCGATCAGATTGTCGACGAGCTTTACTTCAAATCCAGACTCCAACAATGGAGAGGCAAGACACAAAAGTGACAAAGGTGCGCCCAATGGCGGGCCATCATAAGGCGGGTAAAACAGGACGACTTTGTTTGTTCCGGACAAAATCGCTTACCAGATTGTGTGGCCAGAGCACGATAGGGCGCCTGAAAGACGCGATTGTCATCGGATTGTCAAATGTCTGTCACTTCGAATGAGCTGAAATTCCTGTCTCATCGCGTCCCAGATCTACCCGCATTCAAAATTGCAGACTTTTGACAAAACTGAGACAAACCTGCGCACTGAGATTTGCTAGCTTGCTGCGATATCGGGCGACAAGCAGCGCAAATGTGTCTGCGCGGCGTCAGTGTGCGCGAAGGCAAATGATTCTGTTCTACAACCCGAAGGCCACAAAGCCTCGCAACCGGCGATTGCCGCTCTCGATTCTCGCAATCGCAGCAGTTGTCGAGGGTAAGGAAGATTACTTTGTCGTGGATGGCAACCTGGACCCCAACCCCACCCAGACCCTGATTGCCATCATCAAGGAACAACCGGTCGAACTTCTCGCAGTAAGCGTTATGCCCGGGCCGCAGACGGTTGGGGCAGTGGCGAGTTGCCGCGAGATTCGCGCGCGCTTTCCGCGACTGCCTATCGTGTGGGGCGGATACTTTGCCTCAAACTATACGGCGGCCGTGCTCAACGCGGGTTACGTCGATTACGCCGCGCGTGGCCAGGGCGAGCAAACGTTCCTTGAGCTGCTGGATGCGATCCGCAATCAGCGTTCCGTGAAAGACATCCCAGGGCTGTCTTACAAGACGTCCGACGGCAGGGCATGTCATAACCCGGAGCGCCCGATGCGGACGCTGGATGATTTTCCGTGGTATCCGTACCACCGGATTCCAGCGGAGAAGTACTTCCTGCCCACTTTTCTCGGAAGAAGAACGGCGGTTCATCAAGCGAGCGTGGGATGCCCATATCGCTGCAATTTCTGTGGAGTCGTAACGTTTTCCGGCAGCCGCGAAAAGATGGAATCTCCGGCACGTACTGAAAGTATATTGCGGCATCTGGTGACAACCTACGGGGTCGATGCGATCCAGTTTTACGACAATAATTTTTTTCTACGCGAAGATCACACGCGAGACCTCGCGGATCGCCTGGCCCCGCTGAAGTTGCGTTGGTGGTGCGAAGGCCGAGCGGACATCATGATGCGCTACACCGATGCAACGTTCGAGGCGCTGCGTCGTGCTGGATGCACGATGATTTTCTTTGGGGCCGAGTCGGGCTCGAACGAGCGCCTGAAGGAGATGAACAAGGATCTGCGCGCAGAAGACACCATCGCATTGGCCTCGCGCATCCGGAGATTTGGAATTATCCCTGAATTCTCGATCATCTTCGGAAATCCGAATGACCCTGAGGGCGACACGCGCGAGTGCATTGGCTTCATACGACAACTGAAGCGCCTGAATCCGGATGCCGAGATCATCGTTGAACACTACACCCCGGTGCCGCAGCGAGCCCGGATGTATGGCGGCGTCGAAGACAAAGTCCAATTCCCAGATACGCCGGATGAGTGGGCGACGGAACGATGGCAGCGTTTCGCCACGCAGAAAGACCCTCAGACTCCATGGCTGCGTCCCACCACAAAACAACTGATCGACAATTTTGAGCTAGTGGTTTCCTCCCGGTGGCCGACAGTGCAAGACATCCGGCTGCCGAGATGGGGCCGTTTGACGTTGAAGGCGCTGAGCAGTTGGCGGTATCGGCTCGGTGTGTATGCGGCGCCGTTCGAATTGAAGTGGATGCAACAATTCATCGAGTTAAGAAAACCCAAGGCAGAAAGTCTGTAAACAGATCTGCCCATGTCGTTGTGGCATCGAGAAGAATCGAGGCAGAGAATCGAACTGACAGCGCTCCCAATTTCTGTCGCCGAGGGCTATGAGCGCTGGGCACCGAATTACGACGACGTGCCCAATCCGCTTCTGGCGCGTGAAGAACGCTATCTCGCGCCGCTGCTGACCGATTTGTCTGGGAAAGCTGTCCTCGATCTCGCCTGCGGCACCGGACGATGGCTGGAGAAGTTCGTTGCGCACGACTGCGCAACCTGCGTCGGAATCGATTCTTCCACGGCCATGCTCCGGGTTGCAGCGCGGAAGCCTGCGATCCGTCAACATCTGGCCCGGGCAACCTACGAAAACCTGCCGATACACAGCGCAGCGTTTGATGTCGCAATTTGCTCTTTTGCACTCGGCCATTTCGGCGATCTGGGTTGCATGGTGCGAGAACTACGCCGCGTGGCGAAAGTCGGCGCTGATGTTTTCGTCAGTGATTTGCATGCGGAAGCCTATGCGCGAGGCTGGCGCGTGGGTTTTCGCGATGGCACAACTTCCTTTCAAATCCCGGCGCAGGCGCGGTCAGCGGGGCAGATCGTCCAGGCATTTTCGGAGAACGGGTTTGAATGCAACAGGCACGTGCCTCTCTGGCTGGGAGAGCCGGAAGAGCCGCTTTTCGCCAAGGCCGGCAAATCTGGGTTGTTTGCCGACGCTTGCCGATTACCCGCCGTGCTGGTCTGCCATTTCAAACGGATAGAAACTGCCGCCGAAGTTCGCGAACTGGAATGCGTGTACTGGCCAATAGAGGAGCTGAAGTCGTGAAGAGAGCCCCGGCGGAAGACATCGTTGCTTTCATGAGTTTTTCAGACCAAAGCGACGAGGCAGTCAGTGCTATCCAAAAGTTCACTCCACGCGATTGGAATCGTGTCGTGCAATGGATGGACGACGCGGGATTGTCGCTCTATTTTCAGAAGAGATTGATAGAAGCAAGCGCGACTCAAATCGTGCCTATGTCTGTGTCGTCACACCTGCAACGCTCTATTGCATTGAACCAAGCGCGAGTCGACGACATGCTGGGAAGATTCCGGTCGATCAACCAACAGTTCGACAACGCACGAGTACGGTATGCAGTCGTAAAAGGATTTTCCCTTATTCCAGAATTCTGTCCGGAGGCAGTTCTTCGCCACCAGGCTGACATCGATTACCTGATCGACCAACAATCGGTACCCGCTGCACGACGCGTTTTGGTTGATGCGGGATATGTAACGCAAGCCTCCGTTTCCGCCAAGGAATCGATCTTCGTTTCTCCGGGAGCCACGCCCTCGCGCGGTGATTCGCAATATTCGGCAACGGCGGGACACGCGGTGGAATTGCACACGGATGTCTGGGACAGCGACATGCACGGGATCCAGTGCATTCCGAAATTCCTTGGAGTGAGTCAGGCGAGACCGCACTACTCGAACGGCCTGGCGTTTCCTGCATTGCCGGATGTGGATGCCTTCTTGCTGCAAGTGTTGCATGCATGTCGTCATCTGTTTACGCAATGGATTCGAATGTCGTGCCTGTTTGAAATTGGATACTTTCTGAACCGGCGTGCCGGGGACACCGCTCTGTGGTGCGCCGTTGAACAGCGCCTGCAAGGTAATGCTCTGCTCAGAGAGTTCGTGGTGATTGTCTCTGAACTTGTGGTGCAGCTCTTTGCTCCTCCTCTTCCCCCGCTGATCCAGGATTGGGCAGAGGAGATTTGCCCAGCATCTCGAGTATGGATTGATCACTACGCACGGCGGTGGGCATTTTGCGAGTTGCCGGTGCATCAGCTCAGCCTAAGTCCTCGTTCAAAGCTGGTTCTCTTTCTTCAAGAACAGTACAGGAGTGAGTCGAGTCGTCGGAATCGGGCGCAGAAGCCCGATCTTTCGAGTGCCGCGCTGCCTGTAAAGAAGAAGCCTGTGTTGCTTGTGTCCGATTGGAGAAAGCGCAAACACTTGCTTCGGCGAGGCGTTTATTACGCACTCGCGCAAGCCCGATATCTTTGCGAGATTCCTCGTTGGCGATATTTGAATCGTAGGACGGCATCACGTCGAGCGAGCCAACCGCTACAGGCATCCAAGAGGGCGTCGTGAGCCTCAGAGGGCAGGCCGTCAAGAACGTCACGGCGACCTGGCTAGGCCTGCTGGTGCAAGCCATCGTCGGATTTTTTCTGTCGCCCTTTGTTTTGCACAAACTTGGCGACGACGCATTTAGCGGGTGGGTTCTGATTTTTGCCGCAACGGGATATCTGAATCTGTTTGACCTCGGGATTCGATCCTCGGTGGTGAAGTACACGGCACAGTTCGTGGCCACCGGCGATAGAGAACAACTCTCGCGATATCTCAGTACGAGTCTGGCGTTCTATTCGGCCGTTGCAGTGCTTATTTTCGGTATCACAGCGGCCGGATCAGCTTACCTGCCACAACTTTTCAAAATCCCTGTCCCATTGCAGCATTCCGCCCGAATTCTTTTCGTGCTGAGCGGGATGAGCGTCGGGCTCATTTTTCCGTTCAGCGTGTTTGCCGGAGCACTCGAGGGATTACAGAAATTCTCCTGGCTGCAGTTGAGCCACATCGCCATCGTGCTGTTGCGCGCGTTCCTGTTCGTCGTGGTTTTGATGCGAGGCGCCGGCCTGTTGGCGATCGGCTACATTGCGGTCGGGCTGAGCGTCGTGAGCTACGTCATCTTCACCTGCCTGGCGCTCCACGCATTGCCCATCCGGCTGAGCGTGCGACTGGTCGAAGGGAAAGCCTTTCGCCAGCTCGTCAGCTACGGAATCTTTGCCTTCGCGATTATGGCGGCTGAGAAGCTCCGCTTCCAATCAGATGCGATGGTCATCGGAGCGTTGCTTTCGTCGACTGCTATTACCTCATTTTCCATTGCCGCAAGGCTGGTCGAATATTCCAGTTCTGCGGTGAGAGGCATGTCGCAGATCTTTACTCCAATGTCGAGTCAATTTCACGCCGTCGGAGACTTGTCCCGGCTGCAGCGAACGTTTATTGCCGGAAACCGGGCGAGTGCCTTCATTGCATTTCCGATCTGCATTGCATTGGTGATTGTCGGCAAGCCGATTCTTGAGGCCTGGATGGGCGCGGCTTATGTTGGCAGCTACAGCGTGCTGGTTCTGCTCATCATTCCGAGAACTCTCTACACGGCCCAATCAACCTCGATCCGCATCCTGTTGGGGATCGGGCAGCATCGTGTGTTGGCGTGGGTCTTGCTGCTTGAAGGAGGAGCCAATCTGGCTCTGAGTTGTTTCCTTGCTCGACGGTTCGGAACCATTGGCGTGGCGATGGGAACAGCGATTCCTCTCATTTGTACGAGCCTCCTTTTTCTTCCGTCTCATCTCTGCCGCCTCCTCGGGATCCCTCTGCGAACGCTTTTAAGCAAGGCGTACCGGCTACCCTTCATTCTGGCGATCTTCCAGGCGATCGTGCTCGGGTATGTGAATCGCAAGTTTCCTGTACACACTTATTCGGGGTTGTTGCTTGAGCTGATTGGGTCCGGAGCGGTATACGGTGCCGGACTGCTTTGGACACTTCGCAGTAGAGGACCTTCGCAGCCTGGGCACCGGACTGCTCTTGCACAATTGTTGGAGCCGGAGTGAGACGCGTTCTGGATTTTGCAGAGTTTTGACAATTCTGAGACAAACCGGCAGTCCGCCGTTGGTAGGTTTTGGGTCTCCGATTCCGACGTGGATTCGCTGGCGGAAAGCGACGAAGGGCATCCCATGAGATCGTCGAAAAAAATCGTATTCTTCGTTGCCTCTTTCTCGAGCATTGAGGCGACCGCTCCTCTCGGAATTCTTGCGATTTCAACTCCGCTGTTGGAGGCGGGATACGACATCTGCATCATTGACGCTTCGATCACGCCTGACTACAAAAAGCGAATCATGGAAGAGATAAAGGATGCGCTGTGCCTGGGCATTTCTCTGGTGACCGGCCCTATGATCCGCGAAACGGTGGAAGTCGCTAGGTCGATCAAGAAATGGGATCCGACTTTCCCCATTATTCTGGGAGGATGGCATCCATCCTTATTGCCTACGCAAACGCTGGAGGCACCGTACGTTGACATTGTGGTTCGGGCGCAAGGCGAAGAGAGCATGCTGGCTGTCGCCAATCGACTGCGTGACGATGCTTCCCTCGCAGATGTTCTTGGCATTGGTTTCAAAGTCGACGGCAAGATTCATTTCACCCACGAGCGGCCCTTGAAACGGCTGGAGCAGATGCCGGCAAAGGCATATCACTTGGCGGACTTTGATGCCTACGAAAAAATCTGCGGACGACGATGGGCGATGTACGTGTCGAGCCTGGCATGTCCGTTCAATTGCGCCTATTGCACGAACGCCGGCGTGTATGGCCGCAAGTGGAACTGCTTGCCGGTGGAACAAGTGGTCCAGGAGACGATTGAACTCACGCGGCGTTACCGACTCGAACTGTTGTGGATGGCAGATGACAACTTTCTTGTCGACCTGGATCGTTCGTTGAAGATCGCTGAAGGT
>Ga0335076_10002586_pt1 | contig 18032 bp, 13 predicted proteins | sample Lox_Sample_25_FD_206717 | JGI IMG/M metagenome (GOLD analysis project Ga0335076, IMG submission 206717) | Soil microbial communities from Loxahatchee National Wildlife Refuge, Florida, United States - Lox_Sample_2.5 | ecosystem: Environmental > Terrestrial > Soil > Wetlands | place: USA... | reverse complement strand
CCGATTCGTTTCCCGCGCTCCCGCATCCCCATCAAGCCCCAGTGTCCGGCGCGGCCGCCCGCCTCCACGACTTCCGGCTCGATTCCTTTTCCATCGTCGCGAATCAGCACCCGAAGCAGCCGATTCTCGTACCGGATCTCAGCTTCGATATGGCTAGCCTGTGCGTGGCGGAACGCATTTCGCAGCAGTTCGCGGGCGATGCGGTATACCTCGTCCTGGCTGATCGGATCCAAAGCTTGCCGCTCCCCTTCTACTGCCATTTGGAAGATCGGCGGATTTCCGTGATCGTCCACCGACTGCGCAAGATCTTGACCCGTTGCCGTCAGCAACTGCGCCAAATCGCTCTGAACTGCCCGCTGGGAACGTAAGTCCTGAATCGCATCCCGGCCTTCGCCGATTGCGCCCGCCGCCATGCTGATCGCGTCATCGAGTGTTTTCTCTGCTTGTTCGGGGCGCCGGGAAAGAAGGTTGCGAGCCGACTGCATGACCAATAGGGACCCCTGAAAGCTCTGCAACAGCGTGTCGTGCAGTTCGCGGGCGAGGCGCGTGCGCTCCTCCATGCGCGCCGCGAATTCCTGCCCCATCTGATGAAGGCGGTAGCGGTAGAACGCCCACAGCAATGCGAAGAAGGCAGCGACGCATGACGCGCGGAACCAGGTGGTCTGGTAATATGCCGGATCGATGGAGAACTTGAGCGAGTCGCCGGCCTCGTTCCAGACGCCGTTGTTGTTGGAGGCGATCACACGGAAGCGGAAAGTGCGCGGCGGAAGGTTATTATAAAAAGCCTGTCGGCGATTGCCGACGTCTGTCCAATCGAGGTCCCAGCCTTCCAGCTTGACGCGAAAGCGGTTCTTCTCCGGCGCCACAAAGCTCAGCGCCGTATAATCGATCGAGAGATCGCGGACCAGCGGCGGCAAGCTCAAACGCTGCGGGGTGTCGTAGGTCCGTCCGTCGGCTGTGACCATCTCGATCCGTACTGGAGGTGGAAGCGTGTTGAAGGCCAGGTGGCGCGGATCGATCACGCTGACGCCATCCCCATGCGCGAACCAGAGTTTCCCGTCCAGGGACTTGGCGGCCCTTGGGCCGTACCTGCCAACAACGGCACTGCTCCTCACGCCGTCGGCACTGTCGAACACCGTGGTCTGGACGGTGCGCTTCGAATCGCTCCACCACGCATCCAGTTCGGAATGCGCAATTCGCACCAGGCCGCATGCCGTGTACAACCATAACGACGATGCGTCGTCTTCCCGGACCATGCGGACGACGTCGCAAGGCAGGCCGTTCTTCGTTGTAAGGGTTGCGACGCGGCCGTCCTTGACGCGGCTGAGGCCTCCATCGGTGGCGGCCCACAGTGAACCGCCGCGGTCGAGGAGGAGGCTCCATACCAAGTCCGCGCCCAGCCCGTCCTTGCTGCCCAGGGATGTGGCGAGTTTGCCGTGGTCGAAGTAGGCGATCCCTCCGTAGAGGAAGCCGAGCCATATTCCACCCCTGATCGGATCGAGCAGGATGGCAGAAACACGCCGGTCGTGCTCCGCTCTGGGCCACGGCCAGCTTACCGATTCGACCCCTCGCCCTTCGACCAGATGGACCAGGCCGCGATCGGGATCGGCAATCCAAACGCCCTCGCGCGTGTCGGCGGCTATCGCAGTCGCCGCTCCTGCCGTAAGGCTGCCGGCGCGAGTAAACCGGCCGTTTTCGAACCACGCGGCTCCGCCGCGGCTCATGACCCAAATGCGACCGTGTGTATCCTCGGTCAGCGGCCCGATGAGGTTGTCCGGTAACCCCGGATCCGCCACCTCGCGCACTGTCGCGTAGGCCGCCGTTCGGCGACCCGCCCTCGACAAGTGAGCGGAGCGATAGATGGTCAATTGGCCATTCTGCCATCTGTTCACGCCGTCGTCGGTACCGATCCAGATACTGCCGTCGTGTGCCGCCGCCACGGACCAGGCTGGCAAGGACAATCCTTGACTAGCCGAGATCGTGGAAACAACGGATGTGCGAAAACGATCGATTCCATTGGTCGTGCCGACCCAGATGTTGCCTTCCCGGTCCTCGAAAAACGCCAGAACAAAGTCGCTCGAAAGGCCGTCGCTCTGCGCAAACCGGGTGGTCTTACCGTGGTCCACATGCAAGAGCCCCTGGTCCAGCGTTCCAATCCACAGGGTACCGTTGCGATCCCGCATCAGGCGGTTGGGCGTAAAGGCCCGCGGCGCGCCGGGAACGGCGTAAATCTCCTCCTTGTCGTCGGTAATCTCCCGCAGCTCACGGCCTTGCGGTGCGCCGGTGATGACGGTCAAGGCGGTCGGCTGATCACCTTGCACAACCGCCCCGAAGATGGCAACGGGTTGCGCAAGGACCCGTCGCGGCGGGCCCGGCTGCCACTGCCACAACCCCGACTCGGCTCCGACCCACAGACGATGCTGCGTGTCTTCGTGCAGAGAAAATACCCCTCCCTGGAGATACCCGTACGTGGAGGGAGCAACACTTTTCACATCATCACGGCACTCGAGTCGACCGCTCCGAATCGCGCAGACCCTTTGGTTGGTGCCGACCCAAATCGTTCCCTCGTGATCCTCCAGAAGAGAATCCATTTGGTCCTCAATCTCGTGATAGCGGGTCAGCCGGCCATCCTTCCAGCTTGCCAGCCCTCCGAACGTACCGATCCATAGAGTGCCATCGCGCGCGGCCAGCAGCGACAATACCCTGGGGCTCGGGAGTTGCTGGTCCGGTATCTGAGGCCAGCTTAGAAATCGAACGCCATCGAACCGAATGAGGCCGAATTCGGTGCCGAGCCACAAATAGCCGCATGCTGGTAGTGACCGAGACCCACGGCCGGATCGAGCGCCAGCGCGCGGTGCGGCCATACCAGCAGAATTGCAGCGAGCGTTAGGCCCAGCGCGGCCAGATCGGATGCTCGCCTCGTCGCCTTTCTCATGTGACCGGCGTCCCCTCTTCGTGATTTCCGCGGATGCCGCGGTCGCGCTCGGTGGGCGCCGATTCCCATCGCAGGCCCAGGTTTGGGGTGGAGCCGCCCGCTGACTTTCTAGTTGTCTCGAATGAAGAGACCGTGATGCCGCGGAAGGTTACGAGTTTATCGCGTACGATTCGCTGACGCATCATTCCTCTTCCGCTAGAAAGAAATCCTCAGCGCGAATTCCATTTGCCGGGAAGTTCCAGCCGTGCTTGTGATTTGCCCGGCACCCGAAAGCGGGGTTGCGGCAACAGGATCTGTCAAAGCGCCAGCAAATGTTGCAATTGCAGGCATCCCCAAGTTGGGATGATTCAAGAGGTTGAAAATCTCGGCGCGAAATTCTACATTCCCCGCCTCACCCAGAAAACCCAGCTTCGTGTTCTTGTGCAGTCCAAAATCAAGATTCACTAAGCCTGGCCCGTACAGGGAATCGCGGCCGACATTGCCCAAAGTTCCCACCGGTTGCAGCGTGAATGCGGCCGGGTTAAACCACTGATTCGGATTCCCCGTGATAATGGGCCCAGTAAATCCTGGGTTGTAGTTTGGCCGGTCAATGCCGGAGGTGAGCCCCCCAGTAAGACCTGACCGTGAGCGGTTACCATTTACCACAGGGTTGAAAGGTAGCCCGTCTTGTGCGGTAAAGATGCCCGTCACTCCCCAACCGCTTGTCAGGGTTGCGAGCAAACCCTCCTCAATTCTCGGGGAAGGCAGATTATAGATAAAATCGGTCACCCAGATGCGCGGAATATTAAATATGGATGGTCCGCGGTCGAACCGCGGGTTGTAGGGGTTGGACGGGTACAGGCTGGTCGAAGTTGCCTCACTCGCCAGACCGACGCAGTTATCGATCGACCTTCCCCACGTGAAAGAGCTATGGAATTGCAGCCCATTTGTGACGCGTTTTCTTACTTGAACCTGCAAGGAATGATAGATAGAGTCTCCATGAGAATCACGAAAAAGGACTGAGCTCAGATTGGGATTTGTTCTCACAACAGATTGGGCAGGGTTGGGATTCCAAAACGGTATTCCGTTGGTCATCCCCATAGGTAGGTTGGGGTTGGCATCGCCAATGCCAGGAAGATGGATGCCGCGCGACCCGGCATAGGAAACAGCCAATGCCATTGAAAATGGCAATTGCTGCTCAATCGTCAGATTCTCATTGTAAAACCGAGCTTGTTGCATATGGTATTCCTGCGTAGACTGCACCGTATTCACTGAATTGGCCGGAAAAGTTAGCGGCAGCGTAAACGCGCCACTCCCGCTGTTTGTAAATGAGAATGGCTGTTGTTGGGGCATTATGTTAAGAAAGCCGTTATATAAATTGCCGATGTCATAGGCCAGGGACGCTCCGCCCCGAATGGCCGTCATTCCATTGCCGAATACGTCCCACGCAAAACCGAGTCGCGGACTGATATTCTTCCAGGTAGGGTTCTTAAAGTATGGCCCCACCGTTGCTTGTGTATCCGTCAAGGGATTAATCAAGGCGGAACTTCTTCCGTGCACCTCAGTGTAATAATTGGGCGAGGGCTCGTATCGTATTCCGGCGTTCAGGGTGAACCTCGATCTCAGCCGCCAGTTATCCTGAACATAGAAGCCCATGGTATAGAATTGCCACGTCCTGTCCAGGGAAGAACCCGGCAATTCTGCCGCAAAACTAGACGTGACGCCGGCCAGGAACGTCGCGATACTGGTAAATTGCAATTGCCCTTCGACTCTCTGGCTTTGGTTTCCAAACTGCCGGTAGGTATTAATCAAGGTTCCGGCTTTCAGCGAGTGGCTGCCGACTGTATACATAAGAGTGTCGCTGAAGGTAAGAATATTTTGCGTCTGGGTAGATATAAAATTAGTGGCTGGTCCGAAAGTCCCAGTGACGCCTCCGACAGTGATCTGGCCGAGAGCCTGACCCGTCACCAGCGAGTATTGCGGACCAGAGAAAGGGCTGGGGGATAGCCGCGTACTCGCCGTACGACTAAATGAGCCCCGAAAATCGTTCAGGAGAGACGTGGAAAAGATATGGGTCTCCGCGAACGTCGCATACTGATGGCGAGTGTCGCGGTCCACCACGAAGTATTGCGGATAATTGTTCCCCAATACCTGGTCGTCGTCATCGATTGTATATCGCCCGAATACTGAGTCTTTGTTGGAAAAGACATGGTCCACTCGGATTTGACCATACACGTCTCTATCTGGCTGAGTAAATGGCGTCGTGTACCCGTTGTTGGGCAGGTTGGGCAGCGGATATAGCGCTAGCAGCGGGGCGACGACTGGCGCAATCGTCACCGATGGGGTTGAACCCAGCTGCGGACATGCTGTGTTCGTGATTACTGCACCAGCCGCACCATGACAACCCGGTGCCATGACTGTATTGTTGACGGTAATTCCCAAACGCTCTCTCACCCCTTCAAACGTGGCGAAAAAGAACGTCTTGTTTTTTCGAAATGGACCGCCAAATGCGCCGCCATAATTGTTCCGCTTGTAAGCCGGAAGACGCCGAAAATGATTCGCGACTGTCGGGCGATCGAAGTAGTTGGCGGCATCCAAAGCGCTGTTCCGCAAATATTCAAACGCGCTGCCATGGAATTGATTAGTCCCGTTTTTGCTTACCATGACGGTCTGACTTCCGGCCAGCAACCCGTACTCCGCACTGAACGAGCTCGTGATTACCCGATACTCCTGGATGCCATCGAGTCCAAGAGTTCTTCCAGAAAAGTTGGCCGTGGAACCTCCATTATTGTCCTGCATGATGGCCCCATCCAACATGAAATTGTTCGAGCGCATGGTGGCCCCATTGCTGCTATACCAGGTTCCGTTATAGGTTCCGCCCGGCGTGATATTCGGGCTAGGCGCAATCCCAGGTTGCAGTAGTGTCAGATTAATGAAGTTCCGGCCGTTCAGTGGCATGTTCGCTATCTCGTCCGCCTGGACCAAGCCACCAAGCGAAATGCTTGTTGTGTTGACCAGGGGCGCCCCACCCGCGACCGTTGCAGTCTGACCTATAGCGCGAATCTGAAGCTCAAAATTTACGGAAATGTCGTCAGCTACGTGAAGGTCAATATTGGGTTTGACGATACTCTCGAAACCAGCCTTCTGCACCGTGAGTGAATACCTCCCGGGAGGGAGGCTCGATAAACGGTAAAACCCGGCATCGTTTGTCGCAGCCGGATGGGTAACGTTTGTGCCTATATTGGTCGCCCCTACAGTTGCACCACCTACAACAAGGCCGCTCGGATCCGTCACCTTCCCGCTCACAGTCGCTGAGCCAGCCTGCCCGAAAGTGATCGCGGAAGACCCGATCGCTACGAAAGCGGACAATGCTATTTGTGTGCATGCACGCGGCATCAGCCCTCCACCTGTTTGCCTCCACCCGCAACGCCAGGAATCCGGCCAAATCGGCCACCTTGACGTAGAATACACCTTTGCGAGTTCCCACCAACAGTCGTCCCGGGTCATTTTGCGCAGGCGTTCGGGGAGTGCCTGGGAGTCCGCTGTTCGCAATTCTCCGGAGGGCACTCAGCCTGTGCCTGCGGATAAACTTTCGGGTTCGGTATAGCCTGCCCGACGGTGAAGGCCAGCAGGAGCTGGCCTGCCATGAGCCTGTGGTTATCGGCGGCGACGTCTGACACCGAGGCGTTGCACATCGTCGCTGGTGTTTCGCGGCCTGATGTCCCATGCCCGCATGGATTCTGGGTCGCGCTCGACCTGATCTTTGTAGTAGGGCAGGCGTTCCCGACTGCCCACGCGCCGGAGGAGTTTACGCGAGGGCAGCCAAGGACACCTCCCCCACCAAGATCAGAACCCCGGCGTGTGCCCGACTGTTTGCTCCAGCTCCGCCCAGGCGAGCAGATATCCCAGGTTCGCCTGCAGGAAATCCGCCTGGGCCTTGTAGGTGGCCGCCGTCGCATGGCGACGGTCGGAAACCAGGATCACACCCTGCGCAAGCTGGTTCTGCGCCAACCGATCGCTTTCCTGCCGCAGCTTGACCACCTGGTTCGCCACCTGCACCATGCTTCGGGTACGCTCGACTTTGTTGTAGCTTCGCTCGATCTCTACCGCGACCGCCTCTTTCAGGCGGCGCAGGTTTTCTTCGGCTTGGGCCAGTTGCGCTTCACGCTCGCGCACCGCCGCCCGCCGCTTGCCGAAGTCGAAAACATCCCAATTGAGGTTGACTCCGAACGTGCCGAAGTTGTGCACCGCGAACGCCACCCCGTCCTGGTAGCTGTGCCGGGCGTACGCAGTGACGTCCGGAATGTAGGCCGTTTTCGCCGCGGCCACTCCCGCCCGCGCCTTCCGGACGGTTTCCGCGGCAGCGAGGATCTCGGGGTTTTCCGACCAGGCAGTCTGCACATATTCCTCTTGAGGACGCTGGTCGAAACTCGCCGGCACCGCGGCGTCGAGTTCCAGGCGCGTGTCGAGCGGCAGACCGAGAAGGTCGTTCAATTCCGTGGTCAGGTCGGACAACTGGAGTTCCGCAGTGAGCACCGCCTGCTGGCTCTCGAGCAGCCCGGCGCGGCTGTCGATGGCAGCCACGCGCAGGGCAGAGCCGTTGCGCACGTCGTCCTCGCTCTCGCGCAGGTGTTCGCCGGCGTAGGTAGTCTGCTGCTCGGCCGCCTGCTTCTGCAGACCGGCGATGAGTATACCGAAATAGAGCGCATGCACCCTCAGAGCGACCTGGTTCTCCGCCTTCTTCAGATCGTCGCGAGAGACTGCGACGTCCGCCGCCGCGATCCGGTTGGCGTCGTGAATCCGCAGCAACTGTGTGAGCGGCTGGGCGATCATGGTCCCGCTGGAAAACACGGTCTTATTGCCCTGCGACAAGATCCCGGATTGGGGAGGAACGGACGTTCCGACGACTTGCCCGAACGCACCCGCCGGGATCGCGACAAACGGCAGCTCAGTCAGGTGCATCGCGTTCGATTGGTTGGTGATCGTGGGGAAGTAGGCGGATCGCTGACCCGCCTTCTTCTGCTCGTCTTCGATCACCTTGAGACGCGCGATCTTGAGCGCCCGGTTCTGGCTGACGGCGAGATGCACCGCCTCAGTGAGGGTGAGATGCCGAGTCCCGGCGCCCCGCTGCGGGAAGGCCGCCTGGGCGCCAATCGCGGTCACGACGACGATTTTGTGTAAGCACGCTCGATTCATTGCATGTTCCTCAAATCCCCGTAACTGATCTTGCCGGGCCGCAGAAAAAGCATGAGCAGCAGGTAGGCCACCGCCGTCCACGCGATCAACGTGAATGCATCGGCCGTAGCCAGCGTGAATGCCTGCGCCCGCACTTGTAGATGAAGAATTCCGACCGCGCGGGCTTGAGCTTCCTCCGCTCCGGTGGCCCCCGGCAGTACGCCGCCCGTCAACATACGTACCCGATCGTCGGTCAGCCAATTGCCCACTTCCACGTGCAGCCCCAGCAGGTTGGAATGAAATTGCTCGCGCACCGAGAGGAAGCGCGTCAGCACCGCGACGCCCACCTGGCCGCCGAAGATACGGATGAAGTGCATGAAGCCCGAGAAGGTCGCGATGGTTGCAGTGTTTGCCAGAGCCCCCGACTCGAGCGCCTCCAGAACGATGCTGCCCACCAGTCCGACGTACGTGCCGGCAAAACCCGACGCCAGCAGAAGTTCCACCAGCTCGAAGTTCCTTCCGGCCCAGGAGCTATCCACGTGCCCGCACACCCACACCGCTACCGACACAGCGGTCAGACCAACCGATAAGATCAGCCGCGAATTGGTGTGGATGATCAACGCCGCTACCAGCCACACGACGGCAAACATCGGGATCGCCACCCAGGCGAGCGCACGGCCGGTTTCGAGAGGCCTGTATTGTTGAATATTCCCGAGAAAGCTGGGGATCAAGACAATGGTCGCCAGGTGGCCGAACTTGAATACGAAAATTGAAACCGCCAGGATGATTGTATTCCTGCGGTTGAGGAAGGAGAGCGCCACCGCCGGATTCGGTTGCACCAGCCGTCGCACCACGGTGGCGCCCAGCAGAAAGAGCCCTGCCGCCGACATCGCCACGATCGTGCCGGAGTGCAGCCAATCCAGCCTCTCGCCCTGATCAAGCGCCGCGTACAAGAGGGCGAGTGCAACACTGAAATAAGCGAACCCGCGCCAACTCGGATGCGGACCCGCTTGCGGCCGCCACGGGATACCGAAATAGACGCAGATCATCATCATCGGCGTGAGCACCGCCGCGGTCCAGAAGATCCAGTGCCAGGAGAGAACCTCCACATACCAGCCCTCCAGAATGGATGCGAAGTTGCTCACGAACACGATATCCGCCGCATACGCCGCGATTCCAAAGATGATCAGCCGTTTCGGCACCGCGGTCAGCACGAACGTCAGAGTAAGCGAGTAGAACGTACCGGAAGCAAGGCCCGCGACCACAAGCAGCGCGATCATGGTCCAATAATTCGGAGAGAACGGCAAGAGCGCGGAAGCCACCGTGAAGACCGCCGCGGCGGGAAGCAAGATCCGGCGCGGACCGAAGAAGGCGTTCAGGAACACCACGAACACGCCGCTGAACATCATCGACATGTTCAGCGCGGTGGGGATCCACGAGCCCTCGTCGAAGCCGAATCCCGCCGCACCGCGGATGTCCGGTAACCCGACGCTGATCAGCCGGGAGTTGAGGGTTGCCGCGCCGGCCCCCAGAAAAACGCCGAGAATTCCGATGTACGGATTGGTCTTGCGTGCCGCAGCGGCAGCCGGCGCTGCGGGCGCTGCGGGCGGAGCGGCCTTGGTCTCTGACACGATCACAAGGTGTTCTCCGTCATTGGCCGGTCCCGTTCGTACGAACGGTAGCGATCACCGACAGTCCCGGCCGCAACCGCTCGGCGGTCCGTTGCCCGCCATCGAGAATGATCTTCACGGGCACACGCTGCACGATCTTGGTGAAGTTCCCGGTGGCGTTATCGGGTGGGAGCAGCGCGAACTGAGATCCGCTGGCGGGCGAGACGTGATCGACCTTCCCTCTGAACGTCACGCCCGGAAACGCATCCACACGGATTTCCGCGGGGTCGCCCGAGCGGATGTGACGAACCTGCGTCTCTTTGTAATTCGCCTGCACCCAGACTTCGCTCTGTACGAGCGAAATCACCTGGGTGCCCGGACTGACCAATTGTCCGGCGCGCACTTTGCGCTCGCTCACGATGCCGTTTTCGGGCGCAACGATACGCGTATAGCCGAGATTGGTACGCGCCAGCGCGAGTGAGGCCCGCTTGGCTTCCAGATCGGCGCGAAGCAGAAGCTCTTGTGAATCCAGTACGGCGCGCTGACGCTTCTGGGCTTCGAGTTCGGATTTCGTGCTGCCCAATCGCGCCTGAGCGCGGGCCAGATCGGCGCGACGGCTGGCCAGTTGCGCCGACGCGGTGGTCAGGTCCGCTTCGCGGCTCGCCAGTTGAGCGCGGAAGCGCTCCTCGTCCGCCACAACCTGTTCCAACTTCTGCCGTGTGGCGGATTCCGCGGCGACTAGCGCTTCCTGCCGTCGCCGCTCCAACAGCGTACGCTGCACGTCGGCCTTGGTGGCCTCGATTCCACTCCGGGCATTGGCGATCGTCGAATTCGCTGCGTCGATTCCCGCCTCTGCCGCCGTGATATCTGCTTCTGCGGCGCGAATTCCATCTTCGGCCTGAACGATTCGCGCGTCCTGTAGCTCCTTCTGCCGCCGATTGTTGATGAGCGCGTCTTCACCACCGGCCACCGCAGCCTCGGCCTGTTGCACCTGGGCGCCAAAATCCTCGTCGCGTAGCTCCACCAGGAGATCCCCGGCCTTCACCTGCTGATAATCGGAAACATTCACCTTCGCCACCAGGCCCGCCACCTTGGTGCTCAGCGGTGTGAGGTCGGCTCGGAGGTATGCATCGTCGGTTTCCTGGGCGAGGCGCTCGCTCGACCATGTATTCCAGTTGCCGGCGACCAGGAACATAATCCCGCCTGCCATGAGCAGAATCAGGACAGGCACGACCACGTTCTTAATACGGCGTGCCCAAGTCGCGGGCTTCTGAGTGATGACGGTTGCGTCAGGCATATCGAACCTCCCTATTGGTGAAAGCTACTTTGGGCCGGGACTGGCGGCGAAACGCGGTTCAACATGGAAGTAACCAGCGTTTCCACAGCACTTCCCATCTCGCGCGACATTCCGGCCACCACAGCGGGAACGGAGTGCTTGTCCGCCTTCACCCGCTTGGTCGACGTGTCCTGCCAGAGCACCTCCCCGGTACGCGCGCTCTTCAATCGCGCTGAGAGGCCGACTTCGATCCACACGTCGGCGCCTTCATCGACCTCCTCCAGGTGATCGAGGGTTCCGCTGACAATCCAGTCGCAAGTGGTGCTGCCATCGTAGAAGTCGACCGCTTGGAATGCGCCTCGCGACCGCAGTTCGCTGACCATCGCGCTCGCAGCCGCGCGACGCGGGTCGACCGCCCAGTGATCGTAGTTGTAAAAGCCAAGGCGCTCCGGTGATTCCCGGTACACAATCGGACCCTCGCGCAGAAATGCCGGAGAACCGAATTGCCGCACCGCGACCTGGCCCAGAAGCGGTGTTGGCCGGCCGGCAGACCGTGGAGCGGGAACGTTGAGCAGGTAGTAATTGGGATACCGGATTTTGGCGCATCCGGCGAGGCACGCAAGCGCAGCCGCAATGCCAATCAACAGTGCCAGTTTTGAATCGCGCATCGACTCCTGTCTCCTTAAAGCCAGTGTGTGCGGCTTCAAGAGATAGGACGGGTCCGCGCCGACGTTTGTTGGCGGTTGGAAGCTGGCCGTCCCCAGATCGACGGCATCCACTGTGGTATATTGGCGCGCATGCCGAGCACCCGGGCGGTTTATTTGGCTGTGTCGTTTTTTTTAGCACTTCCCTGGGCGATGCTGCCTCAAGGGCCCTTGACGCCAAGGATGGGGCGCCCGGGACTGTCGCCGGAAGCGCCTCCCGGCACGATTCGTGTCGAGGCGTCGCTAGCCTTGATCCCGGTCCATGTAGCAACCCAAAACGGAGCCTCCGTTGCCGATCTCCCCAAGGAGAGCTTCCGCCTCTTCGACGGCGACTCCGAGAAGAACATCAGTTATTTCGCACAGGAAGATGCGCCCGTCTCGATCGGCGTGCTCCTGGATACCAGCGCCAGCATGCAGCACAAGATGCGGAGATCCTCGGAAGCGGCGGCTAGCGTCCTCGAGACCGCAAATCCCGCCGACGAGTTCTTCCTGATCGAATTCAACGAACGGCCCAAACTCACCGTCCCATTCACCAGCGACACGGACCAACTCTATCGCCGCTTTATGCACGCCGGCCCCTTCGGACGCACCTCCCTGCTCGACGCGCTCCATCTGGCATCCGTTCAGATGAAGAAGGCCCGCAACGCGCGAAAGGCGCTCCTGATCGTCTCCGATGGCGGCGACAATCACAGCCGGTTGAGCCGCTCGCAAGTGAGGTCCGAGGTGCTCGAATCCGACCTGCAGATGTATGCGATCGGCATCTTCGACAGCGACGCGCGCAAGCGATCACCGGAGGAGGCGAACGGCCCCGGCCTTCTCGAAGAACTGGCCGGCGAGACCGGCGGCAGGCAGTACCGCGTCGATAACCTCGACGAGCTGGCATCCGTCGCCCACCGCATCAGCATCGACATGCGGAACGAGTATCTGCTCGGCTTCTCGCCCGCCGACGCACAGCGTGACGGCAAGTACCATCGGATCAAGGTAACGGTCAACCCTACCGACGGATCGAAGCTGAATGTCTTCTACCGCCGCGGCTACTACGCGCCAGCTCAGTAGTGCCGGGCGGCTCGTTCTATCGCAGCGGCGCCAGAGTCTGGGAGCGGCCGACCCATTCGCGGAACTGCGGCGCCTCGCTGCCGTCCACGGCCAGCCGATATTCGGTAATCGTCAGCTCACCGCGGCCAAGCCGCGGCGTGTCCATGGCGACGTGTGTGATGCGGGTGCAGGGATTGCCATCCAGAAGTTTGGTGTCGCGGACCAACTCCATCCGGCGGATTCCAGCGGAGGGCGGCCGGACCAGCCGCCCCGCTTGCAGGACCGCCACGCCGCTGGCTGCGTCGATCCAGAGTTGGCCCGCGATCAGCCAGCCGCGCTTTTTCTTCGGCGCGATCCGAAACACGAAAGCCGCGTTGTCGCCGGAGCCAACCTCGCCCACATAGGTGAATTTGTAGTTCGCCGGCGTGATCGCCGCGGACATCGCCGGCCCGTCCTCGACTTGCTGCTGCGCCGACACATAGGGCAAGATCACTTCGTCCACCACGGTTGCGTCGCCTTGCATCTGCAACACCTGGTATTGGCTGCTCCCCGATTCGCCGCGCAGCCGGACGGCCAGCACCGCGCTCTGCTTGTACAAGCCCGGCAGCGAGGCCTGGATCACCACCGCTACCGGTCCGGATTCGGTGAATGCGTTGGGTTGTTGGACCGACGCGATATAACGCGCGAAGGCCAGGGTTGCTGCCGGCCCGGGCCGCGCGATCGGGGGCGCTTGAGCGAGCATGTCCGCGGGGATCAGAAGCGCGATGGATCCGGCGAGTAAGAGTGGGTGCGTATGAAGTCTCCCGATCGGTCCTGGGGCGAGTTGGGTAAGTTCAGCTTCCCTACTAAGAAAGAGGCCAACTTGACCGTCGTTTGTTTGGCCGCCCGAGCATTGCCGCGACGGCGGGTGACGGCGCCGCGGCACTCAGTGCCGGAATTACGCCTCAGCACTCCGGATGCGATCCAACTGCTTCCTCCAGCTTTCAATCGCGCTCAGGAGTATGGACCGCCGTTCGGCATCCAGGTCCATGGCTTGCAGCCGCTGGAATTCCGCGATGGCGGATTGCATGGCCCTGCCGGCCTTGGCGAAGGCCTGTTCAGCGGCATCGGCGGCTTGAGGTTCCGGCCGCGACTCGCGGCGAAGCGCGTCCACGGCCGCCGCCAGCTTCGGGGAGTTCTCCGGTTCCAGCGCGATGACTTCACCGTCATAGCACAGGCCATCGTCGGTCACCGCCGGCGCAATCTGGCGGAGGTATTCGGCGGGTTTGATCCGCGTGAAGCTGTTCAGTTTGGAATAGTTCGGTCCAAGCTCCCTGGATTGCCGGATGACCCGGTCCACGTAGCTCCGTGTGAGGCCGAGCCGTTTGCTGCAAAAATCCTCCCATGTCTGTTCAATCTTGCGAAAGAGTTTCTTCTCGCGGATTTCAAACATGATGTCGGCGTCGGCGGCCAAACAGCGTCCCGCTACCAGGGCGAACGCTTGCCTGCGCCCCACCCACGCTCCTGCATCGAAGGCTTCATCGGTTATGCTTTTCTCTTCCATATCGGTCTCTCCCAAAAAAGAAAAGCCGGTACATTAGTACCGGCTCTCTTAACTAGAATCAATAATTTAGGAGGTGAAAACGGGTTCTTCAGTACCCGTTTGCCGGCGCCATCCAGGCGGATTGCGCCGCGTCTGCCACTCTCAGTTCCAGTTTAGCAGGCCGACACCAAAAACAGCCCTGGGGAAAGAACTTGCTTACGGACTTCAGTCGCTCAAAATCAGTGGATTGCAGAATATCTCGAAGTTTGGTGACTCGATAGAGGCCAGCCTCATGCCGCGAGGCGGGTGATGACGGGCGTGGCTTGCGATCCGGACGGGAACTGCAGCACAACAGCTTCGCGCCTTCTGGAAGCGCAAACCATGCACGACAGCGAGCCGGCCGGCGACGGTGACGCCGCCTGTAGCCGATCCAACGCGGAATGAATCCCCGCGAGCACCGCCTGCTTGTGAGGACTATCGGCCCACCTCTCCACACAGTGCAACCGGTAGTGCTCCACCTTTATCCACTGTCCCAGCTTGTCATTCTCGAGTGTCATGCCGCCTCTGCCATGAGCATTTCTCGTTCCAACTCCCCTGCCGGACTGTCATCGATGAGCAGGACGGGACTCGACAGGATGTCGAGCAGTTCGAGCAGTGCAGGCGATATGGCCTGGGTGGGCATTCGTCGGAGGACCGCGGCGGGGTCCGGCAGGGGAGTGGTCGAGAGTCGTGGCGAGGCGGCCTCAGGCGCCGCGGGATGATCCCCAGTCCGGCGCTCCCGTCTGCGAGGAACTCGGACCGTCTTATCCGTGCCATCGGATCCCTCTCTTTGTCCTTGGTACGAGCATAGGGCGAGTCGGGATTTCATTCGTGCTCCTTGCACTGACGGTTCTGTTGCAAGATCGTGACGGCCCGGTCCGCGCGACGAGGGTCGCATTACTGGAACGGCGATGCCTCGTATAAAAGGACGTGCCCACACACCGGAATTGTTTGCCGCGATTGGGCCCGGCGTCCACGCTAATTCCGGAGGCGGGCCTACACGCTCAGCACCGGGAACGGCGAATCTCGAATCAGACTATAAGTCAGATCCCGCAGCCGGCCAAAAGCACCAGCGCGCGGCCTTCTTCCGACGATGAGCACGTCAGCGCCGGCCCGGCAGGCTTCCTCCAGCAGGACCTCTTTCACAGGACCCATCGCGATCTGCACCGCCGCGCCGCATCCGGCCTTCCCCAGAAGTTCCTCCAGCCGGCTCCGCGCGTCCTGTGCAGCCTCGTCGCGGGTGGCGTGAATCACCGAGAGCTGAGCGCCCGCCGCAGCGGCCGCACGGCTTGCCAGACGCAACACGCGTTCCGAATCCTGGCTCAGGCCGATGGCGCAGGCCCATACCTTGTGTTCCAACGGCCTCGGCGTCTTCGCCTCGGCATGCTCGGTGGTCAGAACCGGGCAGTCGGCGTCGTTCAATACCTTTGCCGTGGTCGATCCCAGAAGCGTGCGCCGGAATCGGCCGGCGTGCGTCGGCATGACGATCAGATCGAATCCGCCCGTCCTGGCCACCTCCGCGATCTGCTCCGCCGCCTCGCCCGAGCGCAGGATTCGGGCGCAGGCAGCCGGTGGAAATTCGACTTCCAGAAACGACTTCAGTCTCTCCTCGGCGAGGGCCTGGTGTTCTTCGGCGATCTCCTGCGGTAAACGCGCGAGGAGTTCGAATCCGTTGTGGCTGGCGAGATCGCAGACATGGACGAGGCTCACGCAGGCGCCGAACATCTCCGCGGCCCGGCTCACGTAAGGAGCCATGGCCGCGCAGGATGGGGAGAAGTCCACCGGGAACAAGATCTTTTCGATCATCGGCATGGCACGATTCAAAATTGCAGTTTCAGGGCCAGTTGCGCCGAGCGCGGTCCACCGATTTGATACAGCGGATTGAGGCCGCCATTCTGGCCGCCGCTTCCCAGCGAGGCTCCCAGCATCTGGGTCGATTGGCCGAAGAGGGGAGAGGTGAGGTAGTTGGTCGGGGGACCGAAGTTGGGGTGGTTGAAGAGGTTGAAGAAGTCCGCTCGCGCCTGAAGAGAAAGGCGCTCCCAAAGTCTGAACTGCCTCCGCAGCGTCAAATCGACCTGGGTGGCGCCGAATGCGCGCAGGGCATTGCGTCCCAGGGTTCCTTGGACTGGTCCGGTGGGGGCGAAGAATGCCGCTGGATTGATTCTCTTTCCGCCGGCTACGTTCGGATCTGCAATCCAGAGGGGCAGTCCGGAGACCAGATTTGGACGCTGCACGCTGGAGGCTCCCGACAAATAGCCGCCGAACGGGTTCAGTCCGGTGACCACATTCACCGGGGGAGCGGTGCGAGCGTAAACGATCGAATCCGTCGACCAGTTTCCGAAGATCGACCTCCAAATTCCGCTACCCGGCGCTGGGATGTTATAGGAAACTGCTCCTGAGAACGTCTGCCGGATGTCGTAGTCGGACGAACCACGCTCCTGAGAAGATGCCGAATTGGCCGGGGGGACATGCAAATAGTAAGCGTCGGAGGAAGCATTGTCGATCGAATGCGCCCAAGTATAAGACAACAGCGTCTGGAGACCGTACGCCAAGCGATGGCGGAACTGGGCCTGAAGGGCATGATAGCTGGAGTCCGCGCCATTCCTCATTAGGTCGAACTCGCCGGTGAAAATAGGATTCGGCGCGTTGTAAAGGTCCTGCCGCATCAGCTTCCGGCCCGCCGCGCCGAGGTATGTGACCGTGAGGACTTCGGCTCTTCCCAGTGTCCTTTCCACCGCCGCGTTCCACTCATACGTTCTGGGTAATAGGTGATTCGGGTCTACCACCGAAAGGAGAGAAACCGGGGGAGTCGTCGAAAAAGGAGGCGGCGCTGCTGCGGCAGCGCTTAGTGGGAATGAGGTATTGAGAATAGTTTTTGTCTGAACGTATGGGAATGCGCTGGGCCCGTCCGCCACAGCGGAGTATCCCAGGTCGTAAAAGATGCCGGCGCCGGCCCTTAGGACCAGATTCGGGAGGGCCTGCCAGACTACACCAAGCCGCGGAGCGAAGTTGTCTTTTTGGGGTTTCCACAAGGGCGTGCCGGCCGGTGCCAGTTTCATTGTTGCCAGATTGTCTACGCCCGTCACGGTAAACGGAAGAGTGCCATTGGGCGATGAGGGCGCGGCATTGTACTCCCACCGCAGGCCATAGGTGACGGTTAATGTACGCGTGGCCTTCCACGTGTCCTGAGCGAACAGGCTCCGGTTCGAGAAGATCAGCGTAGCGGGGGTTCTCGAGGTTATCAAGACCTGAGGCAGCGTGTTGGCCAGAACGTTCGACAACGAGCTGAAGATGTATTGCACCTGATAAGGAAAATATCCGCTTTCCGGACTGAGACGGCGATAGTCAACCCCGAGCTTTATCTGGTGTGCGCCTATGATGCGGGATGCGTTGTCAGTCACGTTGAATTGTTGCTGCAAGTTGTCTCCCAACTTGCCAGTGAAGAATAGAAGTCCAGGGCCCGCAAAGAATTCGAAACTGGATCCCGGCGGAGCAGCAAACGATGGATAGAGCGCTGAGTCCGGAGGAGGCACTGCGCCCCCAAAATTGTCGAGGGTCCGAAAGTTGTTCGCCCAGCTCCGGCTGTAATTGAAGTGGAACTCGTTGGTTAACTGTGGGGTAAGCGCTTGGTTCGTGCCAAATGTGACGGTTTGGGTCCGGTACTTTACATTTTGAACTCTTGATATACCTGCAACCCTCTGATCAAGGCTCGACGGAGCGTCGCCGTACCTTCCGAAAATGGTCACCCTTTCAGACA